>Ga0136633_1003360_pt1 | contig 10570 bp, 21 predicted proteins | sample AntDrymeUQ832206_2_FD_105494 | JGI IMG/M metagenome (GOLD analysis project Ga0136633, IMG submission 105494) | Polar desert sand microbial communities from Dry Valleys, Antarctica - metaG UQ83 (22.06) | ecosystem: Environmental > Terrestrial > Soil > Desert | place: Antarctica: Dry Valley...
CGACAACGTCGAGATGACCGTCGAGCTCATCACCCCGATCGCCCTCGAGGTCGGCCAGCGGTTCGCCATCCGCGAGGGTGGCAAGACCGTCGGCGCCGGCGCCATCGTCACGATCACGGAGTAAGGCAGATGCCGAAGCAGCGGATCAGGATCCGCCTCAAGGCCTACGACCACCGGCTGCTCGATCAGTCGGCGGCCCAGATCGTCGAGACGGCCCAACGGACCGGCGCCGACGTCGTGGGTCCTGTGCCGCTGCCTACCCGGATCGAGAAGTTCACCGTCCTCCGTTCGCCGTTCATCGACAAGGACAGCCGCGAGCAGTTCGAGATCCGCACCCACAAGCGGCTCGTCGACATCCTCGACCCGTCCTCGAAGACCGTCGACGCACTGATGCGGCTCAGCCTTGCCGCTGGCGTCGACATCGAAATCAAGATGTGATGCACCACACGACCATGCGGCTCATCGCCGCGTTGCACGCTCCGCGCGGCCACTCACGCACCTCCAAGTGCGCTCGTGACCGTGCTCGCGTGCGCCTTGCGCTGAGCGCGCCTGCTCGCGTGGTGCGGGGGATCGCCCGATGAGCATTGGACTGATTGGCCGCAAGTTGGGGATGACCCAGGTGTTCCAGGACGACGGCACGATGGTGGCCGTCAGCGTCCTGGCCATCGAGCCGAACACCGTCACCCGCCTCCGGACGGAGGATCGCGACGGCTATACGGCCGTGCAGCTCGGCAGTGACGGTGGCCGCAAGGTCAACAAGCCCATCGCCGGCCAGCTCAAGGAGCTGCCGAAGGATCGCGCGAACCTCGGCACGCTGCGCGAGTTCCGGGTCGACAGCGTGGACGACTACACGATCGGCCAGACGCTCGCCGTGGCTGACATCTTCAACCCGGGCGACATCGTGGACGTGACCGGCGTGTCGAAGGGGAAGGGCTTCGCGGGCCACATCAAGCGCCACAACTTCCATCGCGGCCCCAAGAGCCACGGCTCGGACCATCACCGTGAGCCCGGCTCGATCGGCCCGGGCACGACGCCGGGACGCGTCTACCGCGGCCTGCGGATGGCCGGCCACATGGGCGACGAGCGGGCGACGATCAAGAAGCTGCGCGTCGTGAGCACGGACCCCGTGCGCAACCTCCTCCTCATCAAGGGCACGCTGCCGGGCGCCCGCGGCTCGCTCATCCTCGTGAAGAAGGCCTGACATGCCCCAGACCACCCTCTTCGACCGGAAGGGCAAATCGGTCGGCAACATCGACCTCAGCGAGGCCCTGTTTGCCGCCCCGGTGAACGAGACCGTCCTCCACCAGGTCGTGACCGCCCAGCTCGCCGCCCGTCGCACGGGCACGCACGACACGAAGACGCGCGGCCAGGTCCGCGGCGGCGGCAAGAAGCCGTACCGCCAGAAGGGCACCGGCCGCGCCCGCCAGGGCACCCGCACCGCGCCGCACTACCGCGGCGGCGGCGTGGTCTTCGGCCCGCACCCGCGCTCGTACGAGCAGCGCCTGCCGCGACGGATGCGGCGGCTCGCATTGCGTGGCGCCCTCACCGCCAAGTTCGGCGACGAGGCGATCCGCGTGATCGACTCGTTCGGGCTCGAGGCCGCCAGGACGAAGGACTTCGCCGGCATCCTCGACGCGCTGGCCGCGAAGGGCCGCATCCTCGTGGTCGCGCCCGGTGGCGACGACAACCTTCGCCTGTCGGCCCGCAACCTGCCGTCGGTGGCGGTCATCCTCGCCGACTCGCTCAACGTCGTCGACCTGCTCAACGCGGACGTCGTGCTCATCGAGCAGCCCGCTCTCGCCCGGATGGAGGAGGTCTACGCATGAGCACGCTGACCGCTCCCCAGATCGTCCTCCGGCCCGTGATCAGCGAGAAGTCGATCGACGAGTCCGGTCGCGGCAAGTACACGTTCGCCGTCCACGAGAAGGCGAACAAGATCCAGATCAAGTCCGCGATCGAGGAGCTCTACAAGAGCGAGAAGGTCACGGTCGTGGCGGTCAACGTGCTGACGACCCAGCCGAAGGAGAAGCGCCGCGGCACGAAGCGCGGCCGGATCGTCGGCCACACCACGCCCTGGCGCAAGGCCATCGTCACCCTGGCCCCCGGCCAGAAGATCGAATTCTTCGAGGGGGTCTGAGCAATGCCGCTGCGTGAATACAAGGCCACCTCGCCGGGTCTCCGGCAGATGACTCGCTCGACGTTCGAGGAGATCACCACCAAGGAGCCCTACAAGCCGCTGCTCGAGCCCCAGAAGCGGGGCTCCGGCCGGAACAACGCCGGGCGGATGACCGTGCGCCATCGCGGTGGCGGCGAGAAGCAGCATTACCGCCGGATCGACTTCAAGCGCGACAAGTCGGACGTCCCGGCGCGCCTCGCGACGATCGAGTACGACCCCAACCGATCCGCCCGGATCGGCCTCCTCCACTACCGCGATGGCGAGAAGCGCTACATGCTCCTGCCCAACGGCCTCAAGGTCGGCGACATCGTCGTTGCCGGCAAGTCGGCCGAGGCCCGCGTGGGGAACGCCCTGCCGATCGCCAACATCCCGCTCGGCACCACGATCCACAACATCGAGCTCGTCCCGGGCAAGGGCGGCCAGATCGTCCGGTCCGCCGGCACCTCTGCCCAGCTCCTCGCGAAGGAGGGCGAACAGGCCCAGATCCGGCTGCCGTCCGGCGAGGTCCGCCGGGTGAGCATCCGCTGCATGGCCACGGTTGGCCAGGTCAGCAACCTCGACCACGAGAACCAGAACCTCGGCAAGGCCGGGCGAGCCCGCCACATGGGCCAGCGTCCGGAGGTCCGGGGCGTCGTCATGAACCCGCGCGACCACCCGCACGGCGGCGGCGAGGGCAAGTCCCCGACGGGGATGCCGCCCAAGACGCCATGGGGCAAGCCCGCCATGGGCTACCGCACCCGGCGGTCGAAGACGACCGGACGGCTCATCGTCCGCTCGCGGCACCGGAAGTAAGCGGGAGGTAGGAGAGCATGTCCCGATCGATCAAGAAGGGGCCGTTCATCGAGGAGCGGCTCCAGGGCCGCATCGACGATATGAACAAGCGCAGCGAGAAGAAGGTCGTCAAGACCTGGTCCCGCGCGTCCGTCATCTTCCCGACGTTCATCGGGCACACGATCGCGGTCTACAACGGCAAGAAGCACGTCCCGGTCTACGTGACCGAGAACATGGTCGGCCACCGCCTCGGCGAGTTCGCCCCGACCCGCACCTACCGCGGGCACGGGAAGAGCACCGAGCGGTCGACGGCGCTGAAGTAGGAGCGGCCGAACCGTGCGTGTATCCGCCACCGCCAGGTACCTCCGCGGCTCGACGCGCAAGGCGCGCCTGATCACGAGGGAGATCAAGGGCAAGCCGGTCGACGAGGCCGCGGCCATGCTCAAGTTCATGCCGCATCACGCCGCGGCCGACATCGCGCGCGTGCTCAAGAGCGCGACCGCAAACGCCGAGAACAACCACAACCTGTCCGCCGAGGACCTCTTCATCGCCGACGCGATCGCCGACGAGGGGCCCACGATCAAGCGCGGACGCCCGCGGGCCCAGGGTCGCTGGTTTGCGATCCACAAGCCCATGACCCACATCACCATCATCGTCGCGGATCGGGAGGCCTGACATGGGACACAAGGTCCATCCGTACGGCTTCCGACTGGGTGTCTCGCGCACCTGGACCGCGAAGTGGTACGCGGACAAGGACTACACGACGCTGCTGCGGGAGGACATCGGCATCCGCAAGCTCGTCGAGAAGCGGCTTGCGAACGCGAGCGTCAGCCAGGTCGAGATCGAGCGGGGCATCAACCACGTGACCGTCACGGTCCACACGGCGAAGCCCGGCATCGTCATCGGCAAGGGCGGCCAGAACGTCGAGGTCCTGCGCCAGCAGATCGGCGCGCTGACGAAGCGGAAGGTCAAGCTGGAGATCAAGGAAATCCGGCAGCCGGAGCTCGACGCTCACCTCGTGGCGATGAACATCGCCCAGCAGCTGACCCGCCGGATCGCGTTCAAGAAGGCGATGAAGCAGGCGATCCAGCGCTCGATGAAGGCCGGCGCGAAGGGCGTCCGAATCGCCGTTGCCGGTCGCCTCGGTGGCTCGGAGATGGGCCGTCGGGAATGGGACCGCGAGGGTCGGATCCCGCTTGGCACGCTCCGCGCCGACATCAGCTACGGCCAGATCCACGCGCACACGACCTACGGCCGCATCGGCGTGAAGGTCTGGATCTACCGCGGCGACCATCCCCAGGAGCCGGTTCGCCGGCCCGAGGCGCCGGCCGCCGCGGTCACGCCGGCCGGACAGGGGGCCTGACCGATGCTCATGCCGAAGCGCGTCAAGCACCGCAAGGTGATGCGCGGCCGGATGTCGGGGCTCGCGAAGGGCGGTCACACCGTCGCCTTCGGGGATTACGGGCTGGCCACGCAGGAGCCGGCCTGGATCACGAGCCGCCAGATCGAGGCCGCCCGGCGCGCGATGACCCGCTCGGTCAAGCGCGGCGGCAAGATCTGGATCCGCGTGTTCCCGGACAAGCCGGCGACAAAGAAGCCGGCCGAGACGCGGATGGGCTCGGGCAAGGGCGCACCGGACCACTGGGTCGCGGTCGTCAAGCCCGGCCGGATCCTGTTCGAGATGGCCGGCGTGCCCCGCACAGAGGCCGTCGAAGCGATGCGCCTCGCGGGCCACAAGCTGCCCGTCGCGACCCGGCTGGTCACGCGGGACAACCTGACGGAGGGCTCGGATGGACATCGATAAGGCTCGCGGACTGTCCGACGCCGAGCTCGAGACGGCCCTCAACGAGGCCAAGCAGGACCTCTGGCAGGCCCGCTTCGCGCTGTCGACGCGACAGCTCAAGGACTACAGCACGATCTCGCAGACGCGCCGAGCGATCGCGCGGATCCTGACCGTTCAGCGGGAGCGCAACACCGAGCGCACCGCCCGGACGGCGTGAGGGAGATCACGCGATGACAGGAGCAAAGACACCAGTGCAGGGACAGCGAAAGACAAAGGTCGGGCGGGTCGTCAGCGACCGGATGGACAAGACGATCGTCGTGTCCGTCGAGCGGCTCGCGCGCCACCCGCTCTACAAGCGCGTCATCCGCCTCACGACGAAGTTCAAGGCGCACGACGAGGAGAACGACGCCCACATCGGCGACACCGTCCTCATCGAGGAGTCCCGGCCACTCTCGGCGACGAAGCGCTGGCGCCTCGTGGAGATCGTCCAGCGGATCGGCGATCGCGGGCTGCCCGGCGACATCGTGTCCGAGGAAGCCGAGACGACCGAGGCGATCCACGCCGCCGCCCATCCCGGGCGCGTCCGGGCGGAGGAGGCCGCGGCCGCCGGCAACGGCGAGGGCGCCGGCGCCGGCGCCGCTGATGCAACCGCCGAGCCGGCCACAGCCGGCGATCGAACCAGTGCCGACGAGGGCGGCTCCCGATGATCCAGCCGCAGTCGCGGGTCAAGGTGGCGGACAACACCGGCGCCCGGACGATCCAGTGCATCCGGGTCATGGGGCGCTCGCTCAAGACGTCCGCCGGCGTCGGTGACGTCATTACGGCCAGCGTCAAACAGGCGATCCCGAACGCCGCCGTGAAGAAGGGCGACGTCGTCCAGGCGGTCATCGTCCGCGTCGCGAAGGAATACGGCCGGGCGGACGGCAGCTACATCCGCTTCGACGAGAACGCGGCCGTCCTGATCAACAACCAGGGCAATCCCCGCGGGACCCGGATCTTCGGGCCGGTCGCGCGCGAGCTGCGGGACCGCAACTACATGAAGATCGTCTCGCTCGCCCCGGAGGTGCTCTGATGGCACGCCAGTACGAGACGCGCCGGGTGACGAAGGTGCCCGAGATCCACCGTGGCGACACGGTGGTCGTGCTGGCCGGCAAGGACGCCGGCAAGCGCGGCGTGGTCGAGCGGGTCATCCGCGAGACCGCCGGTCCGTCCAGCCAGCGCGGAAGCTACCGCCGGACGTCCACGGTCGGCGGCGTGTCCGTTGTCGTCGAGGGCCTGAACATCGCCAAGCGGCACACGAAGCCGCGCCAGAAGGCCGGCCAGACGGACCGCATGCCGAAGATCCAGCAGGGCGGCATCCTCGACATTGCTCAGCCCCTCGAGATCGGCAAGGTGATGCTCGTCTGCACGAAGTGCGAGCGCCCCACCCGGATCGCCCACAACACCCTGGAGAACGGCCGCCGCGTCCGCGTCTGCCGCCATTGCGGTGAGGACCTCGAGGTGAAGCCGTCATGAAAAGCCGACTTCACGAGCGCTACAAGGCGGAGATCGCCCCGGCGCTCCAGAAGCAGTTCGAGTACCGCAACCCGATGGAAGTGCCGCGGGTCTCGAAGATCGTCGTCAACATCGGCCTGGGCGAGGCGCTCACCAATGCCAAGGCCATCGACGCTGCCGTCGGGGACCTCTCGATGGTCACCGGCCAGCGGCCGATCATCACGAAGGCGAAGAAGTCGATCGCCCAGTTCCGGGTCCGGCAAGGCAACTCGGTCGGGGCCAAGGTGACCCTCCGCGGCGAGCGGATGTGGGACTTCCTCGACCGGCTCACGACGCTCGCACTGCCGAGGCTCCGCGACTTCCGCGGGGTTCCCGGCCGGTCGTTCGACGGCCGCGGCAATTTCACGCTCGGGATGCGGGAGCAGCTTGCTTTCCCGGAGATCGAGTACGACAAGGTGGACCGTCTCCGCGGGCTGGAGATCAGCATCGTGACGACGGCGAAGACCGACGAGGAGTCGAAGCGCTTGCTCGAGCTCCTCGGCATGCCCTTCGCCGGCTAGGCGCGGGAGGAGTCCAATGGCCAAGAAATCGATGATCGCCAAGGCGAAGCGAACCCCAAAGCACCCGGTCCAGGGCTACAACCGGTGCACCGTGTGCGGCCGGCCGCGGGCCTTCATGCGCCGGTTCTCCCTGTGCCGCATCTGCTTCCGGGAGCGGGCCCTCGTGGGCGAGCTGCCGGGCGTCACGAAGTCGAGCTGGTAGGGGACCAATGAACATCTCCGATCCGATTGCCGACATGCTGACCCGCGTCCGGAACGCGTCGCGGGCACGCCACACCGAGGTCATCGTCCCGGCGTCGCGGACGAAGCGCGAGATCGCCCGGATCCTCAAGGACGAGGGCTTCATCGCCAACTGGACCGAGGAGCGCCAGGGACCGGCGATCCTCCTCCGGCTGACCCTCAAATACGTCGACGGCAAGGCGCCCGTCGTGTCCGGGCTGAAGCGCATCAGCAAGCCCGGGCTGCGGGTCTACGCCCGCAAGACGGACATCCCGCGCGTCCTCGGCGGGCTGGGCATCGTCATTGTCAGCACGAGCCACGGGATCATGACCGGCGCGCAGGCCCGCAAGGCCCAGCTCGGCGGCGAAGTCCTGGCGTACGTCTGGTAGGCGGGCAGAATGTCACGTATCGGCCGCCTTCCCATTGCCGTTCCCAGCGGTGTCGACGTCACGATCGACGGCCGGCGTCTCACCGTGAAGGGCCCGAAGGGCGAGCTCAGCCGTGAGCTCCACCCGGACATGGCCGTGGGCCGCGAGGACGGCAACCTCGTCGTCACCCGACCCAGCGAGCAGAAGCAGCATCGCCAGCTCCACGGCCTGACCCGGACGCTCGTGAACAACATGGTCGTGGGCGTCACGATCGGCTACCGGAAGGGCCTCGAGATCACCGGCGTCGGCTACAGAGCCGCGCTCGTTGGTCGGAAGCTCCAGCTCAACCTCGGCTACAGCCACCCGATCGAGATCGACCCGCCGAGCGGGATCAGCTTCGAGCTCGAGAACCCGACACGGCTCGCCGTCGTCGGGATCGACAAGGAGCTCGTCGGGGAGATCGCCGCCCGGGTCCGCGCAACCCGCAAGCCCGAGCCCTACAAGGGCAAGGGCGTGCGCTACTCCGGGGAGTACATCCGTCGCAAGGCCGGCAAGGCCGGCAAGATCGGCGCCAAGAAGTAATCACCTGAGGTTCGATTTCCCATGACGCAGGTCGCCACCCGCGGCGCCGCCCGCCAGAAGCGCCACGACCGGATCCGCCTCCACATGGAGGGGTCCGAAGCGCGGCCGCGCCTGGCGGTCTTCCGCAGCCTCCACCACATCTACGCGCAGGTCATCGACGACGCGTCGGGCAAGACGCTCGCCGCGGCCTCGACCGTCGAGAGAGAGCTTCGCGGGTCGAAGCAGTCGAAGACGGACGAGGCCAGGAGCGTCGGCCGCCTTCTCGCCGAACGTGCGAAGAAGGCCGGCGTCGAGCGCGTCGTGTTCGATCGGGCTGGGTTCCGGTACCACGGGCGGATCAAGTCGCTCGCCGATGCCGCCCGCGAAGCCGGCCTCGAGTTCTAGGAAAGAGGAGCAGCCCGTGGCCAGGATCGATCCCAACAAGCTCGCGCTCGAGGAGCGTGTCGTCCAGATCAACCGAGTCGCCAAGGTCGTCAAGGGCGGCCGGCGGTTCAGCTTCAGCGCGGTCATCGTCGTCGGTGACGGCGCGGGCCACGTCGGCGCGGGCCTCGGCAAGGCCGGCGAGGTCCCCGAGGCGATCCGCAAGGGCGTCGAGGACGCAAAGAAGAACATCATCCGCATCCCGATGGTCGGAACGACGATCCCGCACGAGGTGCGGGTCCAGTTCTCGGCCAGCCGGGTCCTCCTGAAGCCCGCCTCCCAGGGCACCGGCGTCATCGCCGGCGGCGCCGTGCGAGCCATCATCGAGGCCGTCGGCATTCGTGACATCCTGTCGAAGACGCACGGCTCCACGAACCCGGTGAACGTCGCGCGGGCGACGATCGAGGCGCTCCGATCCCTTCGGTCCGCCGAGGAGCTGAGCGCCCAGCGAGGCGTCACAGTCCGCGCCCGGATCGCCGGCCAGCCGGCATCAGGGCAGGGCAGGGATTCCGTCAATGGCCGCTAAGCTCCGCGTGACCCAGATCAGGAGCACGATCAGCCACATCGCCCGCAACCGGGCGACGATTCGCGCGCTGGGCCTCAAGGGAATCGGCGACGTCGTCGAGGTCACCGACAATGACGCGACCCGCGGCATGGTCCGCCAGGTCCGCTTCCTCGTGTCCGTCGAGGAGATCGACGGCAAGCGTCCGGCGGCGGCCAAGGCGAGCCCGGAGGACAAGGAATGAAGCTCCACGACCTGCGACCGGCCCCCGGCTCGCGCCGGCCGCGGACCCGGGTTGGGCGCGGCATCGCGGCCGGCCAGGGAAAGACCGCCGGCCGGGGCACGAAAGGCCAGAAGGCCCGCGCGGGCGGCTCGATCCCGGCCTGGTTCGAGGGCGGCCAGACGCCGCTCCACATGCGGATCCCCAAGCTGCACGGCTTCACCAACCGGGCGCGGGTGGAATACGAGGTCGTCAACGTCGGCGCGATCGCCGCGCTCGTCGAGCTCGGCCGGCTCGAGGCGGGTGACATGCCCGGCACGAAGTCGACGTCGAAGTCCCCGGCGCCGATCACCGTGAACCAGGACATCCTGCGGGCCGCTGGGCTCGTCCGGACGCTTCAGAAGCCCCTGAAGATCCTCGGCAGCGGGGAGCTGTCGACCGCGCTGTTCGTCGTGGCCGACAGGTTCACGAAGAGCGCGATCGTGAAGATCGAGGCGGCCGGCGGCAGCGTGTCGATGCTCGAGGTTCCCAAGGAGCGGAAGCCGGCCCTCGGCGTGGAGCGCGGCTCTGGGGTCGCCACCGAGGCGAAGCCCTCGAAGAAGCGCCCCGCCGATGCCGACGAAGACGCCGAAGAGGAGACGGCCGAGGCCGCCGAGCCGGCGAAGCCGCGCAAGGAGCGGAACGCCGAAGCGACCACGGAGGCCCCGGCTTCCGAGGCGAGTGCCGATGCAAAGGCCGCCAAGACGCCCCGTGCCGCCAAGCCGAAGCGCGCTCCAAAGGCCGCCAAACCGGCCGCCGACTCGGCGACCGCCGCCAATGACGGCGCGCCTCCCGCCGACGAGGCCGCCCCCGCCGGAGACGGCTGAGCCGTGTTCGAGTCGCTGCTGAACGCCTTCCGGGCGCCGGACATCCGGCGCCGGATCTTCTACGTCCTCGGGATCCTCATCATCTTCCGGTTCCTGGCGCACGTGCCGGTCCCGGGCGTCGACAAGGCCCAGCTCGAGACGTTCTTCGCGGGCAACCCGCTCTTCGGGCTGCTCGACCTGTTCTCCGGCGGCGGCTTGTCGAACTTCTCGGTGGTGGGTCTCGGGGTGAACCCGTATATCAACGCCTCGATCATCATGCAGCTGATGACCGGCGTCATCCCCTCGCTCCAGGCGCTGAGCAGGGAAGGGGAGTACGGCCGCAACAAGATCAACCAGTACACCCGCTATCTCTCGGTGCCGATGGCGCTCCTCCAGTCGTTCGGCTTCCTCGCCCTCCTGAGGAGCCAGAACGTCATCCCGGACAGCGTCGGCTTCGGCCTCTCGAACCCGGCCACCCTGGTCCAGATCGCGACGCTGACGGCCGGTTCCATCGCGCTGATGTGGCTCGGCGAGCTGATCACGGAGAAGGGGATCGGGAACGGAATCAGCTTCATCATCTTCGCGGGCATCGTCAGCCAGGCGCCCGGCGCCCTGCAGAACTTCATCCAG
>Ga0136633_1003361_pt1 | contig 10565 bp, 11 predicted proteins | sample AntDrymeUQ832206_2_FD_105494 | JGI IMG/M metagenome (GOLD analysis project Ga0136633, IMG submission 105494) | Polar desert sand microbial communities from Dry Valleys, Antarctica - metaG UQ83 (22.06) | ecosystem: Environmental > Terrestrial > Soil > Desert | place: Antarctica: Dry Valley...
CAGCAAGTCGGCGAGGAGCAATGCTGCTTCGAGGCAGAAGCAGTAGTCATCCTTCGGCATGGCGTGCGGCATGATGCTCGCGCAGAGAGACCTCAGATTCGAGGGATGGTCAGTCCGGCCGTCGGACGCGCACGATGTGATGGACCTGCGTGGCGGGCTGGCCGCAGAGTTGGCAGCGGTACTGGTGGCGGGCGAGGATGCCGGCGCGGATGCTGCGCCACGAGCGGGTGCTCCCGTTGCGGATCTTGTGCGCGGGGCACCTGCTGCCGCGGGACGGCGTGCCGCAGGTGATGCAGGAGCCTTGGGGTCATCGGGGCACCTTTCCGAAGGGCTTGCGGCAGCAGAGGACATCGGCGTATGCTCGTCTGCGTCCCCTGTGAGAGGAGTCGACGTGCGTACGTTGCTGAAGGTGCAGATGGACACAGCGGCCGCGAGCAAGGCCATCGCGGATGGGTCGCTGGATAAGGTTATGACGAGCACGATGGAGCGGCTCAAACCGGAAGCCGCGTACTTCGGTCCCGAGGACGGTGTTAGGACCGCGTTCATCATCTTCGACTTGGAGCACCCCTCGCAGATCCCGTCGATCAGTGAGCCGCTCTTCAGCACGTTGAACGCCAAGCTCACGTTCATGCCGGTGATGAACCGAGAGGACCTCCAGAAAGGTCTGCAAGACATCAGTCCCTCTTAGCGAGCGCCCCGGTCGTGGCGCTAGAGCCATCCGAGCAGCTCCACGGGCTCGGACTGGTGCTCGGCGCGCTGTGAAATACGTGCTTGAATGCCGCGGAGATCGAGCGTCATACGGCCTGCGCTGCAAGGGCCGCCGCCAATTCGCGGAACAGGTGCTCGACCGCCTTCCGGTGCCGCACCTTGCTGTGCCGCAGAGCCGTAAGCCGAAGGCGCTCAGTTGCGGCTAGCTGCTCATGGTCCGCATCGAGGAGATGGTCGCGGCAATAGTCGCCGGCATGTGCCCGCGAGTGCGTCTTCGCGATGTCGCACTCGACGCAGCGACCCGCCGCCCGGCACGCCAGGACCCTGGCGCCACTCCACAGTCGGGCCACGTAGCGGTCTTGTAGCGGAGCCGCGGCGCGCCCGCCCTGGTTCTCTGGAACCATCCACGCTCCGGGCAGGATCCTCTGTAGGGCTCGCTCTTCGTCGCCGGCCTCAGCGGTCGCGGCCGATTCCAGAAGGCTCGCCGTGAGCGTTCGGGCGCGCGCCCTTGGCGCCTCCGCGCGGGCTGAAACACGCTGCCTCGCACCATGCCGCGGGCGCTGTGTCGGGGCGCCGCCGATCTGCTTGGCGTCCCGAGGACGTGGCTTGCCGAGGCGCGCAGATCCCATCCCGCCCCCGGGGGAGCCGGCATGACCGGGCTTCCGGCCCGCGTTCACGCTGACATGCAGCGCATCCTCGACGGCGAGGCGCGTCGGCTACTCGGCGAAAAGGGCGACCGTGATGCGTCCGGGACCGCGGCCGGGCGCGACGGTGACACGCTCGACGACGGCGCGGGTCAGCGCCCGGCGTGCATCGAGCGACAAACGGTCCCAGTCCGTCGCGGCGGAGATCGTGAGCGCGGAGCGCGTGCCGCCTAGCCGCTCGACGTGCTCCCGCGCCTCGTCGCGCTCCTGGCGCAGATGGATGAGGCGGTCCTTCGCGGCCGTCTCATCCTCGAGGCCGGAGAAGGCGCGGATCGCGGCGTCGAGCTGCGCCTGCGCGCGGTCGAGTGCGACGCTCGCATCGCGCGCCCTGTGCTCCGCTGACGCTCTGCCCTCCACGTCGCTAAGAGCGGCGCGCACGGCGTCCACGACAACCCGCTCGACGATCTCGGCACCGATGGTGAAGCGTTGCTCGCACGTGCTGTGCGGCGGGCAGCGGTACAACGCATAGGCGCCACTGCGCGCGCTGCCGACGACCATCCGTCCGCCGCAGCCGCCGCAGCGCAGAACGCCGACCCGCGCCAGCACCCGGTCGGACTTCGCTCGCCGTCCCGCACTCACGGTCATGCGTTGCACGCGCTCCCATACGCCGCGATCGACGATCGCCTCGTGCGCCGTGAGGTTCGGCGCGTAGGTGCCGAAGTGCAGCTCTCCGAGCACCGTCCCTGGTCGCGAGCATCGTTGTGGTGCCGTGATAGGAGCGCGTGACGCCGTGGTCGGCGAGGAACGTCCGTACCGCGTCGATGGTGGCTCCGCCGGCTCGCAGCTCGAACGCCGCGGCGACGACGGGCGCGGTCGCGGGATCCACGGCGAGAACGCCATCTGCGCCGCGGACATAGCCGGGCGGGATCTTCGGGTACGGCGCGACGCCGCGTCGCAGCGCGCGTTCCTGCGCCTCACTGGACCGCTCAGCAGCGGTCCGGCGTGCGTACTCGGCGACAGCGCCGAGCATCGTTCCGCTGAGCCATTGGCCAGCCGACCCGTTCGTGACAGATCCGGTGTCGAGCGCGAGGACACTGCCGCCCGCAGCCTCGACGCGACTCACAAGCTCGTCCTGGACGTGCAGACTGCCTATGAGCCTGTCGAAGTACGCGGCGACGATCACGTCCGCTTGGCCAGCTTCGACGGCTTCGACGGCTTCCCGCAGTCCTTTGCGGTCCGCTAGCGCGGTTCCGCCGCTGACGTCCAGCTCGTCGGTGACGTTCAGGAGGCGCAGGCCGTCGCGTTCGCAGGCTGCTCGGATGCGGTCGCGTTGCTCACCGGGTGACGCGAAGCTGTCGCCTTCGCGTCCGTTGGTCTGGCTGACGCGGACGATGCCGATCGCGCGCCGGGGTATCGCCGAAGTTCTCATGTCTGCCAATAGCACCCAATGTTAAGACTCACGGATTGCAGACGGGCCGCTTGGCCGCCGACAGTGGCCGAACGCCGCGCTTCTGCGAGATCTCCAACCCGATCGGATCGGCCGACGGATCGACCGATCGCGACCTGCCGTTGACGACCAGCCGCGCGGCGTTGTTGCCGAGCGTCAGCCGGAAGCGCCGCGAGCGGAAGATCGGCGTGCTCGCTCCGGCGCCCAGCGTCTCGCCGTTGACCAGCGTGCGGTCGCCGGCCTTCAGGCAGACGTTCACCGGGCCGGTCGCGACGATCCGCAGCCGCACGCGCGAGGGACGTGCCGGGGGCGGCGGCGGTTTGGCCGCGGCAGGGGGTTGCGTCGCCGTCGCCGGCGGGTTGGTGGCCACGGGATCCTCCGGGGCGTCATCGCCGCCGAGCAGGTAGAGCGTCCCGATCAGCGCGGCCAGGATCGCGCCGATCGTGACCCAGCGCGGGACGACCGGCCCCTGCCGGCGACGCTCACGTCCGGGAGCGGCGGCGTTGATCGGCTGCAACTCGACGTCCGACAGGCGCTCGTGGCGCAGCTTGTACTCGTCGACGAGCAGCTTGGCGTCGAGGTCCAGCGTCTCGGCGTACGTGCGCAGGAAGCTCTTGACGTACGTCGACCCGGGTAGCAGGTCCCACTCCTCGTTCTCCAGCGCGCGCAGGTACTTCGCCCGGATCTTCGTCGACGCCTCGACCTCGGAGATGTCGATCCTCGCGCGCATCCGCGCTTCGCGCAGCGTGGCTCCGATGTCCGGCATCGCGATGCAGGCTACTCGCGGACCGGCTCCGGCTCGGCGTCCTGCAGCGGGAGGTCGTCGAGCTCCAGGGGCGGCGGCGGGATGCCGTCGCGCTCGCGCAGGTTGGCGATGAAGCGCTCGACGTCGCCCGCGCCGACGATCACCTGGCGCGGCTTGGAGCCTTCGTAGCCCGAGATGACGTTGCGCCGCTCGAGCATGTCGATCAACCGACCCGCGCGCGTGTAGCCCAGTCGCATGCGGCGCTGCAGCATCGACGTCGATGCCGTGCCCATCTCGACGACGAGCCGGATCGCGTCCTCGAGCAGCGGGTCCTCGTCCGGGCTGAGCTCGTCCTCGGCCGCGGCCACGACGACCTCTTCGGACGCGACCTCATCGAGCAGGTCCTCGCGCAGCTCGGGCTCGCCCTGGCGGCGCCAGAACTCCGTCAGCGCCTCGATCTGCGGCTCGTCGATGTACGCGCCCTGGATGCGCTGCAGGCGCGACGAGCCGACCGGCGAGAACAGCATGTCCCCCTGGCCGAGCAGCGACTCGGCGCCGTTCTGGTCGAGGATCACGCGCGAGTCGGTCTGCGACGAGACGCTGAAGGCGATCCGCGACGGGACGTTGGCCTTGATCATGCCCGTGATGACGTCCACGCGCGGCGACTGCGTCGCGAGCACGAGGTGGATGCCGACCGCGCGCGCCTTCTGGGCCAGTCGAATAATCGAATCTTCCACGTCGGCCGGCGCGACCATCATCAGGTCGGCGAGCTCGTCGATGACGCACAGGATGTACGGCAGCGGCGCGTCGCCGCGCTTTTCGCGCGAGCGGTTGAGCTCGATCAGCGAGCGTGTCTTGGCCAGCGACATGATCGAGTAGCGCTGCTCCATCTCCTTGACGAGGTTCTGCAGCGCGTTGGCGGCCATCCGCGGGCTCGTGATCACCGGAGTCAGCAGGTGCGGGATCGACTCGTAGTGGTTGAGCTCGACCTGCTTGGGGTCGATCAGGACGAGCCGCAGCTCATGCGGCGTGGCGCGCAGCAGCAGGCTCGACAGCATCGCGTTGACGCACGCGGACTTGCCGGCGCCGGTCGTGCCCGCGACGAGCACGTGCGGCATCTTCGCCAGGTCGGCGCCGATCGCCTTGCCGGCGACGTCCTTGCCGAGCCAGATCGTCAGCGGCGACCAGCCGGCGGGCGCGTTCTGGAAGACGTCGCCGAGCTGCACGATCCGGCGGCGCGCGTTGGGCACCTCGACGCCGACCGCGGTCTTGCCGGGGATCGGCGCGAGGATGCGGATGTCCGTCGCGGCGAGCGCGTAGGCGAGGTCGTCCTTGAGCTGGGCGACCTTGCTCATCTTGATGCCGGGCGCCAGGCGCAGCTCGAAGCGCGTGATGTGCGGGCCGGCGACGGTGCCGACGACCTTCGCATCGACGCCGAAGTGCCCGAGCGCCTCGACCAGCGCGGTCGCGGTCTTCTCCTGCCCGGCGGTGTCCGGGCGCGTCTGCTCGGCGGTCGAACGCTTCAGCAGCCCGACGCTCGGCAGCTGCCAGTGGAAGTCCGGGTCGTCGGTGAGCGAGCCGCGCATGCGGCCCTGCGGTGTGAGGTCGGCGGCGGTCGGCTTGCGGTGGGTGCGCTGCGGCGGCCCGTCGTCCTCTGGCTTGGGGCCGGGTTCGAGCCCGGGAATCGGGAGCGGCTCGCCGTGCGCCGTCGGGTCGGCCGTCGGCTCCGGGTCTGGTGCCGGCTCGGCGTCGAGCTCGGGCAGCGGCCCACCGAAGATGTCGGGGTAGCGCGTCGCACCGTCGAGCGATGGCGCCTCGACGTGCGTCGCGGTGATGACGTACTCCGTGTCGCGCGGCTCGGGCGGGTGCAGGTCGGGCTTGCCCGGAGGATCGAACTCGGGCACGTCCTCGTCGCGCCCGGGCGCGACCGGGACGGCCACCGTCGCGTCGCGCTCGCGCGCTGGGCGCGGCTGCCTGGGCTCGCGGGCGGGTCGCGGTGCGGCCGGCGCGCGGGCGGGCACGACGCGACCGAGCGCGCGCGTCGTGTCGGCCAGTCCCGACCCCGTCGCGCGCAGCACGCCGGCGACCGACGCGCCGGTCAGCAGCAGGACGCCCGCGAGGAAGAGGAAGACGGCGAGGATGTGCGCACCGATCGTCGAGACCGCCGTCGCCACGGCGTACAGCAGCGCATCCCCGGCGATCCCGCCGCGCGGCTCGAAGAAGTACGGGTTCCAGTAGCCGTCGCGCACGCCCTCCGGCCCGATGCCGAACGTGCCCCCGGCGAGCGCCAGCGTCGAGGCGAGAAGCAGGCACAGCGCGCCCGCGCGAATCGGGCGCACGGCCGGCAGCACCGGCCGCAGCACGAACAGCGCGCCGGCGAGCGCGACCGCGACCGGTGCGGCCAGCCGCACGTCGCCGACGAGGTACGCAAGGCCGTCGGTCGCGGCCTGGCCGGCGGCGCCGCCGTCCCAGCCCAGATAGATCGGAAACGCGAGAAAGACCCCGATCGCGACGAGCCCGAGCCCGATCAGGTCGAGATGGCGCTGCTCGATCAGCGGCACATGCATCGCGTCGATCGGCGAACGGCGCGCGCGGGCACGCGGCTTGGGCTTCGCCGGGGTCTTCGAACGCGTGGATGCGGGCTTGCGGGCAGCGGCCATGGTTGGCGCGACTGCTTTCGACGTCCGTGGGTTCGTATCCTGCCTGCGGGTGGCGCCGGATACGGCGATGATCGGATCGTGCGATTCGTGATCACCCATGACGTGGAGGACTTCGCGGAGCGCGCCGGGGACTTCTTGACGCGGCGGATCGAGCGCCACGTGCTCGCCGGAGTGCTGCTCGACGCGCGCCGCGGACGCTACGACGCTCCCGGGCCGTTCGCGATCGGCGTTGGCGCAGATGGCAGCGTCCGCGCCGCCGCGCTGCGCACGCCTCCGCGCCAGCTGCTCGTGACCGACCTCGGCGAAGCGGCGACCGTGGCGTTCGTCGACGCCTGGCTGGCGCAGGATCCGCTGCTGCCGGGCGTCGCCGGACCGACGGCTACCGCGCGCGCAATCGCCGCCGCGTGGGCCCATCGCACGGGCGGGACGGCACGCTGTCGCATGCGCCAGGCGATGCACGCGCTCGCCGAGGTGCATCACCCGCCGCGCCCCGCCGAGGGTCGCCTGCGGGCGGCGACCGTCGCGGAGCGCGACCTGCTCGTCGGCTGGCAGCGCGAGTTCGCCGCCCAGATGGGGATCGGTGCGCTCATCGACGTTGCGCGTGGGATCGACGCTCGCCTGGCGCGCGGCGGGCAGTTCGTGTGGGACGTCGGCGGTCCGGTCTCGATGGTCGGCCACACGCAGCAGGTCGCCGGCGTCGTCCGCATCGGCCCCGTCTACACGCCACCCGCGCTGCGCGGACGCGGCTACGCGAGCAGCGCCGTCGCGACGGTGAGCCGCCGCGTGCTCGCCGGCGGGGCGCAGCGCTGCATGCTCAACACCGATGTCGACAACCCGACGTCGAACAAGATCTACGCGTCGGTCGGCTACCGCCCGTTCTGCGCCTGGGAGGAGCACGAGTTCCTGCGCCCCTGACACGCAGCGACTACTCGGGCGCGCGGTCCTGCGGCGTGTCGAACCGGCCGCCGTCGATCAGCTCGATGCGGTAGCCGTCGGGGTCGGCGACGAAGGCGATCAGCGGGAGGTCCCCGCGGCCGCCCGGATGAAACGGCGGCTTCTCGGGCGCCACGCCGAGCGGCTCGAGCTCCGCCAGCGTCACCTCGATGTCGTCGACGGTCAGCGCCATGTGGTTGTAGCCCGTGCCGAGGTCGTAGGGCTCCTCCTGGCCGAGGTTGACCGTCAGCTCGAGCACGTCGCCGCCGCCGGGCAGGCCCATGTAGAGGTTGCAGGCGGTCTCGAAGTTCAGCCGGCCGCGCGGCTCGAAGCCCAGCGCCGCGTAGAAGCGCACGGATGCGTCGGGGTCCAGGACACGGACGCAGGTGTGCACGTACTGACTGGCCATGGCGGATGCTCCGATCGACGGTTGCGGTTAACCCCGTGTTGAGCGATCGGCCTACCCTGTGCTGGTCATGCTGGACCGCCCACCACGCGTGCTCGTCGTCGAGGACGACCACGAGATCGCCCAGGTCCTGCTGCGGTCGCTGCGCATGGAGGGCTACGAGGCGCGCGCGAGCTACGACGGCCAGGCGGCGCTCGGCGACGCGCGCGAGTTCACGCCCGACCTCGTGATCCTCGACCTCGGGCTGCCGAAGCTCGACGGCATCGAGGTCGCGCGGATGCTGCGCAGGGACGGCGACGTGCCGATCCTGATGCTGACCGCGCGCGACGCCGTCGACTCGCGCGTCGAGGGCCTCGATGCCGGGGCCGACGACTACCTCGTCAAGCCGTTCGAGCGCCAGGAGCTGCTCGCGCGCCTGCGCGCGCTGCTGCGCCGCCGGCCGCCACGCGGCAGCGCGTCGCTCGTCGTCGGCGACCTGCAGCTCAATCCCGACACCCACGAGGTGCGCCGGGACCAGCGCACGATCGATCTCACGCAGCGAGAATTCGAACTGTTGGAATACCTCATGCGCAACGAGCGGATCGTCGTCCCGCGCCAGCGACTGCTGGAAGAGGTGTGGGGCTATGACCCCTTCGCCACGACGAACACGATCGAAGTCTTCGTGTCCAATCTCCGACGAAAGCTGGAAGCGGGCGATGAGCCTCGCCTCCTCCACACGATCCGCGGCGCAGGCTACGTTCTCCGCGCCTAGGCAGATGCCGATCCGCTGGCGGCTCGCCGGCGGCTCAGCTCTCCTGACGCTGGTGATCCTGTGCGGCTTCGCGGGCGCGGTCGGCGGCCTGACCTCGATCCGGCTGCACCAGGATTTCGACCAGGAGGTCGAGCGCGCCGCGCGCGTGCTCGCCGAGGGCGTCACCTACCAGGCGCCCGAGCGCGACCCTCGCACCGGTGAGGTGACGCTCAACGGCCTGACGCCCGAGCTCGACGACTTCGCGCCGGGCACCGGCGCGATCATCCGCGTCGTCACCGAGCAGGGCGTCCAGCTCAACCACACGCGCCAGACGCACGACTTCGGCCCGCCGAGCGCGAAGTCCGCGCAGGTCGACGGCTACCGCGTCGAGACACGCGAGCTGCCCCAGCGCCTCGGCGACGTCCCGCTGCTCGGCAGCCCATACGCGGGGCCCTATTTCATCCAGTACGCGAAGCCGATGGCCGGCGTCGAGGAGACCGTCGCGCGGCTGCGGCTGTTTCTGATCATCGGCGTGCTGAGCGGCGCCGGCCTCGCGCTGCTGGCCGGGCTGGCGGTCGCGCGCCGCGCGATGGCGCCGATCGCCGCGCTGACGAAGACCGCGCGCAAGATCGAGCGCACGCGCGATCCGGCCCAGCGGATCCCCGAGGTCGAGGCCGACGACGAGGTCGCCGAGCTCGCGCGCACGCTCGACGACATGCTCCACGCGCTCGACGCCTCGCGCGCGGAGACCGAGGGCGCGCTCGCGCGTCAGCGCGAGTTCGTCGCCGACGCCTCGCATGAGCTGCGCACGCCGTTGACGAGCGTCCTCGCCAATCTCGAGCTGCTCGCAGACAGCCTCGACGGCGAGCAGGAGGAGGCGGCGAACTCGGCGTTGCGCTCGTCGCGACGGATGCGCCGCCTGGTCGCCGACCTGCTGCTGCTGGCACGCCACGACGCTGCGCGCCAGGCGCCGCACACGCCGACCGACGTCGGACAGGTGCTCGTCGAGGCGGCGGCCGAGCTCGGCGTGATCGCCGACGGACACGAGCTGTCGATCGAGGCCGACCGCGCGGTCGTCGACGGCGCGCGCGACGAGCTGCACCGCCTGACGCTGAACCTGATGGAGAACGCGATCCGCCACACGCCGCGCGGCACGCAGGTGCGCGCAGCGGTCGAGCGCGTCGGCGGCAACGTGCGCCTGATCGTCGAGGACGACGGCCCCGGCATCCCGGAGGACCTGCGCTCGCGCGTGTTCGAGCGTTTCGTCCGCGGCGTCGGCGATCGCGGCGGATCGTCGGGTCTCGGGCTGTCGATCGTCCATGCCGTCGCCGAGTCGCACGGCGGCAGCGTGACCCTGCAGTCGCCGGCGTCCAGCGGCGCCGGCCGCCCGCGCGGGACGCGCTTCGAGGTCACGCTGCCGCTGTCGCCCAGCGCCGAGCACACCGATGAGCTGCACGACGCGCCGCGCATCGTCTCCACCTGACGTCGCACGTCATCACTTGAGCGCGACGCGATGAGTTTCGCGTCGCCACGATGTCTGAGGGCCAGATGGACCTCAAGCGCTGGGGGAAGATGGCGGCCTGCGAGTTCCAAGCCGGCAACACGCTGGACCTGCACCACCGCTACGCGCCGAAGCCCGGCTGACGGCGCGGCGGGCGCCGCTCGCGGTCAGACCTCGACGACGACGGGCAGCACCATCGGGCGGCGCCGCAGCTTCTCGTAGACGAACGCGGCGAGGTCGTCGTGGAGGATCTCCTGCAGCAGGTCGATCTCGCGGATGTCCTCCTTCGCGGCACGCGCGAGCGAGGTCTCGACGGTGCCGCGCAGGTCGTCGAGCAGCTTCGAGGCCTCGTCGGCGAACGGGACGCCGCGAAAGATGACCTCCGGCTCGGCGACCGACGTGCCGTCCTGCTCGGAGATCGTCGCGACGATGACGAAGATGCCGTCGGCCGACAGCATGCGGCGGTCGCGGAGCGCGACGTCGGCCACGTCGCCGATGTCGACGCCGTCGACGAAGATCATCCCCGACTGGACCTTCTTGCCCCAGCGCGCGCCCTTGGCGTCGAGCTCGAGCGGCAGGCCGTTCTCGCCCTTGAAGATGTTCTCGGGCTTGACGCCGACCGCCTCGGCGAGCTTCGCATGCAGGTGGATGCGCTTGAAGTCGCCGTGAAACGGCATCACGTAGCGCGGCTGGGTCAGGTTGAGCATCAGCTTGATCTCCTCCTGATAGCCGTGGCCGGAGGCGTGGATCGGGGCGTCCTTCGTCGTGATGACGTCGCAGCCGATGTGGTA
>Ga0136633_1003362_pt1 | contig 10565 bp, 10 predicted proteins | sample AntDrymeUQ832206_2_FD_105494 | JGI IMG/M metagenome (GOLD analysis project Ga0136633, IMG submission 105494) | Polar desert sand microbial communities from Dry Valleys, Antarctica - metaG UQ83 (22.06) | ecosystem: Environmental > Terrestrial > Soil > Desert | place: Antarctica: Dry Valley...
ACCTCAAGAACCTGCCCGAACGGCTGACCGCGGCCGGTGCCCGTGTGACGGTCGCCCGGAGGTCCGGCATCCCGGCCCCGATCGCGTTCCTGCTCATCTCGAGCCTGGTCCTCGCGATCTTGCTCGTCGTGCGCCAGGAACGCCGGCGGCGCAGCGGCCAGCTCGGGGCGATGGACCTGCGCGGCTCGTCCCGGCTCGCCGACGACGACCGTCCCGTGGTGCGCTTCTCCGACGTCGCGGGCTGCGGCGAGGCCGTCGAGGAGGTCTCGGAGTTCGTCGAGTTCCTGCGTGAGCCGGAGCGCTTCAGTCGCCTGGGCGCGTCGATGCCGTCCGGCGTCGTGCTCTACGGCCCGCCCGGGACCGGCAAGACGCTGCTGGCCAAGGCGCTGGCGGGAGAGGCGGGTTGCGCGTTCTTCGCGGTCAGCGGCTCGGATTTCGTCGAGCAGTTCGTGGGCGTCGGCGCCAAGCGCGTGCGCGAGCTCTTCGGCCGGGCGCGCGATTGCGAGGACGGCGCGGTCATCTTCATCGATGAGATCGACGCCGTCGGCAAGCGCCGCGGAGGCGGCGGGGCCCCGGGCAACGACGAGCGCGAGGGCACGCTGAACGAGCTCCTGGTCCAGATGGACGGCTTCGACTCCGACCGCCGCGTCGTCGTCGTCGCCGCGACCAACCGGCTCGACACGCTCGATCCCGCGCTGTTGCGCCCGGGTCGGCTGGCCCGCCAGGTCCGCGTCGACCTGCCGAGCGAAGATGGCCGCCTCGAGATCCTCGGCGTGCACGCGAAGGGCAAGCCGCTCGACGACGACGTGAGCCTCGAGCAGCTCGCCCGCATCACCGCGGGATCGAGCGGCGCCGATCTGGCCGACATGCTCAACGAGGCCGCGATCATGGCCGCCCGCGCCCGCCGTGACCTGATCACCCAGGCCGACCTCGAGGAGGGCCATCTGCGCGCGCTGGCCGGTCCCGAGAAGCGCTCGAACTCCCTCAGCGACGACGAGAAGCAGACCGTCGCCGCGCACGAGTCCGGCCACGTGCTGGCCGCCGAGCTGTGCGCGACCGCCGACAAGGCCCAGCGGACCACGATCCGCCCGCGCGGGCGCGCCGCGGGTCTGGCGATCTACGGGCGCACCGACCGCGCGCTGCACGACCCGCGCTACATCCACGAGCAGCTCGTGTGCATCCTCGGTGGCCGGGCCGCCGAGTGGGTCACGTTCGGCAGAGTCACGTCAGGCGCGGCCAACGACCTCCAGCAGGCCAACTCGATCGCCCGCCAGGCCGTCCAGGAGCTCGGCTTCTCGCCGCACGCCGGCCAGATGGTCGCTTCCAGCGGCGGCGAAGCCCTGAACGTCTCCGAGAACGTGCGCGCCTCGATGGACGCCGAAGTCGAGCGCCTGGTCTCCGAGGCCTACCGCGAGGCGATCGCGCTGCTCTCCGAGCATCGCGTCCAGCTCGAGCTGCTGACTTCCGCGCTGCTGATCGGCGAGGACCTCGACCGCGCCGAGATCCTCGCCGCGCTCGGAGGTCCGCTTGCCCCGAGGAAGACCACGCCGGGGTTCGGCGAGCTGGCCGGCCGCGCCCCGGAGCCCGTCCTGGCCCCGGTGCCCGTGCCCGCCGAGCCGTCGTTCGTGCTCGACCTGGCGGCTCGTGGCGCCGCAGATCGAGACCGCCGCGCCCCTCGTCCGCGCCGCCGCGAGCGCCTGGTCGCCGCCGCGTGGGACCGCTTCACCGCGGCGCGGGCGCCGAAGCGCGAGCGCACGTAGTCGATTCGCGGCGGCTGTGGCTGTGGTTCGTGGGCGAGATCTCCACGAACGGCGGCCGGGTGAGGTGTGGACTCGCCAGCGCGGGAGTCGCGAACCCCAATAACGCAGCAATTGTCGTCGGTTCTAGGTCGTGTGCTGCGTTAGGCCGCTCATAGCCCCAACTTCGCAGCAGACCTCGTTCGCCCGCGCGCGATTGCTGCGTTGCTGGGGCTGACCACCACCCCAAAGGCACCCCGACCCCTACCCGGCGGCAGTTGTTCGCCTCGCATCCTACGACCGGCGAGGGGGCCGCGTCCGATCGGGACTGGGGAGCTGCACGCCGCCGCACCCGCGATGATGTGCGGCGGATGCGCCGCCGCCCGTACGCCTACCTCTACGAGCAGATGGTCCGGCGCGAGCTGCGCCAGAAGTACAAGGGCTCGGTGCTCGGGGTCGCCTACTACCTGGTCAACCCGCTCGTGCTGACGGCGGCCTACGCGCTGATGTTCACCTACGTGCTGCGCTTCGACCGGGTCGAGGACTATCCGCTGTTCCTGCTGATCGGGATCGCGGTCTGGCTGTTCTTCTCGCAGTCCCTGCTCGCGGCGGCCGGGAGCCTGATCGACCAGGCCGCCCTGGTGCGCAAGGTGCGCTTCCCACGGGAGATCGTCCCCGCGGCCGTGGTCTCCACGCAGTTCGTGATCTTTGTCGTGCTGATCGTCCTGCTGTTGCCCGTGGTCCTGATCGTGCGCGGGACGCTCGGCGCGCAGCTGCTGCTGCTGCCGGTCGTGCTGGGAGCGCTCGGGGTCTTCGTCCTCGGCCTCGCGCTGGGGGTGTCGATCCTGCACGCCTACTTCCGCGACGTGGCGCCGATCCTGGGCGCGGCGCTGCTGCCGTGGTTCTTCGTCACGCCGATCTTCTTCCGGCCGACCGACTTTCCCGGGCAGGCCGCGAACCCGTGGCTGAGCGACGTGCTGCGCTGGGGCAACCCGATCGCACCGTTCATCGAGGCGGTGCGCGACGTGCTCTACGAGGGGCGGGTGCCGGGCTCGGGGACGCTGATCTACGTCGCCGTCGCGGCGGGCCTGGCGCTGGTCTGCGGCCGGGCTCTGTTCCGGCGCATGGAGCGCGAACTGGCGGTCGTGCTGTGAGCGCCGCCGCTCCGGGCGAGGTCGTGCTGGAGGGCGCCTCGCGGGCGTTCGTGGTCCGTGCCGACCCCGCGCGCACGCTCAAGGAGCTGTTCATCGGGCGCCGCGGCTCGGAGGCGAGCGGGCCGCCGCCGATCCATGCGCTGCGCGACGTCACGCTGCGCGTCGGCCGCGGCGAGGCGCTCGGGATCATGGGCCGCAACGGGGCCGGGAAGACGTCGACGCTGCGCGTGCTCACCGGCATCGTCCCGCTGGACTCCGGCAGCGCCGAATGCGGCGGGCGGATCGTCTCCCTGCTCGAGGTCGGCGCCGGCTTCGGGCGCGACTTCAGCGGCCGCGAGAACATCCATCTCAACGGTGCGCTGCACGGTCTCAATCGTGCCGAGGTCGAGGAGAAGGTGGAGCGCATCGTCGCGTTCTCCGAGCTGGGGGACTTCATCGACGTCCCGGTGCGCACGTACTCGTCGGGGATGTTCGTGCGGCTGGGCTTCGCGATCGCCGCGCACCTGGACGCCGACGTGATGCTGATCGACGAGGTGCTGGCGGTCGGCGACGAGGCCTTCCAGCGCAAGTGCCTGGCGCGGATCGAGGAGCTGATGGCCGGCGGGATGACGTTGGTGCTCGTCTCCCACGACGCCGGGACGATCGAGAACGTGTGCGCGCGCGTGGTCGTGCTCGACGAGGGGCGCGTGGCCTTCGACGGCCCGACTGCCGACGCGCTCGCGCACTACCGGCGGCTGCTGGACGACCACGAGGGAAGCACGGTGCGCGGATGAAACCCGAGGACGCGGTGGCGGCGGCGCGCGCGGAGGTCGCACGCAGAAAGGCTGAGGGCGGCTACGCCGAGTCCGGCGGGGAGCTGACGATCGAGCCGATGGACCAGGTCTCGCGGGCGATGCTGATGGAGTGGGCACTCGTCGAGCCCGACATGGACAAGCTGCGCTCCACAAGGCGCCTCGGAGGGCCGATCACGTGGCTCAAGCGGCTGCTCGCGCGCGGCCTGCAGCAGTACCACAACGAGGTCAACTACCAGCAGACGCGCTTCAACATCCACGTCCTGCGCAAGCTGATCGAGCTCGAGGACCGCGTCGAGCGCGTCGAGCGCCGCGAGCCGTGAACGTCCACCAGCTGCTCTCGGGCGCCGGGCCCGTCGATGCCGTCACCAATCAGGCGCGCGCCTACCGGCGGCTGTTCTCGGAGTGGGGCTGGGGCGGCGGCGACCACGCCGTGCACGTGGACCCGCGCGCGGGCCGGGACTTCTCGCCGCTGGCGAAGCTCGATCCCGGACCCGAGGACGTGCTGCTGTTCCACTTCTCCGCCTACGCGCCGAAGCTCGCGGAGTGGCTGGACCGGCCCCAGCGCAAGCTGCTGGTCTCTCACAACATCACGCCGGCGCGCTGGTTCTGGGACTTCGAGCCGATGACCGCGGTGCAGTGCACGATCGGCCGCGAGCAGCTCCCGCGCTTCGCGCAGGGGGTGGACCTCGCCGCCGGCGTGTCGGCCTACAACGCGGCGGAGCTGGCCGACGCCGGCGCGCGCGAGACGGCGGTCGTGCCGATCCTCGTCGACCGCGCTCGCCTGGGTGCGCCGCGGCCGGACGGCGAAGAGGTGTCGGGTCCGCCGCACGTGCTGTTCGTCGGGCGCATCACCCCGCACAAGCGCCACGACCTGCTGATCCGTGCGTTCGCGCTCTACCGCCGCGAGCACGCGCCCGACGCGCGGCTGATGCTCGTCGGCGAGCCATTGACCCCCGGCTACGGCGAGGCGATTCGGGCGCTCGGCGAGCGCCTGGCGCCCGGCGCGGTGGCGATCGAGTCGATGCTCTCCTCCGATCAGCTCGCCGACCGCTGGCGCGCCGCGCACGTCTTCGTCTGCCTGAGCGAGCACGAGGGCTTCTGCATCCCGCTGCTGGAGGCCTTCCACTTCGGCGTGCCGGTGGTCGCGCGCGCGATTGGCGGGATCCCGGAGGTGGCCGGCGACGCGGTGTTGCTTCTCGACCAGCCCGACCCGGCGCTGGTCGCCGAGCTGATCCATCTGGCCGTGTCCGACGCCGGCCTGCGCGGGGAGTTGCGCGGGCGCGGCCGTGCCCGTCTGGAGGTGTTCGAATTTGCGCGCACCGCGGCAAAGCTGCGCGAATCGGTGGACCGGGCGGCCGGTTCGGTCTAGGGTCGCGCAATGGCTCGTTTTCCGAAGTTTTCCTACGCGAACGTCATCTCGTCGCTCGCGCTCTTCATCGCGCTCGGCGGGGTCTCCTACGCCGCCGTCAAGCTCCCCAGGAACTCCGTCGGGGCCCTCCAGATCAAAGCCAACGCCGTCTCGGGCGGGAAGGTCAAGGACGGCTCGCTGACCGACCGCGATCTCGCGCCGGGGACGATCCTGCAGGGACTCACCGGCTCCAGCGGCACTCCCGGGGTCAACGGGAGCAACGGCGCGAAGGGCGACAAGGGCGACCAGGGGATCCAGGGCCTTCAGGGGAACCAGGGGATTCAGGGGATTCAAGGCATCCAGGGTCCGGCCGGTACCGGCACCAACTTCTTCGGCGCTTCGGCAGCAGATAGCAGCCAGACCACCAACGGCGGCCACGTCGGCATCACGATCGCTACCGAGCTCTTCGACTCCGGCGGCAACTACGAACCGATGACCTCCACCTACACGGCGCCCAGCGCCGGGATCTACTCGTTCAACGCTCGCGTCGGCTTCAATCTGCAGAACCCCGCTCGGGCCTTCGTCCGGATCGTGAGCGGAGCCGATACGGAGATCTGCCGCGGGACCGACATCGTGCACAGCGCCGGGTTCAACGGCAGCTTCGTCAGTTGCATCGTGAAGCTGGCCGCGGGTGACGCCATCACGATGCAGCTCTACAACACCGAGTCCGGCGAGGTCATCCGGGGTGGCAACGCCTTCGAGACGGTCATCGCCGGCTACCGCGCCGGCGGCTGATCAGGCCGCAGGCGCGAGATCAGCGGCGGGCGCCTGTGCCCGCCGCACCTGCTTCAGAGCCAGGTGGGCGAGCATGAAGAGCACGAGCGCGTTGAGCGGGTGCAAGAAGGCGGCACCGGTGCCGGGCAGCGCCACCTGGACGAAGCCCAGCACGAAGAGCGCCGCGGCGTAGAGGATCGCGTCGCGGCCAAGCTTCCCGATCGTGGCGACGATCAGCATGATCAGCGGGAACAAGTGCACGCCGCCGGAGCCCGCGCCGTGCGGGTCCAGCCAATCGCCGTCGCTGCCGAGACCGCCGATGAAGCCTCCGGCGGTCAGGAACTGGAAGACGATGACCAGCATCGTGAGGCCGGCTGAAGCGACGTAGGCAGTGCGCATGGCGGAAAGCTACAACGCGCCCAAGCGGGACCCTGCCTCCCGTGGATTGGGGCTCAGCGCACGGCGAGGAAACGGGCCGCCCGCAGGACGCGTCCGTCGTCGAGTCGCAGTCGGGCGCAGAGGCGATAGCGGATGTCGCGCCGCGGGCGGATGCGGGTCCCCATGACCAGCGCTCCGCCCGCCGTCGCCCCGCTCAGGACGACCGGTCCGGCGATCCGGGTGCACTCGACGCGCTGCAGGCGCACGACCACATGGCCCAGGGCGTTGATCGTGGTGACCGAGACCGCGGCGGCCTCGCCGAGCGGCACGCTGTCGGGGGCGTCGAGGGAGACGCTCGGCGGCTGGTCGGTGCCGACCTGCCCGTCCTGGGCGTGCGCGACCGGCCCGGCGCCCAGCGCCAGCGTGAGACAGCAGATCACGGTTGCGCGCATCCCCACCGACGGTACGCCTTCGACGGGGAGCGCTCGATGCCTCCTGCGCTTCGAACCGGGCCGAACATCGGCTCATAGTGAGACACATTTCGGCCCGGTGGCGGTTGGGGCGGCGCCGCGGCCTCGGTCCCCCGCGTCACGGCCTCGCGCTGAGCACCGCGGTGATCCCGTCGCGCAGCGTGGCCGGCGCCAGACCGGTCGCGCGCTTGACGGCCCGCCGGCGCGGCGAAGAAAGCCCGAAGTAGTTCGAGACGGTCAGCGACTCGACCGTGAAGCCGGCCTCGGCGGCGACGGCCCGCAGTTCGGCGACGGTGAGCTCGCGGAAGTGGCCGGGGTTCTCGCGGACGGGGCGGATCATCTCGTAGGGGTGGCGGCCGCGCAGCAGCCGCAGTCGCGCCTCGAGGCGGGCGGCGTTCGGGGTCTGGACGACGACGTACCCGCCCGGGGCGAGCCATTCGCGAACCGCTCCCAGGACGACCGCGGGAGCGGTGTAGAGATGCTCGATCACCTCGGCCAGCACGACGAGGTCCACCGGCCCGATGTCCGGCGGCCGCCGCTCGGAGAACTGGAGGTCGTTGAGGTCGAACGCCCAGTGGCGCTCGCCCTCACGCACGCTTCCCCACCCGCTCGTCGTCCACGGCTCCCCGAGCGTGTGCACGAGCGCGTCCGGCCATTCGAGCCGGAACAGCTCGGTCTGCAGGAACGTGCCGGCGTCGAGCACCGATCGGGGCGCGGGCAGCGCGCGCACGGTGTCCAGCAGCGCCTCGTAGCGGGCCGAGTGGAACGCCAGGTACTCGCGGACCGCGGGCGACAGGTCCCAGCCGTCGAACGCGCTCATTGGAAGCGCTGGATCCGCGACACGGTCTGGATCATCTTCTGCGAGCAGCGGTCGCCGCCGGGCAGCCCGGGGCGCAGGGCGAAGAGCGAGAACTCCGCGTTCGCGCGCAGCGGCGGGCCGACCGCGTCGACGGGCGTGCGCAGCCCGCGCACGACGACGAAGTCCGCCGCGCGCGAAAGCGGGACGTGCGGGTAGGAGGTCGTCGAGAGCGGCCGCTGGGAGCACAGCGGGTGGTCGGCGAGCATGTACGCGACCCACAGCTGCGAGCCGGGGTTCATGTCCAGCCGCACGCTCGATCCGGCGGGCAGGCCGTCGCTCCAGCCCTGCAGCGCCTGCACGGTCAGCGGGACCTGGTCGAAGGTCCGCTGCAGCTCCAGCCGCGCTTCGGCGTGCGCCCACATCACCCACAGCACCAGCAGTGCTGCGCCCGCGTGCCAGCGCCGCACGCGCGACATCGCGACCGCCGCGAGCACGACGACGAGCGGGCCGATGAACGCGAGGATCTTGAAGTGGAAGTAGTAGCCGAAGTCGCGCAGGCGCATCTCGAGCGCGATCAGCCCGCCGACCACGATCACGGTTCCCAGCCCGATGGCCACCGGCCGCGGCAGCCGGCGCAGCTCGGCGAAGGCGAACGCGGCGATCACGATCAGCGCCAGCCACCAGCCGTCGTCGGCGTGGATGGCGAAGAACTGGCGCTCCGGGAACCAGCCGGACAGGTCGCCGCCCCAGAGCTCCAGCGGCTGCTTGAACTGCAGCAGCAGCTGCATCGCGCCGGAGAACTTCTCGAACGCGCCGAAGACCGGGACGAGCAGAAGGAAACCGACGAGATAGAGCGGCCAGCGCACGCGCTTGCGCAGCGCTCGGAAGCGAGCCCAGACGTATCGAGCGCCCTTGACCTCCTCGCTGCGGCGGCGCCGGTCGCGGCGGTCCATCCACCACATCACTCCGAGGACGAGCATGGGGATCGGGACCGCGAGCGGATAGGCGAAGGCGCCCACGAACAGGAACAGCCCGAGCAGCAGGGCGCCCCCGAGTGACCAGTGGCGGATCACCCACCACGAGAGCACGAGCGCGAACGGCAGGATGAAGTAGCCCCACGTCTGATTGAAGTACGGGTGGATGCCGGTGTGCAGGACCATCCGGTCCAGGCCCGCGATGCCCATCGCCACGGCGGCGACGCCCACGCTCGCGCCCAGCATCTCGCGGGCGACGATGAAGAAGCCGAGCGCGGCGAGCGCGAGCAGGATCGCCGCCAGGCACGAGAGCGTCTGCCAGGTCTCCAGGCCCGACAGCGTCGAGACGGCGCCGAACGCGTAGTAGATCGCCTGCTTGGAGCGCCAGACGAGCGGCATCTGGTCGACCGGGAGCGTCTCGTCGACGTCCTGGGGGCCGGCGTTGCGCAGGAACTCGGCGGTGCCCGCGGCCAGGTGCGCGTCCGAGCCCTCGCCGATCACCGTCGCGAAGCCCGCGCGGAAGAACGGCACGAGCGCCACCGAGGTCAACAGGAAGGTCAGGTAGAGCGGCCAGGCGAGCGCGCGGAACTCCGGCCGCGTCGGCAGGCCGTGACGGCGCACCGCGAACGCCGTGCACGCGATCGAGGCGGCGATCACGATCGCGAGATTCCAGCCGAACGGGATCCCCAGGAAGCCGATCGGGGTCATCGCGAACGCGACGGCCGCCGCGCCCACCGGGACGACCCACAGCCACTCGTGGCGGCGCAGGCCGTCGGGCAGGAACAGGCGGGTCAGGCCGAGGCCCGCCGCGCCGAACAGGCCCAGCGACGCGAAGAAGACGCGCGCGAACTCGTCGACCGCGTCGATGCCGACGACGTCCGAGGAGGTGGCGAGGTTGAGCGCGAGGAGGGCCGGGAGCGCGGCGAGCGCGATCCGGCCGGCCCAGAGCCTCAGTCCTCGTCGTGCGGGTGGCGCCGTTCCTTGGCTTTGGCCATCACCCGGCTGAGAAACACCGGGTTGCCCACCAGGTAGCGACGCCACATCCGCTGTGGCTCGATGCCGAGTCTGAAGATCCATTCCAGGCCATTGTCGGCCAACCAGCCCGGTGCGCGCGGAATGCGCCCCGAGACGTAATCGAAGAGCGCGCCCACGGTCCAGAAGACGTCGACGTCGAGACGGTCGGCGTTCTCCTGCACCCAGAGCTCCTGCTTCGGGGTGCCCATGCCCACCAGGAGGATGTCCGGCTTGCGGGCGTTGATGTCCTCGATGACGCGCTCGTTGTGGGGCGAGCCGACCTCGAAGAACCCGTGATGGGCGCCGGAGACCTCGAGGCGCGGGTACCAGCGCTGCAGGCGGGCGGCGGCCTCGCGCGCGATCCCGGGCTCCGATCCGAGCAGGTAGACCGACTGGCCGCTCTGCTCGCACAGCGCCGCGAGCGACCAGATCCAGTCGGCGCCGGTCATCCGGTGCGGGGTCGGCAGGTCCAGCGCCTTGGCGGCGATGCGCACGCCGTAGCCGTCGCAGTAGACGAGGTCGGCGCTGCGCAGCGCCTCCTGCAGCCCCTCGGACTCCTGGGACTGGTTGAGCACGTGCGCGTTGACGTACATCACCCGCCGCGGGCGGCCGGAGCCGACCCAGCCGGTGACCATGCGCAGCAACTCGTCAGGGCGCCCGAGGTCGATCGGGATCCCGAAGATCTGCGACTTGGGGCGCGCTGGTCCATGCGCGCCGAAATGCGTCAGCGTGTCCGTGACCGCCACTTCTCGGCTCTCCCCGCCTGCTCGTGCTGTCCGTGCCGGGCCCCCCTGAGGGCCCGTTGAGGCATGGTACGCACTCGTGCTCCGTCTCGTATTCGATTCTCGCGACGCACTGGCCCCCGAGCCGCGGGGATGGTCCCGCTACGCCCGCGACCTGCTCGACGCGCTTCGTTCAAACAACGACGTCGAGGTGCTCGCTCTTTCGGGCGGCGGGCCGGAGATTGTCTGGGAGCAACTCGGCCTGCCGCGCCGGCTGCGGGCCGCGCGACCGGACGTCGTGCACGCGCCGTCGTGCTTTTTGCCGCTGTGGCGCCCGTGCGCGGGCGTGGTGACGATCCACGACCTGGCCTTCGAGGTCTATCCGGAGGACTTCGCGGCCAA
>Ga0136633_1003363_pt1 | contig 10561 bp, 10 predicted proteins | sample AntDrymeUQ832206_2_FD_105494 | JGI IMG/M metagenome (GOLD analysis project Ga0136633, IMG submission 105494) | Polar desert sand microbial communities from Dry Valleys, Antarctica - metaG UQ83 (22.06) | ecosystem: Environmental > Terrestrial > Soil > Desert | place: Antarctica: Dry Valley...
CCATTGGTTTTTATTGCACTTTCCATTCTCTCTAAACTCTCTTTCACAGCATTATCAGCAAGCCCTACGATTGATGTAAATTTCCCGCTGCTTACATTCACTTCAACCGTAATTGTAATTGCCTCAACACCATAAACGGCGCTGCCATAGGTTTTAACTAACATGTATTGAAAGTAAAGAAAAATTTGCAGCTACAGCTTCTCCAGCAACTCAATCACCTTTTCTCTTTTTAAAATCAGGTACCCCAGCCTGTCATTACTAATACCATCTTTTAACTGGTAACTGAATTTTAGTTGCTCATTTTCAACATTGGTTTCAAAATATTTAAAGGCAATATTATCATGCTCCTTTAGTGCTTCACCAATTTCATATAGGTGTGTGGAAAGAATAAATAACGAATTTTTAATTTTTATTAGGCCTTCAATTACCACAGTGCTGCATTTCATTGCATCCTGCACATTCGTGCCTTTAAATAATTCATCAATAAGGATCAGCCATTTTCTGCCGTCATTAATTTTTAAGATAGTGTTTTTAATCCTTTGCACTTCATTGTAAAAATAGCTTTCACCTTTTGTGATATTATCTACCACGTTGATATTACTTAACAACCCGTCAAATAAAGTTAATTGCATGGCAGCAGCCGGTACACCCATACCAACATGCGCTAAAAAAACAGCAATGCCCACAGATTTTATAAAAGTGCTTTTCCCGGCCATGTTTGCACCTGTCAAAAACAAAAAATTGTTTTGTTTATCTAATGTAACATCATAGGAGACAGGTTCAGGTAAGGCAAGATGATATAACCCCTCAGCGGCAATTACAGGAGTTTCATTTTGCAACAATTCAGGAAATACAAGATCAAATTTTTCCATTGCCATTGCCATACCATACCATGCATCAAGCTGTGAGTAGATATCAATTAATTCATATACCTGTTGCTTATAATGATAACGTATAAAATTTGCCAGGTATAACATTTCTGTCATAGACAGTTCATCCGATTTTTCTTTTTTTGAAAGTACGGTAAATGGTTTTTTTTCGACTATATTCTGTGCTTTAAATAATAATCTTTTTAAAGACTCCGGCGCTTCATCTGTTTGCAGTGTTGTTATAATTAATTGAATGCCTTTAATAAAATCAAATGCATGGCCGGTTGAATATTTTACTAATGAGAAATCAGGCCCGTGAAATATTTTATAGCTGTAAGCTGCAGCTGCAGTTGGATTTGCAGGAATTTCATCAACCACAGTTTCGTAAAATTTCTGAATGACCATTATACTTCCATTGCTGATTGTTTCCGGCCAGAGAGGTATGTTTCGCCGAATTAATTTTAAAGTTTGCTGAACACTTTGAATGGCTTCAATTGTAGTAAGTGACTTACTGAAATATTGCCTTAATTTCTCCCTTCCACCTACAGTTCTTGTATGATCAAGTTTATTAAAAATGGAAAATTCTTCTTCTGTATTGAAGATGGAAAGGTCATTTAAAGTGGTTTTATCAATTTCCATACCCCATCCCCTAAAGGGGCTTTTTTATCAGTATTAATAAATTCAACATTTTCTCAAGATATAAAAAAATATAAAGTCTTTGTAGGGTATTTAGGGGTTAAATTTTAGTCTTTCTCCTTTAAAAAATTCATCAAATTCTTTGTTATCATATACACAATTTCCATTTACAAAAGTATGAGAGATGCTTGCCGGAAATGCTTGACCCTCTAAAGGGCTCCATCCACATTTGTATAAAAGATCTTGTTTAGTTACTGTTGAATTTTTATTAAGATCAACTACAACAAGGTCTGCAAAGTATCCTTCACGAATGTATCCTCTATCCTGTATCTTAAAGCAATCAGCAACAGCATGGCTCATCTTTTCTGCAATTTTTTCCAATGTGAGCTTTCCTTCTATATAATATTTCAACATTAATAATAATGAATGTTGCACCAGCGGTAAACCTGAATGAGCGTTTTCATAAGGAGACTGTTTTTCCTGAAAGGTATGCGGAGCATGATCTGTTGCTATTACATCGAGCCTGTCATCCAAAAGTGCTTTCCATAATGCGACTTTATTAGTTAAATTTTTAATAGCGGGATTGCATTTTATAAGATAACCAAGCCTTTTATAATCATCGGCTGTAAAATGTAAATGATGTACACAAACTTCGGCTGTTATCTTTTTATTTTTTAGAGAAATTGTATTATCAAATAATTCTAATTCTTTTTCAGTTGAAATATGTAAAATATGTAAGCGGCTGTTATATTTCTTAGCTAAGGATACCGCATACGAAGATGAAGCATAACAAGCTTCTTCATTCCTGATAATTGGATGATCTGCAGGACTTAAATCTTTTTTTTGATCTGCTAATTTTTGAAAATTTTCTCTGATAATATTTTCATCTTCACAATGCGTGGCTATTAATAATTCGCTCTCTTTAAAAATTGTGTTCAGTGTAGCCTCTTTATCTACCAACATATTCCCTGTGCTGGATCCCATGAATATTTTTACTCCGCAGATATCGTTTCTCCTTTTATTCATTCTTAAAACTTCATCAGCATTATCATTACTAACACCCATGTAAAAAGAATAATTAGCTAACGAAGTGCTTTTTGCTATTGCATATTTTTCTTCCAGTAATTTTTCAGTTAATGCATTGGGAATGGTATTTGGCATCTCCATAAAACTAGTAACACCGCCGGCTACAGCAGCTTTGCTTTCGGAATTAATAGTTGCTTTATGAGTTAACCCCGGTTCCCTGAAATGAACCTGGTCATCAATAATGCCGGGAAGCAAATGTTTTCCTTCTCCGGTTATTTCAATTACCTTTTCTTTTATATTTATGTTATTGCTAACCCTTTCAATTCTTCCTTTTTGTATAAAAACATCTGTTGTTTTTACAACTCCTTCGTTTACAACGGATATATTTTTAAAAAGATATTTTTGCATATCTTGAAATTAAATCAACTACCCATGCAAATTATGAAATGCTTTTTTAGGCTGGCTGCTTTTCTTTGGCCGGTGTTCACTTTTTCACAATCAACATATATACCACAGGGAACAAAAGCATATGATTTTATTGACAGGATGGAGATCAAATTGCAGGGTAATACAAATCTTAATTTTTCCAACGCTAAACCATATAATCGGAAATATGTTGTACAGGAAATTGAAAATCTTGACAGTGCCGGTATTGCTTCTATTGATACTGCTTTAGGTTTTGACAGGTTTGCAGACAGAACTGATCTTAAATTAACATCGGTAGATCAATACAATTTGAGAAGTTTAATGATCAATAATTTGGAATGGGTTCAGCAGGATCGAATGGATTTTGAATCAACTTCTCCCTTTTTAAATACCTTCTATAAAACCAAAGCAAACTTTTTAGAAGTAAAAAATAAAGACTTTTTTCTTGCCGTAAATCCTGTGATCAATTTGCAATTCGGAACTTCATCCGGAGGAAATAATATCTATTTAAATACACGTGGTGTAACAGCAAGAGGATTGATAGCAAACAAAGTCGGATTTTCAACAACGATAACTGAGAACCAGGAAAAAGGGCCTGACTTTTTTCAACAACGAACCAATGAATATCTTGCAGTACCCGGAGTTGGATTTTATAAAAGATTTAAAGCAACCGGTTATGATTATTTTGATGCAAGGGCTTATATAACTTTTAATGCTGCTAAGTTTATTGACTTCCAATTTGGCTATGATAAGAATTTTATCGGTAACGGTTTCAGAAGTATGTTCCTTAGTGATCATGGCAACAGCTATCTTTTTTTAAAAATAAATACAAGGATATGGAAGCTTAATTACCAAAATATTTTTGCAGAGCTGATGCCTCAATTTAATAAAAACCCTGGTGATAAGTTGTTAGATAGAAAATATACAGCAATGCACCACCTAAGCGTGAATGTTACACGCTGGTTAAATGTTGGCATTTTTGAAGGCGTTGTTTTTGGCAGAAAAAATCATTTTGATTTTCAGTATTTAAACCCCGTCATTTTCTACAGGCATGTTGAAGGTACAATCGGCAGCCCTGATAATGCAGTTGCCGGTGTTGACTTTAAAGCGAATATTGCACATACTGCACAAGTATACGGACAACTCCTGCTGGATGAATTCATATTATCTCAATTAAAAAAAAATACAGGCAATTGGGCTAATAAATATGCTATGCAACTGGGAGTAAAATATGTAGATGCTTTTAAAATTAATAATCTTGATCTGCAACTTGAAGCTAACATAGCCAGGCCATTTACCTACTCACATAATGATACCATTGCAAATTATACGCATTACAACCAGCCATTGGCTCATCCGCTTGGAGGTAATTTCAAAGAACTGATCGGCATTATAAAATACCAACCTTTGCCAAAAGTGTATTTATATGGCAGGTTGATTAATTATGTCCAGGGGCTTGATTCAATGGGAAGGAATTTCGGCAGCAATCCATTGAAAAACTATACATCAAGACCAAGAGATTTTGGATTTTTTATTGGTAGCGGCAATAAAGCAAATTGTCTTAATGCTACATTTACAGCATCGTATGAGTTAATGGAAAACCTTTTTATTGATGCCACTGCATTGATAAGATCCTATAAAATAAAACAGTTGTCATCTGCAAATAATACTTCAATGCTTTCAGTAGGTGTAAGATGGAATATCGGCAGAAGGGAGTATGCTTATTAAGATTAAGATGGATCAAATTTAAAAAGAAGGGAATTTATCAGATCAATGAAGACTGATCACTCTGGTAATCCTCCATGCGCCGTTTTCCCTGCGCCAGGTATGAACAAATTTGCCGGGCCGGGATGTGGAGTTTTCTTTGATATTATGAAATTTGTGACTGCCCATTTGTACAGCGCCATAACCGGCAATGGGATACACTTCTATACTGCCTGCTACAAGTTCTCTTGTTACTTTTCCGCAGATATTATTTTTAAGAGCATCAATTAATTGTTGTTTGGAAGTTGTTAAGCCTCCTTTGTCATGATAGAATTCAATGTTCTCAGAAAAATATCTTTCAAACCTGTCTGCCTTACAAGTATTATAGGCTTCAAATAAAACACTGTCGAGGTAAACGATTGTGTCGTACAATGCTTTGTCATCAGGTTTATACGGTTCCGGTAAATTGCCTTTATTAACTTTTGTTGCAGAACAGGATGTAATAGCAACTAATGAGATCAATAAAAACAAGTTTTGTTTACTCATAAATAAGTGAGTGATCTGTTTAGTGAGATCTACTTTTGCTTATAATTTTTATAATTTTCCGGTGTAAGAATTCCGGGACTTGCATGGTCACCTTCTCTAAAATCCAAATGAACATAATCTATTCCGGGTACTGAAGTAAGATTGAAAAATACATTAGCCATATAAAATACAGGGCCTGTGCTTCCCATCCGTTGCGTTAAATATTCCGCATCATCAATTTTTAAATAGATTGTGTCATTGCTATGCTCTATTTTTTTTAATAGTATCTCGGGATATTGAAAGTTCAATCCTTTGATGACAGAGTCAACATTGTAAAACTCAGGTTTAACTGCAGGGTTTTTTATGATAGTCAGGCTGTCGCTATCCACAGACCATATGTACAATTTTTCGGGAGTATATACTTGGGAAGTTGCAACAGTATCAACTGTTGTTTGTTCGGTTTCAGTATCTCCCGAACTACAGCCAACAATAAAAAAAACTAATATAAATATGTATGATCTCATCAGAAAGAATTCATACAAAGGTATAAACTGTTATTCTACAGTAAATGAAAAAGTGATCATTTTGGAATTTATCTTATCTATTACGTTTGAGTAACGCAAATTTTCGTCCCTGCTATGCAGATTGGTTAAGCCATTGCTTAATTTTATTTCAGGAGTTAATACAAATACGGGAAAATAAAAATGGAAGCCCAAACCTACTTCAACACTAAAATCAACTTTTTTTAATTTAATAAGATCTTCAGCTCGCCTGGCGCCGGCATTACTTGCCAGGTCATAATCAAATTTAAAACCGCCAATGGTATATACTTTAAAATTATTGATACGTTCGCTGCTGAATTTTAAATGAACAGGAAATGCAAGTGTTATTGAAGCAACCTTTTTTTCAGTGAAGGATGTGTCATTAAAATAATTTTCCCTGTATTGAAAAGTTTTTTCGCTGAATGTAAGATCAAGCGGATGTAGCCGAAGATCAAAATGATTGCTGATGCGTTTATTAACCAGCCATGCAAGGTTGATACCTGCATTGTTCACGCTTTCAATACCCATGATGGTATCTCTACCTAAAAAAATGGGATGATGAGAGACTAAAAAATGTGATTTATTGTAACCCAGGTTTATGCCAAAATGATAAGGCTTATCATCATGATCGGGCAGGTTAGGGCCGTTTCGTAATTGACTGAAAGAGGTTGACCAAAATAGCAATGCAATACAGGCAGGAATTATTTTTCTCCCGAGTAAATGCTGCTTATTCCTAAACTCAATGTTTTGCATGAAGCGTTTTTATATCCAAGCTTATTTAAAATTTCAACAAAATCTTTTCCTTCCGGAAATTTTTGTACGGATTCATTGAGATATTGGTATGCATTTTTATTCTTTGATATGACCCTACCTATCCAGGGGGTTATCACATTCAAATAAAGATTGTAGAAATTTTTTATAACCGGTAATTTAGGTTTTGTACACTCCAGTACTATTAATTTTCCGCCGGGTTTTAGTACTCTTTTTATTTCATTTAACCCAAGCTCAAGATCCTGGAAGTTACGAACGCCAAAAGCGACTGTTACTGCGTCAAACGAGTTGTTATCAAACAATATTGTTTCACTATCTCCCTTTAACAGTTCAATATGCTGTAAACCTGCCTTTTGCAGCTTGTTCCTCCCAATCTCTAACATTCCTTCACTTATATCGATCCCAACTATCCTTTGAGCATTTAATAACCTGTCCGCTAAAATTGCCATATCCCCTGTACCCGTTGCAACATCTAATATCCTTTTCGGATCCAGCGATCGCAATTGCTTTATTGCTTTCTTTCTCCAACCAACATCAATCCCTGCACTTAAAAAATGATTCAAAAAATCATAACGGTACGCAATCCTGTCAAACATCTTTTCTACCTGCTGCTTCTTACTTTCATCCGAATCCTTAAAAGGAACTACTGTATCATGCCGGTAGTTAGTCATTAAGCCGTAAAAATAGTTTATAGTTTATAGTTGTTAGTTTATAGTTGTAGAATTATCGTTAAATTTTTTGTAAGTAGTTTAAAATAAACAATGCTATCAGAAGCTGCGATGAATATGTTGTAGTGTTATTATGAATTTACGACCATTCACTTAATGACTATTTTTGTTGCCATGCACATTAAAAAAGCGCAATATTTAATCAGCAGTCCTGATTTTGAAAAATGCCCTGTGGCAGACAGGCCTGAATATGCTTTCATTGGCAGGAGTAATGTTGGCAAATCTTCATTGATAAATATGCTTTGTAATAATGATAAACTTGCCAAAACTTCTAATAGTCCCGGTAAAACGCAAATGATAAATCATTTTGAAGTGGAGAGTGTTAAGGTTTATCCAAATGGCAATGAAGGCCCAAGGATAAAATGGTATTTGGTAGATCTCCCGGGTTATGGTTTTGCCAAAATATCACAGCGAAGCAGGAGAAGATGGGAGCAGATGATAGAGAATTATTTGCGAAAGAGAGAGAACCTGGTAAATGTTTTTGTTTTGATAGACAGCAGGCATTCTCCGCAAAAACTTGACCTTGAATTTTTAATGCAGCTGCAGAAATGGGAAATACCTTTTACATTGGTTTTTACAAAAGCAGATAAAGAAAACCAGAGAACGGTAAATAAAAATGTTCAATCTTTTTTAGACGCTATGAGAAAAACATGGCAATTTTTGCCGCAGCATTTTGTAAGCAGTGCTGTAAAAAAAATGGGAAGAGATAAAGTATTGGGCTTGATAGAAGAGAAGAATAGCCCCCTGTCCCCCGAAGGGTGGACTTAGGACGTTTGTTTTTATTTTAGTCAAATCCACTATTAAAGTCGTTATTGAAATAGTTTATAATTAAAGGTTTTTTATGTTCAGCTTTTATTCTGCTTACTCCTTCCCTTCGGGAAGGCGAAGAATAATAAGTGTAGAGTTAAATAATCGGGATAGGCTTTTTAATTCACCATTTTATTTGCACAACTGCTGCTGGCAAATGCTTCCGGCTTGGCTTTAAAGGCAAAGCCCATTCCTAATATGTAACCCATCGCTTCCCGTAATGCTTCGTTACTTTTAAAATGAGGATTGGTATTTATATCAGCATGCACTTCCATATCTACATCGTATAATGTAAAAAGATCGCATAATTCATAAGCGATCTCTATACTCTTGGCTACTTCTACCAGCATCCGTTCTTTAATGCTATACACCTGCCGTGTTTTTTCATTATGGATAAACATAAAGCCTCCATGTCCTTCACGCAAAAAAACAATAACGGTGGCAAATTCTGTTTCAGCGCCCTTTATTTGGCTGTCAGTTCCGATGCAAACTTTTAATTTAAAACCGGCATTTGTTTCTCTTACAATTGCAGCTTCAACTGCTGTCTTGATAGGAAGTTCAATTGGGTCTCCATTAAATTTTCTCCAGCGCATAGAATTTAGGTTTTCTAAATGTAATAATATTTTAGATAAAATCTTTATTACATCTAAAGATTTGTCAGGAGTGCTAAAGTTAAACAGAGTCTTAAATTAAAAAAGGATGGCTGTCTCCATTAAGTTCAAGAGGGAATAATGTCTACATCAATTTTTTTAAAATATTCTTTCCTTAAATTATTTTTTATACATAAAAAAAATCACAGAAAAGATTGGAAGAGCTTCTTCTCTGTGAATTTCTTAATCAAATTACTTCTCTCAAAAATTTATTCTTTTTTAAAAGGGAAAGCCAGCACTAAATTTCCAACTGTTCTGCCCTGTTCAAGTCCAACTTCTACCGAAGGTAAATAATGAACACCTGCTAATACACGGCTCCATCCTGATCCTTTTTCATATTCTTCAATTGTATTATAGCTGAATGGTCCATATAATGCATCATGTGTATGATCAGTAAAGGGATAGTTATTGCCAAAGTAATAACGAAGTACAGTTGCTGATGCACCTGATATGGCTGCATGAGCTGCAGTATATTCAGGATGCGGTGGCGTAGGAAATACAGTGTTCCATGTGCTGTGGCCGAGAACTTTTCTTATATAAGTTATAGGACGTACCAGTTTATATGCATATTTAGCTTTAAAACATGGTATGGCTGCATCACTTACTGCTATCCCATGATGTGCATAGGCAGCAGCAGTTTTTTCCAAATCAAAATTTTCTTCTTTAATTAATTGTGTAAGCACTTTTGTAAGGTGCGTTTGACCGTTATAATTTTCGGGCAGATCGAACCAGGTTTTCACCAACAAAATATCATCAGCTGTTAAACGGGTTGATTGCTGGTAAACATCATTTGCCATTTTGTAAAAAGCAGATGATGGATCTTCTGAAAAAGTTGTGGGCGGCGGTGGTAATGGCATACTTGAAACAGCAGGTATTATGCTTCTGTTATTACCCCAATTTGGAGATACGCCTGGAGCAAAAAATGGTGGTGTTGGCTCCCATAAACCTGAAGGTACAGGAAGGGTAGGACTGTAAGCTCCAAAGGGAGGAATTCCACCATCTGATTTACTCCAATTAAATACAGCATTGGCTACCATTTTGCCAAATTCAACAGAACTATTTAATTGTTCTACAGTTGCCTTGTCTTGATATGAAGCTAAGTATTTTGCTTCCAGCCGGTTGATAGCTGCCTTGTTTGTTGTGTTAGTAGCTACAAATAATTTTCTGATAATTTCCGCTATTGAAGCATTAGCAGTTGCAGGCCAATAATAATCTTTCTTGTGGTCAATATTAAATTTTTCACCGGTAACCCTGCTGAATACTGATTGATAAGAAGGCATTCCGGGAACAACAGATTCATATAAAGCAAGTGCGGTATAAGCTAAAGCACGTCCACTTATGCCGGGGCCAAAACCGGGTGTGGTTCTGCAAAGGTCAGCTTCCAGTGTAAACCAATCTGTTGCTACTTTGCCTGAGAACTGTTTAGTGTGAAATAATGCCGCATGTGATGGTAGAGTGCGTAAAGACTCATGAGTATTTTCTTCAGGTACAGTTGTTTCCTTTTTACAGGAAGCACTTCCGCTAAAAAGAAAAAGCACCATTAATAATTTAAGTGATGAATGTTTCATAATTGTTGATTTGTAATTAAGAATATTTGTGTGGGGGTAAAACTAATAGTACAATAAAGTACTTGTAATGTAAATGCGACAGGCAAGTGATTAATGGGGACAGAAAGCCGCTAACAGATTTAATTCGATTAACAGAGTATTAATAAATTTTATCTGAGATAAGAACACTTAGTCGTAAAAAGATTGCAGGTGGAGATTAATGTATTTGAAGGAACTGTACCCCGGAGAAACGGAAGATAAATGGAGCCGGACCTAATTGTAATTGATTATCGATACTGAAGTTTTAGAATAAAACATGCTATTGCCTGA
>Ga0136633_1003364_pt1 | contig 10559 bp, 8 predicted proteins | sample AntDrymeUQ832206_2_FD_105494 | JGI IMG/M metagenome (GOLD analysis project Ga0136633, IMG submission 105494) | Polar desert sand microbial communities from Dry Valleys, Antarctica - metaG UQ83 (22.06) | ecosystem: Environmental > Terrestrial > Soil > Desert | place: Antarctica: Dry Valley...
CAGGTCTCGGTCGAAGCCCGGCCGACGCCGTCGGTGGAGGCGGTGTGGACCGCCTGGCAGGACGTGCGCGCCGTCCGGACGGTCGGGTCGTGACGGGCTGGCGCCGCCGGTTCGCCCGCTCGGCCTATGCCGCGCTGCTGCGGGCGGTGTTGCCGCTCTACCTGCTGCGTGTCGTCCGGCGCGGCCGCGCCGAACCGCTCTACGCGAGCGCTCCGGGCGAGCGCCTCGGCCTGTATCGGCAACCGGCGGAGCCGGGCGCGGTATGGATCCATGCCGTCTCGCTGGGCGAGACCAAGGCGGCGGCGCCGCTGATCGAGGCGCTGCGTCTCGCCCTGCCGGGCGTGCGCGTGCTGCTCAGCCACGGCACGGCGACCGGGCGCGCCGCCGGCCGGGCACTGCTGCGCGACGGCGACCGCCAGGTCTGGCTGCCCTTCGACACGCCCGGCGGCGTGCGTCGCTTTCTCGATTGCTTTCAGCCGAGCGTCGGCGTCCTGATGGAGACGGAGATCTGGCCGAACCTGCTTGCCGAAGCGGCGGCCCGCCACCTGCCGGTCGTCCTCGCCAACGCCCGCCTGAGCGAACGCAGCCGGCGCCGCGGTGCACGGGTCGACGCCCTGCTGCGACCGGCGTTCGAGACGCTGGCCCGGGCGCTCGCCCAGAGTCCGGCCGACGCCGACCGCCTGCGCGACGCCGGCGCGCCGACGGTCGAGGTCGTCGGCAACCTGAAGCACGAGATCGAGGTCGAGCCGGAGCTGCTCGCCCTCGGCGCGCGCTGGCGGGCGGCCGGCGACCGCGCCGTGGTCCTCGCCGCGAGCACGCGCGACGGCGAAGAGGCGCTGCTTCTCGCCGCCTGGCGGTCGCTCGCGGCGCCGCGGCCGGCGCTGCTCGTCGTGCCGCGCCATCCGCAACGCTTCGACGCCGTCGCCGGCCTGGTCGAGGCCGCGGGATGGCGTCTGACGAGGCGAAGCCGATGGGGCGATCAGCCCGGCCCGGAAGACGCGGCCGCCGACGTCTGGCTTGGCGACTCGATGCTCGAGATGCCGGCCTATTACGCGCTCGCCGACGTCGCCCTGCTCGGCGGCAGCTTCGCGCCGTTCGGCGGGCAGAACCTGATCGAGGCGGCCGCCTGCGGCTGCCCGGTCGTCATGGGTCCGCACACCTTCAACTTCGTCGACGCTTCGGCGCGCGCCGAGGCGACCGGCGCGGCGCTGCGGGTCGACGACATCGGCGCCGCGGTCGCTGCCGCGGTCGCGCTCGTGGCGCCCGAGGCGCGCGACCGGCGCGCCGCGATGGTCGCCGGTTCGCTCGCCTTCGCCGGCGAGCAGCGCGGCGCCGCCAGACGATCGGCGGCGGTCATCGCCGAGCTGGCTGGCGGACCCGTCGACGCGACGCCGAGGCCAGGCGCCAGCCGCCCCGGCTGAACGGCGCGATGCCCGGTCGACGAGGCGGATGCCGCGCCGCCGGTCAGGGCACGAGCAAGCGGTTGATCGCCTCGATGTCGGCCGGCGTCAGCTGACCGGCCGCCTGCTGCAGGCGCAGCGTGCCGAGCAGGACGTCGTAGCGGGCCCGGGCGAGATCGCGGCGGGTCTGGAACAGCTGGCTCTGGGCGTTGAGCACGTCGACGTTGACCCGCACGCCGACCCGGTAGCCGAGCTGCGTCGCCTCCAGCGCCAGCCGGCTCGACGCCTCGGCCGCCTCCAGGGCGCGCACCTGGGCCGCGCCCGACTGCAAGGTGTAGAAGGCCTGCCGCGTCGCCTGGGCGACCAGCCGGCGCGCCGCTTCGAGGTCCTGGCGCGAGCGCTCCTCGAGCACCAGCGTCTCCTTGATCCGGTTCTGGATCGAGCCACCGGTGTAGAGCGGCAGGTTGATCTGCACGCCAAGGCTGGCGCCACGGTTGTCGCCGCTGACCGTCGACGAGACGGCGCCCCGGCCGGCGCTCAGCGAAGCGACGGCGTCGATGGTCGGCAGCCGCTGGGCGCGGGCCTTCTCGGTCTCGAGCTGGGCGATGTCGAAGGCGACCTGGGCGCGCTGCACCGCCGGGTGCGCCTCGGCGGCGCGGCCGACCAGCGTGTCCACGCCCTGGATCGCCACCGGCGGCAGGACGACCGGCACCTGCAGCTGGCGCGGCACGACGTCGATGCGGCCGACCAGCTGGTCGAGGGCGATGCGGCGGACGACGAGATCGTTGTTGGCGGCGATCTCCTGGGCCGTCGCCAGGTCGAACCGGGCCTGGGCCTCGCGGGTGTCGGTGATGGTCGCCGTGCCGACCTCGAAGTTTCGTTTCGCCGAGGCCAGCTGCTCGGCGATCGCTGCCTTGTTGGCCTGGGTCGTGCGGAGCGTGTCCTCGGCCCCGAGGACATCGAAGTAGGCCTGGCTGACGCGCAGCATCAAGTCCTGCTCGGCCGTGGCCAGGTCGGCGATCGAGGCGTCGAGCGAACGCTCCGACTGCCGGACGGTCACCGAGTTGACGGGGCTGAAGAGCGGCTGGCGGCCGTTCAGCGAGAGATTGCGCGAGTCGCTGCCGTAGTTGTTGCCGAAGGTCGGCTGGGTCTGCACGCGTGCCGCGTTGGTGTTCAGCGAGGCGCTCGGCCGCAGCAGCGCCCGCGACTGCTCGACCCGGTAGGGCACCGACTCGGCCAGGGCGCGGGCCGACAGGTAGGTGGCGTCGTAGGCGCGCGCCAGGTCGTAGAGCTCGAGCAGGGACTGCGCATGCGCCGGCGCTGTCGTGGCCGCCAGCCCCAGCCAGGCAGCGGCGACCGGCAACGCCCGCCGGAGGATCCTGAACTCGTCGCGCATGCGTTTTCCTCGAGGCGGGTGGGAGCTCAGAACGTGAAGCGGCTGGGTTCGCCGAAGCCGCTCAGCCGCGGTGCGACGGTGTCGAACAGCTCGACGCTGGCGTGGCCGTCCTGCGGCCCGCGCGTCAGCAGCACCGCCCGCATCACCGGCAGCTGGCCGACGACGGCGGCCAGCCGGCCACCGGGCTTGAGCTGGGCGAGCAGCGCCGGCGGAACCCAGGCCACCGACCCCGACAGGACGATGACGTCGAACGGGCCGTCGGCCGGGAGCGACTGGGACGCATCGGCTTCGACAACGGTGGCGTTGGCGACCCAGGCCCGCTTCAGGTTGGCGGTGGCCAGCCGGGCCAGCTCCGGAACGATCTCCAGGGTCGTCACGTGCTGCGCCTGGTGGGCCAGCAGGGCCGCCATGTAGCCGGAGCCGGCGCCGACCTCGAGAACCCGCTCGTGGCGCTGCACCGCCAGCTCCTGGAGGATGCGGGCCTCGACCTTCGGTTCGAGCATCGACTGTCCGGCGGGCAGCGGCACCTGGGTGTCGACGAAGGCCATCGCCCGGTAGGCCGGCGGCACGAAGTCCTCGCGTCGGACGACGGCGAGCAGCGACAGGACGCTCTGATCGAGGACCTCCCAGGTCCTGATCTGCTGCTCGATCATGTTGAAGCGGGCTTGTTCGATGTTCATGGTGGCGGGTCGGACTGCGAAGGCGAAGGCTACTCGGCGTTGGCGACGGATGGCGGGGGCTGAGTCGGGCGCGTGCCGAAGCGCCGGCCGGCCCAGCGCGCCAGGTCGTCGAGGTAGCAGTAGACCACCGGGACGACGACGAGCGTGAGCAGCGACGAGGTGATGACGCCGCCGATCACCGCCTGCCCCATCGGCGCGCGCTGCTCCGAACCTTCGGACAGGGCGAAGGCGAGCGGCACCATCCCGAAGATCATGGCCAGCGTCGTCATCAGGATGGGTCGCAGGCGCACCTCGGCGGCGTAGAGGAGGGCGGCGCTGCGGGCCATGGGCTGACCCGCTCCGGCGCCGCCTCCTTCGCCCACTTCGCCGCGCTGGGCGCGGATCGCGAAGTCGATGAGCAGGATGGCGTTCTTGGTGACCAGTCCCATCAGCATGACGACGCCGATGATCGAGAACATGTTGAGCGTCGAGCGGAACATCAGCAGGGCGAGGACGACGCCGATCAGGGTCAGCGGCAGCGAGCTCATCAGCGCCAGCGGCTGCAGGAAGCTGCGGAACTGGCTGGCCAGGATCATGTAGATGAAGACGACCGCCAGGCCCAGTGCACCGAGCGCGTAGTTGAACGACTCGGTCATGTTCTTGGTCGAGCCGCCGAACGCATAGCGGTAGCCCGGCGGCCAGTTCACGCCGTCGAGCACCTTGCGAATGTCGGCCGAGACCTCGCCCGGGCTGCGTCCGAAGGCGTTGGCGTCGATGTTGATCTCGCGGTTGAGGTCGCGCCGGTTGATCTGGTTCGGGCCGGTGGCCGGCCGGATGTCGGCGACCTGGGCCAGGCGGACGATGCGCGGCGAGCCGTCGGCCGCCGGCGCGACGTTGATCGGCAGGCGCTCGAGGTCGCCCAGCTCGTTGCGGCTGCCGGGCGCGAGGCGCACGTTGACATCGTAGTTCTCGCCGTCGGGCGCCCGCCAGTTGCCGACCAGCGTGCCGGCGACCAGGGTCCGCAGGGTCGACGCCAGGGCGTTGACGTTGAGGCCGGCGTCGGCGGCAGCGTCGCGCCGCACCTCGATCGCCACCGTCGGCTTGTCGGGCTTGAGGGTGGTGTCGAGATCGACGAGGCCGGGGATCCGCGCCAGCTGCGCGGTGATCGTGCGCGACAGCCGGGCCAGCTCGTCGAGGTCGGTGCCCTGGATCGAGAACTGCAGGCTCTTGGAGCCGCCGATATCGGTCTGGCCGATGTTGGTGACGGTGATGCCGGGGATGCGCGCCAGCCGCTCGCGCAGCGGCACCGCCATGTCGGTGACGCTGCGCTGCCGGTCCTTGCGATCGACCAGGCGCACGTAGGTCGTCGCGAAGATCTTGCCCGCTGCCTGGCCGCTGTTGATGGTCGTCACCGTGTGGCGCACCTCCGGCAGCTCGCGCAGCACCTCGCCGACCTGGCGGGCGCGCATCTCGGTGACCTCGAGCGACGAGCCGACCGGCGTGTAGTAGTTGACCTGGGTCTCGGAGAAGTCGGCCTTGGGCACGAACTCGGCGCCGAGCAGCGGAATGATGAAGAAGCTGCCGACGAAGGTCGCCAGGGCGATCGCCAGGGTGGCCGGCCGGTGGTCGAGCGCCCAGCGCAGGATCGACTGGTAGGCGGCCGACAGGCGGACGGTGAGGCGGTCGAACAGGCCGGTGACGCGGCCGATCGTCCGGTCGTACCACGAGCGCTGCGCCGGCGGCACCTCGCCGTGCGCGTGCGCCGACTGCGGGTCGTGCCAGATGCTCGAGAGCATCGGATCGAGGGTGAAGCTGACGAACATCGAGATCAGCACGGCGGCGACGATGGTCAGTCCGAACTCGTGGAAGAACTTGCCGACGATGCCGCCCATGAAGCCGATCGGCAGGAACACGGCGACGATCGAGAGCGTCGTCGCCAGCACCGCCAGGCCGATCTCGTGGGTGCCGTCGAGCGCCGCCTGGTGAGCGCTCTTGCCCATCCGGACGTGGCGGACGATGTTCTCGCGCACGACGATGGCGTCGTCGATGAGCAGGCCGACGCACAGCGACAGCGCCATCATCGTGATCATGTTGATCGTGAAGCCGAACAGGTACATGAACAGGAAGGTGCCGATCAGCGCGATCGGCAGCGTCAGGCCGGTGATGACCGTCGAGCGCCACGAATTGAGGAACAGGAAGACGATGAGAATGGTCAGCGCCGCGCCTTCGAACAGCGTTCGCTTGACGTTGGCGACGGCAACGCGGATCGAGCGCGAGTTGTCGCGGTTGACCTCGACGCGGATGCCCGGCGGCGTCAGCGCCTTGGCTTCGGCGATCGCCCGCACCAGGCCGTCGACGACCTCGATCGTGTTCTCGCCCTGCGATTTCTGTACCGACAGCAGCACCGTGCGCTGGCCGTTGTAGAGCGCCAGGCTCTCCATCTCCTGCGGGCCGTCGACGATGTCGGCGACCTGCCAGAGCTTGACCGGCGCACCGGCCGCCGCCGCGCCCGCCGCGGCCCCGCCGAAGCTCTTGCGGGCGACGACGATGTCGCGGAAGTCCTCGGGCCGCTTCAGCCGGGCGTTGATCTGGACGACGCGCTCCTGCTCCCGCGAGCGGATGGCGCCGAGCGGCAGTTCCTGGTTCTCGCTGCGCACGGCAGCGACCACCTGCTCGGCGCTGATGCCGAGGGACTCCATCGCCGCCGGCTTGAGGAAGACGTTGATCTGCCGGTCGATGCCGCCGACGATGGCCACCGATCCGACCCCGCGCACGTTCTCGAGCTTCTTCTGCAGCACCTGGCGGGCCCAGGTGGTGAGCTCCTGGGCCGACTTCGCCGGCCCGCCGCCGGCGCCCGCCGTTCCCTCGGACAGCACCGCGACGTTGAAGACCGGCACGCTCTGCGGATCGAAGCGCGAGATGCGCGGCTCCTTGACCTCGTCGCGCAGGAGCGGGCGGATCAACGCCACCTTCTCGCGCACGTCCTCGGCCGCCTTGCGGCCGTCCACGTCGAGGTTGAACTCGACGATGACGACCGACGACCCCTCGTAGGAGCGCGACGACAGCGTGCTGATGCCGGCGATGGTGTTGACCGCCTCCTCGACCTTCTTGGTCACCTCGGCCTCGACGATCTCGGGCGAGGCGCCGGGATAGTCCATGACGACGACGACGGTCGGAAAGTCGATGTTCGGGAACTGGTCGACCGCCAGCCGCTGGTAGCTGAAGATGCCGAGGACCACGAAGGCCAGCATCACCATCGTCGCCAGGACGGGGTTGCCGATCGAGACCCGGGTGAACCACATCGCGTCAGCGCGGCGACGTCGACAGCGTCGCCGACGGCGCCGAGGCGGCGGGCGCGGCGGCCTCGGCAGCGAGGTGCAGGGGCGTGCCGTCGCGGACCAGTCCGGCGCTCAGCGCGAGCACGCGGGCGCCGTCGGGGAGGCCGGAGACGATCTCGACCCAGCCCTCGCCGTCGACCGTGCCGCGCACGCCGAGGCCGACCGGCGTGCGCACCGCCTTGCCGTCGACGATCTGCAGCACGACCGGCTGCGCCTGGTCGGTGCGCACCGCCGACAAGGGCAGGGCCAGGACGCGACGGCGTTCGATCTCGATCGTGCCGCGGGCGAACAGTCCCTGTCGCAGGGCCGGCTGCGGCTCGACCGCGAGGTAGGTCATGACGGCGCGCGTCCCGGCCTGGGCGCTCGGATTGATGCGCGCCACCCGCGCCGCCACCGGCGCGTCGATGCCGTCGACCCGCAGGGTGGCCGGGCGGCCGATCGCCAGGGCGGCGACGTCGTCGGGGGTCAGCGCCGCCTCGAGCTCGATGCGCGAGAGATCGACGATCTCGAGGACGCGGGTATCGACCGAGACCCGCTCGCCCGGCTGGACGAAGCGCTGGGCGACGAGGCCGGTGATCGGCGCAACCAGCGTCGCGTCGGCGCGGGCCTTGCGCGCCAGGCCCACCATGGCCTGGGCCGCCGCATAGGTCGCCTGCGCGCCGGCCTCGTTCGAGATCGAGGTCTCCAGGCCGGTCGGCGAAATGAACCCCTGGGCGACGAGGGCGCGGTTGTTGACCAGGGCCCGGCTGGCGATGTCGAGCTGCGACTTGCTCGACGAGGCCGACTGTTCGGTCTGGCGCAGCCGCAGATCGAGCTCGGTCGTGTCGAGCTGGCCGAGCACCTGGCCGGCCCGCACCGGATCGCCTTCGCGGACGGTCAGCGTCGTCACTTCCGCAGAGACCTTGGCGCGGACGACCGCCGTGTTGACGGCCTTGAGGCTGCCCGAGATCTCGAGCGTCCGCGGCAGCTCGATGCGGCGGACGACGATGACGTCGGCCGCGGTCAGCTCCAGGCCGGCCGACGCCTTCGCCGCCGCGACCTGGGCAGTGCGCGCAGCTTCGTCGCCTTTGCGGGCGACGATGGCGCGGCCGACGAACAGGCCGATCACGACCACGCCGACGACCGGCAGGACCCACTTGAGCCAGCGTTTCATGACGTGCGGGTTGGAACGAAGGGGGAGGCCGGCCACACAGGCGAGCCCAGGGCGTTCGCGGGCGCGTTCGTCATGGCAGCCCGCGACGAAGCGGCGAACGTATTGGCTGGCATTTTACGGGGGTGTGCCGCACCCGCGTCGGCCGCCACGGGGGATCGCAACAGGGGTCCGGCCGACGGGCGCCGACAATGCAGCGATGGATGAGCGCTTCGAGCGACGGCGCAGGTGGATCGCCGCCGGCCTCGGCGCGGCGCTGCTGTCGGCGGCCGGTTGCGCGCAGGTGCTGGCGCCTCGCCGCATCGAGATCCCGCTGGCGCGTCTGCAGGACGAGCTGTCGCGACGTTTCCCGGCCGGCCGGCGCGTCGGCCCGGGCTTCGACCTCCGGCTCGACGAGCCTCGCATCGGCCTGATGACGGCGACCGACCGGGTCGTCGTGTCCATCGGCGTCGCCCTCGACGGGCCCTGGCTGACGCGACCGGTGCAGGGCGGGATGGCGGTCGGCTTCGGCGTCGCCTTCGACCGCGCCGCCCAGGCCCTGCGCGCCGTCGACGTTCGAGTCGAGACGGTGCGGCTCGACGGCCTCGATCCGTCGCTGGGCCGGCTGGCCGAGCGCTCGCTGCGGCCGATCGCCGAAGCGTTGCTCGAGGGCCAGGCGTTGCACGTCCTGCAAGCGCGCGACATCGAACGGCTGCAGGCGGCTGGCCTCGTGCCGGGGCCGGTCCGCGTCACCCCGACAGCCCTCGTCGTCGAACTCCTCGCCGCGGGTCGCTGAGTCGGGCTGCCCTTAACATCGGCCGCTTTGTCGGTCGACGATCGGACGCGCCTTGGATCTTCTGCTGCTGGTGAAGGCCGCCCTCATGGGCATCGTCGAGGGACTGACCGAGTTCCTGCCGATCTCGAGCACCGGTCACCTGATCCTGGCCGGATCGCTCCTCGGCTTCACCGACGACAAGAGCAAGGTGTTCGACATCGCCATCCAGACGGGGGCGATCTTCGCGGTCATGATCGTCTACCGCGAGCGCTTGAAAGCGACGCTCGTCGGATTCGGCAGCGAGCCGCGAGCGCAGCGCTTCGCGCTCAACGTGGCGATCGCGTTCGTTCCCTCCGTCATTCTCGGCCTGCTGTTCGGCAAGGCGATCAAGGCCCATCTCTTCACGCCGGTCATCGTCGCCACCACCTTCATCCTCGGCGGCTTCGTGATCCTCTGGGCGGAGCGGCGCCAGACCGCGGCACGCATCGACAGCGTCGACGCCATGCGGCCGCTCGACGCGTTCGGCGTCGGCCTCTGCCAGTGCCTGGCGCTGATCCCGGGCACCAGCCGTTCGGGGGCGACCATCATCGGCGGCATGCTGCTCGGCCTGTCACGCCGGGCCGCCACCGAGTTCAGCTTCTTCCTCTCCATTCCGACGCTGATCGGCGCCGGCGTGTACAGCCTGTGGAAGGAGCGGGCCCTGCTGTCGGTCGCCGATCTGCCGATGTTCGCGGTCGGCCTGCTGTTCTCGTTTCTCGCCGCGCTGCTGTGCATCCGCTGGCTGCTGCGCTACATCTCGACGCACACCTTCACGCCGTTCGCGTGGTACCGCATCGCCTTTGGCCTGATCGTGCTGCTGACCGCCTACACCGGCGTCGTCGACTGGGCCGACTGACCGGCACGCTTCTCGAAGCGGAGATCCCAGACGCCGTGGCCGCGGTCGAGACCGCGCGCCTCGAACTTGGTGAGCGGGCGCAGCGCCGGTCGCGGCGCGAAGCCGTCGGCGGTGTTGCGCAGCGTCGGCTCGGCCGTCAGCACGGCGAGCATCTGCTCGGCGTATGGCTCCCAGTCGGTGGCGCAGTGCACGACGCCGCCCGGCGCCAGCCGGCTGGCGACCAGGCCGACGAACGCCGGCTGCAGCAGCCGGCGCTTGTGGTGGCGCTTCTTCGGCCACGGATCGGGAAAGAAGATGTGGACGCCGACCAGGCTCGCCGGCGCCAGCATCGCCCGCAGCACCTCGACCGCGTCGTGCTGGACGATGCGCACGTTGGCCAGGCCGCGTTCACCGAGCAGGCGAAGCAGGGCGCCCACGCCGGGCGGGTGCACCTCGATGCCGAGGAAATCGGTGTCGGGCCGGGCTTCGGCGATGGCCGCGGTCGGGCCACCCATGCCGAATCCGATCTCGACGACCCGCGGCGCGACGCGCCCGAAGACGCTGCCGAGGTCGGCCGGCGTGGTCTGGAACGGGATGACGAAGCGCGGTCCGAGTTCGACGAGGGCTCGCTGCTGCCCCGGTCCCATGCGGCCGGCGCGAACGACGAAGCTGCGGATGTCGCGTGGCCGTTGCGCACCTGCGGCCGGGTCGGACGGCGGCGGCGGCGGTTCGTTTGACACGCGCGAATCCTAGCCTCTACAGTCGCCGCTCCCGGTCCGAGCGAAGCTGCTGCCCATGCGTGCCGTCCTGCGTGAACAAAGCGGCGTCGAGCCGGCCGACACGGTCGACGGCCTTCCCGCCGACGCGCCTGTCGACTCGATCGCCGCGGCCGAGGCCCGGCGGCCGGCGTTGATTCCCACCGAGGAGTGGCGCCTGCGGGTCGAGCTCGCGGCCTGCTACCGCGTCTTCGATCACTTCGGCTGGGTCG
>Ga0136633_1003365_pt1 | contig 10559 bp, 7 predicted proteins | sample AntDrymeUQ832206_2_FD_105494 | JGI IMG/M metagenome (GOLD analysis project Ga0136633, IMG submission 105494) | Polar desert sand microbial communities from Dry Valleys, Antarctica - metaG UQ83 (22.06) | ecosystem: Environmental > Terrestrial > Soil > Desert | place: Antarctica: Dry Valley...
AACCGTCATCCGCAACAACCGTTCCGCCGCAGTGTGTACGGCGGCCACCGGAAGCTCCGCGTGGTGAATCCTGTCGCGTTGGTACGACGGGAGGTCAAGCACCGCCGCCGCGACTGTCGTGATCGTGCCCGCCACTCCGATGAAAGAGCGCGCTGCGAGAACGCCGGCCATGTGACTGTCGAGCCCGCGCAGAGCCGTGTCGATCGCCGTGGTGGCCGCCGCGACCTCAGCCTGCGTCGGCGGATCGGATACGAGGTATCGCTCGGTCATCCTGACCGAGCCGATATCGATCGATCGAGCGGACTCCACGTCGCCGTGTCCCGCGCCGAGAATCAGCTCGGTGGACCCGCCACCGATGTCGACCACCACGTGCGGCGTGGGCAGGTCGAGCCCGGCAAACGACCGGGTCGCACCGTCGTACGCCAGCTGCGCCTCCTCGTCACCGGTCACCACCTCGGGTGCGACGCCCAACCGCGACTCGACGCCGGAGACGAACACCTGAGCGTTCGAAGCGTCGCGAGCCGCGGAGGTCGCGCAGAACCGAAGGACATCGACGTCGTGCGAGGAGATGAGAGCGGCGTACTCGTCGATCGCGCCGAACACCCGCGCCAACGCCTCGTCGGCCAGCCGCCCGGTGCGATCCACGTCCTGCCCGAGTCGCACGATCCGCATCTCACGCACCAACTCGTGCTCGAATCCGGTGCCGGCATCGAGGTCGGCGATCAGCAGCTTGATCGTGTTCGTCCCGCAGTCGATCGCGGCGACCCGCGTCACGTGACGTCCTCGACAGTCACGCAGGGTCCCGCGGCCCAGAACTCGCCGAGCAGATCGAGCACCTCGTCACCGAGCGGGTTCACGCCGCGACCCTGCGCGAGTGACTGGCCAGCGAGCACGTGGAGGCACTTGACCCGAGTGGGCATGCCGCCCGCGGACACCCCCGCGATCTGGGGCACGTGCCCGATCGACTCCCGGAACAACAGGTAGGCCTCGTGCGCGCGTTGGTACGACGCCGCGAGATCCGGGTCCGAGGCGATCCGGTCCGACATCTGCGCCATCAGGCCTGACGACTCCAGGGTGCCGATCATCGACGCCGCCCGAGGACACGTGAGGTAGAAGGTGGTCGGGAACGGCGTACCGTCGTCGAGCTTCGGCTCGGTGGCGACCACGTCGGGGTTGCCACACGGGCAGCGGTGGCCGATGTCGTGGATTGAACGCGGCGGCCGACCGAGCTGCGCTTCGATGATCTCCTCGTCGCGCGGTGCGATCGGGGTCAACGTCGCTGCTTCTTGGGGGCACGGATCTGGGTGGCCGGCGGCGGGGGCTCGTCCTCTGGGTTGCCCGCAGCCAGCACAGTCCCCCACGCTGCCTGCCACCACAACGGCTGCTCCCCGTCACTGACCACTCCCGGGTCGGAAAGGGAGTCGCCCTGGGTGAGCGGTTCCCCGTCCTCGCCGATCACCTGGTAGCCGATCTCACCGGGCATTACCCAGCCGAACCGCGCCCTGGCCTGCGCCTCGACGTACGCCGGGTCTCGCCAGCGGTTCTTCTCGCGTCTCAGGTCCTCGATGTTGCCCTGTGACGCGGCGATGCTTGCGCGAAGGCTGGCAAGGTGCTGCCGCTGCTCAAAGTAGGCGCGCATGCTCGACGCATAGGACACCATCAGCACCGCGAGCACGAGCACGAAGATCGCCGCGCGGCCGGTGAACCGCGGCCGAGCCGGCGGCTGTGCCGTCGCGGGAACCCGCGCTCGAGCGGATCCGCTGCGCTGCACGGAACGCTGTCCCGGACGCGACGTCTCGCGGGAACGAGACCCCCGCGCCGACGATGGACGACTACTCGGCATTGCGCTATCTAGGCTTTTCGTCCGTAGCGCGGGAATGCGCCGCGACCTGCGTAGCGTGCCGCGTCATCGAGCTCTTCCTCGATCCGCAGCAGCTGGTTGTACTTCGCCACCCGCTCGGAACGGGCCGGCGCGCCGGTCTTGATCTGGCCGCAGTTCGTGGCAACGGCGAGGTCGGCGATCGTGGTGTCCTCGGTCTCGCCGGACCTGTGGCTCATCATGCATCGGAGTCCGTGACGGTGCGCGAGGTCGACTGAGTCGAGGGTCTCGGTGAGCGAACCGATCTGGTTCACCTTCACCAGCAGGGCGTTCGCGGATTGCTCGTCGATGCCGCGCTGCAGCCGCTCGACGTTGGTCACGAACAGGTCGTCACCCACGATCTGTACCCGGTCACCGAGCGCGCTCGTCATCGCCGCCCAGCCCTCCCAGTCCTCCTCGTTCATCGGGTCCTCGATGGACACGATCGGGTACGACGCCACGAGGTCGGTGTAGTAGGCCAGCATCTGCTCCGCGGACTTCGACTGTCCTTCGAAGGAGTAGGCGCCGTCGTTGTAGAACTCGGTGGCTGCCACGTCGAGCGCGAACACGATGTCCTCACCCACCTTGAGGCCGGTCTTCTCCACGGCGGAGGTGATCAGGTCGAGGGCCTCCCGGTTCGAGGAGAGGTCAGGAGCGAACCCGCCCTCGTCGCCGAGACCGGTGGCGAGCCCGCGTTGCTTGAGCACGGACTTCAGCGAGTGGTAGACCTCCGTGCCCTGACGTAGCGCCTCACGGAAGGTCGAGGCTCCCACCGGCGCGATCATGAACTCTTGTACGTCGACCGCTGTATCGGCATGTGCGCCACCGTTGACGATGTTCATCATCGGAACGGGAAGCAGATGCGCGTTGGGGCCGCCGACGTAGCGGAACAACGGCAGATCGGCCGACTGCGCGGCGGCACGGGCCACCGCGAGCGAGACACCGAGGATCGCGTTCGCGCCGAGCTTCGCCTTGTTCGGCGTGCCGTCAAGGTCCAGCAACCTCTGGTCGACCAGCCGCTGCTCGGACGCCTCGAAGCCGACCAGTTCGGGACCGATCACGTCGAGGACCACGCTGACTGCTTTCTGGACCCCCTTACCGCCGTACCGCGCGCCACCGTCGCGCAACTCCATCGCCTCGAAGGCGCCGGTGGAGGCACCCGACGGGACGGCCGCCCTGCCGAGCATGCCGTCATCGAGGGCTACCTCGACCTCGACAGTGGGGTTTCCGCGCGAGTCAAGAATCTCGCGCGCGCCGACAGCCTCGATGGACGCCAAGGTCCTGCTCCTCGTTCGATGTGTTGGGGTCTTCCACAGAGCGTAACGGCGAACCTCGGCGACTTACGGGAGGGCTCGCCCCGTGGTCGCTCTGTGGGCGCCGTGACGCTGCGCGTGCTGCGTCGTTGAACAACTGACCGACGACCACAGGGAGACACATCACATGTTTGCTGCCAGAGCCGTTGCTCTCGTGATCACCGCGAGCCTTGCCGTCGCCGGGCTGACGACTGCGTACGACGCGAAACCAGCCGTCGCGGCCGCCCCGGATGAGGTGTACGAGGTGCACTACGTCGACACGGTGGACGGCGCGGTGATCCGAGTCGAGGTGTGGCGAGACACCTCCTTCGATGCGGCAAAACAGCCGGTCCTTCTCACCTACTCGCCGTACAACTCCCTCGGCGAGCCAGAACCTGCCCGTGACTCCCTCGGCAAGACGTACGTGCCCAAGGGTTATGCACGCGCCGTCGCCGATGTCATCGGCACCCGCGGATCCACCGGTTGCTGGGACTACGGCGGCGCCAAGGAGCAGCAGTCCGGTGTCGACGTCGTGAAGTACCTCGCGGGACTCGACTGGTCCAACGAGAAAGTCGCAATGATCGGCGGCTCCTACAACGGCACGACCGCGAACATGGTCGCCGCCCGGGGTGCGGACGTCCCCGAACTCGCGGCCATCGTGCCGATCTCCGCGATCAGCCGATGGTACGGCTACGCCTACGGCAACGGTGCCCGCTACTTCCTGAACTCCAAGGTGGCCTCCGACGAAGGGTTCGACACCCCGTTGGCGTTCGACTTCGGCTTCGCCAAGACCGTTGCGGCCGACCCGATGGGACAGCATTTCGCGGACACGATGCGCGCCCGGGCAGCCGAATGCGGCGCGGTGGAGCACACCGAGGAGGGGTACAACCGGAACCCCGACTACGACGACTTCTGGCTCGAGCGCGACTACCGCAAGGACGCTTCGGACTTCCGGGCCGCCGTGCTCCTCGCGCACGGCTGGCAGGACTACAACGTCAAGCAGGAGGAGGCGACCGAGTTGTTCCGCGAGCTTCCGGTCGACAACCCCAGTACCGCGGCGACCGAAGGCGTGCCGTTCAAGCTGATGTACCTCGCCCAGGGGTCGCACTCGGGTGGCACTCGCGGTCCGGAGTGGGCCGCCTTGCTCGAGCGATTCCTGGAGCACACCCTCAAGGGGGTCGCCAACGGAGTCGAGACCGAGGGACCGGTGTTCACCCAGGGCCGCACCAGCAGCGGCGACGGAGAGTTCCGGACCGAGGCCGACTACCCGCTCCCTGCGACCACGCCGACGACGCTGTGGCTGAGCACTGGGACCATCTCGACCAAGCGAGCCAGGGAGGGACAGGTGGCGTCGTACGTCGAGACGGGGACCTCGACCGAGGAGCTGCCCGGTCGTTCCGGCAAGTACTACCTGTCGGCGCCCCTGGCCAGCGACACCCGGATCGTCGGGTCCGCCGTGCTCGACGCATGGGCGCGCGTCTCCTCCGCCACGATGCACCTCACACCTGTGCTGGTCGACGTCGCTCCCGACGGGTCGGTCAAGACCCTCGAGCGCGGCTTCCAGCACATCGACTACCGGGATGGTCTCGCCTCGGCGAAGCCGGAACCTGGCGAGTGGAACCGCACGCAGGTCCGGCTGCTGCCGCAGGACTACACGGTTGCGGCCGGGCACCGGATCGGGCTGTGGGTGCAGAGCTCCAACACGGTGTGGGCGGTTCCGGGGAACCCCGGGAACGTGGACATTGCCGAGGGACAGCTCAAGGGTGTGTCGCAAGGGTCACGGTTGATCCTGCCGACCATCGGCAGCCAGGCATCGTTCGTCAGGAACTGAACGTTCGGTGCATCAAATGTGAGCAACGGACTGTTCTCACGGCGTAGAACCGTCCGTTGCTCACATCTCAGCCTTGCGGCGGCCGTTCGGCGTGGCGAACCGAGTCGGTGAGGCGTCGTACGGCGTCCCGCAGTGCCTGCTCGGCGTCCACCCCACCTGCACGCGCCTCGACCACGAGCCGGAGAAGCTGGTCACCGACTCCGCCGTCCGTCGGCGTGACTTCAACCCCCGCTTTGACGGCACGGCCCACTACCTTGTCGGCCAGCGCCAACGCCGGTAGCGCCCACGGGATCCCCTCGAGCACCGAGTCGCGGCCCTTCTCGGCGTCCTTCAAGGTCTCCCAGTTCGCCTCGACCTCGTCAGCGTTTGCAACCTCGAGCCCGGCGAAGACGTGCGGGTGTCGGTGCACGAGCTTGTCGACGATGCCGCCCGCGACATCGTCGATCGTAAATGGTTCATCGGGATCCTCCGACGCGATCTGGGCGTGGAAGTAGACCTGCAGCAACAGGTCGCCGAGCTCTTCGCGCAGATGGGCGGAGTCGCCGGTCTCAATCGCCTCGAGGGTCTCGTAGCTCTCCTCCAGCAGGTGGCGAGCCAGCGAGCGGTGAGTTTGTTTCGCGTCCCAGGGGCACTCGGCTCGAAGCCGGTCCATGACCGTGACCAGGTCGAGCAGGCGGGCGCCCGGCACGTCGTACGACCCGTGCAGAATCTCGACCTCGGGCAGCGGTCTGTCGCCTTCGCCGGCGGCCACGATCTCGCTGGCCAAACCGCCCGCCAGGCTGGTGGACTCCGCGTCGGACGCCAACCACACGACATGGCCGGACCACGCCGCGTCCAGCAGATCGGCCGCGGTCGGATCGAGAAGTACGTCGACCTGGTGACCCGCCGCGGTGACTGCGCGGAACACAGGCAACGACGCGTCAGCCGCCAGCACCCGGTCAGCGGAGGAGATCGCCTGCCAGGCCGGTCCGGACATCAGCCCGGGGGCGACCCGAGGACTGGTGACCAGGAAGGTCAGCTGCATCTTTGCGACGCGGGCAGGCCCGCGACGAAGTCGGGTCCCGGGGACGCCTTGGCAGAAGCCCGCCCGGCATCCGATGCGGGGACGGACAAAGCGGCACTGCCGGCCTCGAACGTGCCTTTGGCAAACGTGCCGTAGCGCGGGTCGACCTCGACGTCGATCGACTCCACGAACTCGCCACGCAGCCGCAGTCCCTCGGCGATCGCCTGATCGTCTGGAGCCTCGCTCTGCCCCTGGTCCGCAAGCGACTGCCGGCCGATCTCGATCAGGATCAGCTGACCCCCGGCGTACTTCGTGAGTGCACTGCGGAAGTCGTCGCGCTGGTCCTCGGGAAGCAGCACGACATTCGGCTCGTTGTCCGCGAGGGCCTGCGAGACCAGTCGCTCGTCGGCGTCAACATCCAACTCCTCGCCGAACTGCCGGGACAGCTCGCTCTCGAGAAGTACCTGGAGCGCACCCTCGCGCGCACCACGGGTCGCCAGGTCGGGTGCGGGCTGACCCTGCGCCTCGGCTCCGGTGATGTTGGCCGAGCACAAAGCCATCGCGACGTCGTCGACCTCGTCGTGCGAGATCGTCGACGTGTCCACAACCGCAGCCGCGCCTGGGTGCAACGAGGCACAACCGGTCAGGGCCACCATGGCCGCGGCCGCCATCAGAGACAGCCTCGTCCTGCGGTGCGACACAGTCGAAAGATCGGTCACGGCTACTCCTTAGCTCTGCGGTGCACGGTCGATGACGGTGTCGATAACTGCACGAGCCCACGCGAGCAACGCTTCCTCGCGGATGGGTGGCCCACCCACCACCGTCGCCGTGGGGCGGGGCACAAGAATCGTACGCACGGGCGCCTTCACGATGCTCTTCGGGTAGATCCGGTCGAGCCGGACCTTCCCGGAGTCCAACAGCTCCACGGGGGCGAACCGGACGTATTTTCCTTGCAGGGTGACATCGGTCAGTTTCGCGGCACGGGCACGTGCCCGCAGTCGTGCGACCTCGAGCAGGCTCGCGACAGGGGGCGGAGGGTCGCCGTACCGGTCCATCAGCTCCTCACGGATCGCGTCGACGTCCGCGTCGCTGCGGACTTCGGCCAGTCGCTTGTACATCTCGAGCCGCAGCCGCTCGCTCTCGATGAAGTCGTGCGGGACGTGTGCGTCGATCGGCAGCTCGATCTTGACCTCCGCCTCCTGGGTCGCACCCTCCCCTTTGAACTCGGCGACCGCCTCGCCTACCAGCCGGACGTAGAGGTCGAAGCCGACGTCAGCGATGTGGCCGGACTGTTCGCCGCCGAGCATGTTCCCGGCGCCGCGGATCTCGAGGTCTTTCATGGCGATGGCCATCCCGCCTCCGAGGTCCGAGTGCTGGGCGAGAGTGGCGAGTCGTTCATGGGCGGTCTCGGTCATCGGCTTGTCGCCGGGATAGAGGAAGTACCCGTAGGCACGTTCCCTGCTGCGTCCGACCCGGCCGCGCAGCTGATGCAGCTGTGAGAGCCCGAGCATGTCGGCTCGTTCAATGACCATCGTGTTGGCGTTGGACACGTCGAGCCCGGACTCCACGATCGTCGTGCACACCAGCACGTCGAACCGCTTCTCCCAGAAGTCGACCATCACCTGCTCGAGCTGGTGCTCCCCCATCTGGCCGTGGCCGACCGCGACCCGGGCCTCGGGGACGAGCTCGCGGATCTTGGCCGCGGCCTTGTCGATCGACTGGACCCGGTTGTGGATGTAGAAGACCTGTCCCTCGCGGAGCAGCTCTCGCCTGATCGCTGCGACCACCTGGCGGTTCTCGTAGGCGCCGACGTAGGTCAGCACCGGGTGCCGCTCCTCCGGCGGGGTAGTGATCGTCGACATCTCGCGGATGCCGGTGATCGCCATCTCCAGGGTTCGCGGGATGGGGGTGGCGGACAGGGCAAGCACGTCAACGGAGGTGCGCAGCTGCTTCATCGACTCCTTGTGCTCGACGCCGAACCGTTGCTCCTCGTCGACGATCACGAGGCCGAGGTTCTTCACCTTGATGTCGGGGTTCAGCAGGCGGTGCGTGCCGATCACGATGTCCACGCTGCCCTCACGCAGGCCCTCGATCACCGCCGTCGCCTCCTTATCGGTCTGGAACCGGCTCAGGCCCTTGAGCACGACAGGGAAGCCAGACATCCGCTCGGCGAAGGTCGACATGTGCTGCTGCACGAGAAGTGTCGTCGGCACCAGCACCGCGACCTGCTTGCCGTCCTGCACGGCCTTGAACGCGGCCCGTACGGCGATCTCGGTCTTGCCGTAGCCGACGTCGCCACAGACCAACCGATCCATCGGGACCTGTAGTTCCATGTCGCGCTTAACCTCGTCGACCGTGGACAGCTGGTCCTGGGTCTCGACGAACGGGAACGCGTCCTCGAGCTCACGCTGCCAGGGAGTGTCCGGGCCGAACGCGTGACCCTTCGTCGCCTGACGGGCCGCGTAGAGCTTGATCAGCTCGGCCGCGATCTGCTTGACGGCCTTGCGAGCACGACCCTTCCGCCTGGCCCAGTCCGCGCCACCGAGCCGGTCCAGTGACGGCTGCTCACCGCCCACGTAACGGGTGACCTGGTCGAGCGTGTCTGCGGGCACGAAGAGACGGTCCGGCGGGTGGCCGCGTTTCGAGGCGCCGTACTCCAGGACCAGGTATTCCCTGGTAGCGCCGGCAACGGTGCGCTGCGACATCTCGACATACCGGCCAACTCCGTGTTGCTCGTGCACCACGTAGTCCCCGGGTTTGAGCTCGAGCGGGTCGATCTGTTTCTTGCGCCGGGTCGGCATCTGGCGCATGTCCTTGGTGGACGAGCGCTGGCCGGCGAGGTCCTCACCCGTCAGCACCGCAAGCCGATGCAGTTCATCGACGAATCCGTGGTCAAGAAGACCAGTGGTGACAACGACGATGTGCTCGGGCACCGCATCGCCGGAGTCGAGCGATTCGACCAAGCGGGCCGGGACGTCGTGTTCCTTGAGCACCTCAACCATCCGCTGAGCGGTGCCATGTCCCTCGTTGACGAGCACGACCCGAGAACCGTTGGCCAGCCAGGCCTTGATGTCGGCGACGGCGCGCTCGAGGTCGCCACGGTAGGCCTCGACCGGCTTGATGGAGACAACCCGAGACTCGACAGCGCCAGGATCGAAGACGTCCTCTGCGTCCAGATCCAGACCGAACGGCGAGACGCTCCACCACGGCTTGCCCTGACCCAGGCTGATCTGGCGTACGTCGGCCAGCGACTTGTACGACGCGGCGCCGAGGTCGATCGGAGACTGGCCGCCACCGGCCGCGGCTGCCCACGATGCGTGCAAGAACTCTTCGCTCGTGGCGACCAGGTCATGGGCTCTGCTCCGTGCCCGCTCGGGGTCGAGCACCAGCACATGGGAGTCCGCAGGCATCAGGTCGATGAGCATCTCCATGTCATCGACCAGCACCGGCGACAACGACTCCATCCCCTCGACTGCATGCCCTTCGGCGAGCTTCTCCGAGAGCTCGGCCAGCTCGGGATGCTTCAGCCCCAACTCCTTTGCCCGCGCGCGGACCTCGTCGGTGAGCAGGAGCTCGCGACACGGCGGCGCCCACAGCCTCGTGACGGCTTCGAGCGACCGCTGGTCGGCCACGGAGAACGAGCGGATCTCGTCGACTTCGTCACCCCAGAACTCGACCCGCAGCGGGTGCTCCTCGGTCGGGGGGAAGACGTCGACGATGCCGCCACGCACGGCGAACTCACCACGTCTTTCCACCAGATCCACGCGTGCGTAGGCGGCTCCGGCGAGCCGTCGTACGACGTCCTCGAGATCGGCTTCCTCGCCGGCAACCAGCTCGACCGGCTCGAGGTCGGCAAGCCCCGCAACCTGCGGCTGCAAGATGGAGCGCACGGGGGCGACGACGACCTTGATCGGGCCGTTGGACGCGTCGGTGCCTGGATGCTTCAGTCGGCGAAGCACTGCGAGCCGCTGTCCCACCGTGTCCGACCGGGGCGAGAGCCGCTCGTGCGGCAGGGTCTCCCACGCTGGGTAGTAGGCCACAAGAGACGGGTCGATCAGGCCCGACAGGTACGTGACCAGATCCTCGGCCTCACGTGCTGTGGCGGCAACAGCGAGAACCGAGCGGCCTGCATCGACGAGCCCCTTGACCACGAACGGTCGCAGTCCGGCCGGGGCGGTGAGGTCCAGTGCCTTGACCGCGCCACCGCGCGCATCCGCCACCGCTGACGCGAGTGTTTCGTCGCGCAGGACGAGGTCAGCAAGGCCGGTCAGACTCATGAGGTGGAGTTCTTCCTTCCCGTGCACAACGCGAACGCCCCCTGTCGACACGGACCAGGGGGTCAGATTCCCGATACTACGGCCTCGGGCGGAACCACTCGAACATGCACTTGCGGCGTTCCCGCGATCGTTTCAGGCGTGAAAGCCACGTGCAGTCGGGTCGTGTGCATGTCCGAACGGCTGCATGCCGTCGAGCTCGTGCGTGCCCTCCGCGAGCGACCATGCATGTTGCACCGCTTCCCAATCGTTGTCACCGGCGAGAAGGTGCACCAGAAGCGAGTGCCCGCAGGAGCCCCGC
>Ga0136633_1003366_pt1 | contig 10557 bp, 7 predicted proteins | sample AntDrymeUQ832206_2_FD_105494 | JGI IMG/M metagenome (GOLD analysis project Ga0136633, IMG submission 105494) | Polar desert sand microbial communities from Dry Valleys, Antarctica - metaG UQ83 (22.06) | ecosystem: Environmental > Terrestrial > Soil > Desert | place: Antarctica: Dry Valley...
CGAGTTGATGCTCAACGCCTCGAACCTCGCGCTGGTGGCGTTCGCCAAGCAGCACGGCAACCTCGACGGCCAGATCGCCGCCTTCTTCGTGATGGTGGTGGCGGCAGCCGAGGTCGTGGTCGGCCTGGCGATCATCATGACCATCTTCCGTACCCGTCGTTCGGCCTCGGTCGACGACGCGAGCCTGCTGAAGTACTGAGGGGCAGACGGTGACCAACATTTTCCTGGAAGGCGGGGACCACGCGGTGTCGCACATTCCGGTCGTGGATCCCGGCGCTGCCGACGGCGTGTTCGCCCTGCTGTGGCTGGTGATCGCGCTGCCGCTGCTCGGCGCCGTGGTCCTGCTGCTCGGCGGGCCGCTCGCGCGAGGAGCCCTCGACAAGGTGGGCCATTACGTCGGCACCGCCATGTCGGGCGCCTCCTTCCTGATCAGCCTGCTCCTGTTCTTCGCGATGCTCGGCCGCGACGAGGGCGAGCGGCAGGTCGGGCAGCAGCTCTACACCTGGTTCGAGACCGGTGGGTTCACCGTCGGCATGGACCTGCTCTACGACCCGCTCTCGGCGCTGTTCCTGCTGCTGATCACCGGAGTCGGCACCCTGATCCACGTCTACTCCATCGGCTACATGGAGCTCGACCCGCGCCGGCGCCGGTTCTTCGGCTACCTCAACCTGTTCGTGGCAGCGATGCTGATGTTGGTGCTCTCGGCCAACTACCTCGGCCTGTTCCTCGGCTGGGAGGGCGTCGGCCTCGCGTCGTACCTCCTCATCGGCTTCTGGCAGCACAAGCCGTCCGCAGCCGCTGCGGCCAAGAAGGCCTTCGTCGTCAACCGCGTCGGCGACGTCGGTCTCTCGCTGGCGATCGCGCTGATGTTCGTCACCTTCGGCACCAGCGACTTCTCCACGATCAGTGAGATGTCCGGCGACGCGTCGGGCGATGCCCTGACCGCGATCGGCCTGCTGCTGCTGCTCGGCGCCTGCGGCAAGTCCGCCCAGGTCCCGCTCCAGTCGTGGCTGCTCGACGCGATGGAGGGCCCGACCCCCGTGTCGGCGCTGATCCACGCGGCGACGATGGTCACGGCCGGCGTCTACCTGGTGGTCCGCTCGAACTTCATCTTCGAGCTCGCACCGGCCGCGCAGACCGCGGTCGTCACCGTCGCCGTCGTCACGTTGCTCTGGGGCGCGATCCTCGGCTGCGCCAAGGACGACATCAAGAAGGTCCTGGCCGGCTCGACGATGAGCCAGATCGGCTACATGATGCTGGGCGCCGGACTCGGTGTCGCCGGCTACGCGTTCGCGATCTTCCACCTGCTCACCCACGGCTTCTTCAAGGCCAACATGTTCCTCGGCGCCGGCTCGGTCATGCACGGCACGGACGACGACGTGAACATGCGCCACTACGGCGCGCTCACCAAGTCGATGCCGGTCACCTTCCTGACCTTCTCGATGGGCTACCTCGCGATCATCGGCTTCCCGGGGTTCTCCGGCTTCTGGTCCAAGGACAAGATCATCGAGTCGGCACTGGCCGAGAGCTGGCTGGTCGGCGGACTGGCGCTGCTCGGCGCCGGCATCACCGGCTTCTACATGACCCGGCTGATGTTGATGACGTTCCTGGGCCGCAACCGCTGGGAGAAGGACGTCCACCCGCACGAGTCCCCGAAGATCATGACGGTGCCGCTCATCGTGCTGGCCGCGCTGTCGGTCCTGGGTGGCGTGCTGCTGGTCGGTGACTGGATCGTGGAGTTCCTCGCTCCTGTCGTCGGCGAGGCCGAGCCCCACGAGCCCCCGCTGCCGGCCCTGGTCATCACCTTGCTGGTGACGCTCGTCGTCGCTATCGGCGTGGCCGCCGCGTGGTTCCTCGTCGGCAGGCGCGACATCCCCCGGGAGGCCCCGCAGGACGTCTCCTTCGCCACCAAGGCTGCCCGCGCTGACCTCTACGGTGACGCGATCAACGAGGGGCTGGTCGTCGGACCGGGTCGCCACGTGGTCTCGGGTCTCACGACCATGGACCGCGTTGGCATCGACGGTGCCGTCGAGGGCGGGTCGTCCGCCGTCGGCGGGATGGCCCACACGTTCCGCGTCGTCCAGAACGGCTTCGTCCGCTCCTACGCGCTCTCGCTCCTGATCGGCGCTCTGCTGGTCCTGCTGACCCTCCTGGTGGTGAACTTCGCATGAACGAGTTCCCCTGGCTGACCATCCTGGTCGCCCTGCCGCTCCTCGGCGCCGTGGTGACCGGTTACCTGCCGAGCCATGGCGTGATCGCACGGCAAGTCGGGCTCGGCTTCGCCCTGGTGACGCTGGTCGTCGCGGTCGTGATGGCCACCCAGTACGACGTCGGCAGCGGCTTCCAGTTCAGCGAGCAGCACGAGTGGATCAACGTCTTCGGCGCCCACTACGCGCTGGGCGTCGACGGTCTCGGCCTGCTGATGGTGCTGCTGACGGTCGTGCTGGTCCCGATCGTGATGGTCGCGTCGTGGCACGAGGCCCACCCGAAGGCCGACGTGTTCTTCGCGTGGGCGCTGGTGCTGGAGGCGTTCTCGGTCGCGGTGTTCGCGGCGACCGACATGTTCCTCTTCTACATCGTCTTCGAGGCCACCCTGATCCCGGCGTACTTCCTGATCGGCGGTTTCGGCCGTGAGGGACGTGGCCGGGCGGCGGTGAAGTTCCTGATCTACCAGCTCGCCGGTGGCCTGGTCATGCTCGGATCGGTGATCGGCTTCTACGTCGTGTCCGCACGCGCCGGCAGCCCGACCTACCTGCTGTCGGATCTGGCCGAGCTCGACATCGCCCCCGACACCCAGAAGTGGCTGTTCGTCGGTCTCTTCATCGCGTTCGCGATCAAGGCACCGATGTTCCCTGTTTTTTTTTGGCATGCGGACACCACCGAGAAGGCGACCACTGGCACCTCGGTGCTGTTGGTCTGCGTCCTGGACAAGATCGGCACCTTCGGCATGATCCGGTTCTGTCTGGAGCTGCTGCCCGAGGCCTCGCGCTGGGCGACCCCGGTCGTCGTGGTGTTGGCGCTCATCTCGATCGTCTACGGCGCCCTCGTGGCCATCGGTCAGGACGACATGCTCCGGCTGATCGGTCTGACGTCGCTGAGCCACTTCGGCCTGATCGTGCTCGGCATCTTCGCGTTCACCCCCGAGGGCGGCGCCGGCGCGATCCTCTACATGGTCAACCACGGCATCGCCACCGCCGCGCTGTTCCTGATCGCCGGCTTCATCGTGCGCCGTCGCGGCTCGGCCCTGATCAGCGACTTCGGCGGCCTGGAGAAGGTGACCCCGGTGCTGGCCGGCGCCTTCCTGATCGCCGGGCTGGCAGCCGCCGGGCTTCCCGGCCTCTCGCCGTTCGTCTCCGAGATACTGGTGATCATCTCGGCCTTCGACTACGCCTGGTGGGCCGGTGCGGTCGCCGTGACCGCGACCGTGCTCGCCGCGATCTACATCCTCTGGATGTACCAGCGCGTCATGACCGGGCCGACCCGTCCGGAGGTCGCGGCCTTCAAGGACCTCGACCGTCGTGAGGTCGGGATCGTCGCGCCGCTGCTGGTGGCGCTGGTGCTGTTCGGCTTCTTCCCGCAACCGCTGCTCGAGGTGATCAACCCGAGTGTCGACACCACCCTGACGGAGCTGGGCGTGACCCCGAGCGACCACGGCATCCCTACGACCACGGAGGAGGGTGAGTGATGGAGTTCGTCAAGCCCACCATCGAGTACGGCCAGTTGTGGCCCCTGTTCCTGGTCTTCGGTGTCGCGTGTCTCGGCGTCCTGGTCGAGGCCTTCCTGCCGCGACCGGTGCGCTACCTCGTGCAGACCGTGCTCGCCTTCACCGGCCTCGTCGTCGCCCTCGTCGGGACGGCGGTGGTCGCTGGTCAGCTGGACAGCCTCGGCGACGGCGTTGCCCGCGGCAACCTGGCCATGGAGGGCACCCTCGCGCTCGACGGGCCGACCCTGTTCCTGTGGGGCACCATCTTGCTGTTCGCCCTCGGCGGCGTACTCCTGTTCGCGGAGCGTCACCTCGAGGGCGGAGTCTCCGCATTCGCTGGCCAGGCCGCGGCACTGCCCGGCACCGAGGCCGAGCGTCAGGCGTCGACCTCCGGCCTCGACCACACCGAGGTCTACCCGCTGATGCTGTTCGCGGTCGGCGGCATGATGATGTTCCCCGCGGCCAACGACCTGCTCACCATGTTCGTCGCGCTCGAGGTCCTCTCGCTGCCGCTCTACCTGTTGTGCGGACTCGCCCGCCGCCGGCGGTTGCTGAGTCAGGAAGCGGCACTCAAGTACTTCCTGCTCGGCGCCTTCTCGTCGGGCTTCTTCCTGTACGGCGTCGCGCTGATCTTCGGCTACGCAGGCTCGATGGAGTTCGCCGCGATCAACGAGGCGATCCGCAACGATCTCGGCAACCGCACCCTGCTGCTGATCGGCATGGGCATGATCGCCGTCGGCCTCTTCTTCAAAGTCGGTGCCGCGCCGTTCCAGGCGTGGACGCCGGACGTCTACCAAGGTGCCCCGACCGCGGTCACCGCCTTCATGGCGGCCGCCACCAAGGTGGCGGCGTTCGGCGCGATCCTCCGCCTCTTCTACGTCGCCTTCGGCGCCGACCGCTGGACCTGGCAGCCGATGATGTGGGTCATCGCGATCCTCACCATGCTGGTGGGCTCGCTGCTCGCGATCGCGCAGACCGACGTCAAGCGGATGCTCGCCTACTCCTCGGTCGCCCACACCGGATTCCTGCTCACCGGCGTCCTGGGCGTGCAGAGCTCGACAGACCTCGCGATCGGCCAGCTCACCTCGCTGCAAGCCGTGCTGTTCTACCTGGTCACCTACGGCTTCGCGACCATGGGGGCGTTCGCGGTGGTCACGGTGGTGCGTGACTCCGGCGGCGAGCAGACCCACCTCGCGCGCTGGGCCGGTCTCGGCAAGGAATCGCCGTTGGTGGCGGGCGTGTTCGCCTTCTTCCTGCTCGCCATGGCGGGCATCCCGCTGACCTCCGGCTTCATCGGGAAGTGGGCGGTGTTCGCCTCAGCGCTCTCGGCCGGCGCCTACCCGGTGGTGGGGGTGGCCATCCTCAGCAGCGTCATCGCGGCGTTCTTCTACGTCCGCGTGATCCGGTTGATGTACTTCACCGAACCCGCGGCCAATGCTGCCAGCGTCACGAACCCGTCGGTGCTCACGGCCGCGACGATCGCGGTCTCCGCGGCGGTGACGCTGGTGCTCGGCGTCGTACCCGGCCCGGTGCTCGACCTGGCCGGACGTGCGGGAGAGTTCATCAGGTGACCTGGACCCCGGCCTCGGACGGACTGGCGCTGCCCGTGACCGACGCAGCGCTCGCCGACCGGTTGCAACGTCGGATGCTGGTCGTCGAGCAGGCCCTTGCCGGCCACGTGGTCGGCCGCACCCGTTACGTCACCGAGGCCGCCACGCACCTGCTCGCGGCGGGCGGCAAGCGGTTCCGGCCGCTGCTGGTGCTGCTGGCCGCTGAGGCCGGACCGCGCCCGGAGTCGCCTGAGGTCGTCGACGCCGCCTGCGTCGTCGAGCTCACCCACGTCGGTTCGCTCTACCACGACGACGTGATGGACGAGGCCGCGCTGCGTCGAGGTGCCGACTCCGCGAACGCCCGCTGGGACAACCACGTGGCGATCCTCACCGGCGACTTCCTGTTCGCGAAGTCCTCCGAGCTGACCGCCTCCCTCGGACCCGAGGCGGTTCGGATCCAGGCCGAGACGTTCGCCCGGCTGGTCGAGGGTCAGATCCTCGAGACGGTCCCGCCCGCGGAGGGTGAGGACCCGCTGGCCCACTACCTCGACGTCGTCGCCGGCAAGACCGGCTCGCTGATCGCGACCTCCGCCCGTTACGGCGCCCGTTTCAGCGGTGCGTCCGCAGCGGTCGAAGAGGCGCTGACGGCGTACGGCGAGATCGTCGGCGGCGCGTTCCAGCTCAGCGACGACATCCTCGACATCGCCTCCGACACCGACGAGAGCGGCAAGACACCGGGCACCGACCTGCGCGAGGGTGTGCCGACACTCCCGGTGCTGATGGCCCGCGCGTCGACCGATCCGACCGACGCCCGGCTGCTCGAGTTGTTGGCCGGCGACCTCACCGACGATGCCCTCCACGCCGAGGCGCTGGGCCTGCTGCGCACGCACCCCGCGATGGACGAGGCGCGTGCCTACGTCGTGGCTCGTGCCCGCGAGGCCAAGCAACTGTTGACCGTGCTCCCCGAGGGGCCGGTCCGTGAGGCGCTCGAGTCGCTCGCCGACATCGTCGCCGTCCGCACCGCCTGACGGGTCAGATCGCGGTCGCCTCGGCGGCGAGCCACAGCTGGCGCCGCCGGTGGCGGGCCGCGTCGACGGTGAAGATGGCCAGCGCCACCCACACGAGCATGAACCCGATCCACCGTGAGGTCGGCATCGCCTCGTCGAACCACAGCACTCCCAGGGCGAACTGCAGGATCGGTGCGATGTACTGCAACAACCCGATGGTCACCATCGAGACCCGGATCGCCGCCGCGCCGAAGCAGAGCAGGGGAATGACGGTGACGATGCCCGTCGACACCATCAGCCAGGTGTGGCCGGCGCCGTTCTGGGCGAACTCGGCCTGCCCCTGCCACGCCAGCCAGGCGACGTACGCCGCCGCAACCGGGCCGATGTAGATCGTCTCCACGGCGAGGCTCTCGACGGCGTCGACGTTGGCCTTCTTCTTCGCCAACGCATACGTCGCGAACGAGAAGGCCAGCAGGAAGGCCACCCACGGGGGGCGACCGTAGCCGAGAGTGAGGACCACGACTGCGAGGGCCGCGAGCCCGACGGCGTACCACTGGACGCGCCGCAGCCGCTCGCCGAGGACCATCACGCCCATCAGCACGGTCACCAGCGGGTTGATGAAGTAGCCCAGCGACGTCTCGACGACGCGGCCGTTGTTGACGCCCCAGATGTAGCCGCCCCAGTTGAGGCTGATCACCACGGCGGCGAGCAGCAGGAACCAGCGGGTGCGAGGGTTCTTGAACGTCGCGAGCACGATCCGGGTGCGGCGCAGCGCGACCATGACGAGCAGCACCGTGACCAGCGACCACAGCACCCGGTGGGCGAGGATCTCGACGGCACCAGCAGGGTCGAGCAGCGTCCAGTAGAGCGGGAAGATTCCCCACAGTGTGTAGGCGGCGACGCCGTAGCCGAAGCCACGGCCAGAACCCGTCGCCGGCGCGGCGTTCAGGCGATCGTCCAGGTGTCGCCGCCGTGGATGAGCGCGTCGAGGCGGGCTGACGGGTCGCCGACGTCGCCGCCGCGGGCGGTCTCGATCTGGGCGCGCGCCTGGTCGTCGTACGTCGCGCGCTCCACCTGGCGGAAGATGCCGATCGGTGCCTGGTGGAGGTAGCCCGCATCGGTGAGCCGCGAGATCGCGAAGGCGGTGGTCGGGTCGTCGCAGTGGGCGTCGTGCACCAGCAGGGCGTCCTCGCCGACGTCCGCGGTCTCGACGACCTTCACGCCACCGGTCGCTGCATCACGGATCAGCCCCTTGCTCCCACCCACGCCGAACCGGATCGGCGCGCCGTGGACAAGCGGGATGAGCGCGTCCTCCTTGGTGTCGCGGTCCTTGATCGCGTCGAAGGCCCCGTCGTTGAAGATCGGGCAGTTCTGGTAGATCTCCACGAACGACGTGCCGCGGTGTGCCGCCGCCGCCGACAGCACCGAGGTGAGGTGCGTGCGGTCGGAGTCGATGGTGCGCGCCACGAACGAGGCCTCGGCGCCCAGGGCCAGCGACACTGGGTTGAACGGGTGGTCGACCGAACCCATCGGCGTCGACTTGGTGACCTTGCCGGGCTCGCTGGTGGGGGAGTACTGGCCCTTGGTGAGGCCGTAGATCCGGTTGTTGAACAACAGGATCGTCATGTTCACGTTGCGCCGCAGCGCGTGGATCAGGTGGTTGCCACCGATCGACAGCGCGTCGCCGTCGCCGGTGACGACCCAGACCGACAGGTCCCCGCGAGCGGTGGCGATGCCGGTCGCGATGGACGGCGCCCGGCCGTGGATCGAGTGCATGCCGTAGGTGTCGAGGTAGTACGGGAACCGGCTGGAGCAGCCGATGCCGGAGACGAACACGATGTTCTCGCGACGCAACCCGAGGTCGGGCAGGAAACCCTGCACCGCCTTGAGGACGGCGTAGTCGCCACACCCGGGGCACCAGCGGACCTCCTGGTCGCTGGTGAACTCCTTGCCGGTCTGCGGAGGGGCGTCCGGCGACACCGTCGGGACGCCCTCGACACCCGAGCGCAGGCCGGGGAAGGGAAGCTCGGACGTGCTCACGTGACAGCCTCCTCGACCGGCGTGCTCAGATCGACCTCGATGCCCTCGGCGGCGCCGACCAGTTCGCCGATCACCTCGGCCAGCTCGGCGGCCTTGAGCGGCAGACCGCGGACCTGGTTGTGGCCGATGGCGTCGACGAGGTAGCGAGCGCGGAGCAGCATCGAGAGCTGGCCGAGGTTCATCTCGGGGACCAGCACCTTGTCGTAGCGGGCGAGGATCTCGCCCAGGTCGTTCGGGAACGGGTTGAGGTGACGCAGGTGGACCTGCGCGACGTGGTAGCCGGCCTTGCGGACCCGGCGGCAGCCGGCGCCGATCGGGCCGTACGTCGAACCCCAGCCCAGCACCAGCACCTTGGCGCCCTGTCCGTCACTGGCCGACGGGTCGTCGACCACGGTCGGCGGCAACGAGTCGGCGATCCGGTCGACCTTCGCCTGTCGGGTGCGGACCATGAAGTCGTGGTTGGCCGGGTCGTAGGAGATGTTGCCGTGTCCGTCGCCCTTCTCCAGGCCCCCGATGCGGTGCTCGAGCCCGGAGGTGCCGGGAATGGCCCACGGTCGGGCCAGGGTGGCCTCGTCGCGCAGGTACGGCCAGAACTCGGCGTCGTCCCCGTCACCCTGGTTGGTGTGGGTGGCGAACGCGGGGTCGATGGTCGGGAGCTCGGCCACCTCGGGGATCCGCCAGGGCTCGGAGCCGTTGGCGAGCATGCCGTCGGAGAGCAGCATCACGGGCGTGCGGTAGGTGATCGCGATCCGGGCGGCCTCGAGCGCGGCGTCGAAGCAGTCGCCGGGCGACTGGGGCGCGACGATCGGCACCGGGGACTCGCCGTTGCGCCCGAACATCGCCTGCAGCAGGTCGGCCTGCTCGGTCTTGGTGGGCAGCCCGGTCGACGGCCCGCCACGCTGGACGTCGATGACGAGCAGTGGCAGCTCAGTCATCACGGCGAGTCCGATGGCCTCGGACTTCAACGCGAGGCCGGGCCCGGAGGTGGTAGTGACGCCGAGACTGCCGACGAAGGAGGCGCCGATCGCGGCGCCGACGCCGGCGATCTCGTCCTCGGCCTGGAACGTGGTGACGCCGAACGACTTGTGCTTGCTCAGCTCGTGGAGGATGTCGGAGGCCGGCGTGATCGGGTAGGACCCCAGGAAGATCGGCAGCCCCGACTGCACCCCCGCGGCCAGCAGGCCGTAGGACAGTGCGAGGTTGCCGGTGATGTTGCGGTAGGAGCCGACCGACATCGGCGCCGGCTTGATCTCGTAGGTGACGGCGAAGGTCTCGGTCGTCTCCCCGAAGTTCCAGCCGGTCCTGAACGCGGTGATGTTGGCGTCGCGGATGTCGGGGACCTTGGCGAAGCGCTTCTGGAGGAACCCGACGGTCGACTCGGTCGGGCGGCCGTAGAGCCACGACAGCAGGCCGAGCGCGAACATGTTCTTGGCGCGTGACGCGTCCTTGCGCGACAGCCCGAACTCCTTGACGGCCGCGATGGTCATGCCGGTCAGGTCGACCGGGTGGACGGCGTAGTCGCTGAGCGAGCCGTCGTCGAGCGGGTTCTCGGTGTAGCCGGCCTTGGCGAGGTTGCGCTTGGTGAAGTCGGCGGTGTCGACGATGATCGTGGCGGCCGACGGAAGATCGCCGAGGTTGGCGCGGAGCGCCGCAGGGTTCATCGCCACCAGCACGTCCGGAGCGTCGCCCGGCGTCAGGATGTCGTGGTCGGCGAAGTGGACCTGGAACGACGACACCCCCGGGAGCGTGCCCTGGGGGGCGCGGATCTCGGCCGGGAAGTTGGGCAGCGTCGACAGGTCGTTGCCGAAGGCCGCCGACTCCTGCGTGAAGCGGTCACCGGTCAGCTGCATGCCGTCGCCGGAGTCCCCCGCGAACCGAATGATGACCCGGTCGAGCTGCTTGACCTGCTTGGTCACCTCAGTCCTCTCCTCGTGCAAACCTCGTGGAACCTACGTCGTCGCACCCACGGGCGCGCCGACCCTCCACGATAGCCCGGCGCCCCGCAGAGCCCCACCGATCTCCCCGAGCGGACGGGTGACTCGCGCCACGCTGCGTCTCACCTGCCGGGAGGAAGGCAGTCGAGAGCGTGGTCTGACCGTGGGAGAACGTACCGAACGGCCGCCGGGGCACCGACGCTGAGCGTGGCAGGACCCGACAGAAGTCTGATCGGTACGTTCTGCGACGAGAAGCTCAGCGGTAGTTGGTGAACGGAATCGCGGGTCTGTTGGTGTGTTGCGGTTGTCGCTGAGTACGACCG
>Ga0136633_1003367_pt1 | contig 10557 bp, 8 predicted proteins | sample AntDrymeUQ832206_2_FD_105494 | JGI IMG/M metagenome (GOLD analysis project Ga0136633, IMG submission 105494) | Polar desert sand microbial communities from Dry Valleys, Antarctica - metaG UQ83 (22.06) | ecosystem: Environmental > Terrestrial > Soil > Desert | place: Antarctica: Dry Valley...
CGCGACGCCGACAACGGTGATGCCTTTAAGGCTGAGATGCGCGAGCGCTTCGCCCTCGACGTGCGGGTGCTCGGCGGCGACGAGGAAGCCCGGATGACCTGGATCGGCGCCCGGCACAGCGACGACGGCCACGACCGCGAGGACGCGCCGACCCTGGTCGCCGACATCGGCGGCGGCTCGACGGAGCTAATCACCGGCAGTGGCCGCGAGCCGGGCTTCCACGTCTCGCTGCAGCTCGGCGTCGTTCGCCAAAGCGAGCGCCACCTGCTCCACGACCCGCCTGCCGGCGTTGAACTCGAGGCTCTGGCCGGTGATGTGCAGCGGACCCTCGACGCCGTCCTGGCTGGACGCGAGGGAATTGCGGTTGAGCGCGCGATCGCCGTCGCCGGGACGCCTTTCTCGCTGGCCGCGATCGAACGGGCTGATCGTGGCGCCGCCGATCCGACCGCGAGGGTCGAGGGCCACGTCCTGGAGCTCTCGCGGATCCAGCGGTTGCTCTCGCGGCTCGCGTGCCTACCGCTGGTCGAACGTGCCGAGGTCCCCGGCCTACACGCCGACCGCGCGCCGATGATCGTCGCCGGCACGGTGATCCTGATCAACCTGATGCGCAGCTTCGGCCTCGCCGAGGTAACAGTCTCCCAGCACGACATCCTCCACGGAGCGGCGCTGAGCGCCGCGGCCGAGCCGGCGCCGGCGCCGGCGAACGACAGCTAGGGGAGGCTCGGAGCCAAGGACTCCTCAGGCGGCTGCGCCTCGGCGGCGACCAGACCCGCTCGCGAGCCAACCGGCACCGGTGGGCGAGCGGTAGCAGCGACCTGCACAGGGCCGCCGCGATCACCATCGTCGCGTCGTGGCGCCATCACGGAGAGACGGTGCAGGCCCCAGGCGATCAGCGCCAAAAAGCCGATTGCGAGCAGCAGCACGACGGCGTAGGCGGCGCCGGTCAGCCAGCCCGCGACCCCGTCCTTCTGCTCGCGCTGGAGGATCTCGTGCTCGGCGACGAGCGGCCGCGTGAACCTCGCATCTGCGGGGACCCCCTCGGCCGGGATGACGCGGTCCTCGGGCAGATAGATCGGCATGCCGCTGATCGTGTTGCCCCGATGCAGGCGCACGACCGTCTTCCAGGTTCCATAGACGGGAACCGGCTCAGCAGTGGTGAAAACGCCGGGCGAGCTCTCCTCGAGCTCCGAGAGCGCGAGGTCACCTCCCTGCCAGCCGATCACGCTGATCAGCTCGGCGCCTTCGGTCGCCGACGCGGGCTCGAAGCGCACTTCGGCGTTGACCATCCGCTCGGCGCCGCCGCCGGCCTCGCTCAGCGCGACCGTGGCGGTGACGCTCTCCTGGACGGGCTTGAAGAGCGCGAAGGTGGTCATCGCGGTGATCGCGATCGCCCCGGCGACAGCCGCCCAGCGGAGATCGGGAGTTCGCGCGATCCGGTCCGAGCCCAGCCTGGCGCCGGCCCAGGCGCCGATCGCCGCTCCGGAGAGTGCCACCAAGAAGCCGAGGATCGCGCCTTCGGGGAACAGCTCCAGCGACCAGGGGATCGGCATCCAGACGTGAGTCCAGGCCCACTCGGCGGCGAGCCCGACGGTGCCGACCGCGGCGCCGCAGGCAAGCCCGAAGCGCAGCGGCTGCTTGTCGGAGACGATCACCAGCGCGACCAGCTCGATCAAGAGCGCGGGGACCAGATAGAGGTGGAAGAACGGCGTCGGCTCGCCGAGCACCGGGCCGACCAAAAAGGCGACGGCGCCGCGAATCGCGACGAAAAAGAGCGCTGCGCCGAGCGCTGCGCCGCGTCCTGACCAGACCCGCACGGCGACCAGGGCCGCGGTGGCGGCGAGCATGACCAGCATCGGCCCGAAGACCTGGCGGAACTGCGGGATCCCGAAGTCGAACTCGGCCTGGAAGGTGTTGAGGCCGAGCAGCAAGGCGCCGGTCAGCGCGACCGTGCGCAGCCAGCGAATCCACTCCGGCTCGGTCCCACCCCCGGAGACCTCGCCGCGGCCGACGGCACGGCGGCCCTCGATCATCAAGACGGCGAGCCCGACCAGGGTCATCGAGGCGCCGCCGATCAGCATCAGGTGGGTCGGCCCCCAAAGGGTCACGTCCTGGCCGAAGATCCGATGCCAGACATCGTCGAGGGGGAAGCCGATCAGCGAGAACGCCCCGCAAGCCGTGATCAGGACGCCGCCCAGCGGCGCCCGCCAGTTGCGGGTGATCTTGACCGAGGTCGACCCCGGGTCCCCCTTCGGGAGGACCATCGCGAAGTAGCCCGCCGCGAAGACGCCGAAGAGCCCGCCGAGGATCAGGTAGTGGGCGGGGTTGGCGAGCGGGCCCTCATCGCGGCCATCGGCGATGTGGAGGGAGATGTCCCACATCATCCCGACCAGGGCGGTGATCAGCGCGCCGGCGATGACCGCGCCCGGCAGGGCCACCCAGCCAGGCATCCCCGAGACGCGCTCGGAGAAGTCGGCAAGCTTGCCGAGCAGCGTGAAACGGCCGGTTCGGTGTCCGACGCCCAAGAGCAGTAGAACCGCGGTGAGAAGCACCGCGGCGCCAGTGGCGATCGCGACCTGGACGACCTCGGCCCCCCCGGCCGGAGTCGTCTCAACAGCGGCCTGGGCAACGGACAAAGCACTGGAAATAGTCAGCATGCTCGGATGTTACACCGGTTGATGACGAATCGTTCATCCCTGGGACGACGCCCTTCACGGCCCGAGCCGCTCGATCAGCCACTCCCCCACTTCATTCCGCCGGTAGCGGAAGCGATCGTGGAGGCGGCCGACGGCGCCCTGCCAGAACTCGATCGTCTGAGGGGGCACTCGCAGCCCGCCCCAATGCTCGGGTCGCGGGATCTCCTCGCCTGCGAAGCGATCCTCGATCTCGACGATGCGACGCTCGAGCTCGGCCCGGTCGCTGATCGGCTCGCTCTGCGGGCTCGCCCAGGCGCCGATCCGCCGCTCCGCCGGCCGGGTCAGGAAGTAGGCGTCGGATTCCTCGGCGCCGAGCCGCTCGACATCGCCGCGAATCCGCACCTGGCGGTCAAGCTCGCGCCAGTAGATGACCAGAGCGGCCCGGGGATTCGCGGCGAGCTGGATTCCCTTGGCCGAGCCGTAGTGCGTGTGGAAGCAGAAGCCGCGCTCGTCGAAGCCTTTGAGTAGGACCATCCGAGCGTCCGGCATCCCCTCCCTATCGACCGTCGCGACGGTCATCGCGGCCGCGAGCGGCACCTCCTCCAACGCCCGCTCCCACCAGCGCCCGAACTGGGCGACCGGGTCGGGATCGAGATCGGCTCGCCGCAGCGGTGGGATGTCGGGACGGCGCGGCATCGAAGCTGATGCTAGTCAGGCGCGATCGACCGACAGCGCCAGAGCCCGGTCAGCCTACTTCGGTGCCGGCCGGCGCGTGAACTTGACCCGCCAGCTCAGCTGGATCTCCTCGTGGAATCCGCTGGAGGGCTCGTCGACTACCTGACTGTCCTTGACCTTGACCGCAAAGCGCTCCTTTTCCCCGAACAGCTGCTTGACGGAGAGATCGCCTCTAGGCGTCAGGACCAATTGGTCGCCAAAGGCGCCATGGGGACAATTCTCGTAGAGGTCGCCGAGAATCGGGCCCGCCCCAAAGAGATCGAACGGACCCGACAGACCCAGCACCGGGACCAGGGGAACGACATCGAAGCCCGGATAGTCCGTGGGAAAGTAGTAGTCGAGGCTGAGACCGCCGTCGAAGCTCCGCTCTCCGCAGTCGGTCGGCGGCGGCACATACCCGTCGCCGCCGCCGGCGCAATCCTTGCTGCCCGTCTGCTCGACGGTCTTGGTGCCCTCGCGCACGGCTGCGCCGTTGACCGGCACAAAGAAGTCGCCTTTGCCGACGGTGAAGAAGACGCTCTGGTAACCCTCGCCCTTGCTGTAGGACGCCGTCACCTTGACGGGCTTCCTCGTCGTCGCTGAGAAGCTCTCCCGGCCGCTGCCGTGGGTGCGAACATCGCCTCCCGTGCATTCGTCGTATCTGGTCGTGTCCTGGGTCCAGGCGCTGTTCTGAGCGGCGTAGACCTCGACCCTGAAGGAGGCCTCCTTCGACTTGGCATCAGCCGCGGCGGCGAGCACCAAGGAGCCCACCACAACGGCAGCCAGGACGATCAGCTGTCTGCCGTGATTCACCGTGCTCCCCAAGCTCTCCGTGCCAGGGACCATATCAGGGCGCTCATCGAATCAGCCGCGCTTGCGGCGCTTGACGACCTTGCTCGGCGGCGAAACCGCAGTCTGCTGTCCGGCGCTGTTTTCGGCTGTCACCGCGACCTCCAGCCGGCGCCTAATGTCGGCCCGCTTGAGCTTGTACGTCTTCGCGTTGGCGCCTGCAATCACCTTGCAGCGCTTTCCCTTGGAATTGCAACGAGCCCAGTCGTAGCTGAAGCTGAGCGGCTCGGTGCCGGTCCAACTGCCGGTAGAAGCTCGAAGGCGCCGCCCGAGGCGCGCCTTGCCGGTGAGCTCCGGCGATGCCGTGTTCGTAGGCGGGTTTGCAATCGGCGCAGCCGAGACCGGGAGGACCGAGGTCGAGCCCTGATCCACGTTCGCGCCAACGTCGTCGCGGAACGCGCCCGCGAGGATCGTCACGCCGTCGATCGCGACCGAGATGCCGAGGAAGTCGCTCTCCGCGCCGTCTGTGGCGGTCTGGGCGGCGATCTGCGTGCGCGCAGCGGCGCCGCTGCGCGTGAAGCTGTAGACGGAGCCTTGGAGCTCGTTGACACCGACCTCGTCGCCGGGCGCGCCGGCGACGATCGTGTTGCCGTCGATTGCGACCGAGGCGCCGAGCTGGTCGATGGGGCCGCCGTCGGAGGCAGTCAGCTTCGCGGTCTCGGTGCGCGCCGCGGCGCCGGCCCGCGCGAAGGTGTAGAGGGAGCCCTCGTTGCCGATCACGCCGACGTCGAAGGGCGCGCCGGCAACGATCGTGTCGCCGTCGATCGCGACCGAGACGCCGAGCTGGTCGTCCTCAAAGCGGCTGGTAGAGGTCAGCTTGGCGGTCTCCGTGCGTGCCGCGGCACCGCTGCTCGCGAACGTGTAGACGGAGCCCTGGTCGAACCCGTCGATGTCGTCTCCAGGCGCGCCGGCGACGATCGTGTCGCCGTCGATCGCGACCGAGTCGCCGAGGCGGTCAGTCGCCGCGCCGTCGGAGGCGGTCAGCTTGGCGGTCTCGGTGCGTGCCGCGGTGCCGCCGGCGGCGAAGGTGTAGGCGGAGCCCTGGTCGAACCCGCCGATGTCGTCGCCGGGCGCGCCGGCGACGATCGTCTCGCCGTCGATCGCGACCGAGTCGCCGAGGCGGTCGTCAGCTGCGCCGTCTGAGGCGGTCAGCTTGGCCGTCTCGGTCCGCGCCGCGGCGCCGCTGCGCGCGAAGGTATAGACGGATCCCTGACCTCCGGAGGCGCCGGCGACGATCGTCTCGCCGTCGATCGCGACCGAGCTCCCGAGCCCGTCGTTCGCCGTGCCGACGGAGGCGGTCAGCTTGGCGGTCTGGCTCCAGCTCTCCCCCGAGCGCGTGAAGACGTAGACGGCGCCCAACCCGCCGGCAGCCTCGGGGGCGCCGACCACGGCCGTGTCGCCGTCGATCGCCACCGCGAAGCCAAACTCGTCGCCTACCGCGCCGTCACCTGCGAGCAGCGTCTGCTCGAGTGCTTGCGCCCCGGCCGGTAGCGCAAGCAACACCACGGCAGCGAGGGCGGACACGAAGAGAGGCGCGTGCCGTCGGCCATGGACCGAGGTGCCCGGATCCGCCTTCATTGTCGAGCCCGCACCTCGACCAAGGTGCGCAGCCTGATTAGCTCGCCGCCTCGATCGCGGTAGCGGGCGCGCAGGACGATCACGCGCAGGCCTTCTTCGCCTTCTTCTTCACCTTCTTCAGATTCGCCTTCGCCTTCTCCTTCTGTTGCGGTGTCTCGGCGTTCTTGAGCTTCTTCTTTGCCGCCTTGACCTTCTTCTTCGCCTTTACGCAGGCGGCCGACTGAGTGCCGTCGTCGCCGTCGTCACCGTCGTCGCCGTCGGGAAGGGGCGGAAGCGGGGCCGCCGGGACGTCCACCGGCCCCCAGTCGGGCCTGGTTCCACCGGCTGCGACCAGCTTCGGCTGCAGGGTGCAGGTACCGCCGCCGGTTTCGGTCGGGGTCGGCGAGACGTAGATGCCCTCGGGGCCTTGCCATGCGATCATGCTGCCGCCCGGCGAGAAGCGGGGCGACTGTCCGAAGAAGTCGGTCATGGTGCAGAGGACCTGCGGATTCGCGGTCGGCGGCGTGCCGTTGTTCTGGACCAGGGCGAGGTCGTACGTTGCCGCGCCGTAGTCGAGCTCGACCAGGGTCCTGTCCCCCTCGACGTCGAAGCTGCGGGTATAGGCGTCGTTGAAACCAAACCAGAACTGCGGCCCGGTCGCGGTCTGGACCGTGATCCCGCTGAACTGCTTGTCGATGAAGCCGGCGTACGACGTCCCGGGAATCCAGCGCGGCCGGAAGGAAGCGTTATGACAAGCGAACAGGCAGGGGTCGGTTTGGCCCGGGCCGAAGATGACCGAGACCCTGAAGTCAGTGGTACAGCCACCGAAGCAGTCGATGTAGCCCCAGTCGTAGACGAACGCGCCGCCCTCGGGAGAGATCTGGCCCCCGAAGGCGGGAGAAAACGATCCGGTGCCGGACTTCGGCAGGATCCAGTTGTCGACGAGAGCACCGCTCTGGCGGTCGAAGAAGTAGGCGAAGCCGGTGTTACTGCTGTCGGGATTGCGGATCGCGACTACCGCTCCGGCATCGGTCTGCGAGGGCGAACGATAACCGTCCCCCGATTGGTCCCCCGCGGTGCCGTCGGTGGTCACTTGGTGGTTGACCGAGCCGTCCGGGCTGGTCAGGTGGACGTTGCCGTCGGCGCCGATGTAGACGATGCTCGAAGCAGCCGCTTGCCCGGCGCCGAAGGCGAGGATCGCAAGCGTCCCGACGAGGAGTACGCATGCCTTTCGGCGCCAGTGCCGGTCTTCTGCGTGCCTCATCGCCCGCATCCTGGTTCGTCTTTGGTGTCTGCTCGTCGTCGGCTCATGAGCAGGCCCTCTTCTTGGTCCTCTTCGCCTTCTTCAGATTGGCCTTGGCCTTGGCCGTGGCCTCCGGAGTCTCCGCGGCCCGGAGCTTCTTCTTGGCAGCCTTGAGCTTCTTCTTCGCCTTCGCACAGGCTTCCGAGGTGGCGTCATCGTCGTTGCCGTCGTCGCCCGTGTCGCCTCCGCCTGGCGGCGGATCGGTGCCTCCGCCTGGCGGCGGATCGGTGCCTCCGCCCGGCGGTGCGTCGGCCGGCAGGAAGGTGACCGCGCGCGCGGCGTTCAGCCGCCCGCCGGTGGCCGTCGCGGTGGCGAGGTCTGGCTTGGCGTCGACCGTCTGTAGGAGCGCCGAGCGCAGTTGCGCGACCGTGGCGCCGCGGGTCCGCGAGAGGATCAGCGCCGCCACCCCGGCGACGTGCGGAGATGCCATCGAGGTGCCGTTCTTGAAGTCGAAATCGGCGGCGCCGAAGTTGGTCCCGAGGCAGCTGACGGCGACGTTGTCGACGTGGGCGCCGTCGCGAGCGTCGTAGGTGTTGTCGGAGCGCATCGTCAAGACCAGGCGCACATTCGACCTGCCGTCGAAGGCCGAGAAGTCGTCGACCCAGGGGTTGGAGGGCGGTGAGCCCGGCCCGCCGTTCCAGCGGTGGATCATGCGATAAAGCTGCGTTGGGGAGAAGCTGGACGCCTCGATCTCGAGCCGATCGCCCGTGAAGTTGCCGGCCGGGTTGATGTCCACGTAGAGCCAGTAGCTCAGCGTGCAGCTATGCATCGCGGTGAGGTTGATGGCGGGCGCCTCCGCGGCGTGGGAGGCGTTCGTGGCGTAGCAACCCGTCTGGTCCAGCCCCGGGAAGCAGAGACCGGGCGAGTCAGTGATCGAGAACCCGGCGCCGAAATCGGCGGTCCAGCCGTCGTAGCCGCCCCAGGTCGAGGTCGACGGTGCCTTCGTCCAACCGCCCGCGTCGAAGTTGAAGTTCGCGTCCTGGAAGTCGTGGAAGTAGGGCGTCCGGAACGGCGCATGGGTGCTGAGGGTGCTGTTGCCGGGGGCGCCGAGGTCGACCTGGGTACGCCCGAAGTTTGAGAACCCGGTCAGTTGGTCCTTCTGATCGGTCGCGGCGACGCAGATCAGGTTCGCATGCGGGATGTTGCAGGGGGTGTAGGTGCTGGTGTCGTTGTTGTCGCCAACTCCGTCGGCGCCGCCGTTGCCCGCCGCGACCACATACAGCAGGTCGGGCGTCAACCTGACCACGTCGTCGATCAGCGGTGAGGCTCCCGGACCGCCGAGGCTCGCGTTGAGGACATCGGCGCCGTTGTCTGCGGCATAGGCGAAGCTCTCTGCGATCCCGGCGTCGCTGCCGCCGCCGCCGCCGAGGACGCGCAGCGGCATGATGCTGACCTTCCAGTTGACGCCGACGATCGAGTTGTCGTCGCCGGAGGCCCCGATCGTCCCCGCGACATGGGTGCCGTGGCCGTCGTCGTCGAGCGGGTTGTTGTTGTCCTCGATGAAGTTCCAGCCGCGGATGTCGTCGATGAAACCGTTGCCGTCATCGTCGAGGCCGTTGCCGGCGATCTCGTCGGCGTTGCTCCAGATATTGGATCGCAGAGCGGGATGGTCGTAAGCGACCCCCGAGTCCGCGACCGCGACGACGACGTCGCGGCTGCCGGTGGTCACGTCCCAGGCTTCGGCGGCGCTGATGTCGGCGCCGGGCGTGCCGGCGGGATCTCCGTTGACGACCTGGCCGGTGTTGTGCAGGCCCCAGAGGTCACGCAGGCGGGAAACGCCGGGGAGCAGCTGCGTCTGGCGCAGCCAGTTCGGCTGCGCGTAGGCGACGCCGGGCAGGGCCTCCAACGCTGCCACGGTCTCCCTGACATCATCGCCGGGGGGCAGCTCGAGCAGGCTGGCGCCGGGCACCGGCAGGCGCTCGGTGACCTCCAAGTCGCGGGCGTCGAGTAACCCGGCGCGATCGGCGCTGCTGGTCGTGGCCTTGAATCGGACGATCACCTCGCCGACGACGAAGCGGGCGGGGTCCGCCTGCCCGTCGGGAGCGATCGTGTCCGATGGCCCCTGTGCTGCCTCGGCCGGGGCGGCGGGCAGATCACCCCCGGGGGGAAGCGGGCCGATCGAGCCCGGATCATCGGCCGGCGCGGAGAAAGCGGTCCCCGAGGCAGCGAAGAAGATGGCCGCGAGCGCGGTTGCGCATGCCAAAGCCGGCATCCCTCGACGCCGGCGGCCCTCTTCGCGTCGGCGTGGCGAGATCGAAGTTGCCCGGTTTCCTCTGTAGCTCACGCTGGTCTTCCCGTTATTGGCTCCATACCGTCCTGCAAGGGTGGGATCGTCGGGTCGACCGGACTCGCCTGGGCTGGAGCCGGCGATCCAAGCCAACGTGCAATCTGCGTGCCCGCGTCGGCGAGCTCGGCCAGGCGTACCTGCTCCCGCGTGGCGACGTTCTCGATCACCGCGGGCGCGGAGCCGTCCCGGATCGTGACGATGAACGTCTGCCTGGGAGCGCCCATCAGCGGCGCAGCTTCCGTCGCTTCAGCTTCGCGGCAATCTCCTGGATGATGCTGCCGCTGACGGTGGCGTTATCCGTGGGGTTGTCGAAGACCGGCTCCTCGACGCGATCGCTGTCGCGAAGCCGCTTCTGTTTCTGGTCGAACAGGTCGACCCGCGAGAAGAGACCCGGCCCGTCTGTCCCTTGCGATAGCTGGACCGAACACGCGTCATCGAGCTCACCGTCCTCGCGTGAGCTGATCTGCGCTTCGATGTATGCGCCCTCATCAGAGGCGGAGGTGCCGCCGACGACCAAGGTCACAGGCAGCGTTCTCTCGACCGCGCAATTCGTCGGCTTCGACTCGAAGTAGCAGCCCTCTCCGGTCTGTTCGTAGCTCGCCGAGCGTGACACGGTCGCTTCGCCCAGCACCTCAACGGTGCTGATAAGGCCGGCGTCGGGGTCGGCGTCCGGCGACCAGGCCGTCCGCAGGCTGCCGTGCAAAACCCCGCTGAAAACGTATGCCTTGACCCGCTTGGTGCTGTGGAAGTCGATCCGCTCGGTCTCCGAGAAGGCACAGGTGCCGAACTCGGAGGGGTCGTAGACGACATCGCGTGCGCTCGTTGTCGTGCCGCTCAGCGACAGCACCTTGAACTTCGCCTCGTCGGCGAACTTGGCCTCGGCCTGGGGCGCGAATGCCAGCCCAGAGACGATCGCCGCCAGGACAACCAGCTTCGCTCCGCTGATCGGCTTGGAATCCATTGCTCTCCTCCGTTTCACCGTGGATGCCTACTTCGGCGCCGCGCGGCGCTCGAACTCGACCCGCCAGCTCATCTGGATCTCTTCGTGGAAGTCGCCGGAAGTGCCGTCGTTGACCAGCTGATCCTCGGCTTTGACCGTGAAGCGCTCCTTCTTGCCGAACAGCCGCTTCAGGGGAAGGCCGCCGGTCGGGGTCAGAAAGAGCTGCTCGTCGAGCGCACCACCGGGGCAGTTCTCCCAGAGGCCTCCGACGCCG
>Ga0136633_1003368_pt1 | contig 10554 bp, 11 predicted proteins | sample AntDrymeUQ832206_2_FD_105494 | JGI IMG/M metagenome (GOLD analysis project Ga0136633, IMG submission 105494) | Polar desert sand microbial communities from Dry Valleys, Antarctica - metaG UQ83 (22.06) | ecosystem: Environmental > Terrestrial > Soil > Desert | place: Antarctica: Dry Valley...
GCGCGCACGCAAGAAGCTCACGGCACCACCTTCTCGTAGATGTCGAACCGAGCCGCGACGTGCATTCCCACCTGCTCATATAGCCGGTTGGCGCCGGTGATGCTCTCGGCGTCGACCCCGAGCCCTGCACGCTTCAGGCCGCGGAGACGGAACTCCGCAAACGCGTGGAGAAGAAGAGCACGACCGAGCCCGCGCTTCCGCCATGGCCTGCGTACACCGAGGATTTGCACCCAGCCGAGGTCGGAGGCTCCACGGTGCGGATAGCAGATCGCCACACCCGCCGGCTCATCGCCGTCGATCGCCAGGAACCAGAGATCGGGGACGAATACGGGAGGTTTCAGCGTCCAGTGGGCCCACTCGTCGTACGACTCCTCGATCGGCTCCCACGAGTCCTCGAACGTTTCTTGGTGCGTCTCGTAGAAAGCCCGCTCGTCGCCCGGTCTAAACGTCCGTACCTCGATTCCCTCCGGCCACAGGGGCTCAGGAGTCGGATCGGAGAGATTGATCGTCATCCGGTGCGAATGACGGATTGGTCGGAACCGGCGCCGCTCGAGCTCATGGAGTAGCGCCTCGTTCGATGCCCAGCCACCGGCGAGCAACCGCGATCCCTTCTCACGCGCCCGTGCCTCCGCCCAGTCAACGATGTCCGTGGACGGCCGACCGCGAACGTCGATCCAGACTCTTCCGTCACCGAAGGCGTCGACGTTGGCGTACGACGAGTCGTCGAGCCTCGCGTCGTGCTCGAGATCGAACCCGGGCGATGACCACGTGCGACGGACGAGAGCCTCGTCGGCCGGCTCCGGCCAATGCTCGCTCATCAGGCGAGCAACCGTCGCCACGTCCTCGTCGGTCGGCGCGCGCAAACCTCCGTTCATGTCGAGGTGAGCTCGTCAAGCGCGGCGGCGAGTCCCGTAAGCGACACAAGCATCTTCCGCGGTCTCGCGTCCGCCGGCTCACCGAGCCGGTTGATCCAGATGCACGGGATGCCGAGCTCAGTGGCCGGGCCGATGTCGTGGTACAGGCTCTGGGCGACGTGAACGTGCTCCGTGCCGCTGGCCCCGGTCTGCTCGCGGAAGAACTCCCAGTGGTGCTTGGCCGGCTTGTAGGAGCCGATCTCGGACGCGACGATCACCCGCTGGAAGGCGATGCCGATCGCGACCATCGAGGCGTCGATCAGATCGCGATCGGTGTTCGAGAGGATCCCGAGCTTCCAGCCGCGATCGCGCGTCTCGGCAAGCGCCGCGGGAACATCATCGAACACCGGCCAGGAGGGCAGCGACTTTGCGAGCGTGCTCGTCTCTCCCTCGGGAAGCGTCATGCCCTCTTCCTCCGCAAGCCGCTCGAGGGCGATCGTAAGTACCTCGCGGTACGAGACTCCCGGCCGCGTCATCTGGATCTCCGGCTCGAGCTCGTGATAGCGCGCGAGCAGCCTGTCCGCGTGCTCGACCCCGAACAGCTTCTCGAGCTCCGCCGTGATGCCGCCGTTCCAGTCCACGAGCGTGCCGTAGCAGTCGAACGTCACCCAGCGGTCCGCCACGGAGGAAGCCTAGTCTCTTGAACAATGCTTGAGATCCGTGCGATGAGTGCCGCGGACTGGCCGGCTGTGGAGAAGATCTACGGGGACGGGATCGCAACGGGAGACGCGACCTTCGAGATAGAGCCGCCGAGCTGGGAGGAGTTCGACCGCGGTCGTCTTCCTCACTCGCGATTCGTCGCGATCGAGGACGGGTCGATCGTCGGCTGGGCCCGTCGTGAGCGGATCGCGCGGCTCCGCGGCGTTTGGCGCGACACGATCCTCCTTGAGCGATGCTCGCCGCACATCAGCTGAGCCGGAGTCACGGCGAAGGGTTTCGACCGGCCGCCACGCAAAGCGGCCGGCCCGCGAGCTTCCCGACGACCCGTTACGAACAGGTGCTGATCGCGATGGAACCGCCGCCCGCACCCACGGCGCTGACATTACCGTCGACTTCGTTCTTCCCCTTCGGCGTGTAAACAATCGTCTTCAGCTTTCCGCTGTTCGGACCCGTCTTCTCGAACTCGATCTCGACAGTCATCATCCCGAGATAGATCGGATCGAGCGGGAAGTCCGAGTGCGAGTACCCGTGCGCCTGAATCTTGGCCTTGCAGCCACTCCGCGGGCGTCGCGTCGTTCGGGATGTAATCGAGATCGCACGTGGGGTCCGGTGTCTCGTAGTTGATCGTGGGAGGCAGGAGCCCGCGCTGCAGCCGGCCATACCCGTCAGTCCCCGCAAACAAAGTGCAGGCGTAAGGAGCGAGTCGTCGGTCGCGAGCGCTCCGCGTCGTAGATCCGCACGCGGCGGAAGCGCTCGGCAAGACTTTCCTTGATCCGTTCGAGCGGGAAAGCCGCTTCGCGGATGTCCTCGACGTGAAGTCGGTAGCCGGAGCCGCTGCGATGCTCGAAGACGCGGAGCTTCCAGGCGTACACCCCGTCCCCTTCGTCCCTCACGTCGATCAAGAGCAGGCTGTCGTCGTCGAACCATTGCGTCCACGGAGGCGCGGACGCGAACGACGCGAGCTTCCGCTCGGTGTTGACGTCGAAGATGAAGATGCCACGGTCGGTCAGATGCTCGCGGGCGCGGTTGAACACGGCCTCCCAATCCCCGAACCTCACGAGATGGTTGATCGAGTCGAAGACGCAGAGCACGACATCGAATGTCTCGCCCAGGTCGAAGCGGGTCATGTCCTCTCGAAAGAGCCGCGACTGCGGGACTTTCCGCGCGGCGATGTCGAGCATCCGCCTCGAAGCGTCTAGCCCCGAGACCTCGTAGTGCGAGTGCAGCTGCTCGAGAATCGCCCCCGTCCCACACGCGAGCTCGAGAACCGTCGCTGCTTCGGGAAAGTGCTTTTGGATGAGCTCGTGGAGGTAGGACCCCTCCCGTCCACGATCACCGATTGCGCGGTCGTAGAAGGGAGCGAAGACCTCGTACGTCGTCATCGCCCGGCCGAGGCGTCTCGCGTTACGAGTCGTTCCAGCGGCGGAACACGACGCACGCGTTATGCCCGCCGAAGCCAAACGAGTTCGAGACGCCGATCTCCAGCTCGGCGGGCCTCGCGTCGTTCGGGATGTAGTCGAGATCGCAGGTGGGATCCGGCGTCTCGTAGTTGATCGTGGGCGGCAAAAGCCCGCGTTGCAGCGCGAAGATCGTGAAGATCGCCTCGACAGCACCGGCAGCCCCCAAAGTGTGTCCCGTCGCGCCTTTCGTCGAAGAGACCGGGGTCGCGTATGCGTTCTCCTCGCCAAGCGCGAGCTTCAAGACACGCGTCTCGGCGGGATCGCCGAGTGGCGTCGACGTGCCGTGTGCGTTCACATAGTCGACGTCGCCAGGCGAGATCCCCGCGTCGGAGAACGCCATCTGCATCGCACGCGCGGGGTTCTCCCCGGTGGGGTCGGGCTCGGTCACATGCGTCGCATCCGAGGAGACGCCGTAGCCGAGCAGCTCGGCATAGATCTTCGCTTCTCGCGCTCGCGCGTGCTCGAGCTCCTCCAGAACGAGCACCGCGCCCGCTTCCCCCATGACGAACCCGTCCCGGTCGGCGTCGAAGGGACGCGAGCCACGCTCGGGGTCGTCGTTTCGCTTTGAGAGCGCGCGCATCGCGGTGAAGCCGGCGATGCCGACCCGCGTGATCGGCGCCTCGGTGCCTCCGCAGAGCATCGCCTCCGCTCGACCTAGTCGGATCGCATCCAGGCCGTCGCCGATCGCCATGTTCGAGGCGGCACACGCAGTTGTCTGAGTGGCGAGAGGGCCGCGTGTTCCGAGCTCCATCGAGATCCACGCAGCGGCCATGTTCGGAATGATCTGGACGATCGAGAAGGGACTTGTTCGGTCTGGACCGCGCTCGAGGAGGGTCTGGAAGCAGTCCTCGAAGGCGTAGAGGCCCCCGATGCCAGTTGCACATGCGGCGCCGATACGGTCGGGCTCGGCAGCGATCGGGAGTCCGCTGTCGGCCTCCGCCATCCGCGCCGCCGAAAGCGCGAGCTGCGAGAAGCGGTCCATGCGTCGTGCCTGCTTGCGATCCATCCATGTGGTCGGCTCGAACTCCTTGGCTTCGCAGGCGAAGCGCACCGCGTACTCACTGGCGTCGAAGTGCGTGATCGGCGCCGCACCCGATTCTCCGGCGACGAGGCTCGACCACGTAGACTCCTGGTCGTTGCCGAGCGGTGTCACCATCCCGACTCCGGTGATGACGACACGGCGTCTGCCGTTGTGTGCGGTCTCGCTCATCCCGCGCTACATCCCCAGTCCGCCGTCCACCAAGAGCACCGCGCCCGTGATGAACGCGGCCTCTTCGGAGCAGAGAAAACGCACTGCCCCGGCCACGTCCCCCGGATCGCCGAGACGCCCGAGCGGAGTGTTGTCGAGCATGGCTCCAGTTGCTTCCTCTGGAAGAACATCGGTCAGCTGCGTCTTCACGTATCCGGGAACGACGACGTTGGCTCGCACGTTCCGGCTACCAAGCTCGCGAGCCAGCGACTTCGTGAAGCCGATGATCCCCGCCTTCGAAGCCGCGTAGTTCGTCTGCCCCCAGTTCCCGCGCAGGCCGACGATCGAGGAGATGTTCACGATGGAGCCAGCGCGCCTCTTCATCATCCCGCGAACGGCCGACCGCGATGTGTAGAAGCACGACGCGAGGTTGGTGTCGATCACGGTCTTCCAGTCCTCGTCCGACATCCGGACGAGGAGACCGTCGCGCGTCACGCCTGCGTTGTTGACGAGGACGTCGAGGTCGCCAGCCTCCTCGACGAGCGCTCGCGCGGAGTCCGGATCGGAGACGTCAGCCTGCACGGCGCGACCTCCGATCTCCGACGCCAGCGCCTCGGCTTCGTCCGCACCCGTGCGATACGTAACCACGACCGACGCTCCCGCCCGGGCAAGCTCGGCCGCGATCGCCCGGCCGATCCCGCGCGAGGCGCCCGTTACGAGCGCGTTCTTGCCCTCGAGGGAGCAGAACGCGGGAGAGTTCACCGAGAGAGCGCTTCCTGCGCGCGATCCAGGCTCTCGACCGTGTTCACCGAGATCGTCTTGACCCCGCGATCAATCCGCCGGACGAGGCCGGAGAGCACGTTCCCCGGACCGACCTCGACGAATGTCGTGGCGCCGCTCCTGATCAGCTCGGTCGCCGCCTGCGTGAAGCGCACCGGGGCAGTCAGCTGGTCGACGAGGAGAACGGCGAGCCGGTGCGCCGGCTCGATCTTCGCCGTCACCGTCGACATGAACGGCGCCAGCGGCTCGGTGAAGCGCACGCGGTCCAACGCCGGCCTCAATCGGTCGGCCGCCCGCGCGACAAGAGGACTGTGGAACGCGCCCGATACCTTGAGCTGGATCGCACGTCGTGCGCCGAGGCTCGTGGCCTCGGCGCAGCACTCCTCGACTGCGTCGTGCTCGCCCGAGATCACGATCTGTCCTGGGCAGTTGTAGTTCGCCGGCCAGACGCCGATGATCTTCCTGCAAAGCTTCTCGACCACCTCGTCGTCGAGTCCGAGAATCGCCGCCATTGTCCCGGGACGTTGGCGTGCCGCTTCGGCCATCGCTAGCCCGCGCTCCCGAACGAGGCCGATCGCCTCGCCCGTGCCAAGCGATCCGGCCGCTGCGAGCGCGGCGAACTCACCCACGGAGTGTCCGACGACGACGTCCGGCTCTAGACCACGATCGCGCATGGCCGCGAGAATCGCCAGGCTCGTCGCAACGAGCGCAGGCTGTTGCAGCTCGGTGTCCACGAGATCCTCGAGCGGCGTCTCGAAGCACAATCGCTCGAGATCGAGCCCGGTAGCTTCCGACCCCAGGCGATAGACCTCCTTCGCGACCGGAAACGCCTCGGCGATGTCCCGGCCCATGCCCATTTCGAGCGACCCCTGTCCTGGGAAGCAATACGCAACCTTCATCGGGGCCTCCCGTTCGTCCATTCGATGAGCGCAGAACCCCATGTGAGGCCCGCGCCCATCCCCGTCATCAGGACCAGCGCGCCTTCGCGTAGCCGCCCTTCGGTCCGCGCGTCGGTGAGCGCGAGGGGGATCGAGCCCGATGAGGTGTTTCCATAACGGTCGACGTTCACGACGGTCCTCTCCGGAGGGATCCCGAGCTTAGCGACCGCGTAGTCGATGATCCTCTTGTTCGCTTGGTGGGGGATGTACACGTCGATGTCGTCCACGGTTTTTCCGCATTCGGAGAGGATCTGCTCCGCGGAGTAGACCATGATCCGGGTCGCGAACTTGAACACCTCGCGCCCGTTCATCTTTACATGGGCGTCCGGGTCGTCGAAGTGCCTCGACCCGGAGCCCGGGAGCCAGAGGTTCTCGCCGCCGCCTCCGTCCGCACCGAGCTCGAAGCCGAGGAAGCCTCCCTGCTCCACAGGCTCCATGACGACCGCGCCCGCGCCGTCTCCGAACAGCACGAGCGTCGAGCGATCGTCCCAGTCGAGAATCTTGGAGAGCACGTCGCCGCCGATCACGAGGCACCGGCGCGAAAGCCCGGACGCCAGCATTCCGTAGGCCTGGGCGAGCGCATAGACGAATCCGGTGCACCCCGCAAGGAGGTCGTAGGCGGCCGCTTTCGGCATCCCGAGCTCGTTGGCCAACAGTGCCGAGGAAGTCGGGAACATCATGTCGGGCGTTACCGTGGCGCAGATCAGCAGGTCGATCTCGCTCGGCTCGACTCCGGCGTCTGCAAGCGCGGCTTTCGCCGCGGGACGGGCGATGTCGGTGAGCGCTTCGTCCTTCGCGGCGATCCGGCGCTCTCGGATTCCCGTCCGCTCGAGGATCCACTCGTCAGACGTGTCGACGATCCGTGCGAGCTCGGCGTTGGTCAGCACGCGCTCGGGAACATGCGTCCCGAGCCCCGTGATGCCGACGCGGGCTGCTGTCGCCGACCCGATCATCGTTCGACCGCGAACGTCAGCGTGCCGCGGGCTGCAAGCTCCTCCCCCACGTGCGCTGTCGCCTTGCCGCGTCCGATCGGCCCGCGGACGGTGTCGATCTCGCAGGTCAGCGTGAGGACGTCGCCGGGGGAGACGATCCGCTTGAAGCGGCAGTCGTCGATTCCGGCGAAGAACGCGATTCGGCCACGGTTTTCCTCCTCGACGAGAACCGCGACGGCGCCGGCCTGAGCCATCGCCTCCACGATGAGAACGCCCGGCATGACCGGCCGGTCGGGGAAATGGCCTGGAACCCACCAGTCGTCTTCACGAACCTCCCGCCGGGCGACGACGCGGCGACCCGGCTCGAGCTCGATCACTTCGTCGAGAAGAAGGAAGGGTTCCCTGTGCGGGAGGATCGCCTCGATCTCGTCCCGGCCGAAGGGGACGGCGGGGAGCGGCTGAGTCACGATGGCGAGTTTACTCGCCGGGTGGAGAAGCCTCCCTGACGCGCACGACCGGCGCGCTCGTATTCCCAGCACCATCGCGTGCCACGACACGGACACGCCGTGCAGCTCCCTCCCACCGGATGCGCACGGTTCCTGCGCGCTTCACGTGGCGCTCCCGTCTCGCCCCGTCGATCGTGAGGTACAGAACCGCCGGCTCGCTCAACTCGACGCGGATTCCGCGTGTCGGAAGAAGCCGCACGCGCGGCGCAGCCGTGTCTGAGACGAACGGAACGACGACCGAGACCCTGCCCAAGAGCGTGTCGGTGGCGTCGATGACAGCGGAGTAGGAGCCGTCTCGCAGGCGTCCCGCAGAGCGGATTCCGTTCCACTGGAAGGTGTGCGAGCCGGCCTCGTAGCTCGCGGCATGCGGGCTCGCGACCCAGCGGCCGTCACGGACGACTCGAATGCTCACGTCCGCGGCAGCGGTCAGCGAGAAAGCGATCTCCAAGAGGTCGCTCCGACCGTCTTCGTTCGGCGAGAAGAGGCTCGGCGTGACGGAGACGAGTCCGAGAGTACGACTGACGAGCAGCGGGACGACCTTCTCGACCTCGAGACCAGCGCGAGTGCGAGCTCGCACGAGGATGCTGTACGCGCCGTCGGTCAACGCAGCGCCGTCGATGTCGACCGCGTGCTCTCCGGCACGAGTCCAGACTCGGTCTACGACCGTCGACACGACGAATCCGCCCTCGTCCACAACCTCGACGGTGACGTTTGCGGGAACGGTCAGCCGGTATGCGAGCGCTGCGACATCTCCCTGACCGTCGCCGTTTGGCGTGATCGTCTCAGGCGTAGCGGTGACCTCTTGGATCGCAAGCGCTGGGGTCGTGCCTCCGATCCGGAGCGGTCCGGTCGCCGGCCGCGCAGATCCACTCCTCATCGTCCACGTGTAGCGGCCCGCCGGAACGAGCGTGGAGTCCCAGGTCCAGTCGACAGTCGTCCCCGTGCCTGCCCCGCGCGCGGCCTCGAGCTTTCCCGCATCCGTCACCGTGACGACCCAGGGCTGGCGGGACGAGAGCCTGGCGCGGAAGCGCACGAGGCCTTCGCCCGACTCCACACGGGGCTCGTAGAGCTTCGGTAGGCCAAGCTGGGCCGCTGCCGCGGCGATGCTGTTCAGTCGTCCGTACAGCTGATTCCCCGGACATTCCGTGAAGCCGGTGTCTCGGTGTCCTGACACTCCACGGAGAAGCACCGGAACGCCGGACGGGAAACGGTTGCTTCCGCCCGAGATAACAGTCAGCGCAGTCGTCGGATCGGCATGCGCGAGGTCGAGGCGCCAGGACAGGAGCTGCGCGATCGCGTCCTGGGCCGCCTGCGAAGGAGCGGCGCTCCCATAGCTCCCAAGAAGCGCCACCCCGACCGAGCCGGTGTTGAAGCCCTGCGCGTGGGCGCCGACGACGTTCCGCTCGGCTCCCCCGAATCGCCCCTCGTAGATCGTGCCGAAGCGGTCGACGAGAAAGTTGTAGCCGATGTCGTTCCAGCCGTTTCCCTGCACGTGGTAGAGCTGGATTCCCTTGACGATCGCGGCGGCCTCGGCGCGGGAGTAGTCATTTTGGCCGGCCGTGTGGTGCACGACAGAGAAGCGGATCTGATCGGCGAAGAGAGGGGGCGCGCGGCGGATCGACTCGTCGGCTCCCCAAGAGAGTCGAGGGACGACCGGCGGCGTGGTCGTCGCCGCTGGAGTGCGGTACGGAACGCGAGTCTCCGGACTCCAGACGAGATGAGCGCGCACGCGTGCAACCCGGCCAATCGTGCGTACTTCGACGCGGTCCGAAGGGCCGACCCACCAGGGGTTGCCGATGTGCCAACCGGCACGCGTGCGTGTCTCGCGGGAGCCGGCATCCGGCCCGTCCTCGTCCTCTGGCGCAGCCGGGCGCCACGCGCTCCAACGCCCTTCGAGCGAGCGAGTGCGGAAGGCGACCCAGCCGGACCCGCGCCAGTGGATGCCCGCGAGCGTAAAGCGTTTCTCCTCGGCCGCGGCGGGCTGTCGCTCTCCAGTCGCCAGAAACTCGACGGTTCTGACCACGGCAGAGCTGCCGCCGAGCGCAGACGGAGCTGCGACGGCCGCGAGTATGAGAGCAAAGAGGATGAGGACGACGCGGCGCATGGTTGCCAGGGTGGCGCGGATGCCCTTCGCGGGCAAGGGTGGAAAACCCTCCGTTGATAGAATCCTTACACCGGTGCGGATCCGCTCTTTGCGGGGACTTCTTCTCGCCTTCTTCATTCTCGCGCTTCTCGTGCCGGCGATCGCTTTCGGCCAGGAATCCCGACCCCAGGTTCTGGCGGTCCACCTCGACAACGACATCAACCCCGTTACGCAGGAGTACCTCGAGGACGCGATCGATCGGGGCGAGGACGAGGAGTTCGCTGCGGTCGTCGTGATCCTCGACACGCCAGGCGGACTGTCCTCCTCGATGCGCGGGATCGTCAAGAGGTTCCTCGCGTCAACGGTTCCGGTGATCCTTTACGTCTCGCCGCCCGGATCGAGCGCGGATTCCGCGGGCGCCGTGATCGCAATGGCCGCCGATATTGCGGCGATGGCGCCCCAGACGAACATCGGGTCGTCCACGCCGATCTCGCTCCAGGGCGAGGACATCTCGAAGGACCTCCGCCGAAAAGTCATCAACGACGCCGCTGCCTACGTTGGCGAGCTTGCGCGTGAGCACGACCGGAATGTTCCCGCCGCGCGGCAGATGGTCACGAAAGCCTCGAACTACGGCGCCCGTGAGGCGAAGGAGATTGGCCTCGTCGAGGTGGTCGCGCCCACGCTGAAAGCCCTGCTGAACCAGGTCGACGGGACGAAGACCGTTCCCAAAGGCTTCATCTTGAAGACAGCTGGGGCGGAGATCGAGGAGATCGAGATGAGCTTCTGGCAGCGGGCTCGGGACCTGCTCGTCGACCCGAACCTGATCACGCTGATGCTCTCGATCGGGTTGATCGGGATCGTGGTCGAGCTCTGGAATCCCGGCCTGATCTTCCCCGGCACGGTCGGCGCTATCTCCCTGATCCTCGGCCTGTACGGCTTGCAAGTGCTACCGGTGTCGCTGGCGGGGCTGCTCCTGATGCTTCTCGCCGCCGCGTTCTTCGTCGCTGAAGCCTTCGTGCCCACGCACGGGGCGCTCACCGTCGCGGGAGGGATCATGTTCGTTCTCGGGTCGCTCATCCTTTTCGACCCCGC
>Ga0136633_1003370_pt1 | contig 10551 bp, 8 predicted proteins | sample AntDrymeUQ832206_2_FD_105494 | JGI IMG/M metagenome (GOLD analysis project Ga0136633, IMG submission 105494) | Polar desert sand microbial communities from Dry Valleys, Antarctica - metaG UQ83 (22.06) | ecosystem: Environmental > Terrestrial > Soil > Desert | place: Antarctica: Dry Valley...
CCCCCAGCGCGCCCCCCGCCCCCGCGCCACCGGCACCGCCCCCCCCGGCGCCGAGTGGCAGCGGGGGAGCGCAGCAGGCGATCGCCTACGCGCAGGCCCAGCTCGGCGAGCCCTACGTATGGGGTGCGGCCGGCCCGGACTCGTGGGACTGCTCCGGTTTGACCATGGCCGCCTGGGCCTCGGCGGGAGTCAGCCTGCCGCACTACTCCGTGGCGCAGTACTACACAGGAACACCGATCTCGTCGTATGACCTGCGTCCTGGAGACCTGGTTTTCTGGGGCAGCTCCAGCTCACCTGAGTCGATTTACCACGAGGGCATGTACATCGGCAACGGAATGATGATCCATGCCCCGAGGACTGGACGTTCGGTCGAGATGGTCAGCATGTACTACTGGATTCCGCCGAACTTCTTCGCTCGCGTGTGAGCGACTGACCTGACAGTCTTAGCCTCATGCCTCCCCAAGATGTGGCGCCTCAGGTTGATGTCTCCGCACTGACCACCATGCTCGACGGCAAGTACGCCGACCTTCGTCAGTTGGTCCGCAAGAACCTCGTCGAACATGCCGACATCCTTGTCGACGCTGAGGAGTTGTCCATCGCGGACTTCCGGAAGCGGGTGCTCGATGTGGTGGTGATGATGGCCGCCACGGGGCAGACCGGGATGGGCTTCCCCAAGGAGTACGGCGGCGGTGGGGACATCGGTGCTTCCATCGCGGCCTTCGAGACTCTGGGCTTCGGCGACCTGTCCGTGCTGGTCAAAGTCGGTGTGCAGTTCGGACTCTTCGGCGGGGCGATCCTGCAGCTCGGCACCAAGCCACACCACGACGCGTACCTCGCTGACCTGATCACTGGGAACCTGCTCGGCTGCTTCGCGATGACGGAGACCGGTCACGGTTCCAACGTGCAGGCCTTGGGCACCACGGCCACGTATGACCCGGAGACCGCCGAGTTCGTCATCTCCACCCCAGACGACTCTTCTCGCAAGGACTACATCGGCAACGCCGCCAACCACGCACGGTTGGCCGTCGTTTTCGCTCAGCTCCTGATCGGCGACGAGTCGCAGGGCGTGCACGCGTTCGTCGTACCCATCCGCAGCGACAAGGGCAAGGCCATGCCCGGGGTGCGGATCGAGGACTGCGGGCGCAAGATCGGTCTCAACGGCGTCGACAACGGCCGCCTCTGGTTCGACGAGGTGCGGGTGCCACGGACAGCGCTGCTCAACGAGTACGCCGACGTGAGCGAGGACGGGGAGTACACCTCGCCGATCGACAACGCCGACCGGCGGTTCTTCACGATGCTGGGAACTCTCGTGCAGGGGCGCGTGTGCATCGGCGGCGCCGGCGTCAACGCCAGCAAGGTCGCGATCGCGATCGCCGTGAAGTACGGCCTGATCCGTCGTCAGTTCGGTTCCCCGGGCTCGGGACGCGAGGAGCTCCTGCTCGACTACGGCATGCACCAGCGGCGGCTGTTCCCGCTGCTTGCCCGCACCTACGCGCTCCACTTCGCCCAGGAACGTCTTTCCGCGGACCTGCACGAGGTGTTTTCGCACGGCGCCGCCGACCACGACCGGCGTGCTCTCGAGTCACGCGCGGCCGGAACCAAGGCGCTCGGCACGTGGCACGCGAGCAACACGATCCAGGTCTGTCGTGAAGCCTGCGGTGGCGCCGGGTACCTGTCGGTGAACCGGTTCGACGCGCTGCGCGCCGACACCGACGTGTTCACCACCTTCGAAGGCGACAACACGGTCCTGTTGCAACTCGTCGCCAAGGGGCTGCTCACCGACTACCGCGACGAGTTCAGTGACCTGGACCAGATCGGCATGGTCCGGTTCGTGGCCTCCGCAGCCGTCGAGACGGTGGTAGAGAAGACCAACATGCGCGCGCTGCTGGAGAGGTTCCGCGACGTGGTGCCCGGCGGCGACGACGGTGAGGATCAAGACGCAGGCCTGCTCGATCCGGAGTACCAGCTGAGCATGCTGCGCTGGCGTGAGGATCACATGCTCGCCGGTGTCGCGCGGCGGCTGAAGAGCGGTATGGATCGCGGCGGAGGGCCTGCCGACGTGTTCAGTAACTGCCAGGACCACGTCATCGGCTCGGCCTGGGCGCATGTCGAGCGACTTGTCCTCGAGGCCTTCGTGGAGAAGATCGCGGCGATGCCGGAGGGGCCGAACAGGGATGCGCTTAACCTGCTGTGCGACCTCTACGCGCTCTCAGCCATCGAGAACGACCGTGCCTGGTTCCTCGAGCACGGGCGCCTGTCGAACGCACGCGCCAAGTCGGTCACCGCGATGGTGAACGACCTGTGCACGAAGGTTCGGCCGATCTGTGCCGAGCTGGTCGACGCGTTCGACGTACCTGCGGAGATGCTGCGCGCCGAGATCATCGCGCCCACGTCCTGACGGCTCAGTGGGAGGAGCCGTGCTCCTTGGCGCGCGCGTACGACGCGACGACCTCTAATTCGGCCTCGGTGCGACCGACCCAGTTGGCGCCCTCGACGGACTTGCCCGGCTCGAGGTCCTTGTAGACCTCGAAGAAATGCTGGATCTCGAGTCGGTCGAACTTCGAGACGTGGCTGATGTCGCGCAAGTGCTCGAGGCGCGGGTCGGTGGCCGGCACGCACAGCACCTTGTCGTCGCCGCCGGCCTCGTCGGTCATCCGGAACATGCCGATCGCGCGGCACTTGATCAGGCAGCCGGGAAACGTGGGTTCCTGCAAAATGACCAGGGCGTCGAGCGGGTCTCCGTCGAGGCCGAGGGTGTTCTCGATGAAGCCGTAGTCGGCGGGGTACTGGGTGGAGGTGAACAGGGTCCGGTCGAGCCGAATGCGGCCGGTCTCGTGGTCAACCTCGTACTTGTTGCGCTGTCCCTTGGGGATCTCTACGAGTACGTCGAACTCCACTAGTCTTCCTCCGCTCGGCCTTTCGGATCTGTTTGGCTAGTGTCGCGCACAACGAGTCAAAATGTGCAGTCGAGAGAGGTGTGACGTGGTCGCAGGTGACGAAAGCCACTACGAGCAACCACCGAAACCCGATGAGCGTCCGGAGCGGCGCGGTTCGGGAAAGCTGCTGCGCAGGTCAACCGCATCGTTGGTCGTTTTCGTGCTGGTTCTCGCTGCGGTCTCCAACCAGTTCGACCTCGGCCGCAAGTGGCTCGGCTGGGACTACCCTTCGCCGGTGACCGAGCCCGCTGAGGTTGCGCCACCGCCCGGGCTGAACTTGCCCGCTGCCTCCCCTGCGACGGTTGTGGCCGAGGAGACCGAGGACCAGACCGCAGATCCAGATGCGGTACGGCGTGCGCTGGCGAGACTTGTGAGCAGCAAGAAGCTGGGTCGACACGTGCGAGTGGCAGTCGACCAACTCAGTGACGGCACCTCTGTCTACGAGCACGGCGTCGGCCCCGCGATTCCCGCCTCCACCATGAAGATGGTCACCGCCATGGCGGCACTGGAGACCCTCGGACCGAGCCACCGGTTCGCGACCACGGTCGTCGCGGGAGCCAACTCGAGGCAGGTCGTCCTCGTCGGAGGGGGAGACCCACTGCTCGGTCGCGCCCCCGTCCCAGGCGACGTCTATCCCGACCGCGCCGATCTCAAGACTCTTGCCAAGGCGACCGCGAAGTCACTGCAACGTCTGGGTCGCGACAGCATCCGGATCCGGTACGACGACTCGTTGTTCACTGGTCCCGCAGTGAGCCGGGACTGGAGTCCGTCGTACATCCCCGACAACGTGGTCAGCCCGATCTCTGCCTTGTGGGTCGACGATGGCCGTGAGGAGGCAGGGCTGGGCGAGCGCAGCGACGACCCCGCGGCAGCAGCGGCGCAGGTGTTCGCCGACGCCCTCGCCAAGGAGAAGATCGAGGTTCTCGGGAAGCCGAAGCCCGCGGTCGCGGCAACGGACGCGATCGAGTTTGCCGTGGTCAGGAGTGCGCCTCTGGAGCAGATCGTGCAGCTCACCCTCGAGGTCAGTAACAATGAGGCCGCAGAGGTTCTCTTCCGGCACGTTGCCATCGCCGAAGGTGAGCCAGCCTCCTTCAGTGGAGGCTCCGCCGCCGTGACAGCGGTGCTCGAGAGGCTCGGTGTGGAAACAAGGGGACAGCGGATCCACGACGGCAGTGGCCTGTCCCGCGACGACCGGCTCTCCCCGGACACTTTGCTGTCGGTGATCGGGCTGGCCGCGAGCGACGACCACCCCGAGCTGCGTTCGGTGGTCGTCGACCTTCCCGTGGCCGGGTTCACCGGGTCGCTGGCCTACCGGTTTGAGGCCGGTGACGACGCCGGTCTGGGCAGGGTGCGCGCGAAGACGGGGACCCTGACCGGCGTCCAGGGCCTGGCAGGTGTGGTCACCGATCTGGACGGCACCGAGCTGAGCTTCGTCGCGATCGCGGACCGGGTGAAGGTGAGCAACACCCTTACGGCTCAGGTGCTGCTCGACAAGATCGCCGCCGCGTTGGCCGGTTGCTCCTGCGGGTCGACAACGTAGAGTCGAAACATGGCATCCCCCTCCACGATGATCGACTGGGACCTCGCAGTCACCGCGGCCTCGAAGATGGCCGGACCGGGCCCGACGATCTCCAAGTCGAAGGCCGCATCCGTCGTCGCTGAGCTGCGTGCGGGCGCGCAAAGATCCACTCCGCTGGTCCGTGACTTCACCGGTCTCGTTGCGGAGGAACGCACCGCTCCGATCTTCGTGGTCGATCGGCCGGGCTGGATCCGGGCGAACGTCGACGGGTTCGCGACGATCATCTCGCCGCTGATCGACAAGCTGCAGCAAAAGAAGGGTGTCCCGTCCCCGATGGCCGAGGCAATCGGGTCCCGGATCACCGGCCTCGAGCTCGGCGCGCTTCTCGGATTCATGTCCTCGCGGGTGCTCGGTCAGTTCGACCCGTTCTACGCCACGGCCGGTTCCGCCGATGCCGGTCGGTTGCTCCTGGTCGCGCCGAACATCGTCCACGTCGAGAAAGAGCTCGGCGTCGACCCCACCGACTTCCGACTCTGGGTATGTCTGCACGAGGAGACCCACCGGGTCCAGTTCACCGCGGTCCCGTGGATGCGCGACCACATCCACTCCGAGATCGCGAACCTGATCGGCTCGGTCGAGGTCGACCCGGCGAAGCTGGCGGGTCTGATCGGTGAGGGTGCCAAGCGGGTCGTCGACATGATTCGCGGCGACGACTCCGTCAGCCTGCTCGAGTTGATCCAGAGTCCTGAGCAGAAAGAGGTTCTCGACCGGATCACCGGCGTCATGTCGCTGCTCGAAGGGCACGCCGACGTGGTGATGGACGGCGTCGGTCCCGAGGTGATCCCGTCCGTCGACCACATCCGCCGCAAGTTCAACCAACGCCGCAAGGGTGCCGGCCCGTTCGACCGGATCCTGCGCAAACTGCTCGGTCTCGAAGCGAAGATGGCGCAGTACCGCGACGGTGCGGCGTTCGTCCGCGGCGCCATCGACGAGGTGGGCATGGAAGGCTTCAACAAGGTCTGGGTCACCCCCGAGAACCTGCCCTCCAAGGTGGAGATCGGCGACCCGGCGAGCTGGGTCCGCCGGGTTCACGGCTGAGCGAGTGGGGCCGCATCCTGCTGTCGCCGCCGTACGCCTCGCCGTTCGCCGATCCCTGTCTGACCTCGACCCCGGATCGGTCGTGGTCGTCGCCTGCTCCGGCGGGGCGGACTCGCTTGCACTGCTGGCAGCGACCGTCTTCGAGTCCCGGCGCGACGAGCATCGGGTGGTCGGGCTGACGGTAGACCACGGGCTGCAAGCAGCTTCTGCCCAGCACGCGGAACGAGTGGCCGACCAGATGCGGGCACTCAAAGTCGACACAGCCCTCGTGATGCCCGTCGAAGTCGGTACGACGGGCGGGCGCGAGGCCGCCGCGCGAGCCGCGAGGTACGACGCCCTCGACGAGGCCGCCGTCGATCACCGGGCCGCGGTGGTCCTGCTCGGGCACACACTCGACGACCAGGCGGAGACGGTGCTGCTCGGCCTGGCCCGCGGATCTGGTGCCCGCTCGCTGTCCGGCATGGCCCCTGTCGCGGGGATCTACCGGCGACCGCTGCTCGGGCTGTCGCGCGAGACAACGGTCGCGGCGTGCGATGCCGAGCACCTCAACGTCTGGCAGGACCCGCACAACGTCGACCCTTCGTACACCCGCGTCCGGGTCCGGCACGACGTGCTGCCGGTGCTGGAAAAGGAGCTCGGCCCTGGCATCAACGAGGCGTTGGCACGAACGGCGCGGCTGCTCCGTGATGACGCCGATGCACTCGACACGATGGCCGCCGCAGCTCTGCTCGCGGTCCAGGATCGGGACGGTCATCTGCTCGTCGAACCGTTACAGTCCTGGCCCCCCGCCGTACGACGCAGGGTGCTGCGGCTAGCTGCGCTGGCCGCCGGTTGTCCCGCGACGGAGCTGTTCCTGGTGCACGTGGATGCAGTCGACACTTTGGTGACCAACTGGCGCGGGCAACAAGGTGTCGACCTGCCCGGTCCGGTGCGCGCGCAGCGGTCCGGGGGCAGCATCGAGTTCGTGCGCGGGCCTGTGGGAGGCTGACGCACACCCTCGCGCAACCCCCATCTCAGAACCTGGAGCAGTCGGTGGACACATCTCACGTCGAAGGCGATCTGGTGAACGTCCTCTACACAGAGGACCAGATTCAGAGCCGCCTCGCGGAGCTGGCAGCGGCGATCGAGAAGGACTACGAGGGCAAAGAAATTCTCCTGGTCGGCGTCCTCAAGGGTGCGGTGATGGTGATGGCCGACCTCGCCCGGCACTTCGGTCGCCACGTCGAGATGGACTGGATGGCGATCTCGTCGTACGGCTCCGGCACCAAGTCGTCGGGTGTGGTGCGGATCCTCAAGGACCTCGACACCGACATCAACGGCCGGCACGTGCTGGTGGTCGAGGACATCATCGACACCGGGCTGACGTTGTCGTGGCTGGTGTCCAACCTGGCCTCACGCGGACCGGCGTCGGTGGAGATCTGCACGCTGCTGCGCAAGCCCGAGGCCCAGCAGATGAGCGTCGATGTGCGGTACGTCGGCTACGACATCCCCAACGAGTTCGTGGTCGGCTATGGGTTGGACTTCGACGAGAAGTACCGCAACCTGCGTTCGATCGGCACGCTGGCCCCGCATATCTACTCCTGAATTCTTCTTAGATTGGTGCCTGCTGCCTTTTTAGCGGGACAATGGATTCATGGACGTGAAACGCATTTTCCGTGGTCCCTGGTTGTGGATCGTCGTGGCTGTAGTGGGCGCGCTCCTCGCCCTGCAGTTTCTCGCCCCCAACGGCGAGTACGAAGAGATCAACACGTCGGAGATGGTGCAGAAGATCAAGGGCGGCGAGGTCGAGAGCATCCTGTTCGTCGACGGCGACCAGGAGATCCGGGCCACGCTCGACAACGGTGACAAGGTCCTCTCCTCGTGGGTGGCAGGTCAGCAGCGCGACCTGATCGTCGCGTCCCAGAAGCAGGTCGATGCGACTCCGTCCGGGATCGAGAACTTCAACGTCGAGGTCCCGAAGCCGAGCCTGATCGGCTCGATCTTGGCGACGTTGCTTCCCTTCGCGCTGATCATCTTGCTGTTCCTGTTCCTGATGAACCAGGTGCAAGGCGGCGGTGGCCGCGTGATGCAGTTCGGCAAGTCCAAGGCCAAGCTGATCACCAAGGACATGCCGAAGACATCCTTTGCCGATGTCGCCGGTTGCCAGGAGGCGATCGAGGAGCTCGGCGAGATCAAGGAGTTCCTCCAGGAGCCGGCGAAGTTCCAGGCGGTTGGCGCGAAGATCCCCAAGGGCGTGCTCCTCTATGGCCCCCCCGGAACCGGTAAGACCCTGCTCGCGCGTGCTGTCGCCGGTGAGGCAGGCGTCCCGTTCTATGCGATCTCCGGTTCGGACTTCGTCGAGATGTTCGTCGGCGTCGGCGCCTCGCGTGTCCGTGACCTGTTCGAGCAGGCAAAAGAGAACGCCCCCGCGATCGTGTTCATCGACGAGATCGATGCCGTCGGTCGGCACCGTGGCGCCGGCATGGGCGGTGGCCACGACGAGCGTGAGCAGACCCTGAACCAGTTGCTCGTCGAGATGGACGGCTTCGACGTGCGCGGCGGCGTCATCCTGATCGCGGCCACGAACCGTCCCGACATCTTGGACCCGGCGCTGCTGCGTCCCGGACGGTTCGACAGGCAGATCGGTGTCGACGCTCCCGACCTGTCCGGGCGTCATCAGATCTTGAAGGTGCACTCGCGCGGCAAGCCCATGGCCGAGCACGTCGACCTGTTGTCGATCGCCCGTCGTACCCCTGGCTTCACCGGCGCCGACCTGGCCAACGTGCTCAACGAGGCCGCCTTGTTGACCGCTCGTCTGAACAAGAAGGCCATCGACGACGAGTCGCTGGAAGAGGCGATCGACCGAGTCATCGCCGGACCGCAGCGCCGCACCCGCCTGATGAGCGAGAAGGAGAAGCTGATCACGGCGTACCACGAAGGTGGACACGCGCTCGTTGCAGCAGCCCTGCCCGGGTCGGACCCGGTGCACAAGGTCACGATCCTGCCGCGTGGTCGCGCCCTGGGTTACACGATGGTGCTGCCCGATGAGGACAAGTACTCGCAGACCCGCTCGGAGATGCTCGACAAGCTCGCCTACATGCTGGGCGGCCGGGCCGCGGAGGAGATGGTCTTCCACGACCCCACCACCGGGGCCGGCAACGACATCGACAAGGCCACGGCCTTGGCGCGCGCGATGGTGACGCAGTACGGCATGACCGAGCGGCTCGGTGCGATCAAGCTCGGCGAGCCCGCAGGCGAGCCGTTCATGGGTCGCGACATGGGGCACTCCCGCAACTACTCCGAGGACGTCGCTGCGATCGTCGACGAGGAGGTCAAGAAGTTCATCAGCACCGCGCACCAGGAGGCCTTCGACATCCTCGAGGAGAACCGGGACGTCCTCGACGTGCTCGTGCGCAACCTGATGGAGCTGGAGACCCTGGACAAGGCCGCAATCGCGAAGATCTTCGAGCCGCTGCGTCGTCGCCCCGTCCGACCGGCCTGGACTGGCTCGCCGATGCGTGAACCGTCGACGATCCCGCCGATCGTGATGCCCTCGCCCGCCGCCAACGGCGTCGCACCGCAGGAGACCGGGGGCTCGGTGATCCTGACCCCGCCCGGACCTGATGGCGACGTGCACGGCGACCCGATCGTCCCGTCAGACCCGGCCCTGCCATCTGACCCGGCCCTGCCATCTGACCCGCCCCTTCCATCTGATGAGCGTTAACAAGATCAGTCAGGAGCCCCGGGACGACATCCCGGCGTTCGACACGGCGCGGGCTGAGGCCGCCGTACGCGAGTTGCTCAGCGCGGTCGGCGAGGACCCGGACCGCGAGGGGCTGCGCGACACTCCTGCGCGGGTGGCGTCGGCGTACGCCGAGCTCCTGGTCGGCATGCGACAGCGGGCAGAGGACGTGCTCACCACGACGTTCGACATGGGCCACGACGAGTTGATCCTGGTCAAGGACATCGAGCTCTGGTCGATGTGCGAGCACCACCTGGTGCCGTTCACCGGTGTGGCGCACGTCGGCTACATCCCCAACGAGAACGGCCGGATCACCGGCTTGTCCAAGCTGGCCCGGCTGGTCGACGTCTACGCCCGGCGCCCTCAGGTGCAGGAGCGGCTGACCACCCAGATCGCGGACTCACTGATGGAGATCCTCGATGCCCGTGGGGCGATCGTCGTGATCGAGGCCGAGCATCTGTGTATGACGATGCGTGGCGTACGCAAGGCGGGGTCGCGCACGGTGACGTCCGCCGTACGAGGTCAGATGCACAACGCGGCCACCCGCGCAGAGGCGATGGCCCTGATCATGCACGGGACTCGATGAGTTCGGTCTTCTCGCGGATCGTGTCGCGAGCCAAACCGTCACCGACGGCTCCTCCCTCACTTGTCGATGCGTCCAACAGGGCGGGCCACAAGCTGACCAAGCCCGACGAGGCCTTCCTGAAGGAGCTGGACGGTCGGCTACGACATCGAGACCGACCAGCAGTCGCGGTTCTCGGGGGCCCTCGTTCGGCCTGGCTGCCCCGGGCGCTGGACGAGGCGCATCCCCGAGCACGGGTCCAACATTTCGACACCACCTCGATCGGACGCTCGCAGCTGCATGCGCAACTGGCGGGCAACGGGCCGTTCGACGTCATCGTCGATGACACGAGGCGGGGGCGAGGAAGGGCGAGGCTGCTGCGCGACGTGTTCTTCCATCTAAGGCCCGGTGGCGCCCTCGTGATCAGGAACTTCCGCGCGAAACCCCAAGGCGGCGTGCCAGGGACCCCGAACGAGGACGTCTCGGCGCTCGTCTCCCGACTTGTCGCGCTCAAGGCTCAGGAGCCGCCGGAGGAGGCGGAGTCCGTGGAGTCCCTGAAGGATGAACGAACGCAGGTCCAGCGAGACGAACGACAGTTGGCGTCGGCGATCGGACGAGTGGTCGTGGACGCGCAGCACGTGCTGCTCACGAACCGGGTCCGCGCGTTCGCCAAGGTGCGCGAGGACGAGATGGACACGATTCTCGAGCTGCGTGC
>Ga0136633_1003371_pt1 | contig 10550 bp, 7 predicted proteins | sample AntDrymeUQ832206_2_FD_105494 | JGI IMG/M metagenome (GOLD analysis project Ga0136633, IMG submission 105494) | Polar desert sand microbial communities from Dry Valleys, Antarctica - metaG UQ83 (22.06) | ecosystem: Environmental > Terrestrial > Soil > Desert | place: Antarctica: Dry Valley...
GGGCTGCTGCCCGTCTACCTGCTGGATCGTTACGAGGGATTTCTCGTGAAGCGGTTCGTGGACCTGGCTCCGGACGAGCTCGAGCGCTATCGCAAGCACTATGCGGCGGCGCTGGAGGGTGTGCTGGAGCGGCATCAGCCCGTGGGCGCGCTGCTCAATCACGCAGTGATGGGCCCCCCGGTGATGCGTCCCGTGTTCGAGCAGGCCGGCATCCCGTTTGTGGTCAAGATCCACGGGTCTGAGCTTGAGTACTGTATCGCCGAGGATGAGCGCTTCATCGAGCCCGCCCGGGACGGTTTGGCGGGGGCGGAGCGCATCCTCGTGGGGTCGGGGCACATCGCCGGGCGAATGGACGAGTTGCTTGGACCCGAGTGCTCTGAGGCGCGCGTGGATCTGGTGCCGCCTGGTGTCGATCTCGCGCTGTTTCAGCCCGTGCAGGACGACGACGATCGTCGGGAGACCCACGGACGCCTTGTGGGGCTGCTGGAACAGCGTGCAGATGCCGGATCCGGACGCAGCGGCGCTGTGGAGCACCGGCTACTGACGGAACTCGACACCGGCCCGGAGGGGCTGGTGGAACGCCTCGCGGACCTCTACAACGAGTATGAGGAGCGGGACACGGAGCAGGATGCTGGCGAGCTCGTGGCACGGATCGACCCCGTGCGCCATCCGCTGGTGTGCTTCGTGGGCAAGCTGATCCGCCAGAAGGGGATCCATCTACTCCTCGCAGCTGCGCCGCGCGTGCTGGAACGCGTGCCCGACGCACAGTTCGTCATCGTGGGCTTCGGGCAGCTCCGGGACGGCCTGGGCGCGCTGGTACACGCGTTCGCTCGCGCAGACCGGGCACTGATTGACGAGCTCGTCTCCGGGATGACGGCGCTCGACGGCCCCCGCGAGGAGCTCGCGCCCCTGCGTGTGTGGCTCGACGGACTTGAGGCACGCGGCGAACTCGATGCGTGGTTCGAGGCGGCCCGCCTGCTGCCGGACCGTGTGACGTTCACGGGTCAGGTGGACCACAGCGTGCTGAAGGAACTCTGGCCGCTCTGCCGCACGAGTCTCGTGCCGAGTGTGGCGGCCGAAGCGTTCGGCATGGTCAGTGCTGAGGCTGCGGCCTGCGGATGTCCGCCGCTTGTGGCGCACCACAGTGGCCTCGCGGACGTGGCCGAGGCCATCGCGGCTGGCTACCCGGAACGGTGCAGACATCTGGTGTCCTTCTCGATCACTGCTGCGGATCCGGTGGCCGAGCTGGCCGAGCGCATTGTGGAGCTGATCGGCATGCCACGGGAGGCGCACGCCGAGCTCGCTCGCCGCGGCCGCGTGGTGGTGGAGCAGGAGTGGAGCTGGGACATGATCGCTGCGCGCATTGCGGATCCGATGCTGCACCGGACGCCCGCCGCGGGCGCCGCGTTGTAGCTGAAAACCGTGACTGATCCCGCCGGAGTTGTCACTGCAGTACGACAACCGGGGCCTGCAATCCGGGAGATTCGGCGGCAGAGGGGGCGAGGGATCGAGGCGGCGGCGACGTGCGGTACGATGAGTGCATGACCAACTACGCCTACACCGTGGTGATCGAGCGTGACGAGGACGGCGTGTTCATCACGCACTGCCCCGCGCTGCCGGGATGCTCCAGCTATGGCATAACTCGCGAAGAGGCGATCGAGAACATCCGCGAGGCGATGATGCTGACTATCGAAGTACTGCGCGAGCGGGGCGAGCCGGTACCGCCGGAGGACGTACAGACCGAAACGGTCGCAGTCGCCATATAGCCGTCGGATCGATTCCGAGCCTCACCGCCAAGCAGCTTCTACGAGTGCTACACGAACACGGATTCCACGAGGTCGGTCAGCGCGGCAGCCACCTCAAGCTGCGCCACGACGACGGACGCTATACCACCGTACCCATCCACTCCGGCAAGACGATCCCGAAGGGGCTACTCCGCGCGATCCTCAAGCAGTCCGGCCTCGCGCTCAGCGACCTCACGAACTAGCAAACGCGGCGGCGACATGGCGATGGGTGTCGTGTGCGCCGATGCTCCCGAGGTAGCGCAGCGTCATGAGCGGCGAGGAGTGCCCGAGCTGCGTCTGGATGGCAGCGAGCGGAACGTGCCGGTGGGGGCACTCGACCATCCGCACAACCGAGGAGTGCTTACGTCGGCAAGGCCAAGACGGACGGCCCCCCCGCGGCTCACGGGGAGGCCACGAGCCGTGGGGATGAGCTGTTCCCCAGGTAACAAAATGCCGTTTCCGGGTGGCAAGACGGGTAGGATCCGCCCGATGGGGAGCGGAAACCACATTCAGGGAGCCAACGGAGGCGCACCGGTTGGCATGTCCAAGGCCGAGTTCGACGAGGTCCTCGCGGGCGCGCGGCAGCGCTACGAGCAGTCGCAGGACTTCACCCTCGGTATCGAGGAGGAGTGGGCGCTTCTTGACCCCGAGACCCTGGATCTGGTGCCCGAGTTCGAGCGCGCGCGGGAGGCCGCGGTGCGCGCCGGGCTCGGTACCTCGGTTGCCGGCGAGCTGCTCGCGAGTGAGATCGAATTTCTGATCGAGCCGTGCGAGCGCTGGGAGGACGCGGTGCGAGCAATGCGCTCATTGCGCAACGGCGTGGCCGGCGTGCTGCGCTCGTGCGGGCTGGAGGGCGCCATCTCCGGCACGCATCCGTGGGCGGACTACCGCACACAGGTCATGATCGACGCCCCCTACTACAATGAACTCGTGCGGCGCATGCAGTACGTCGCGCGGCGCAACAATACCTTTGGCCTGCACGTGCACGTGGGCGTCCATGGAGCAGACCGCGCGGTGCGCGTCTCCACCGCGCTGCGTAACATCCAGCCGCTGATGCTTGCGTTGTCCGCGAGCTCGCCTTTCCTGGACGGCTGCGATTCGGGGCTCTGCTCCGCCCGCACCATGACCTTCAGCCGCACATTCCCGCGCGGCAACATCGCGCCGCGGTTCGACACGCTCGACGACTACACGGCGTACCTGCGTCTGCTGTACGAGACGGATTCCATCTTCACGCCCAACCAAGTGTGGTGGGGTGCGCGCCCGCACATCCGTCACGGCACGGTGGAGCTGCGCATGTTTGACGGGCAGCCGGACCTCGAGGACACCTTGGCTCTTGCGGCGTTGGCGGTGGGCACCGTGGCGCACCTGTGCGATCTGGACGATGCCGGCGAGCTGCCCGTGGCGCAGCCGGCGTATCTCGTGGACGAGAACCTCTGGCGGGCGATGCGCTCAGGGACGGACGCCAGGATGATCGCGCTCCCGGAGGCCCGCACCGCTCCTGTGCACGAACTGGTGAGCGAACTCGTGGCGGCCGCCCGCGCCGCCAGCGCTCGGCACAGCCTCGGTCTCGACCCCGGTCTGGATCGTGTGCTCGTGCTGCTTGAGCGCGGCTCCAGCGCGATCTGGCAGCGCGAGGCGGCTGAGGCTGCCGGCGGTGACCTGATGGCGGCATACCGGAAAGTGGCAGCCGTGACCATGGCTCAGCAGCCTGCTGCCGTCGTTTAAGCCGTCGTTGAGCGCGCCTCGCTGGGGCACCTCGGCCATGGGGCTACCCGCGCGTCCCGAGCGCCCGCTAGTATCCGCCGGCTTCATGTTGGTCCCAAGCGGCCGGCAGTACCAACCCCCACCGGACCGCAGCCCAGGCGGCGGCACCCGGACCTCCCGAGGAGACTAAGAGCGTGGACGACTTCTTCCGCGACCATGGCGTGCTGTTCGCGCTGCTTTGTGCAGGCGTAGGCGTGCTGTACGGCCTTCTGCAGACGATTCGTCTGCTCAAGCTGCCGGACGGGGACGATCGCATGCGTGAGATCGCCGCTGCCATCCAGGAAGGCGCCCGCGCCTACCTGACCCGCCAGTACACGGCAATCGCCATCGTCGGTGTCATCATCGCCGTGCTCCTCGCAGTCGCCGGCGGTATCGGGCTCGGGCCATACGCCGCAATCGGCTTCCTGATCGGTGCCATCTCGTCCGGTGTCGCTGGCTTCATCGGCATGAGCGTGTCCGTGCGTGTGAACGTTCGTACGGCTGAGGCTGCCAAGCGTGGCCTCGCAGCCGGCCTCTCCGTCGCCTTCGGCGGCGGCGCTGTCACCGGCATGCTCGTGGTGGGCCTCGGTCTGCTCGGCGTGGCCGGTTACTACGGCATCCTCAGCAACATGAGCGGTGTGAGCGAAGACGAACTCACGATCGGGCTCATCGGGCTCGGATTCGGCGGCTCGTTGATCTCCGTGTTCGCCCGGCTCGGCGGCGGCATCTTCACCAAGGCCGCTGACGTAGGGGCCGACCTCGTCGGCAAGCTCGAGGCTGGTATCCCGGAGGACGACCCCCGCAACCCCGCCGTGATCGCGGACAACGTGGGCGACAACGTCGGCGACTGTGCCGGCATGGCAGCGGACCTGTTCGAGACCTACGCGGTAACTGCTGTGGCGGTCATGGTGCTCGGCTCACTGCTGTTCGTGGGCGAGCAGCGTGAAGCTGCGCTGCTGCTGCCGCTGCTGCTCGGCGGCGTGGCCATCATCGGTTCCGTCATCGGCACGTTCTTCGTGCGTGGCTCGAACGTCATGCGCGCCCTCTACCAGGGCGTGCTCGGCGCGAGCATCCTGTCCGCCATCGGGTTCTACCCGGTCATCCACGCCATCGTGGGCGATGGGTTTGAGAGCGACGGAGCTACGTACACCGCCAACGAGCTGTACATGGCGTCCCTGATCGGCCTGGCCGTCACGGGTCTGCTCACGTTCATCACGGAGTACTACACCGGCACCAAGTGGAAGCCCGTGCAGGACACCGCAGAGGCATCGCAGACTGGCCACGCCACGAACATCATCGCCGGACTCGGCTGGGGTATGCGCGCCACTGCGCTGCCCGTGCTGACGATCGTCGTTGGCATCCTCCTCGCGTTCCACTTCGCCGAGCTGTACGGCATCGGCATCGCCGTGATGAGCATGCTCGGTATGGCAGGCATCATCGTCGCACTCGACGCGTTCGGTCCGATTACCGACAACGCCGGCGGCATCGCCGAGATGGCAGACCTCCCGCAGGAAGTGCGCAACAACGTCACGGATCCGCTGGACGCTGTAGGCAACACCACCAAGGCCGTTACCAAGGGCTACGCGATCGGCTCAGCAGCCCTCGCGGCACTGGTGCTGTTCGGTGCGTACCAGGACGACCTCGCCAACAAGGCGGGCTTTGCCAACGAGTTCACGCTGGATGATCCGCTCGTCCTGTGTGGTCTGCTCATCGGTGGACTCATGCCGTTCCTGTTCGCATCGCTCGGCATGGCCGCGGTGGGTCGGGCCGGTGGCAAGGTCGTGGAGGAAGTGCGGCGCCAGTTCCGCGAGAAGCCCGGCATCATGGACGGTACGGAGAAGCCCGAGTACGGCACCTGCGTGGACCTCGTGACCAAGGCAGCCATCCGCGAGATGATGCTCCCGTCGCTGATCCCCGTGGTGATCCCGATCATCGTCGGCATCCTGTCCTACAAGATGCTCGGCGGTCTGCTTGTCGGCACGATCGTCACCGGCATCTTCCTCGCCATCTCCATGACGAGCGGTGGCGGTGCGTGGGACAACGCCAAGAAGCTCATCGAGGATGGCGCGTTCGGCGGCAAGGGCTCCGACGCTCACGCTGCGGCCATCACGGGTGACACGGTCGGCGATCCGTACAAGGACACCGCCGGCCCGGCCATTAACCCGATGATCAAGATCGCCAATATCGTTGCACTGCTGATGATTCCGCTGTACGCGGAGCTCGGCGGCAAGGCGGGCGAGTTCGGCCAGTACCTGCACTTCTAGGACGGGCCGACACAGGAATCTCCGCGACGGGCGGCCTTCGGGCCGCCCGTCGTCGTTCGCGCGGGGTGCGTGCTGCGTAGGATGTCCCCTCTGTGAGTGATGACGCTGGCACGATCACTGTCACACGCGCCGCCGGGGCCGGCGGTGATGGTCCGCACGCGCCTCCAGACCTCACGGAGATCGGCCACGGCGGGCTGCAGCGGGTGCTCGGTGTACCCGCCCTGTTCTCAACGGCGTACGGCAACGTCGGCTCCTCGATCTACTACGCCCTGGGTCTGGTGGCGGGCTTCGCGCTCGGGCTCACACCCGTGGCGTTCATCATCAGCGGATTCATCTTCGTCGCCACGGCCCTGACATATGCTGAGGCCACCGCTGCGTACCCGGAGGCAGGGGGCTCGTCGAGCTTCGCCCGCCACGCCTTCAACGAGTTCGTAAGCTTTGTGACCGCTTGGGCGCAGATGCTGAACTACGTCATCACGATGGTAATCAGCGCGTTCTTCGTGCCGCACTACCTCGCCGTATTCTGGAAACCACTCGAGACGGCCCCGGGAGACATCATCGGCGGCTGTGTGGTGATCGCAGCACTGGCTTTGCTGAACATCGTCGGCGTGAAGGAGACAGCCGCGCTCAACATCGGTCTCGCCCTTGCCGATTTCGGCACGCAGGTGCTGCTGGCACTGCTCGGAGCCTTCGTCCTGTTAGACCCATCCGTTCTCGTGGCGAACGTCAATCTCGGAGTGGCTCCCACCTGGACGGACTTCCTCGTGGGTGTCACCGTGTCCATGATCGCGTACACGGGAATCGAGACCATCTCCAACATGGCGGAGGAGACCCGTGATCCAGTCCGCTCCGTGCCCCGCGCGATCGGCTGGGTGGTGGCCGCCGTGCTCAGCCTCTACATCATCCTGCCGCTCGTGGCGCTGAGCGCCCTGCCCGTCACCCAGAACGCGGCGGGGGAGTACGAGACCAAGCTCGGCTTGCCGAAGGAGCAAGGAGGCTATGCGGAGGATCCCTTCGTCGGGTTTGTGGAGCAGTTCAGCGTGCCGCAGGAGTGGATGCATGATCTGCTGATCGGCTATGTCGCGGTTCTGGCGGCGGTGATCCTGATCATCGCCACCAACGCTGGCGTGATCGGCGTCAGCAGGCTCTCCTACTCGATGGGGCAGTACCAGCAGGTGCCGGATGTGCTGCGCCGGCTACATCCGCGCTTTCTCACGCCCTACATCAGCATCCTGATCTTCTCCACGATCGCCTGTCTGATGCTGATCGTGCCGCCGCTGTTCGGGCTGGACGAACTCGCGACCCTGCTGGGCAACCTCTACGCCTTCGGCGCGATGCTCTCGTTCAGCATGGCGCACGTGTCCCTGATCAAGCTCCGGATCGACCGCCACGACATGCCTTGGCGTTCCCCGCTGAACTTCACCGTGCGCGGGGTCTCGCTGCCGTTCATGGCATTCGTGGGGCTCTTCGGGACGGGTTCGGCCTGGCTTGTGCAGGTGACCATCAATCGCACGGAGGCGATGATCGGTCTGGTCTGGATGTTGATCGGCCCTGGGATCTACGTGTGGTTCCGGCGCTCCCAGAGCCTCGATCTCACCAGCACAATCCGGGCCCCGCTCGTGGTGGAGGCACCGTCGGCCGAAGTGACGTACAACAATATTCTCGTACCGGTGATCGGTGGCCGCCTGGACCACGCCGCGATGCTCGTGGCGTGCAAGCTCGCCGCCGAGCGGGGCGCACAGATCCTCGTATCGGCGGTGATGGAGGTACCCCGCCAACTGCCCCTCCACGCCACGCTCGGAGACACGGAATGGCAGTCCAACCAGCAACTCGACGTGGCCCGTGCCATCGGGCAGGAGTTTGGGGTTGACGTGATAACCCGCCTGGTCCGCGCACGCAGCTCGGACGGTGCAGTGCTCGAAGAGGCGCTGCGGCGCGAGAGCCAGCTCATCGTCCTCGGCGTGGAGCCGCGGCGCCACGTACATCGTTCGCTGCTCGGCCGCACCAACGAGCGCATCATCCGCAAGGCGCCCACGCGCGTGCTGCTGGTGCGCGAGCGTGACGACTTCACCGGCCATGCCGCAGCGAGTCGCTTCCGGAAGGATGGGGGGGAGACGTGAGCCGCCGGGACAACAGCCGGAGTATCGGCGCGCTCTCGCGGGTGCTCACGATGATGCTCATCGGGCTCGGTGCCGCCATCTTCCTGCGCACGGTGATGGAGGTCGGCTTCGACGGGCTCCGCTCGGGACACCTCGTGGGACCGGCGCTCGTGGCGGCAGGTGTGGCGCGACTGCGCCTCGCAGCGGTGTTCGAGCGGGACGAGGAAGGGCGCTGATGGCTCGGCGGCGAGAAACCGGCCTGCGCCGCGAGATCTCCTTGCGCGCGCTCATGTCCGTGGTATTCGTGAGCATCGGCGCCGCGGATTTCATGGCGCTCGGCGTCACGGCCCGCGAGGCGCAGGGAATGACCCCGCTGGTGTTCGTGGCGGTGGGCGGGATCATGCTGGCGTCCCTCGCCTCGTACGTAGAGGGTATCGCCATGATGCCGCAAGCCGGTGGATCGAGTGGCTTCGCCCGGCGAGCGTTCAACGAGCTCGTGAGCTTCCTCACCGCACACGCGCTGATGCTGGACTACCTGATCATCGTGGCTATGTCCGCATACTTCGCCACCCATTACCTCTCCGAGGTACCGGGGTTGGAGCGACTGAGCGAATCGCCGTGGGACATCGGATTCGCAGTGGCTTTGATCGTGCTCGTGGGACTCGTCGCCGCCCGCGGCGTGGGACGCAGCGCGCGGATCGCGATGGTGGTGGGCGCCGTGACGCTGGCAGCGCAGGCCGCCCTGGCGGTGCTCGGCCTGGTGCTCGTGTTCGACCTCTCCATGATCACCTCCACCGTGGAGCTCGGGGTCACGCCCAGCTGGGCCGAGCTCGCCTTCGCGCTGCCCATCGCAATGGTGGGCTTCACGGGCATGGAGGTGGCTGCGAACCTCTCGGCGGAGCTTCGCGACAACGCCCGTCCCCGTCTCGCCAGACCCCTGCTAGGTGCCGTCCTGACAGCAGTAGCGCTGCTCGTCACGCTCAGTGCGGTATCACTGTCCGCGCTGCCCGTGGAGGGGGAGAAGGGATCATCGCTCGGGCGCCTGGGCGAGGACGGATTCGTAGACCACCCACTCACCGGCCTCATCACCGAGCTTGGCTTCGGTGGCACGGCGGAGGGCGCGCTGCTGGCACTCTTCGGGGTGCTCGCCGCGTGCACGCTCTTCCTCGTGGCGCTGGCGAGTCTGCTCGCATCCTCACGGCTGGTGTATTCCATGAGTCGGCATCGGCAGATCCCCTCTGCCCTTGGTCGGATCAATCGTCGGCGCGGTGCGCCTTCCACCGCCATCTTCTTCTTTGCGTTGCTCGCCGCTGGGCTGCTGCTCCTGACAGAGACGCTCCGCAGCTCTGCGCTGGTGCTCGCCCAGCTCTACGCCTTCGGTGCCACCTTCAGTCTGCTGGTGGCGAATGCAGCGATCATCCAGATGCGGATACGCGAGCCCGAGCTCGCCCGTCCGTTCCGGGCCGGTTTCGACGTCACGGTCCGCGGCAGGCAGCTCTCGCTGCTGTCCGTGCTCGGCTTGGCGTCAGCCACCTTTGTATTCGTACTGGTGCTTGCCACGCATGAGGCGGCGCGAGTCCTAGGCCTGATGTGGCTCGTGGTGGGATTCGTGGGCTTCGGCACGTACCGGCTCTCCCATGGCTACAACCTCACGGACCGGATCGATCCACGCGATGAGGTACCGCTTGAGATCGAAGCCCGCTCGTACCGCCGGATCCTGCTCGCCGTACGGCCTGAGCCCGGACGGCTCTACGGGGAGGGGGATGCCGAGGTGGCTGCGCTCGCCCACAAGCTGCTGGAGGACCCCGCCGACGGGGAGATCGTGGTCATGCTCGTGCACGAGCTGCCGCTCACCCAGGCCATCAGCTCGCCGCTTGGCGTGATCGAGGAACGCACGTCGGCCCGGGTATCGAGGTTGCGGCGGGCCACGGACAAGCTCGGGGTACGCCTGGTCACCACCACGGCCCGGGCGCGGGCCGCGGGACGGGCCATCTGCCAGGAGGCAGCACGGCGCGATGCGGACGCCGTGATCATGGCCACTGCCGCACGTAAGCGGGCAGATAACGCGGTGTTCGGCAAGAGTGTCTCCTATGTTCTGCGCCACGCACCCTGCGACGTAGTGGTGCTGCGGTTCCCCGCCAGTTCCCTGGCGTCCGTGGATGCGGCAGGGCGCGCGGCGGGCCAGCGTAGGCAGGGTGTCGCGCAGAATAAGACAGCGTCGACTGATCGAGTAGGCTGAGCCAATGCGCGAGATCATCATCGGTTGCGGACGGGTGGGTTCATCGCTGGCGCGGGAACTCGTGGCGAACGGGCGCGACGTTGTGGTGGTGGATCACGATCCGGACTCGCTGATACGCCTCGGTGGTGAGGACTTCCGCGGCGACTTTCTTGTGGGGGAGGCGCTGGACACGGATCTGCTGGAGCGCGCCGGTATCGAGGACGCCCACGCCTTCATCGCCTGCACCAACGACGACAACATGAACATCGTGGTGGCCCAGATCGCGCTGCGCCGGTACCGCGTGAGTCGCGTCGTAGTGCGCGTGTTCGATCCGGACAAGGCCGAGTTCTACGGGCGCCGCGGCATGCAGGTGGTATGCCCCACGGTGCGTGCCATCCGCGAGATGGTGGCCGCGGTGGAGAGCGACGAACCCCTCCACGAC
>Ga0136633_1003373_pt1 | contig 10549 bp, 4 predicted proteins | sample AntDrymeUQ832206_2_FD_105494 | JGI IMG/M metagenome (GOLD analysis project Ga0136633, IMG submission 105494) | Polar desert sand microbial communities from Dry Valleys, Antarctica - metaG UQ83 (22.06) | ecosystem: Environmental > Terrestrial > Soil > Desert | place: Antarctica: Dry Valley...
ATAAAAAAAGGCATGCCGCGCCGGCCAAACCGGCGATGCATGCCTTTTGATAGGAAATGGCGCCTATCCACCGTTTTTCGTTGGCCTCAAAGCCGATCTCTTGGACTCATGCGGCTCCGCATCTCCAGCAGCAGGCCGGCAATGTGCGACAGGCATGCGGCTTTGACGGCCGCGTTGCACTCGGCGAACGGGACAAACCCGCACGCGGCGTCCTCTTCCAAGGCTCCTTCCTCTTGAGCACGCTCGTAGTGCACGTCAACGTCCCACCACGCCACGCCGAACCCGCGTGGGGCGTGCAAGACGAGCCGGGCGACCAAGGATGAGTCGTCCCGGCCGGCGTCCGGGTGGTAGCCACGCTGCAAAACGGCCGGCCCGACGATGACGCCGGGGTGCAGGTGGCCGGTGGTCACCACCGCCCGGATCAGCCGGTCGGCCTCTTCGACGTGGGCCTCGGCCTGCTCGGCCGCGTGCTTGACCCACGCGGCCAGCCGCAGGCATTCGTCGTCGGCGTCGCTCGTTGCGTCTCCTCGGCGGGGCGAACTTCGGGGCGGGAACCTGGCTCCGGCCGGTTGCCCGCCCGCGGCGCCTGCTCGGCGATGAGCCGCGCCGCGACGCGGTCGGCCAGGCCGTCCAGCCACCTGTGAAGGGCGCCGCGGACGAGACTCTCGCGCGAGGCGGCGGGCTTTTCTATGGTGTCCATCCTGTATCTATCCAAGGGTTGAAACGAAAAAAGCCCCGCACTGCCGAGGCGGTGCGGGGCCTGAAATGATGGTTAAAATCTTCGCGACGTCTCAGGCGTCCGGCGGCAGCGGGTCGAAGCGGTACCGCGGGTGCAGGTGCCGCTTCATCTTGGTCAGGTCGGCCGGCGGCTCGGTCACCACGACGTACGGGTCGGTCAGCCCGCAGGCCTTCATCACTCGGTCCAGAGCCTTGGCCCGTTGGGCGGCCGTGACGGTGACGCTCGCCTTCTGGGCCGCCTGCCGCTCCGAGAGGCCTTCGCCCCGCAAGCGCAGGACCTGTTCCCGGACGCTCGCCCCCTGCGGCGGGTCGAACAGGTCTACCGTCAGTTCACTCCGCAGGACCGCCGCTTCCCCTTCGCCCAGGCCCTCGGCGGGGGCCAGCGAGGTCAGGTCGACGGTCAGATCGGCCCGCACGTCGAGGCCTCCGCCGTCGCACAGCCGGACCGGGACGATGCGCAGCCGCGGGACCAACTGCCGCATCACCCGGCCGAGGTCCGCCGGGGTGGCCCCGGCCACCGCGTCGGCGGCCCGCCGCCACAAGTCGGCCATCGCGGGGAAGACGACGTCGGCCGCCGGCTCCTGCGCCAGGCGACCGAGCCGGGCCGTCAGGTCCCGGTCCCGGTCCCGGGCCTGAAGGGCCGTCAGCTTTTGGTGCAGGGCGACGGTATTCCAGCACTTGTAGTCCCGGGTCCCGGAACACATCATGTGCCCCTTCCGCCCGTGGCCGCCCCAGTTGTACGGCCGGCCGCTCGCCCCGCACGCCGCGTGCTGGCCGGGGAACGTCGTCCGCTTCTTGGGCACGTTGGCCCGCGGGTCGTTCCCGCCGACCGGCTTCCGGCACAAGCCCCCGTTCGCCGCCTCCAGCAGGGCGTTCACCTCGTCAAACTCGGCGGCGGAGACGTGGGCCAAGTGGGGCCGGTCCAAGAAATTCGGCCCCAAGGGGTTCTTCACCGACTTGCGCCGGCCCGACTCGTGGCGCTTGACGGTGTGCATGCGGCCCCGCCACGGCATGCCCTTGAAGACCGGGTTGGCGGTGAGGCGGCGGACCATCCGCCCGTCCCACTCGGCGTTCCGGGCGTACGGCCCCCGGTCGGCACCTTCATGTCGTTGAGCCAGTCGGCCACCGCCGAGCAGTTCGGGTCCCGCCGCAGCCGGGCGAACCACTCCAGGAAGATCGGGGTGGCGGCCGCGTCCCTGGTCCAGTCGTCGTACGTCGTGGCCTCGTCCGGGACGACGCACCCGTAGATCTCGCGGGCCATGGCCCCGCCGAACTTCTTGAACTTGTTCATCAACATGAACTTGAGGCGCTTGGACGTGTGGCCGTTGTGCGCGACGTGGTCCCGGCACGCCTCGATGGCCGCCGCCTCCCAGTTGTCGTCGTTCGTGGCGACGCCGTCGTGCGGGGCCGGGGCCCGCGTCCCGTGGTCCTTGGCGATGCCGGACAGGTCCTTGGCCGCCGTCCCGCGGACGAGCCGGCCCATGTCCTCGCACACCAGCAGATCGAACGTCCGCGTCCGGAGAAGTTCCTCGATCTCCTTCAACTCGGGCCGGTCGAGCCGCTCACCCGTCACGGTCCGGTTGATGAACCGGTACTCGGTCGGGCCCTGGTACTCGTCCTCGACGATGTCGCGGGCGTGGTCCTGCTGGTCTTCGATGCTGTCCTCCGTCTGCCGCGGCTCCCCGCTGATGCGGTTGACGGCGAGGACCATGAGCGTGCGCCCGTTGCGGGGCGTAACCGGCGTGTCGTTGCTTCTCATGTCTGAGCTCCTCGAAAAGTCGAGGCGGCGGGACTGGGGCCGCGGATTGACTCAATGAGTCAATCCGGGTGACGAACCGTGAGAATCCGTAAGCAGGCGGAGGAACCGGCGAGAACGCGGTCCAGCCGCAAAAACACGGGAATCCCGCGGTTTTCGAGCTAACCGGCGCCACACTCGCTAGAGTCCCGCCTTCAGGCGGTTTGTGGCCGTCCCGCCGCCGTAGACCGGAGGACCGAGCCTTCGACGGTCCGACTCCTTGGGCGAACGGCTCTCGCCCATAATGGCGAACCCTCGAAGACTCGGTTCGCCGGCCGCCCGTGGGGGTCAGGTTCAAGACCGCCTGAAGGCGGGACTCCAACCCCGGCCCCGCCCGTCCGGTTCCGGCCGTTCGCCCAAGATCGCGTGACCGCGGAACTCCAACGCGACCGCCTCGCGGCGGTGAGAATGCGTTTCAGTCCACGTACAGAAACTCGTTCAAGTTCAGCAGCGCGTGGCAGAAGTCCGCCGGCCGGTCTTCGCCGCCGCCGTTGAGGAAGCTCTGGGCGACGCCGCGTTCTTCGCCCGTCGGCGGCCGGCCCAGCGCGAGCGTGTACGCCGTGTCCACTTCATCGCCGCCCGCTTTCTTCACACGGGCGGCGAACGCTTTCGCCTTGGCGATCAAGACGCCGTCGTTGAGCAGCATCAGGGCCTGCGGGGCCGTGGTCGTCGTGTAGCGGCGGGAGCAGGTCTCGTTGCGGTCGGGGGCGTCGAAGGCGGCGAACAGCGGGTAGCGCAGGTTCCGCTTTACGAAGACGTAGACGCTGCGGCGGTTGCGCTCGGCCAACTCCGTGGAGACGGGCCACGCGGTCCCGGCCTTCAAGTCGGCGGGGACTTCGGGGTACACGCCGGGGCCGCCGGCCTTCGGGTTCAGTTCCCCGGCGATGTGCAACACCGCGTCCCGCACGCTCTCGCCGTCGAGCCGCTTGCGGTTCATCTTCCACAGGAGGCGGTTGTCGGGATCGGCCGCCGCCGCGTCGGCCCGGTGTAAGGATGACTGCTGATACGTCGCCGAGGTCACGATCAGCCGGTGGACGTGTTTGATGTCCCACCCGCTCTTGACGAAGTCGGTCGCCAGCCAGTCGAGGAGTTCCGGGTGGGTCGGCTTGTCGCCTTGGGTGCCGAAGTCTTCCGAACTCGCCACGAGGCCGCGGCCGAAATAGTGCTGCCAGACGCGGTTGACGTACACGCGGGCCGTCAGCGGGTTCTTCGGGTCGGTCAGCCACTTGGCCAACACGGTGCGGCGGCCGCTGGTCTTGCCGCCGGCCGGGATTTCGGCGAAGCGGTCGTCGAACGCGGACAGGAAGCCGGGCTTCACCTCGGCCGCCTTCTTGGCCCAGTTGCCGCGCTTTAGCAGGTGCGTCGGCGGGACGGCCGCCCCCACGTCCGTGAAGGCCATCGCCACGGTCACGGTCTTGGGCCGCGGGCCGAACTCGGCCAACTTCTTCTTCAGGGCGGCCTGCTTCTCCTTCTCCGGCGCCTTCATCGCGGAGAACGTGCCCCCCTCGTCGGCCGCGTACACCTGCTTGCCGACCATGGCGGCGATCTGCGCCTCGAACGGCGTCCGCTGTTCGGCCGGCGTGTCGAGGAGCTTGGCGTACTCTTCCGGGAACCGGCTGCGGCGCTTCTGCGAGAACCGCTCGCGGAACGGCTGTTCCAGCGCGGCCAGTTCCTTGCGGGTCTCGGCCGTCTTCTCGTCCCATTCGCGGGCGGCTTTCTCCGACTCTTCCCGCTTGGCCTGGCCGGTCAGCGGGGCGTCCACTTCCTTCCACCCGGCGAAGAACGCCTGGATGCGGTAGTAGTCTTCCTGCGTGACCGGGTCGAACTTGTGGTCGTGGCACTTGGCGCACCCGAGGGTGAGGCCGAGGACGGTCTGCGACGTGGTGTCCGTGATGTCGTTGAGGATTTCCTGCCGGCGGTTCTCCAGGTTGACCGCGTTGTACTCGTCCGGGTAGTGCCGGAGGAAGCCGGTGGCCGTCAGGGCGGCGGGGTCGTCGGGGAACATCTCGTCCCCGGCGATCTGCTCGTGCAGGAAGCGGTCGTACCGCTTGTTGGCGTTCAGACTTTGGATGACGTAGTCGCGGTAGCGCCAGGCGTTCGGCCGCTTGTCGTCGGCCTTGAAGCCGTCCGTCTCGGCGAAGCGCACGAGGTCGAGCCACCACTGAGCCTGCCGCTCGCCGAAGGCGCTCGACGCCAGCAGGGCGTCCGCGGTCTTTTCGAGGCCGTCGCGTTTCAGGGCCGCGAGTTGCGCCGCGGTCGGCGGCAGCCCGGTCATGTCGAATGTGAGCCGGCGGAGCAGCGTCGCCGGGTCGGCCGCCGGGGCCGGGGCGATCTTCGCTCGGGCAAGTTTGTCGCGGACGAAGGCGTCAATCGGGTGCGTCACGCCGGCGACCTTCGGCGGCGCCACGGCGGCGACGGGCTTGAACGCCCAGTCGGCCGGCAGGTCGGCCCACGCGGGCAGGCAAGCGGCACAGAAGACGGCCAAACAGAGACGAATCATTGACACGGGTAATGGTCCGTCAGGGCGGGGACTTGTGTTTGATTATGATAAGTTCCCCGGCGGCCCAGTGCAACGGAAATCGGGGCGGCCGACGCCCCCGATTCAAATCGCCGTCACACGGACGTCCCCAACCGGCTGTTGAACTGGGTCCGGTCGGTGTTGTTGATGGTCCTGCTGAGGTCGAAGTCGAACCACTGCCGGTAGTGCGACTGGTTCGACTTCGCTCCGTAGGCGGCGTTGAAAGCGGCCTCATCACTGAGTGCGCCGTGCGTTTGGATCCGGCTCACGATGCCGTCGCCGTCCGCGTCTCCGAAGAGGCGGTGCAGGCTAAGCGTGTGGTTGGCCGCCATGAACTGGCCGGTCGCGGCGTCCTTCACGCGGGCGGCCAGCACGGTGAGGGTCCACCGGCCGTCAATGAGCGAGCCGAACTGCGTGTTCGCCCCGGAGAACGTGAGCGTCGCGACGGTCCTGGCATTGACGGTCCCGGCACCGACCGTGGTCAGCGCGACGGAGATTGCGCCCACGGAGAAGGTCTTGTCGTTCAGCGTGCCCGTCAGTGTGAACGCGGCCGCCGTGAGCAGCGACTGGTCCATGAGGCGGTCGAACGTGACGGCGATCCTGGTCACGCGGGACCGCTGCACCTCGCCGTCGTTGACGACCGCCGACAGCACATCCGGCGTGTTCTGCACGGTGATCGTCGCCGTGCGGGTGACGGACGCGTCCGCCCCCCCGCCGGCCGTGCCGCCGTTGTCGCGGACGCGGTAGGTGATGGTCGCCGTCCCCGCGGTGTTGGCGGCCGGCGTGTAGGTGAGCGAGCCGGCTGGGGAGATGGCCGGGGCGGCCGAGAACAGGGCGGGGTTGCTGTTCGAGACGATCTCGAACGTCAGCGTCTGCGCCGCCTCGTCGGCCGGGCCGGCGCTGATCGCCGTCGCCCAGTTGGCCACGGTCTTGGCGCCCGAATCTTCGAGGACCGTCTGGTTCGCCCCGGCGGTGAACCTTGGGGCGTCGTTCACCGGCGTGACGGTGATGGTCGCCGTCCGGGGGGCGGAGGCGTCCACGCCGCCGTCGGCCGTGCCGCCGGTGTCGCGGGCGTAATACGTGATCGTCGCCGTGCCGTTGGCGTTCGCGGCCGGCGTGTACCGCAGGGTGCCGTCGGCGTCGATCACCGGGGCGGCCGCGAACAGGCCGGGATTGTCGTTGGTCAAGACCTCGAACGTCACGGCCTGGCCCGGTTCGCCCGGGCCGGCGCTGACGTTGGTCAGCCAATTGGGCACGGCCCGGGCGCCGGCGTCCTCGGCGGCGGACTGGTCGGCCCCGGCGGCGAAGGTCGGGGCGTCGTTCACCGGCGTGACGCCGAAGCCGCTCCACGTCGTCGTCGTCCGGGCGCCCGGGCCGCCGTTGGCCTGGTCGTCCACCGTCAGGAAAAGCTGCGGCTGCGTGGCGTTCTCGTCGTTCGCGTCCGCGGCCGGCGTGGCGACGAGCGTCTTCAGCGTGGCGTTGATCTGGGCCACCGTCCCGGTGACCGTCGCCGCCGTCGCCGTGCCGCCGACGGTCGCCCCGCCCGCCGCCGTCAGGCCGAGGGAGCCGGACCCGGCCGAGAAGGTGATCGTCACCTTCAGGGGGGCGTCGGCGCTCGCGGAATCGCCGTCTTCGATCAGGAAGTGGTTCGGGGCGTCGAACGCGATGGGCGTGTCTTCCGGCGTCGTCCGGTGACTGACGCTGTACGCCTTCGGGGCGTCGTTCTCGGCCGTCACCGTCAACGACACCGAAGTCGCGGCGCCGGCGGCCGCCCCGTCGCTCGCCCGGTAGGTGAAGCTGTCCGGGCCGTTGTAGTTGTAGGCCGACGTGTAGGTGAATGACCCGTCCGCGTTGACGGCGACCGTCCCGTGCTGCGGTTGCGTGACGACGGCCGCCGTCAGCGGGCCGCCTTCCACGTCGGCGTCGTTCGCCAGAAGGCCCGGCCGGGCGGCGGCGGCCCCGGCCTGCCGGACGCGTTCCACGTCCTGCTGGCTGAGGGCCGTGCCGTACACGCGCACGTCGTCCAGCCACGCCGGCATCCCGCCGCTCGGGTCGCCGATCAGGAGGTTCTGCGGGTTAAAGCCGGTCAGGGACGCGCCGTAGAACGCCGCGCTGTTCAGGTAAGACGTCTCGGCGGCCGTCCCGCCGCCGTAGATGGTCGCCAGGCTGGAGTCGTTGTAGCGGGCACCGTCGAACGTGACGGCCAGGAACACCCACTGGTTCAGGGCGTCCAGCGTGCCGGGGGCGGAGAGGCCGGTCGCCCCGTAGTTGCCGTTGCCGGACGACTCGGCGACCAAGAACGTCGGCCGGAAGGCGGCGGCCGTCGAGCCGCCGGTGTTGAAGTTGTCGAATGCCAGGCCCCACGTCCGGGTGCCGGCCGGCAGCGTGCCGACGTTCGCCGGCCCCGTGCCGATCAGCCGCTTGCCGCCGTACTGGAAGGCGGCGTCGCGCAGGTTCACCCACAGGGTCACCGTCGCGGAGGTCAGCGTGTCCACGTCAGCGGCCGACCCGGGGGAGACGGTCCCGCCGGCCAGGTTCAGGGCGGCGGCCGGCGAGCCGGCGACGCCGGGGGCCGCGCGCGTCGCCCCGCTGAACGTGCCGGGGGTCAGCGGGGCCGAGCCGCCGTCCGCCGCGGGCGCCGTCCCACTGGTCGCTTCATCGAAGGTATACCGCAGCGCCGGCGCCGGCGCCGCGGCGGCCGGGCCGGCGACGAGGATGCCGTCCTCGCGGACCGTGTACGCGTCATTGCCAGACACCGGCGCGTCGTTGACCGCGTTGACGGTGATGTTGACCGTCGCCACGTTGCTGTCGGCCGTGCCGTCGTTCACCTTGTAGGTGAAGCTGTCCGCCCCGTTGAAGTTCGCGGCCGGCGTGTAGGTGAACGACCCGTCGGCGTTGAGCGTCACCGCCCCGTTGGCCGGGTCGGTGACCTTGATGGCCGTCAGCGTGTTGCCGTCCGCGTCCGTGTCGTTGGTGCGGACGTTGCCGGTCAGGGCCGCGTCTTCGTTGGTCGTCCGGCTGTCATTGTTGGCGACGGGCACGTCGTTGACGGCCGTCACCGTGAGCGTCACCGTCGTGACGGCCCCGTAGGCAGCCCCGTCGTAAGCCTTGTACGTGAACGAGTCCGGCCCGTTGTAATTGGCGGCCGGCGTGTAGGTGAATGAGCCGTTGGCGTTCAAGGCTAGTGTGCCGCGGGTCGGTTGGGCCATGGCCACGGCGGTCAGCGAACTTTCAACGTCATTGTCGTTATTGAGCACGTTGCCCGAGACCGGCGTGTCTTCGTTGGTCGTGTAGGCGTCCGCGACCGAAACCGGCACGTCGTTGACCGCGGTGACGGTGATGGTCACCGTCACCGTCTCGCTGGAGGCCGAGCCGTCAGAAGCCGTGTAGGTGAAGGCGTCCGGCCCGTTGTAGTTGGCGGCCGGGGTGTACAACAATCGGCCGTTGCCGGGCGTCAGGGTGCCGTGGGCCGGCGGCGTGACGACGACGGCCGTCAGAGTAGTGCTGTCGACATCGGAATCGTTGGCCAACACGTTGATCGGGAACGGGGTGTCTTCGTTCGTCGTGACGCTGTCGCCGGCGGCGACCGGGGCGTCGTTCACCGACGAAACGGTGATCGTCACCGTCGTGACGGCCCCGTATTCGATGCCGTCAAACGCCTTGTAGGTGAAACTGTCCGTCCCGTGGAAGTTCGGGTTCGGCGTGTAGGTGAACGAACCGTCGGCGCTCAGTGTCACCGTGCCGTTGGCCGGGTCAGTGACTTTGACCGCCGTCAGCGTGTCGTTGTCGGCGTCGTCGTCGTTGGCGAGGACGTTTTCCGGCACCGCCGTGTCTTCGGCCGTTGCGAACGCGTCGGCGACCGAGGCCGGGGCCTCGTTGACGACTTCGACGGTGATGGTCGCCGTGTAAACGGCCGATGCGTTGACGCCGCCGTCCGCCGTGTCGCCGTTATCGCGGACGCGGTAGGTGATGGTCGCCGTCCCCGTCGCGTTGGCGGCCGGCGTGTAGGTGAGCGTGCCGGCCGGGGAGATGGCCGGGCCGGCCGAAAACAGGCCGGGGTTGCTGTCGGACACGATCTCGAACGTGACGGCCTGCGCCGCCTCGTCGGCCGGGCCGGCGCTAATGTCCGTCAGCCAGTCGATAACGGTCTTGGACCCGGAGTCTTCGTCCACGGTCTGGTCGGCGCCGGCGGAGAAGGTCGGCGCGTCGTTCACCGGGGTGACGAACATGCCGTTCTCCACCGTCGCCGTCTGAGCGCCGGGGCCGCCGTTGGCCTGGTCGTCCACGGTCACGCGGACCTGCGGGAGGCCGCCCGTGTTATTGTTGAGGTTCGCCCCCGGGGCCACCACCAGCGTGTTCAGCGTGGCGTTGATTTGAGAGACGGTGCCGACGATGACGGCGGCCGTCGAATTGTTGCCCGTGACCGTCGCGCCGTCGGCCGCCGTCAGGCCGATGGCCCCAGAGCCGGTCCTGAAGTCCACGGCCACCGTCAGCGGGACCGAACTGGTCGCGCTGTCGGGGTCTTCGACGAAGAAGTTGTTCCCGGTCCCGCCAAACGCGACCGGCGTGTCTTCGAGCGTGGTCGGGGCGCTGACGTTGTAGACCTTCGGGGCGTCGTTCTCGGCCGAGACCGAGATGGTGACCGTGGCGACCGGGCTGTCGGCAGCGCCATCGTTCACCTTGTAGGTGAAGCTGTCCGGGCCGTGGTAGTTATAGGCCGGCGTGTAGGTGAACCGGCCGTCGGCCCCGAGAGAGACCGTCCCGTGTTGCGGCGGCGTCTCGATGACGGCGGTCGGCGTGGCCCCGACGCGGACGCTGTCGTTGGCCAGCACGCCGGGCCGGGTGACGGCCGCCCCGGCTTGCCGGATGCGTTCGATGTCCGCTCGGCTCAAGACCGAGTTGTAGACGCGGACGTCGTCCAGCCACACCGGCAGGCCGCCGGCCGGGTCGCCGATGACGAGGTCGGCCGGCGTCGTCCCGGTCAGAGCCTTTCGCGTCAGCGACCCGTTGTTGAGGGCGGACACCTCGGCCTCAGAGCCGCCGCCGTAAAGGGTCGCGAGGCTGTAGACGGAGCCGGCGCCGTGAGCGGCCGGGTCGAAGGTGACGGCGAGGAAGACCCACTTGTCCAGGGCGTCGATGGCGGCCGGGGCGCCGATGCCGCCGTTGCCGGCGTAGAAGACCGGCCGGAACGTCCCCGTAGCCGCCGGCTCGAACCCGTCGACGCCGAGGGACCACCCGTCCGAGCCGGCCGGCCCGGTGCCGATCAGCCGCTTGCCGCCGATCTGGGCGGCCGCGTCGCGCAGATTCACCCACAAAGTCACGGTCGCTGCCGTCAGCGAGTCCACGTCGGCGGCGCCGGGCGACACGGACCCGCCGGCGGTCAGGTCGAGCGCCGCGGCCGTGGAGCCGGCAATCCCGTTCGGCGACCGCGTGGCCCCGGCGAACGTGCCGGGCGTCGCCGGGTCCGAGCCGCCGTCCAAAGCGTCGTCGGCCCCGGA
>Ga0136633_1003375_pt1 | contig 10543 bp, 5 predicted proteins | sample AntDrymeUQ832206_2_FD_105494 | JGI IMG/M metagenome (GOLD analysis project Ga0136633, IMG submission 105494) | Polar desert sand microbial communities from Dry Valleys, Antarctica - metaG UQ83 (22.06) | ecosystem: Environmental > Terrestrial > Soil > Desert | place: Antarctica: Dry Valley...
AACATTTGATGAGGGATTCCCATTGAAGCGGTTGTGTCAATACCTGCATATGCAGGTACAGGGGGATTCATGGTCACTTTTACTGCATCATAAATTTTAAAATTACATCCGTATTCATCAGTCACCTGTAACCTGTAGGTATTAGTCCGAATTTCTTTAGGTTTTACAACAGTAATAAGCTTATCAGGATTTTCAATTTCGGTAGAGGGCAACCATAAAAACTTTACATTACCTGAAATATTAGTAACTGATCCCTGCAATGTAGCACTGGTATTTGTACAAATAATTGTATCTGCACCGGCATTAGGTATGGGTTTATGTAATACATTAATTGTAATACTATCAACACGTTCACAATCGCCTAATTTCGCAACTAAAAAATATTTGGTAGTATCTAGAGGCAACACTTTTGGAGAAACTGATATTGTATCAGTAAAGTCTGTAGTGGAGCTCCATTTGTAATTGTCCGCTTGTGAAATTATCAAAGGTGTTAAAGAAATTGAATCTCCAAAACAAATCGTTCTATCAACACCTAGATCTAATATCATATTATTAACTTTTGCACCTACAGTAGCATTACCGGTTTCCAGGCAGCCATTGTTATCTTTTATAACAATCGCATAAGTACCAGATTTAACAGTAAACACATTACTGAGTGAAAATGTGGCTCCATTGTTTATCGAATACTGATAGGGAGTGGCTCCTCCATTTGCTTTGATGAAGATTTCTCCATCAGGACTTAAACAGGTAGATGCTAAAGTTGTTATAGCTGTTATTTTAACCGGATTTGGTTCCAATAAACGAATTGCTGTATCTTTTTCACACCCTGCAGCATCTATAATTTGCAAAAAATATACATTGGAAGTAAGATTATTAAATATGCTATCAGTTTTAAAAGGACTTCCATTTAAAGCAAATTTATAGGGTGGCACGCCTAATGATGGATGAATAATTATACTTCCGTCATTACCTCCACTACATTTGGGCATAATCATCTCTACAGTGGCAGCTATCAATCCTACTCCTATAATCCTTTCAGTAAAAGTATATGAGCATGAAGATGCATCTTTTACAACTATTGTATAAGTGCCGGAAACTAATGATGAAAAAACATTTGAAGTTTGAAATGCCCCTCCATTAATTGAATAATAATAAGGAGCTACACCAAAACCGGCAGTAACTGTTATTGACCCTGTTCCTGCTTCACCACAAACTGTATTTTTTACAGAAGCACTTGCTGAGTATGAAGTTGACACATTGATATCTTGTGTAAAACTGCATCCTGCACCATCTTTCACTACAATTTTATAATTTCCTGAAGATAAGTTAGTATATATATTAGAGCTTTGAAATGCGTCTCCATTTAATGAGTATGAATAGGGAGGCGTACCATTGGCAGGTAAAATCTCAATAGATGCAGAAGGAATACCCGGACAAGGGGTAACTGTTGTTTGAACTGATGCAGTAAATGGTTTACCGGTGATTGTAATAAATTTTGAAGCTATACATGTACTTCCTTTTACCCTTGATCTTATTTTATAAGTACCGCCAATAGGTAAATTAAATTGTGATGAAGTTTGCCAATTTATGCCATCAATTGAATATTCATATGATGCACCCACCGGACTGGTAACCGAAACAACACCATTACTCCCTGGAGCACATCCGGAAGTAATATTAACTGAAATAGACTCTCCCCTCGAAACATTGACCGTATCAATACTTAATATTTCACTAGAAGGATTGGCCGGATTAGTATAAAAAGATTTTACCAGATATGTTTCTCCGGCATCGGGTGGACAGATATTATTGAAATCAACTCCAATTAAATTATTAGGTAAAGTTGTAGTATTGCCTTTAGCTACAAAACTTCCGGAAAGTGTGTGTAATTCTACTTTTTTAAATAATGATGAGCCTGTGGCCGGAACAAAACGCCAGCTCTCATTCATTCCCTGGCTACCCCATGGTGAACTGGAAGCCTGCCTGCCAGGAGCCGTAATTGCTGATATTTTATTAAAATCCTGCAGGCCAATCATTGTTCTGCCATAATTCCAGTTAGTACAAACTTCTTTATCATAAATAAATATTTCAATTATGCCTAAAGTTTCATATAAAACTATCTGCTGGGTATTTGGTTGTAAGTTTAAACAGGCATTGGTGTATAAGGGCACATTGTAATAGGAAAGTATCCATTTTCTATAAGGAGCTGTTCCTACTACTTCATATTTAATTTGTTGTGAAGTAGTTGAGTTATTTCTGTCCAAATCCTGGTAAGGACCCATTATTAAAGCTTTATCATATAAAGCACTTGGCAAATCTTCCGGAACACCCACGGTTGAACTAAGATTACTTCCATATTTTAAAATTCCAAAATGGCTGAATGTTAAGGTTTTTGAAATATCAAAACTCAAAAAACCATTTGTGCTGGCAATAAGCTGATTATACGTTATCCCGTAAAATGAAAAAGGAAAACCAATATTTAACACCGGAGAATATCTATCATCAATATTAAGATTGGCTGAAGGTCCCGGTGCAGCAGGATTTACATATCCTCTGAAACAACTCAAAGCTGATATTTGATTAACTGTATAAGAAGCCGAGGATGAGAAAATATCAGGAATGGTTGTATTAAAACTAATGCATTTAGTCGCACAATCAATTGTAATATCCTTTAGACAATTAAAAGAGAAACTATTTTGTGCTTGTATTGGATTCGTTAACAGGACATAAACAAGCAATGCTAGAAATCTATGCATTCTCAATTTTTCATTGGGTTCTTCAAATATAAACTTTAAATGAGATTTTTCATAATAAACAGACAGTTTATGTTTAAGACTATGTTAGTAATTGCATAACTCATGCCATTATTAATTAATTTATTTTTGCAAGATGAAATTTGAGGGTAATAAAGGGGTTAAAATCGCCATACTTGATATGTATGAAGGCTATGAAAACCAAGGAATGCGTTGTATACGAGAAATTATTAACCAATTTAGCGAAATCCACCACCTTGATATTGAGTATGATGAATTTGAGGTAAGACTAAAAAAAGAACTTCCTTCTGATGAATATGATATTTATATCAGTTCAGGTGGCCCTGGAAGTCCCCTGGAAAGTGAAGGATCAGAATGGGAAAGTTTATATTTTACCTGGCTAAAAAAAATAGAAGAATATAATTACCGGAGTGAAAATTTACAAAAAAAACATATTTTTTTTATTTGCCACTCCTTTCAACTGGTTTGCAGGCATTGGAACCTGGCTAACGTTCGTAAAAGAAACTCAACTGCCTTTGGAGTTTTCCCGATCCATATATTAGAAGATGGAAGAAGTGAACCGGTTTTTAGTGGTTTGAATGATCCTTTCTACGCAGTGGATAGTAGAGATTGGCAGGTTATTGAACCGCAAATGGATGTATTATACAGGGGTGCAAAAATTTTATGTATTGAAAAAGAAAGGCCACATGTACCACTTGAAAGAGCAATTATGGCAATGCGATTTAATGAATATTTCTTTGGAACTCAATTCCATCCCGAAGCTGATGCAATTGGTATGAGCATGTACCTGCAGACTGAAGAAAAGAAAAAAACTGTTATTGAAAACCACGGCTTTGAAAAATGGCAATCGATGTTAACTCATTTAAACGATCCTGATAAAATTCTTTCCACTTATTCTCATATACTTCCGAATTTTTTAAAAATAGCCGTAGAGCATACCCTTACCGTTCCTGCTTAAAAGAACTTCTTACAATTTCTGTAATAAAAGTATTTTTATTATGTAAATAAAATAACATGATAAAGGATCTGCGGGAACAATTCAATAAAGAATTTACTGATGAAAAATACTTAGCGTTTTTAAATGACCTTAATTCAAAACATCCCGGAGATATAGATTTCAGAATAGCTGAAACACCGATTTTTATTCCGAAAGATTTTACTAAAAAAATTATTGATGCATGTGAGGCAATTGTTGATGTAATTGTTGATCCAAATTTTAAACAATTAACAGCAAATGCAATTCCTCCTGGGGAAACGGTGCCCAAAGAAAATGACCATACTCATTTTATCGCTTTTGATTTTGGAATTTGTGAAAACAGTAAGGGAGAACTCGAGCCCCAGCTTATAGAAATGCAAGGTTTCCCTACCCTTTTCGGTTTTCAAATATATTATCCCGAGATTTTAAAAAAACATTTCCAAATTTCTAATCAGTATGATAATTATTTGAATGGATACAATAAACAATCTTATATAGATCTTCTAAAAGAAATTATTGTCGGCCATCATGAAATTGAAAATGTGATCCTGTTGGAGATCAATCCGCATCAACAAAAAACAAGGATTGATTTTTATTGTACACAGGATTATTTAAAAATTCCCATTGTTTCATTAACAGATTTAATACAGGTAGAGAAAGATCTTTTTTACATATCAGAAGGAAAAAAAATTCAGGTTAAGAGAATATATAACCGAGTGATATTTGATGAACTGTCACAACAAAAAGAATCACTCGGCAATTGCGTTGATCTTACACAAGAATTAAATGTTGAATGGATACCGCACCCAAACTGGTTTTACAGGATAAGTAAATACACCTTGCCTTTTATAAAACATAAATATATTCCTGAAACATTTTTCCTCAGCGAATTAAAAGACTTACCCACTGACCTGGAAAATTTTGTTCTAAAACCATTATTCTCATTCGCAGGACAGGGAGTGATTATCGATGTTACTAAAGAAGATATTGCGAACGTAAAAGATCGGCACAATTGGATATTGCAACGTAAAGTGAAGTATGCTGATGTAATCGCTACACCAAACATTCCTGCGAAAGCAGAAATAAGAATATTTTACTTTTGGAAAGATGGCCGGCAACGACCTGTTGCAGTAAATAATCTTGCCCGATTAAGCAAAGGTAAAATGATTGGTGTTAGATATAATATGGATAAGGATTGGGTTGGTGGTAGTGTAGCCTTTTTTGAAAAGTAATCACTTTATATTTAACCTGACTCCTAAAAATAATCGACGTCCCTGGTTAGGAGCATACAAATAATTCGGATCAAAAGTTAAAGCATATGGATTTTCAGAAGTAACTTTTACCTTGCCGGTAGTTTCATATTCTACATTTTTATCAAAAGGATCGTTTGTTCTTGCAATAATAAAAGGGTTGCCTTTGTTCGGAGTAAAGTTCAACAAGTTTTTTATACCTCCGTAAACTTCTGCATTTTTAAAACCATTATAACTAAACTGTATATTTTGAATACTCCATGTTGGTGAGTATGGCAGGCGTGGATCAAGGCCTCCAAGTAAGGGTAAACGCATAGCACCATAAATATTTCCTGTATAATCAATGCCTAAATTCAACCTGTTGATTTTGTAAGATACAGCCCATGTACCTGTAAATTTTTCAGTTAATAGCTGTTGCTCTTTTAAACCCCTATCTACAATAGAAACATCCTGAAAAGTAGCACCGGCCAATATTTTTAACCCGGTGAGAAAAGAAATATCAATATTTGTACTTACACCTTTGCTTATTGCATATCCATTTATATTATCATAAATAATTTTATTTGGATCGGTTTCAAAATCAGGAATGATACGGTTATTGAAGTAAGTGTACCAACCGGTAACATCAAATCCGATGTATGTTCCTTTGTGCATATATATCTTCTTTAAAAAATTAAGATTTATATTATAAGTTCTTTCAGGCTTTAATTCATTCTCTACAACAACTTCTCTTGCTCCGGTAAGTGCTGCATGATCTTCAGTAAATAAATTCACCACTCTATATCCTGTTCCTGCATTTAACCTGATTATGTTATTATCACTTATTTTCCATTTATATGCAATTCTTGGAGTGTAAATGCTACCATGCACATTATTATGATCGTATCGGAAACCTAATAAAAATTTATGATTTTCAGACAGGGTAATTTCATCCTGTACAAATACACCGGGTAGCCAAATTTTATCAGGTTGATTTAACAAACTTACCGAATCACCAGCTGCAGTAGCAATTGTGTTATCATCATAATAAGTATAACGTAAAGCTGCACCTGCTAACAGATCATGGTTTCTAAAGGTTTTATCCCATGTTAATTGCGAAAAAGCTATTTGTTGTTTTGCAATATAAGATGTAGTGCCATAGCGGCTATCCTGGTTATGATTGTTATAAGAGAATGAGAACATCAATTTTTCGTTTGTTGGCAATTGATAGTTGCCAATTAACTCTGATCTCTTTGTATAAATGCTTTCACCATACAAACTGTCTCCACCTCTAAAGGCTTTTGTCCACCTGGTATCTCCACCCCATCTGTCTTCATAAAAATATCTTGATGCAATGCTGAATATTCTGTTCTGCTTTCTATCAATGTTCCACTTTTGAAAAATTGAAATTCTATCCTGTAATGTTACATCAGTAAAATTATCGTTGTTATTATCTTTTATATTTCCATATTTAAAATAGTTGAGCCCTGTTAATCCTGTTATCTTTTTACCTGCATTTATTTTAAATCCAAGGTCTGCATTAAATTCCTTCCAGCTTGTTGCAAACAAATCGATTGATAAAACAGGAGCTTTAGCAGGGTTTTTTGTAATGATATTTATTAAGCCTCCAACGGCTTCGCTGCCATACAACGAAGATGCAGGGCCTTTTACTATTTCAATTCTTTCAACTAAACTGTTTGGTATACCTGACAATCCATATACGGTTGATAAGCTGCTTACTATTGGCATACCATCTATCAATACCATTGTATACGGGCCTTCCAAACCGTTAATATGAATATCGCCGGTGTTGCAAACATTGCAATTAAGTTGCGGCCTAACCCCATTTACATTTTGCAATGCATCAAAAATATTCGGAGTTGGATTTTTTTTAAAGAAAGCCGGTGAATATACTTCTACAGGAACAGGACTTTCCATTCTTTTTACTTCTTTTAAAGTGCCTGTAACAACAATTTCATCCATGTCTTTTTGAACTGTTAAAAGTTCAACAGACAATTCTTTAATTTCTCCCTCTTTAAGAAAAATAACTTTTGTTTCATGAGAGTAACCTAAGGAAGAAATATGGATTACATATTTACCAGCAGAAAGATCTTTTAATAAAAACACACCCAAACTATCTGTTACAGCCCCTAAAGAATTATTATTGATCCTGATGGTGGCAGATTCCACCGGGTTATTTTTTGATAATACTTTTCCACTGATTGATGAAGTTTGAGCATATAGAGCAACATGAATTAAGCCGAAAAGAAAACTAAGAAAGAATTTGCGTAACCGAATATTCATTGATGTAAAATTGTTTTGGATACAAATATATATTTGTTAGGCCAGTCTAACAAAATAAGTTTGATAATTTATTTATATTTGTTCAATATGTTATCCTTTACTGAAGAAAATTACCTTAAGGCTTTATTACAGCTCACGCTTGAAACAGGCACCAGGGATGAAGCAGGCACTAATGAGCTTGCTGCTAATCTTACCGTGAAACCTGCTACTGCCAATGATATGCTTAAGAAGCTTAAGGATAAAAAGCTTGTATCTTATAAAAAATACGGAAAGTCTTCCCTGACTACTGAAGGGAAAAAACTTGCAATAGAAATAGTTAGAAAACACAGGCTTTGGGAAACCTTTTTATACCAAAAACTTGATTTTACATGGGACGAAGTACATGAGGTAGCAGAGCAGCTTGAACACATTAAAAGCGCTAAATTGATTGATAAGCTGGATAAATTTTTAGACTACCCTGCTTTTGATCCTCATGGAGATGTAATACCAACAGCAAAAGGTGAAATGAAAATGCCTGTAAAGAAAACACTAAATGATGAAGAAACAGGACACAGCTGTACTATGGTTGGAGTAAAAGATAATTCAGCAACTTTTCTTCAATATGTTGATAGGATTGGATTGATAATGAATAATAAAATCAAAATAATATCGAAACAGCTTTATGATGATCTTATTGAAATAGAAGTGAATGGCAAAAGATCAAGTGTAAGCCCAAAATTTGCTGAAAATATTGTTATCATTTGCCCGGACTGCTCAAAAACAAAAACGAGGAAGATGTAATCACCTTCCTCGTTCTTTTATCCTTTAAAATTATAGTTACAGCTTGGCCCCTACTGATAAAAAGAAGGTTCTCCCTTCTGCAGGCAATACACCCGGACCGGGATAACCTCCTGCACGGCGGGTAAAATACCTTTTATCAGAAAGATTGTTGATACCGGCTTTAATATTTAATCCTTTAGAAAATTTGTATGTGGCTGTAAGATCTACAACATTATAAGAAGGAATTAAACCCTCCTGCCCGTTTGCTATAGGGTTTTGTGTGTTAGTAGCATCACTGTAAGTTTCACCAACCAGGCTAACCTGCCCTGTTAGTAAAAAACTTTTATACCCGGCAGAAATACCACCCCTGAAAATATTTGATGGTGCATTCTCTACTTTGTTCCCTTCTATTTTATTGTTAGCTTTTTCATTATCTTTTGTGTACTTAGCATCTAAATAACTGTACGAACTAAAAATGATAATGTCAGTATTTTTATTATCAGTAAAAGCTCTTACCGGATTAAATTCTACATAAGTCTCTAAACCCTTGCCGGTACTATTTCCAACATTGGTAACCAAAGTAACAGCCGGTGTACCCGGAAGTAAAACATTCCCGATACGGTTATTGTATTGCAGGTAAAACCCACTTACATCAAACTGAAGAAAATCATTTACTTTACCCCTATAACCAAGATCAATATTATATCCTTTTGAATCTTCAAGATTGGGATCAACGATATTGGTTGAAGGGGGTGCTTGTAAATTTGCAAATTGTATAGGCCTGTATGCCTGGGTATAATTTGCATATAACTCAGTATGTTTAGTTATATGATATTCGGCTCCTGCACCTGCCAGCAAAAAGCTGCGGCTGCGTGTGATATTTTGAAGTATAACCGGATTACCTCCTGAAAGGCCGTTTTGACCTGATGCTGAACCTTCCAACCATTCGTACCTGATGCCGGGAATAATCAGGAACTTTTCTGAAATGCGAAAAATATTTTCAACAAAAGCTGCTGCATTTCTTGAATCAAAATTAATATTTACAGGATACTGACCATTAATCGTCATGTCATAATTGGATCCTGTTGTTCCCATATTATTTGCAATTCTGCGATGAGTAGTACCTGTATAAAGTCGAATTCCTGCGGAAACAGTATTTTTCATTCCAGCAATATTATAATCTGTTATGATACGGCTTTCTAAGCCATAATTACGGTATTCATCAATTTGTACATTACGCCTGTTGAATTGCAAGGTTGCAGGATTAATAGAATCTTTAACTGTTATACTCTGCAAAAAACCAACACTGTTCCTGTCTCCTATTGTTCCAAATAATTTTGTATTCCACCTTGTACTCTCATTCAGTTGGTAATTAGCTATTAAGGCCGGAGTTGTCCATTTGATATCAAACCAATTACGGCTACGTAAACTTTGTTGTGCATCCTGTTTTAACTGTGCATCTGTTAAACCACCTGCCTGCTGACTGCGGACATGGGAATGCATCAATTCTGCAGTTAACGAAAACTTAGGGGTGAAATGATAAGTAACAGTTCCATAGCCTGCGTTGGTAAAATATTCGCTATTTTGTCTCCAACCATTACCATTGCGATGATCGAAAAATGAATAATAATTTACTTTGCCGGTTTTACCGCCAATTGCGTTATAACTATTAAAAAGATTATTACTTCCAATGGTTTGCTGAGTTTCAAATTCAAAAGGCTTATTAATTTCACTGCCATTACGTAAGATATAATTTACCAACCCGCCGAACTGTGCACCATATTGCAAGGAACCTGCACCTCTTACTACTTCAATTCTTTGTACTCCCTGTAATTGTGGATTATAATAAGCCTCAGGATATCCAAATGGATCCGCTGAAATGTCATAACCATTTTGACGAACATTAAATTCCCAGCTACGGTTTGGGCTTAAACCTCTTGCGGCTATTACTATTTGAATACCGCTGGGATCACTCTCCCAAATGTGGATACCCGGAACTTTTGCAAGCACCTGCCGCATATTATTTGTAACAACATTACCCTGTACATTGTCTAATACAATTAAGGTATTTTTTTTGCCTGCATAAATGTTAGTTCCCACAATTTCAGGCATTTGCTGATAATCGCTTTTGCTGTCACGACCAACAATTGTAATCTCTGTTAGATATCTTGTTTTACTGTCACCGGGGATTGTATCGGTGATATAAATACCGGTTGTTTGTGAAAAGACGGGGATATTAATGGCCAGAATGAAAAGAATAAAAAGGGGCCTCATATTATTACTATTTATTTGCTGCAAAAATATTTAACAGCAAAAAGGCACCATTACGAAATAAGGAAAAGGAATTATCGAAATAAGGAAAATTGATAACCAAAAAAAATTATAAACGAATAAGATTTTTATCAACCATTATAATGAAAGTTTGGCCACTTTAATGATCTTACTTTTATCATCAGACCAGGCAAAAATTATATTATTGCCCGATTTTGTCATTTGCGGAA
>Ga0136633_1003376_pt1 | contig 10541 bp, 12 predicted proteins | sample AntDrymeUQ832206_2_FD_105494 | JGI IMG/M metagenome (GOLD analysis project Ga0136633, IMG submission 105494) | Polar desert sand microbial communities from Dry Valleys, Antarctica - metaG UQ83 (22.06) | ecosystem: Environmental > Terrestrial > Soil > Desert | place: Antarctica: Dry Valley...
CCGCGGGGCCCGGCATCTCTTCGGCCGGCACGGCGTGAGCGGCCTGGCCAATGTCGACATCACCCCCGAGCTCGCGGTTCGGGTCGCCATGGCGTATGGCACGACGGTCAAGAAGGGGGCGGTGGTAACGACGTCGCGGGACTCCAGTCGCGCCGGACGGGCCCTCAAACGCGCCGTGATGGTCGGTCTCAATGCCGCCGGAGTGGACGTCTCGGACCTCGAGATCGCGACAGTTCCGGTGACGCGTTTCCAAGTCCGAGCCACGCAGGGCCAAGGCGGGCTCACCGTCCGGCTGGACGATGAGGACCCGCAGTCGGTCAACATCCGGTTCTTCGACGCTGACGGTCTCGACATCGACGAGACGACCCAACGCAAGATCGAGCGGCTCTTCTATCGGGAGGATTTTCGCCGTTCGATGGCAGGAGAGATCGGCGACATCGGCTTCCCAGCTCGAGCCCTGGAGCGCTATTCCGACGCATTGATGGCCACCGTCGACACCGAGGCCATCGTGGCGGCGGAGTTCAAGTTGGTCCTGGACTACGCCTATGGCTCAGCCAGCTTCGTGATGCCCAACGTGCTTTCGAAACTCGGCGCCGACGTCCTGGCCGTCAACCCCTACGCCGCGACCGGGGGAGCCACCGCCTTCGACATGGCCAGTCATGCGGCCCGAGTCGCGGAGCTCGTCCGCGCTTCCGGCGCGCATCTCGGTGCGGTGATCGACGCTCCCGGCGAACGCTTGACTTTGGTGGACGACAGCGGGCGCGTCCTGGCCCACGACGAGGCGCTCCATGCCCTCCTGCAGCTCATAACCGCGGAGGGCCCCGGCGCGAAGGTGGCCGTTCCGGTCGCGGTCAGCCGCTCCATCGAGGAGTTATGTCGCCGTAACGAAGCCGAGCTCATTTGGACCAAGTTGTCCACGCCCCATCTGATGGAAGTCGCATCGAAGGGTGGCGTGCGGTTCGCCGCGAGTCAGGACGGCGGATACATCATCCCGGGCTTTCTTCCGGCCTATGACGCGACCGCCACCCTGGTCCACGTCTTCGACATGCTGGCCCGCCAGGGCCTGCGCCTCTCGAAGGTGGTCAGCCGAGTCCCCCCCGTCCATATGGCCCACGAACGGGTTGTGACCCCGTGGGAGCAGAAGGGCACGGTCATGCGCACGCTCGTGGAACGACTTCCCGACCGCGAGACCCTGTTGGTGGACGGCGTGAAGGTCATGCACGATGAGGGCTGGGCACTGGTGCTCCCCGACCCGGACGACCCCATCACCCACATCTGGGCCGAGGGACCGAGCGACCGCGAGGCCCGAGCGCTCGCCCAGGAATACGCGCGCCGCATCAGACAGCTCCTCTAGTTGGCTCTTCGCGCAAGCGCTCATCGCGGTGCGGCGGGGTCCCCATCCCCGCCGCTCGGCGGCACGCCGGGGGATCGAAACAGTCGCTCGGGAACCCAGCCCCCGACGCCTTTTCGCAGGGGTCGGCGACTTGTCTACGGCGTGGTGGCTACTTGCCTCTCGTTCGTGGCCCTGACAGCCGGCTTTTCGGCGGACGCGGCGCGCCGGGCGAGCCAGCCGCGGCGGCAGCAGCTGGTGGAGTTGATCTCTTCCCGCGAGGAACAGATCTCGCGGCTCGAGCGCGACCTTCGCGCTCTTCGGTCCGACTTGGTCGAGGAAGTGCGATCCGCGGGTCGGGCGAGCGCGTCTGAACGCGCCGCGGCGGAGACCGCGGAGGTGCTTGGTCTGCAGGCCGGCGCCACGGCGCTCCAAGGCCCGGGACTCGAGGTAGTGATGTCCGACTCCGAGCGAATGCCGGGACCCTCCGAGGATCCATCCCTCTACCGGGTCCACGACGTCGATATTCAATTGGTGGTGAACGCGCTTTTCTCATCGGGCGCCGAGGCGGTCGCCATCAATTCTCAGCGCATCGTTTCGACAACCGCGATCCGCGGCGCCGGTGAGACGATCCTGGTGAACTTTCGGCCCCTCATCCCGCCCTACGTCATCTCCGCCATCGGTGTGTCGACCGGCCCGTTGCTCGAGCACCCCGAGGCCCGACGCCTCGCCCGGTGGGAGGACCTGTTCGGGCTCGGTTTCGATGTCACCTCGTCCGATGAGGTGCGGGTGCCGGCATACGCCGCTCACGTCGCGTTGCAAAACGCAGAGCCCGGCCGATCGCGCGCCGAGGCGAACCCGGAAGCCGAGAACTAGATGGCCATCGTTGCGGGCCTGATACTCGGGGCGCTGATCGCCCTTCTGATGCGACCCACGGTTCCGCCCGAATACACGCGGTATCTCGTCGTCGTGGTCATTGCCGCGCTGGACGCTTCCCTGGGAGCGGTTCGAGCCTGGCTGGAGGAATCCTTCCTGGAGCGGGTCTTCGTCGTGTCCTTTCTGGTCAACGCCACGGCGGCCGCAGCCCTGGTCTTCGTGGGCGACCGGCTCGGCGCCGACCTCGTGACTGCTCTCGCCGTGGTGTTCGGGATCCGGATATTCGGCAACCTCACCCGCATTCGTAAGCGGGTGCTCGGCGGATGAGCCAGCCGTGGACCCACCGTCTCTGGGTAATCCGACCGCTGGCGGTGCTGCTGGCCGCGGCGGCGATCGGCTTCGTCCTGGTCAGCCGCTTCGGGGGAGGCGAGGATCTTGAGGCGAGACTCCGCACTGCGAGCGAAGCGGACCTGGCCCGCATCCTTTCCGGCGTGACGTCGGAAGCCGATCTGCTCCGAGACGAGATCTCTACCCTCCGACTACAACTTCGCGACCTACAGACCTCGACCGAGCGCGGCGATGCCGCCGAGGAGGCAGCCAGTTCGCGATTGACGGCCTTATCCGTTCTCGCCGGAACTGTGCCGGTCGAAGGCCCAGGAATACTTCTCACCATCAGCGACCCGGCTGACCGCCTCGCCTACGAGCAGTTCGTGGATGTGATTCAAGAGCTCAGAGACGCAGGAGCCGAGGCAGTCGCGGTCAACGGTTTGAGGGTGGGCGCGGGAAGCGCCTTTGCCGGCGAAGACGGCCGCCTTCTGCTCGATGGCCGGCCACTCAAGGGTCCCTATCGAGTCGAGGCAATCGGCAATCCCGAAACCCTCGAGGGCGGCCTCGAGATCCCAGGTGGGGTGATGGACAGCCTCTCCTCGACCTCGCAGGTGGCGGCGTCCGTCGGACGTCGCTCGAAACTCCAACTTCCGGCCTTGCTGAGGCACCCCACGTTCGAGGTCGCCGAACCCGCGGAATGACCTAGCCTCCGTGGCCGTGAACGTCCCCGCCGACCTGCGTTACACCTCCGACCACGAGTGGGCCCGCGACGAGAGCGGCAGTCTGCGCGTCGGCATCACCGACTACGCCCAGGACGCCCTAGGCGACGTGGTGTTCGTGCAGCTGCCCCAGCCGGGCGATCGGGTGGAGGCAGGCAAGACGATGGGCGAGGTGGAGTCGACCAAATCAGTGTCGGATCTCTACGCCCCTGTGTCCGGGGTGATCGCCGAGGTGAATGGCGAGCTCGCCGAGTCGCCCCAGCGCCTGAATGAAGACCCCTATGGCGAAGGGTGGATCTGCTTGATCACTCCTGATGACGCGGCCGCCGCGGGGAGCCTCATGGACGCCGCGGCCTACCAAGCCGTCATCGCCGACTAGGGGACTGCTTCTGTGTCTGCGTTGTACTGCAACAAGTGTGGGCACCGCAATCCCGACGGCTCCAACTTCTGTTCCTCGTGCGGTCACGTACTCGAAGTAGGCGCCCAGTCCGCGCGGCAGCCCAGCGGGGGCGAAGAGACCACGTTGGTTTTTCTTCCGGACGAGCCGCCGGTCGATACGCCCGACGACGAGCTTGCGATCGATGTGTCCGAGCTGGCCGAGGGGGACGCCTTGCTGCTCGTCAAGCGGGGACCGAATGCCGGAGCACGCTTCTTGCTCGACCAGAATCGCGTGCAGGCCGGCAGACACCCCGAGAGCGAGATATTCCTGGACGACATCACCGTGTCGCGGCGGCACGTGGAGTTCACCCGGTCCGGCAGCTCATGGACCATCAAGGACGCGGGATCATTGAACGGCACCTATCTGAACCGAGATCGCGTCGAGGAGGGCGCTTTGGCGTCCGGTGACGAAGTGCAGATCGGGAAGTTCAAGCTGGTGTTTCTCTCCGGATCCGGAGGCTGACCCCGTTGGGGGAACAAGGCGAACGCGACCATCTCTCCATCGGTGAGGTCCTCTCACTCCTCAAAGAGGAGTTCCCTGACGTCACCATCTCCAAGATCCGTTTCTTGGAGAGCCAGGGACTGCTCGACCCCGAGCGCACGCCCTCGGGCTACCGCAAGTTCTACGACCCCGACGTCGAGCGTCTGCGTTGGATCCTCAGACAGCAGAAGGAGAACTTCCTTCCGCTGAAGGTGATCCGGGGCCGGCTCGGCGTAGATGAGCCGGCGGTCGACTTGACTAGCGAACCTGAGCCCGTCGTCGAGGCGGCGGCCGAACCTCTCCCGCCGGTCAAGAGGACACGGCGCGAAACACCAGCCGTGTCGCTCGTGCCTCCGCCCCGGGCCCAGGGCTCGAGCCAGGGTGACGAGAGCATGACGCTCGATGAGCTCTGCGACTTCACCGGCCTGGCCGCGGAACGCTTGCGGGAGCTCGAGCGATTTGGCCTCCTCACGGGAAGGGCGGTAGCGGGAGCGACTTATTACGACTCCGACGCGATCGCCATGGCGCGCATCGCCGCAGCATTCGAGGCTCATGGCGTCGAGCCACGCCACCTCAAGATGTACAAGAACACCGCCGAGCGCGAGGTTGCGCTCTTCGAGCAGGTCGTCACCCCGCTGCTCAAACAACGCAATCCTCGGTCGCGCCGGCAGGCGGCCGACACGCTGGGCGAGCTTGTCAGCCTGGCGCAGGAGCTGCGCGGTCTGCTGGTGCGCCAAGCAGTCGACGAGCGGGGCCTCGGCTGACCGCAGCCCTGGCCGCGCCCGTCGTGGCCGATCGCCTCCAGATCGAGGCGGTGGTGAAACGCCTGGGTCGAGAGATCTCCGAAGCGTTCCCGGCCGGAGCGGTTCTCGTGGGGGTGATGCGCGGGTCGGTGCCCTTCATCGCCGATTTGGCTCGCGCCATTACGAGCCCGGTCACCATCGACTTCCTCGCTATATCCACCTATGCCCCCGGCAGCGGACGGGTGCGGTTGATCAAAGACCTCGACTCAGATGTGCGGGGACGCGACGTCGTGCTCGTCGAGGATTTGGTGGACACCGGCCTGACTCTCAATTACGTAATGGGAGAGATCGCCGGGCGGGAACCACGGTCGGTCTCCGCGTGCGCGCTGCTCGATCGCAGCCGCCGCCGGTTGGTGCCGATGGACCTGCGTTTCGTCGGCTTCGAGATCGATGACGACCTGATCCTCGGCTACGGCTTGGAGTACGCCGGCCTCTACCCGAACGCGGCTGCGCTCTACGGAGCCGACCTCCAGAGGCTCCGATCCGACCCGCGGGCCTACGTCGGCCAGCTCTTCGCCCCGGGCCATGAGGACTGATAACTAGCGCCCAGTTGTAGATTGATCGGTGGTGCGCATGGAGCTCCACGACGTCCGGGTCGATGTGCCTACGAACACGCCCGTCGTACTGCTGAGGGAAGCAGATGGGCACGGCCGCACCCTGCCCATCTGGATCGGATCCTCTGAGGCCAGCGCCATAGCCGCCGCCATGCGACGGAGCCCGCATCACCGGCCGTTCACCCACGACCTGATGAAGGATCTGCTCGTGGCTCTCGGGGTCACGGTGGAGCAGATCCTGATCACCGAGCTCCGCGACTCGATTTATTACGCCGAGATCCACATGCGGCAGGGGGAGCGGAAGCACATCATGTCGAGCCGGCCGTCGGACGCCATCGCCCTGGCCGTGCGAATGGATGTGCCGATCTTCGCCAATGACGCTCTCGTGGAGGCGGAGGGCGTCATCCTGCCGGCGGACGAGGAGGACCCGGACGCCGACCCGGAGGAGTTGGTGGACGAATTCCGCAGCTTCATCGAAGCCCTCCGCCCCGAAGACTTTCGGGAGGCATAGCTTCCGCGAGGCCTAGCTCCGGGGGCGTGGCTTCGGCACGATGTCCACAGGTTGTTGACAGTCGAACCGCTAGTACCTAGTCTGACGACAAGGGCGTAACTACGCGCCTGTGAGTCGGGCGGAGGTCCCAGTGGCGCCAGAGCAGGCCGCAGAACAAACCCAGGAACAGACCGAGGAAGTGGGCTTTCGCGGGCCGCAGGTGTGCGACATCGTCGGCATCACGTACCGGCAACTCGACTACTGGGCCCGCACCGATCTCCTGAAGCCGTCCATATCCGAGGCGCGGGGGAGCGGCACGCAGCGGCTTTACTCCTACCGGGACCTGCTGGATCTCAAGGTGATCAAGCGGCTGCTCGACGCCGGGGTCTCGCTCAAGTCGGCGCGCCGCGCCATTGTCTGTCTTCGCGAAGGCCTGGGCGAGTCACTCGCTACGGCCAACCTCGTCCTCAACGGCGAGGGATCCGTGCTGGCCCGCACCGGTGACGAGATCATCGACCTCCTCCGCGGCGGCCAGGGCGTGCTGAACATCGTCCCGCTCGCCGGCGTCCTCGAGGAACTCGACGCGGCGATCTTGGAACTCCGTCCCGCCGGAGGCGACAAAGCGTCGCTTTCGCCCCCCGAGGCAGCAACCGGGATCTGAGCTGCTCGACTCCAGCGCCTCAAGGGGCGCTCCTGCCGATCGCGTGCGCTTCGCTCACGACTCCGAGCGGCAGATGGCTCGACTGCTTGATTTCTACGGGATCACCTGGGAGTACGAGCCGACCGAATTCGTTCTCGCCGAGGATGAGAGCGGGCGCCCCACCGAGGCGTTCCGTCCCGATTTCTACCTTCCGGCCTACGACCTGTACGTCGAGATGACGACGCTCAATCAGAAGCTCGTCACCAAGAAGAACCGGAAGATTCGACGGCTCAAAGAACTCCGGCCGGACGTCGAGGTGCGCATCCTGTATCAGCGCGATTGCCAGGCGCTGCTCGGCCGCCACGTCCAAGCCGCAGGGGCAGCTTCCTAGCGTCCGACTACTTGCCCGTCGGCCATTAGGTTCGGCGGAAATGGGTGCCCTTCTCCGCTCCCCGCTGCACGAGATCCATGTGGCGGCCGGCGCCAAGCTCGTCGACTTCGGTGGGTGGGAAATGCCTCTGAGCTACCCCAGCGGCACCGTGGCGGAGCACCTGGCCTGCCGGAACTCGGCGGTGATATTCGACGTGAGCCACCTAGGGACGGTGCGAGTCGAGGGCGACGACGCGGTCGAGCTGTTGCAGGGCGCTCTCACCAACGACCTGTCCCGGATCGGCCCAGGGAAGGCCCAGTACTCGCACCTGCTCGACGAGGCGGACGCGTCAGTTCTCGACGACGTGATCGTGTGGTGGCACCCCGACGGTTCCATCGACGTAATGCCCAACGCCTCGAACACCGATCGGGTGCGCACCGCTATCGGCGGGCGCGACACCACCTCGGAGCGGGCCATCCTCGCGGTGCAGGGACCCGAGGCCCGACAGAAGGTAGCGGCCGCGCTGGGCGATGGTCCCGCGTCGGTGCCGCGCTTCGGGGTTGCCACGTTCGAATGGGACGGCGTATCGGGCGCAGTGGCCGGCACCGGCTACACCGGCGAGGACGGCCTGGAGCTCGCGGTCCCAGTGGAGAGCGCCCCGAAGGTGTGGGAGGCGGTGGCCGCAGCCGGAGTTGTGCCGGCCGGCCTTGGTGCCCGCGACACGCTTCGGCTCGAGGCAGCACTTCCGCTGCACGGTCACGAACTCGGACACGGGATCACGCCATTACAGGCCGGGCTCGGGTGGGTCGTGTCGTGGGACAAGGGCCCGTTCCGAGGTCGCACTGCTCTGGCCGCGGAGAAGGAGCGGGGACTTTCCCGCCGCCTAAGGGGAATCGCGACGGAGGGCCGGCGCCCGCCGCGCGAAGGATGTCAGGTACTCGTTGGGGGGCAGGAGATCGGTCAGACAACCAGCGGGAACTTCTCTCCGGTGCTCGGACACGGCATCGCCCTTGCGCTGCTCGCGCCGGAAATCAAGATTGGGGCCGACGTGGCCATAGACATCCGCGGCCAGTCACTCGGTGGCAAGGTCGTCAAGACCCCGTTCGTCGGCAAGGCACGGCCGGGCGTGGGGGTGGGGTCCCCACGCTCCGGAGGAGAGGCGTTCCGCAACGGGTCGGGGCGAACGGCTCGGGGAGACGAATAGTGCCGGACTTCACGCCGCATACCGACGAGGAGATTGCACTCATGCTGGAGGCCTGCGGGCTGTCCAGCACCGAGGAGCTCTTCACCGCAATTCCCGAGGCCTTACGACTGGCCGGCGGGCTCGACATGCCCGACGGCTTGAGCGAACCGGATGTCGTGTTCGAAACCCAGCGGCTGGCGGCGCGCAACTCCGGAGCAGATCTCGTCTGCTTCGCGGGATGCGGTGTCTACGACCACGAGGTTCCGGCCGCGGTGCGACGTCTCGCCTTCCGTTCGGAGTTCGTGACGGCCTACACGCCGTATCAGCCCGAGGTTGCCCAAGGCGTGCTGCAGATGCTCTTCGAATATCAGACGTTGGTGTCGCGGTTGGCCGGTCTGAAGGTGGCGAACGCCTCGCTCTACGACGGGGCCTCGGCTCTGGTCGAAGCGGCGAACTTGGCCGTTGCGTCCACCGGGCGAAGCACCGTCTGGGTGAGCGAAGGAATCCATCCCACCTGGCGTGAGGTTCTGCGGACCTATGCCAAGGGCACGGGCCACGAGTTGGTTTCCGTCCCGCTGCGCGACGGGGTCACGGCCTGGCCGGACACTGGAGGCGAGCCCGCCGCGGTCCTGATGGGTCAGCCGAACCATCTCGGGTGTATCGAGGACGTGAAGGCCGCGGCGGACCTGGTCCACGGACTCGGCGGACTGTGCGTAGTGGCCGCGGACCCGGTGGCGGCCGGCCTTCTGCGTTCGCCGGGCGAGCTCGGGGCGGACGTAGTGGTGGGGGAGGGCCAGCCGTTCGGGACGCCCATGTCCTTCGGTGGGCCCTTTGTCGGGCTGTTCGCCACCACCCTGGAGCAGGTGCGGCGGTTGCCCGGGCGCTTGGTGGGCGAGACGGTCGACACTGAGGGGCGGCGCGCTTATGTCACCACGCTGCGGGCGCGGGAGCAGGACATCCGCCGGGAGAAGGCCTCGTCCAACGTCTGCACCAACCAGACCCTGATCGCGGTGGCGTTTGCCATCCAACTGTCGTGGCTCGGAACATCCGGGCTGCGTGAGCTCGCGTTGCGTTGCGCCCGAGGTACGCGTTACTGCCGCGAGGCGCTGCTGGCCATCGACGGCGTGGAGCCGCTGGCCAACGCCCCCGTGCTGAGGGAGTTCAGCTTGGCTCTGCCGGTGTCGCCCACCACCGTCGTAGATCGACTGGCTGAGGAAGGCTTCCTGGCCGGCGTGCCGCTCGAGGCGGGCACGCACCAGCCGGAGGGGTTGGCCGTGGCGGTCACGGAGCGGCGGACACGGTCAGAGATCGACGCGTTCGCGGCGGCGTTCGAGAAGGCGGTTCGATGAGCGATCAGGAGCAGGCGCGATCCAAGGGCGGGCTGGGCGCGACCGGACGGTCTATCCCGCTGATGGGCCGCGACTCCGAGCCCACGATCTTCGAGCTGTCCTCCCCTGGACGAAAGGCCGCATCCTTCCGCAGCACTGAGCTGCCCGAGTGGTCGCCAGAGGAGCTTGTGCCGGCCGGGCTTCTTCGAGAGGAACCGCTCGGCCTGACCGAGGTCTCCGAGCGCGACCTGGTCGGCCATGTCACTCGCCTCTCACATCGTCAGTATTCGGTCGACCTCGGTGCATACCCACTCGGTAGCTGCACCATGAAGTACAACCCGAAGCTCTGCGACGACGCCGCCTCGCTGGCCGGCTTCACCAATGTCCATCCCGCGACTCCGGAGGCCTACACGCAGGGTTGGCTGGAGCTACTTGCTGATCTGGAAGCCCGTCTGTGCGCCATAACCGGAATGGCGGCCGCCACGCTGCAACCACCGGCCGGCGCTGCGGGGGAATTGACTGGCCTTCTGCTCATGCGCGCCTGGCACGACGAGCAGGGCGGGCGGGAGCGCACCAAAGTGGTGATCCCCGACTCGGCCCACGGCACCAACCCGGCTTCGGTGACGCTCGGTGGGTACGAGACCATCACGGTCCCATCCGATGACCGCGGCTGCGTCGACCTCGCCGCGCTGCGCGAGCGGCTGGACGACGACGTCGCCGGCATCATGCTCACCAACCCCAACACCCTCGGTCTGTTCGAAGAGGACATCGCGGAGATCGCGGCCATGACCCACGAGGTCGGGGCGATGCTCTATTACGACGGGGCCAACCTCAACGCGATCCTCGGAGTGACGCGCCCGGGCGATATGGGCTTCGACATCGTGCACATGAACCTGCACAAGACTTTCGCGGTCCCGCACGGCGGCGGGGGACCGGGAGCCGGCCCGGTGGCGGTGGGGCGACGGTTGGTGGACTTCCTGCCCGGCCCGCGACCGGTGCGCA
>Ga0136633_1003377_pt1 | contig 10539 bp, 10 predicted proteins | sample AntDrymeUQ832206_2_FD_105494 | JGI IMG/M metagenome (GOLD analysis project Ga0136633, IMG submission 105494) | Polar desert sand microbial communities from Dry Valleys, Antarctica - metaG UQ83 (22.06) | ecosystem: Environmental > Terrestrial > Soil > Desert | place: Antarctica: Dry Valley...
CCGCGGAAGTCACCCTCTACGGCAAGGTCGTCACCGTGCTGCGCCGGCTCTAGCGCCTTCTCTCCAACTCCCCCTGCTCTACCTCACCCCCAGGAACCCGGCCAGCGCCAGGTAGCAGCCCTCGATCGACTGCCGGGTGACCAGCTCGCCCGCGGTGTGGGCGAGCTCAGGGTCGCCGGGGCCGAAGTTCACCGCGGGCACACCCCGGGCAGCGAAGCGGGCGACGTCGGTCCATCCGAGCTTGGGGCGGACCTCCACGCCGAGGGTGTCTACGAACTCCGCCACCAGCGGATGGCCGAGGTTGGGGGGCGCCGCCGGTGACGCGTTCAGGACCTCGACCCGGTCGGCGTCCTCGAGCAGCGCGCCCACCTGGGCCGTCGCCTGCTCGATCGAGTAGGCGGGGGCGAAGCGGCGGTTCACGATGAACGAGCAGGCGTCGGGCACGACGTTGTTGGCGACCCCGGCCTCGATCCACACGACTTCCAGCGACTCGCGGTAGGGAAGCCCGTCGACCTCGACAATGTCCGTCTCGTGCGCCGCCACCCGGGCGAGCACCGGCGCGGCCTCGTGGATCGCGTTGCACCCGATCCAGGGGCGGGCCGAGTGGGCCCGCAAGCCGTCGAACGACGCCCGGACGTGCAGCGTCCCCTGACAGCCCGCCTCGACCCTGCCGTCGGTGGGCTCGAGCAACACCGCGAAGTCACCGGCGAGCAGGTTGGCGCGCTCGTCGAAGAGCCGCCGCAGGCCGTTGTGCTCCTCGGCGACCTCCTCGCACTCGTAGAACGCCAGCGTCACGTCGTGGCGGGTGGCCGAGCCCGCGTCGGTCAGCTGCTCGGCCAGCCGCAGCAGCACCGCCAGCCCGCCCTTCATATCGGCCGACCCCAGGCCGTGCAGCACCTCGCCGTCGAGCCGGGGGGTCTCGTTGCCATTCGCGGGGACGGTGTCGAGGTGGCCCCCGAGCACGACCCGCCGTTCGCGCCCGAGGTCGGTGCGGGCGACGACGTTCTCGCCCACCCGTTCGATCGAGAGCCCCGGCGCCCGCGCCCGCAGCCGCTCCTCGATCGCGCCGGCGAGCGCCTCCTCCCGGTGACTCGGTGACGGGACCGCCACCAGGGAGGCCGTGAGCGTCAGGAGGTCGTCGGCGTCGGCGTCCGCAACCGCGGGGACGGGCGTCACTGCCCCACGCCGTGCTCGCGGAGGATGTCGTTCAGCTTCGCCTTGTCGTGGCGCTCGCCCTCCTCCAAGCGTCGCAGGATCAGCGCGCAGGCGAGGCCGAACTCACCGCCGGGGAACTGCTTCCGGCGGCTGGCTTGGACGACGATGCACCACGGCGGCACAATGCCGCGCGCCACCTCATCCCCGGTCTGCGAGTCGATCACCGGGATCCCTGGATTCAGGATCACCCCCTCGCCGAGCACGCTCCCCCGCCCCACCCGGGCGCCCTGCGTCACCATGCAGCGACTCCCGATGGTGACGTCGTCCTCCACGATTACCGGCGCGGCCTGCGGAGGCTCGAGCACGCCGCCGATCCCGACCCCGCCGGAGAGGTGGACCCGCTCGCCGATCTGGGCGCACGAGCCGACCGTGGCCCAGGTGTCGACCATCGTCTCGGCGCCGACGCGGGCGCCGATGTTGACGTAGCTGGGCATGAGGATGACGCCGGGGGCCAGGTACGAGCCCCACCGCGCTGACGCGCCCGGCACGACTCGCACCTTGGCGGCGGCATAGTCACGCTTCAACGGGATCTTGTCGAGGTACTCGAACGGCCCCGCCTCGACGACCTGCATCTTCTCCAGCCGGAAGAGGAGGAGGATCGCCTGCTTGAGCCACTCGTTGACCACGACCTCGCCGTCGACGATCTCGGCGACGCGCGCCTCGCCCCGGTCGAGCTGGTCGATCGCGTCGTGTACGGCCCGGCGCGCGTCGGCCTCGGGTATCACCGCGCTGAGGTCGTCGCGCCCTTCCCACAGCGCGGTGACGGTCTTGGCGAGCTGGTCCATGTCGCTCCCTACAGGCTTCCGGTCAGACGGGCGCGGACGCGAGGCGGTCGAGCGCGAGCGCGAGCTGCTCGTCGGTGACGGTCAGCGACAGCCGGACGTGGTCGACGCCGTCGGGACCGTAGAGGTCCCCGGGCGCGACCACGAGCCCGCGCTCGGCGAGCCGGGCGGCGACCTCCCAACCGTCCTGGGCATCGGCGGCATCGCGCAGCCAGAGGTAGAACGTCGACGTCCCGCCGTCGTGGGCGAGCCCGAAGCCCTCGAGCGCATCGACCGCCGCGGCCCGGCGACGGCGGTAGCGCTCGCGTTGCTCGTCGACATGGGCGTCGTCGGCGAGCACCGCCGCGGCCGCGGCTTGCACGGGCGTGGGCACGATCATTCCGGCATGGCGCCGGACCTCGGCGAGATAGCCGACAAGCTCGGGATCGCCGGCGACGAAACCGGCGCGCAGCCCGGCGAGGTTCGAGCGCTTCGACAGGGAGTGGACGGCGAGAACCCGCTCGGTCCCGGCGGCGAGCGCGGTCACCGGCGGCGCGGGCGCGCCCGCCTCGTCGTGGGTGAACTCGGCATAGCACTCGTCGCTGGCGACGATCGCCCCGTGGGCGCGCCCCCAGTCCACGACCGCGGCGAGCTCACCGGCCGGGGTCGACGCGCCGGTCGGGTTGCACGGCTCGTTGAGCCACAGCACCAGCGCCCGGTTGGCGTCGTCGGCGCTGACCTGGCTGACGTCGAGGCGCCACTGCTCGTCGACGGGCACAGGCACGGGGCGTAGCCCCGCCAGCTGGGCGCCCATCTCGTAGGTGGGGTACGACACCGCCGGGTAGAGCACGGTGTCCCGCGCCGGGTCGCGCAGCGACAGCAGCCGCGGGATGGACGCGACCGCCTCCTTCGTCCCCACACAGGCAGCCACCGCCTCGGGAGGGACGCTGACCCCGAAGCGGCGCGCCATCCACCCGACGGCGGCCTCGCGCAGCGCGGGGGTCCCGACCGAGGGCGGGTAGCCCGCCGACCCGGGCCCGGCGGCCCGGAGGGCCGCGAGCGCGACCTCGGGGACGGGATCGATCGGGGTGCCGATCGATGTGTCGACGCTCCCGCCAGGCACGGCGGCGGCGGTTACCCGCAGCTCACCCAGGCGGTCCTGGGGGAACGTGGGGGGAACGAAACCGGTCATGTCGAACCGAGCGTACCGGCGCTACCCGACGACAAAGTCGGCAAAGCGCGACACGTCTTCCGGGGGGATGCGGGCCCGCACCCGCGTCTCGCGGTCACCGTGGATCTCGACCAGTACCTCTCCCTCGCGGTGCAGCGCCGCCATCACATCACCACGCTCGTAGGGCACCGCCAGCTCGACGATCCGATCGAGCGCTCGCAGCCGTTCGGTCAGGACCTCGCGCAGCTTGTCGACACCCTCACCGGCGGCCGCCGAGACTGCGACCGAACCCGGGTGGTCGGCGAGGATCTCGTCGACGGCATCGGGAGCGGCGGCGTCGAGCTTGTTCACGACGAGGAGCTCGGGCAGGTCGGCGGCGCCGATCTCGCGCAAGACGTCGCGCACGGCCTCGATCTGCTGTTCGGCAGTCGGCGCGCTCGCGTCGACGACGTGCACCAGCAACCGGGCGTCGACGACCTCTTCCAGCGTCGACCGGAACGCCTCGACGAGCTGGTGGGGCAGCTTGCGAACGAAACCCACGGTGTCGGAGAGCAGCACCGTCTCCCCCCCGGGGAGTCGCAGCCGCCGCGTGGTCGGATCGAGCGTCGAGAACAGCTGGTCCTCGACCAGGGCGTCCGACGCGGTGAGGCGATTGAGCAGCGTCGACTTCCCCGCGTTCGTGTACCCGACGAGCGCCACGGTCACCATCTCACGGCTCCGCCGCGCCTTGCGTTGGTTGCCGCGGGTCCGGGCCAGGCGCTTCAGGTCGTCCTCGAGCTTGCGCACCCGGCGCTGGATGCGACGGCGGTCGACCTCGAGCTGGGTCTCCCCCGGTCCCCGGGTGCCGATGCCGCCGGCCTGCTGGCTCAGCTCGACGCCCCGACCCCGCAGCCGGGGAAGCCGGTAGCGGAGCTGGGCCAGCTCGACCTGGACCATGCCCTCCTGGCTGGTGGCGTGCTGGGCGAAGATGTCGAGGATCAGCGCGACCCGGTCGACGACATCGCGGCCGAAGAGCTTCTCGAGATTGCGCTGCTGGGCCGGGGTCAGCTCGTCGTCGAAGACGACGACGTCGGCGTCGAGCCCGTCGGCGAGACCGCGAAGCTCCTGCGCCTTGCCCGAGCCGATGTAGGTCGCGGGGTCGGGCTTCTCACGCCGCTGGAGGATCGACTCGACCGGTTCGGCGCCGGCGGTGTCGGTGAGCAGCCCCAGCTCCGACAGGCTCGCCTCGGCGTCGTCGAGGCTGCGGGTCCCCGACCCGGTGCCGACCAGCAACGCCCGCTGGTGGACGACCCCGAGGTCGACCTCGGTGGCGGTGAGTCGGCGCCGCTGGCGCCCGCCGCGCCGGGCCATCAGAGCTCCACCTCGGTATCGAACACGTGAACGACCGGTCCGTGCAGCCGGACAGTCTCGCCCAGCTCGACCCGGTGCTCGCCACCCGGCACCCGCACGACGACCTGCTCGCCGACCAGGCCCCGCCGGTGCGCGACCGCAGCAGCCGCGCACACACCGGTGCCGCACGACAGGGTCTCGCCCACGCCCCTCTCCCAGACCCGCATGGTGAGCTCATCGGTCCCCGTGACCGCGACGAACTCGACGTTGGCGAGCTTCGGGAACCGGTCGTCGTGCTCGAGTCGGGGACCGTGCTGGGTGACGCGAGCTTCCCCGGGATCGTCGACGAACAGGACGAGGTGGGGATTGCCGATCCCGGCCGCGTCGCCGCGGTAGGTGACGCCGTGAAAGGTGGCTTCGAGCTCGAACGGGCTGGGTGCATCGAGGGGGATCTCGGCCGGCTCGAACGTGACCGGCCCCATGTCGACGGTGGCGCCGGTGACGTCGCCGTCAGTGTCCAGCTCGAGCTCGACCTCGCGCCGGCCGGTGTAGGCGTCGACGACGAGGCGTTTGCCGTCCCCGAGCCCGGCGCGGTTGGCGACCCAGGCGAGGCAGCGGATGCCGTTGCCGCTCATCTCGGCGCGGCTGCCGTCGGTGTTATAGAGCCGCATCGTGCAATCGGCGCCGTCGCGCCCGGGAAGGACGACAATGAGCCCGTCGGCACCCACGCCCCGGTGTCGATCGCAGACGCGCGTGGAGAACCCGTCGTCGACCTCCTGTTCGGATGAAAGCATCGAGACCAGGAAGTCGTTCCCGGCGCCGTGGAGCTTCGAGAGCCGGATGGTGGTCATCGCGACCAGCTTGCCAGCAGGGCGGGCCGGACCGATGCCGGATTCTCCCCCGCTCCGTACCAGGTGATACGGGGATCGCGGCGGAACCACATGCGCTGCCGGCGGGCGAACGAACGCGTCCGCCGGGTCGCGGTCTCGAGCGCGGCGTCGACCGACGGCTCCGCGCCCTCGAAGTGCGCGAGCAGCTCCTTGTAGCCGATCGCCTGGCCGGCGGTGCGCGACAGGCCGCCGTTGCTCCCGGCGAGGCGACGCACCTCGTCGACCAGTCCCGCCTCCCGCATCGCCGCGAACCGCCGGGCGATTCGACCGGCCAGCACCGCCCGCGGCAACCACACCCCTGCCATCCGCACCGGGAACGCGGTCGGGCCGAAGCTGCCCACACCGGAACCGAAAGACGAGAACGGCTTCCCCGTCAACCGGATCACCTCCAGGGCTCGCACGATCCGGCGGGCGTTGTGGGGATCGATGCGGGCGGCGGCATCGGGGTCGAGCTCCGACAGCTCGGCGTAGGCGGCGGCGACACCACCGGGCTCGCTCGTGCCCACCTCGAGTTCGGCCCGGAGCTCGAGGTCCTCGCCGGGGAAGCGCAGGTCGTCGACCACCGCCTGGACGTAGAGGCCGGTGCCGCCGACCAGTAACGCCCGATGCCCGCGCGCCTCGATCGCGGCCACTGCCTCGCGCGCCGCCGTTTGGAAACGCGCCACCGACCAGTCCTCGGAGGGATCGGCGACGTCGATGAGGTGGTGCGGGACCGTCGCCCGCTCCGCCGGCGTCGGCTTGGCGGTGCCGATGTCGAGGCCCCGGTAGACCTGCATGGAGTCGACCGAGACGATCTCGATGTCGCCGAGCGTCCGGGCGAGGTCGAGGGCGAGTTGGGTCTTGCCCGACGCAGTCGGCCCAACGAGGGTGAGATGCGTGGCGCTCACACCGCCGTGACGGGAATCCGGACCTTCGTCGGCCGCGGAGCCACGGTGGTCGCGACGTGGTCGCCCCGGAGCCAGTGGGGCGCGGCGCGGGTCACCCGCACGTCGGCGTACGTGCCGGGCCGCGGGGGATCGGTCGGATCGCGCGGCACGAAGTGCACGAGCTTGTTCTGGCGCGTGCGGGCCGCCAGCACCGCCGGATCGGTCTTGGACGGCCCGTCGACGAGCACTTCCTCGACTCGACCGACCCGGGCCTGGTGGCGGACGAGGGCATGGCGTTCGACGTGTTCGGTCAGGCGACGCATCCGGTCGCGGACGGCATCGGCCGGAACAAAGTCGTCGGACATCCCGGCGGCCGGGGTTCCGGGCCGGGGCGAGAACACGAACGTGTAGGCGGCGTCGTAGGCGGCCTCGTCGAACACCTCGAGGGTGCGCTCGAAGTCGGCTTCGGTCTCGCCCGGGAACCCGACGATGACGTCGGTCGTCACCGCCAGATCGGGTATCGCCGCCCGCGCCGCCGCCAGCCGGGCGAGATAGCGCTCGGCGGTGTAGCCGCGGTGCATCCGGGCGAGCGTCTCGTTGCTGCCGGCCTGGAGCGGCAGGTGCAGGTGCTCGCACGCCGCCGGGCACTCGGCCATGGCCGCGATGGTCTCCGGGCGCAGGTCCTTGGGGTGGGGTGAGGTGAACCGGATGCGCCGAATGCCGTCGACGGCGTCGACCGCCCGGAGCAGGTCGGCGAAGCGGGGGCGATACTGGCCGGCCCCGAGGTCACGGCCGTACGAGTTGACGTTCTGGCCCAGCAGCGTGATCTCGCTGACGCCGTCGGCGACGAGCTCCTCGACCTCCCGCACGATGTCGCCGAGGCGGCGGCTGACCTCGCGTCCCCGCACGATCGGCACGATGCAGAACGCGCAGGAGTTGTCGCAGCCGATCTGGATCGTGACCCAGGCGGAGTGGGCGACGTCGCGGCGGGCGGGCAGCGCCGACGGGTACGCCTCGTGCTCCTCGACGATCTCCACGATCGGGCCCTCCCACCGGGCCCGCTCCAGCAGCGCGGGCGCGTCAGCCAGGTTGTGGGTGCCGAACACGACGTCGACGTGCCCGGCCCGCTGCACGACGAGCTCCCGGTCCTTCTGGGCGAGACATCCACCCACCGCGATCTGCACTTCGGGGCGCTCGGCCTTGAGCGCCTTGAGCCGGCCGAGGTGCCCGTAGAGCTTGTTGTCGGCGTTCTCGCGAATGCAGCACGTGTTGAGGACGACGACATCGGCGGCTTCGACGTCGTCGGTCGGCTCCATACCCTCCGCGCTCAGCAGGCCGGCGATGCGCTCGGAGTCGTGCTCGTTCATCTGGCATCCGTATGTGCGGATGTAGAAGCGGCGCGGCGTCGGGCCGGGCGAGCCGGACATGGACACAGTCTCCCACGGCAGAGCGACAAGTAGCCTCCCGCCATGCGCGCCGGGCCCGAGTTGCGGACCGATCGCCTCGTGCTGCGGCGCTGGCGCGACGGGGATCGCGGCCCGTTTGCCGCGCTCAACACCGATCCGGTCGTGATGGAGCATTTTCCCGGCCCCCTGAACCGCACGAAGAGCGACGACTTCGTCGACCGCATCGAGGCCGGCTTCGAGGAACGCGGGTACGGGCTGTGGGCGGTCGAGGTCTCCGACGTCGCGCCGTTCATCGGCTTCATCGGTCTGAACCCGGCGACCTTCGACGCGCCGTTCACACCCGCGCTCGAGGTCGGTTGGCGGCTCGACCGCGCCCACTGGGGACAGGGCTACGCGACCGAGGGTGGCCGGGCCTCCCTCGAGTTCGCCTTCGGTGAGCTCGGGGTCGACGAGGTCGTCTCGTTCACCACCGTTCGCAACGACCGTTCGCGCCGGGTGATGGAGCGACTTGGCCTGCGCCACGATGGGGACGGCGACTTCGACCACCCGAACCTCCCGCACGGCCACCCCATCCGGCCCCATGTGCTGTACCGGATCGACCGGGCGGCGTGGGAGTCGAAGGCTTGATCGACGCGCTCCACGTGTCCGTGGTCGGGTTCGTGGCCATCCTGATCGCGATGGTCATCGGCGCGACCGTGCAAGGGACGGTTGGCTTCGGCCAGAACCTGGTCGTGGTGCCGGTCGTCGCCTTGCTCGTGCCGGAGGCGTTACCGGCGGCGCTCGTGTTCGCGGGCACGCCGATCACGATCGCGATGGCCGTGCGCGAGCACCACGGCATCGACCGGCGCGGTCTCGCATGGATGACGGCGGGACGGGTGCCCGGGACCCTGGCGGGCCTGGTCATCGTGGTCACCCTCTCCGCTTCGGCGCTGGGCGCGTTGGCGGGTGGCGTCGTGCTCGTCGCGGCCGTGGCCAGCGCGATCGCCCCGCCGTTGCCGGCGACCGCGCCCGCCGCGCTGGTCGCCGGCACCGCGTCGGGTGTGTTCGGGACCGCAGCTGCGATCGACGGGCCGCCCATGGCACTGCTCTACCAGCACCATCCCGGCCCGGAGCTGCGACCCACGCTGGCGGCCGCGTTCGTGGTCGGCAGCGTGATGACGGTGACCGGGCTCGTCCTCGCCGGGGAGGTTGCCGGCTGGCAGATTGCGCTCGCGCTCGCGCTGTTCCCGGGCATCGCCGCCGGCTTCCTGCTGAGCCGGCCGCTCACGCGCATGCTGCACGGCCGCAGTCTGCGACCCGCCGTCCTCGCGGTGGCGGGGTTGACCGGCGTGGCCGCGCTGGTCCGCGGGATCACGGCCTGACCGAGACCCGCGGCGCCCGGCCCCCCGGAGCGCAGGGGGGATGAGGGGGCCGGGCGCCGGTGGGGGCGGGTGCCGTGCTCTCTCAGCCCTCGATCTCGAGGATCTCGGTCTCCGCAGCCGACGCCTTCGCCTTGCTTGCCTTGCTGGTCGAGCGGCCGTTCTTGGCCGGCTTCGCCGGGACCTCCTCGTCGGTGAGATCGATCTCGGCCTTCGCGTCCACCGGCCCGTCTCCGGCCTCGTCCACCGGCGGCGGGTCGGCGGTCTCGCTCGGTTCCTCGATGCCGACCGCGGTCCGGATCTTGTCGCTGATCTCGATCATGAGGTCGAGGTTCTCGGTGAAGAACTGCTTGGCGTTCTCGCGGCCCTGACCGAGCTGCTCACCCTCGTAGGTGAACCACGCCCCCGACTTCTTCACGATGCCGAGGTCGACGCCGACGTCGAGCAGCGAGCCCTCACGACTGATGCCCTTGCCGTACATGATGTCGAACTCGGCCTGCCGGAACGGCGGCGCGACCTTGTTCTTCACCACCTTGACCCGGGTGCGGTTACCGATGACCTCCACGCCGTCCTTGATCGCCTCCACCCTCCGGATGTCGAGCCGGACCGACGAGTAGAACTTCAGCGCCCGCCCACCCGGCGTCGTCTCGGGCGAACCGAACATCACGCCGATCTTCTCGCGCAGCTGGTTGATGAAGATGCAGATCGTGCGGGAGCGGTTGAGGTTGGCGGTGAGCTTGCGCAGCGCCTGGCTCATGAGCCGGGCCTGGAGCCCGACGTGGTGGTCGCCCATCTCGCCCTCGATCTCGGCCCGGGGCACGAGCGCGGCCACCGAGTCGATCACGACCACGTCGAGCGCGCCCGAGCGGATGAGCATGTCGGCGATCTCGAGCCCCTGCTCTCCGGTATCGGGCTGGGAGATGTAGAGCTCGTCGACGTTGACGCCGATGGCGGCGGCGTACACCGGGTCCATGGCGTGCTCGGCGTCGACGTAGGCGCACACGCCGCCGTTGCGCTGGGCCTCGGCGACGACGTGCATGGCGAGGGTGGACTTCCCCGACGCCTCGGGCCCGAAGATCTCGACCACCCGGCCCCGGGGCAGGCCCCCGATGCCGAGGGCGAGGTCGAGCGCCAGCGCGCCGGTGGGAATGGCCGCCACGCCGACGTTGCCGCGCTCCCCCAGCCGCATGATCGAGCCCTGGCCGAACTGCTTCATGATCTGCCCGACGGTCATCTCGAGGGACTTCTCGCGGTCGTCCATTGGTTCCTCCTGCAAGTTCCCGATCTGGTCGGGGGAAGCGCTCGTACGTCGAACCTACGACGGGGGTGTGACAGTTATGCCGAGGCCCCTGCGACCCCGGAGAACTACACGCGTGTCACTCTAGGTCGAACACCCGTTCGATGCAAGGACCCCGAGGCAGATGCCTCAGCCGAGCCGGAAACGGGCCCGTTCGACGTGCTCGGCGCCGGTCGGCTTCGTGAAGCTCTCGAACAGGACCACCTCCCCGACGGTCCAGGTCGGGCCCACCGGCCCTGTCTCGAG
>Ga0136633_1003378_pt1 | contig 10533 bp, 10 predicted proteins | sample AntDrymeUQ832206_2_FD_105494 | JGI IMG/M metagenome (GOLD analysis project Ga0136633, IMG submission 105494) | Polar desert sand microbial communities from Dry Valleys, Antarctica - metaG UQ83 (22.06) | ecosystem: Environmental > Terrestrial > Soil > Desert | place: Antarctica: Dry Valley...
CCCTGATGGCAGTCGATCCCGAGCTTCTCACAGCGCGCTGCGACGACAGGGTTGGCCTCGGTGGAGAGGACGATCGCCGGCACTCCCGCGGCCTTCAGCGCCGCGATTCCCAATCCGTCGCCGCGGTCGCAGACGACGGCCTCCTCGCCGGCCTCGGTCACCAGCACGCTGTTGTCCGTCATCACCCCATCGAAGTCGAAAACGACCAGTTCGACCCGCTCCGGCCAGTTCGCCTCGGGTCGGTACTCCGCGCGAGTGAGGATCCACTCGAGGATCTCCGCATCCTCGGGCCCGTCGAGCTGAAAGGAGCACCAGTAGTCCATCTCATGTATCGCCAGCCGACCGCCCAGCCGGTTCCCGTCCTGCCTGAGGGCTTCGGGGCGGAAGACGTAAATTGACCCGTTTTCGCGGTACTGCGTAACGATGTCTTGCTCGAACGGACGGCGCCCCGGGTGCCATTTGAGGGGCCGGGGGACGCCCTTCTCGACCTCCCAGAGGAGGCCACGGTCCTCGCATGCGGAGAACAGGGAATCGGCTCCCGAGCTAAGCAGGGTCTCGATCGCCGAATCGATGTCGTTAAACCGTCTCACCGGTGATGTGCACTGGAGAAAAACAACGATATCGGGGTCGGGTCGACCCTCGGCGATCCAGCCGTCGAGCACCTCGAAGAGCACCGCCTCGCTGCTCGCACGATCACCCGCGGACTCGGCGGAGCGCATGATCACATCTGCCCCAACGGCCCGCGAAATCGCCGCGATCTCATCGTCGTCGGTGGAGACGTAAACTTCATCGACGTGCTCCGATCTGAGCGCGTGGACAATGCTGTGCGCGATCAGCGGCCGGCCCGCGACCGGCATGACGTTCTTCCGCGGCACCCGCTTCGACGCGCCGCGCGCCGGGATGATCGCGACGACGCGGCGCTCGGAGTCAGTCGCCACGAGCAGCGGTCAATTCGCTGTCGATGATCTCGCAGAGCACATGACCGATCGTGATGTGCGCTTCCTGGATCCTTGCCGTCCGCGCCGACGGGACGCAGAGGGCCAGCGCACAGGCCTCAGCGACGATACCGCCGTCTTGGCCGGTCAGCGCGATCGTGCTCACGCCAAGCTCGGCGCACCGCTTGGCTGCCGCGGCCACATTGACGGACGCGCCACTTGTGCTCAGGGCGATCGCCACATCACCGGCTCGTGCCAAACCCTCGACCTGGCGGGAGAAAACAAACTCATAGCCGTAATCGTTACCGATAGCGGTCAGGGCTGAGCTGTCGGTGGTGAGCGCCAATGCCGGCAGCGACCGACGCTCGGTCTCAAACCGTCCGATCAGCTCAGCAGCGAGATGCTGAGCATCGGCAGCACTGCCACCGTTCCCAAACAGGATTACCTTCCCGCCACTCCGGAGCGAGTCGACCAGCAGATCCCCCGCGGAGACGATGCCTGCCGCCAGCTGCTCGCGGACGAGTCGCTTGACCGAAATACTTTCGTCAAGCGACGCGGCGACGATCTGAGATGTGTTTGCCATTTAGAAAACGATGTCGAGTCGCCCCCTCGGCCGGAGTCAGGCGAATCAGAATCAGCGATCGAAGAAAAGATCCCCTGGCTCCGGGAGGATGTAATTAACCAGCACCGACCGCGAGTCGCCGTATTGCGGCGAGCCCCGATGGAAGCCGCGGACGTCGGCGAGGATCAGGGTGCCCGCAGGGCCAAGGAGCTGCGTCTCTCCCTTAAGCCGACGCCCGAGGTCGGCTTCGTAGAAGCTCGTTGGCGAACCCTCGGCGTTGCCGACGATCTGCTTGCGAAGACGTGTGAGGTGGCTTCTGTGTGTGCCGCGCAGGTACGTGAACGGTCCCTTGCTCGCGTCCTCGACATCATCGAGATAGAGGAAAGCCTTGAACTCTCGTGAGAACCCGTCGACGTGGTAGTAGCGCGTGTCTGTATTCGAACGGGTGTTGTACTGATACACGAGCGCGCCGCTATGGAACGGCATCCGATAATAGGCTTGGGCCACGCCCATAACAAACGGGTCGTTGCGGAAGCTCGATAGCTCCGGCACGATCCTTTCCACGTGATAGAGGCGTCTGACGCCCTGGTCATAGGCGCGATCGTCCCAGAAGCGTAGGTACGCCCCCTCGGGATAGTCAACATTCTCGCCAGCCTCGAGAAACGTCTCGAGATGATCGCGCATGGCGATGGCACGCTCCCGGTCCCAAAACCCCTCCACTACCGCGAACCCGTCCCGCCTGAGGTTCCTCAAGGCATCTGACTCGCGTTGGCCAAGGTCCGAACCGCCCCCGCGCGCAACTCCTCCGACGAAATCCCGAAGGTCGCTTTGCACAACTTTCCCGGTCTGGGTCATCCGCTCACGGACAGTCGTCTCCATCGGTGCTGGCTCCAATCGTCGGTTTCCTGACGCGCGTGGGCAACGCCCCGCCGCTGATTGAGGCCCCGAAGAGTAGCAACGAGGAAGTGATCACGGCCGCCGTCGGAGGGCGGTCCTTGGCGAGGTTTGTCTTGAGCGGGCTCGTGCCGCTACGCGGAGTTTCCCGAGCAGACCCGGTGGCTGTGCCTGCCCCCCGATGTTCAGGCGTTGGGCAATTAGCGCGAAGATGAGCCGGCGGGTCCGCGAGCTCGCGGCCACCTCTGCGGCGAGATGTGGGGCCGCAAGCTCAACCTCCCGGAGGTGAACGTGGGCCGTCCTCCGATCAACGGCCGCAGCGGCGAGGGCGGCATGGGCGATCACCGCGGCGTGAGAATCGTCGAGAAGATCGGCGGCGCAGGCCAAAGCATCGGACGCGGCCCCAGTGTCGCCGGCGAACTCCAGACACCCCTCAAAGAACTCACCGACTCCAGCAGTTCGGCAGGCCGAACGAAGCTTCTGGGCGGCCGCGAGCTTCAGCTCAGGCCCCGCCCCGCAAACCACCGCATTGATCGCATCTAGGGCATCGCGATCCCGGGCTTCCAACTGACCTTGCACGAGCCGGTCGCAGAGGTAGCCGAGCTGGTCACCGAGACCTAGCTGCATCGCTCCAGCGAGCCCGTCGAGTACCGAGCTCGCGGCCTCTCGCTCGCCATCGGTGAGCGGTACCTTCCTCGCTATCATCACGAGCTCGTAAGGCACAGTTCCGAAGAGCTGCCACGGATACTTCCTAGGAGCGCTCAGGCCACACAGCTCAAAGAGATGCGTCGGGTAGTCGGAGGCCACCTCAATCCCCGCCTTGCCGTGGGCGTTAAAGCTGAAGAACAATCCGTCATCGGCGAGGTTTTGCTCTGCGTAGGCGAAGTACTCGACAACGCTCTCCTTGTTCATCTCCTGAAAGCTGTAGGAGTTGATGATCAGGTCGAACGGCCCGCGGACGCTGTTCAGGAACGGGGGCAGCGTAAAGGTGAAGCCTTCGTGGGGCTGGACTGGCTCATCGGAGCCGACGAACCGTGCCGGCTCCTCCGGCAGGGTGGCCTGGAGATAGAACGAGCCGAGAAAGAGATTCTCCAGGAGGTCGCACGTTGTATACGACTGAATGTTCAGCCGGCCAAACAGCTGGGCGGCGACTTGGCCATATCCAGGGCCGATCTCGAGCACTCTAAGAGGCCTGCCCGCAAGCCCCCGGTCCTTGCACCACCTGACGATCCGGTAGGCGGTCAGCGCGTTGACGATGCCGCCGGCGGTCAGAGACGTTCGACCGAATTCAAACGTGATCGGAGCACCGACACTGGATTCTTCGACGCTGGCCAGGAACTCGCTTGGAACCGACTTGGACACGACGTCGTACGCACCAGTGGCGTATGCACGCTCAGCGTCGCGATCGTCAACCTTGGCGCGATCAGCCAGTGGGTACGTGAAACCCCGTCTCATCACGAGCATGTCGTTGAACGCCGGCAGGTTCGGACGCTCGGCGAAGATCTCGCGCCAGAAGTCGGATAGATCCGTCGATCCAGCGCCGCTGGCCTCGGCGGAGATCTCGTCGGCGAAACCCCGAGACCGATCGTACGCCCGGCGCAGTTCCGAGAGGCTTGGGGCTCTACGCCTCGAGCGACTGTGATCGGTGGAGACCGGCATTAGACCTTCTCGATTACGTTGATCACGAACCAGTTCTCCCGCCAAGCGCCGAACCGATCGACAGGGCAGAAATCGCGATGTGCGCCGGTCCCTTGCCAATCGTTTCGGCGTCCGGTGATGTCGTAGGCGCTGTACAGCGTCTTAACCTCGCCGTAGGCCTCAAAGAGGGCGGACACGCCGGTGTGCGTGTAGCGGAAATGATCCGCAGGCGACTCATGGTATCGCAGCGAAAACGGCACGATAGTGATGCAGATACCCCCGGGTTTAAGCATTTTGAGAATGTTGTCCGCGGCGGTCCATGGGCGTTTCAGATGCTCGAAAACGTTATTGCTATAAGCGACATCGAAGAACTCGCTGTACTCGGGATGATCGTCAACAAGAGTCTCCGCCGTCACGTCTCCGACGATGACTCGCTCGTCGCCAGCGGCGGACTCGAGATCGAGCCCCCAGTAGTCGTACTTAGAGCGGAAGCGCGCGATGTTGTCGTCGTAGAGCCGTTGATCGAAGTCCAGGTTCTCCCGGATTCCCAGCAGATAGTCGAGCTGTCCGTCGCGGGCACCCACGTCGAGGAACTTGAGATTGCTGCCGGGGATCGAAAAGACGAAACGGCGGGCAACCTCTTCCTTGCGGGCGGTCACGTCGTAAGCGACCTCACCCTCGACGGCGCCAAGGCGTCGCTCTCGATCAACAATCACGCGTGTCCGGCGGATGCGCGCGCGCATCTTCAGCATCTCGGCCCGCATCAACGCTCGAGAAGCCGGCGGAAACGCGAGGGGCTCTGATCGGCCGTTCGTGTCTTGTTGGCCATGCGCGCCTCGGGTTTGATGGCGAGCCGAAGCTCGGGATCTTCGCTCGACGAAACTGCGTCTCGCGCCATCTCCTCCCGATTTGCGAGGAGGTCGATCAGGTCGGCCACCGAGAACGGGATGGCATTGCGGCCGGCATCAAGCCCGTGGTGCCGCCCGAGTCGGATATCCAACCCCTCCAGCGCGTAGCCCTCCGCCGAGGTCCCAATCTCGGGGAATCGGCCCGATAATTCAAGCTTCAACGCGTCCCGGGTGAACTCGACGCTGACCTGGCGGCGAGGAGCATCGAAGTCGAGTATTGCCGTGCGAGCAACCTCAACGGCATCGATGATGCGATCTCCGAACTCGCGGAACTGGTTGACCGCGAAAAAGAACGGCTCGGTCTGAAGGGCCGCTGGAAGCAACGAGCCGACCGCGCTGCTCCCGACGACAGGCAGCCCGGCTGCCCACGCGTAAGCCGCGACACGGCAGCGGCGCTCGTCCGGGGCGAAATGCGCGAACACCCGCGAGGAACGGTAGAAGTGGGCCAGTGTCTCGAGATCGAATGGGAAGGGGTAGTCAAAACCAAGCGTCAGAAGCGTAAAGCGGTGACGCTCCGCCCCGGAGAACATGCTCTCGTAGGAAGCCCGCGCGTTACCGCTGATTTCATCTTTTTGGTGCTCGGGCGGAACGGGCGCGATGCAGAGCACGCGAAAGAGATGGTTGCGATCGTAGAGCCCGCGAATCGTCTCGAAGAGGTGGTCGAAGCCCTTGAACCCGACCGGGCGAGCGACGAACAGAACGTCCCAGAACTTGTCCTCACCGCCCTGCTTGAACACCGCCGGCGAAAAGTTGCAAGCGTCCATCGGGATCAACGGAAATGGTCTTCCCTCGGCCTCGCGCAAATCACCCTCGCCGGCCATGCTGAAGTCGAACAACGGGTCGTAGCGGAACCCATCGTCGTGCCAGTTGTGATGGAGACCAACGATCCAGCGGCCCTTCAAGTCGGCGAGCTGACGCTTCACACGATCGTCCCGCAGAATTACCTGATCCCGCTCTTGCGTGGTGAATGTGACGACGCCCCGATTGTCGCCGTGAGCGGCTTTGATGATCGTCGCCATGGGGTCAGGAGTAGTTGAGGACGTGGATCTGGTCAGTCGAGCCGTCGTCCTGATAGACGTCGACGGAGTCGCAGCCAAGGTTTGCCAGCATCAGCTGGTAATAGCTCCGGCCCATGCTTCTCCTGATGTAAGGAACGCTGGCGTCACCTCCAACATCGAGGAGCCGGAGATCGACGGAATCAGTCGTGTGTGTCGGCGGCTCAAAGAACCGGATCACGATCCGGTCCGCGAGTCGTTTCGCGGCACGAAGCGACGACTCCGGGTCTCCGATCATCTCCAAGGTGTGCGAATAGAACGCCACGTCATGGTGCCCGACGACGCCGCTGAGTTTGCAGATGTCGTCCTCTACGAACCGAGTAGTCGCGTCGGCTCCCACATTGGCCTTCGCCGCTTCGAGGAGTGGTGGCGACACGTCGACCCCCGTGTACGAGCAATCCAACCCGTGGTCACGGAAGAATGTGCAAACGTGTGCATTCCCACAGCCCAAATCCAGCAACGAAGGAACAGCACGCGGAGAATGCTGACGGATCACTTCCAGGAGAAGTCGCTTCGAACTCTCAGCCGGGGCTCCATAGCCGTTCAGATAGATCGCCGCTCGCTCGCGCGAGAACACGGTCCACGATTGCGTGAGAGGATCAGCCATCGTGGCGCCAGATACGCGTCTTGACCGTCTCGAGCGCTCGGCGCACGCCGTAGTAGCGCATCATCCTACGGCGTCGCTGCCCGCGCGTCGTCCGGGCGCGAAAGTCAGTGAAGAGCGGCGGTGGCACGATCCGAACAGTCTCCGCCTCTGGTCCTCCGGCTAGCCGCGACATTATTGAACTTTCTCCTTCTCCCAGGTCCCGGGAGAAATGACATGGCCGGGGCGATCGCGCCGATAGCCCTTGAAATGGGTGCTCTCCGAGAGATCATCGATCTCGAAGGATGCGGCCCCCTGGAGGTCGTGAAGGAGTTCCTCAGCGGTTCCAATGCCGACGCGAACCGTGTAGATACCCGCCTTCAGGAACATCGGCGGGACGGTGTAGTGGGCGATGTATCTGCCTGGGTCAACCGGCGGAACCGAGTCGAGGCGATCTGTGTCGAACGAATGAGTCACATCGACCATGTTCCGGGCGAGCGTCACCGTCAGCTGGAGTCCGTGGAGTCTCGTCCTAACTTCGTATTCGACCGAGATGCGAACGCCATCGCAGATGTCAACGGCAGTCGAGGGCTCCCCGTCTGCTTTCGCCAGCCGAATACCGAGAATGTCAACGAGAGTACCCGCCCGGGCTTCGAATTCGACGTCCGTCGCCCGCCGCGAGGACATCATCCGCGTGTACTCATCGAGGACCTGCGGGACGCCGCCGTCGCTGATCTTTCTACCCTTCTCGAGGAGTATGGCCCGAGTGCAAAGCTCGGCGACGGCTCCCATGTTGTGACTGACGAAGAGGACCGTACGTCCTCCCCGGGCTACGTCCTCCATCTTGCCGAGACACTTCTTCTGGAACGCGATGTCGCCGACCGCCAGAACTTCATCGACGATTAGGATCTCGGGCTCCAGAAACGCCGATACTGCGAATGCCAGGCGCACGTACATGCCACTCGAATAGCGCTTGACCGGCGTACCCATGAAACGCTCGACTTCGGCGAATTCGACGATCTCGTCAAACTTCGATGTGATCTCGGCCTTGCCCATGCCGAGAATCGCACCGTTCAAGTACACGTTCTCCCTACCGGTTAGTTCTGGGTGGAAGCCCGTCCCCACCTCAAGCAACGAACCAACGCTGCCCTGCAGCTCAGCCCTTCCCTCAGTCGGCTCCGTGATCCGGGAGAGCAGCTTCAGCAGAGTCGTCTTTCCGGCGCCATTGCGACCTACGATGCCGAGGACCTCGCTTTCTTCGACCTCGAAGTCGATATCCCGCAGAGACCAGAGAGTCCCGTCGTCGCGCGCAGCTGGGTCCTCTTCGCCGCCCCGTCGACCGCGTCGGAATGGCTTGGTTACAGCATCGGTGATCGCCTCCGAGAGCCGTCCGTACTGAACGCCCGACCCGAGCTTGTATTGCTTGCCGAGTCCCTCGACGCGAATGATCGGTGTCGTGGCCACGATCAGATCACGTCCGCAAAGGTCCGCGACGTTCGCTGGAAGTAGTAGAGCCCCGAAATCAAGACAAGGAGGGTGACCACTACCGATGCCGCCAGTGCGAGTCCAGGGGCCGTATCCGCTCCAAGCAGCGCCCAACGGAACCCTTCCACAGCCCCAGTCATCGGGTTGAGGGCGAAGAGCGGCTTGACCGAGTCGGGTATGGCCGACTGCGAGTAAGCAACCGGCGTAGCAAACAGCCAGAACTGGATCATGAAGGGAATCGCGTGACGAAGATCGCGGTAGCGGACATAGAGGGCGGATAGCCAGATGCCAAATGCGAGCGCGGCCAGAGTGGCGAGTACCGTCATGAGTGGGAGAAAGACGACGGCCCAAGTCGGAACGATCCCGTACCAGACCATCATCGCGAGCAGAACCAGAAACGAGATGCCAAACTCGAGAAGGATTGATCCCGCCGCCGCGACTGGAAGGATCAGCCGGGGAAAATATATCTTCTCGACCATGGGCGCGCTAGCGACCAGGCTCTGAGACGACGCGTCGAGCGACCGGGCGAACAGCGTCCAGGGAACGAGGCCCGCAAGGACAAAGACGGGGTAGGGGAACCCGTCGGATGACACCCCGAGGCCGCTGCCGAGGACTACGGAGAAGACGATCATCAGCATCACCGGCTGGATCACCGCCCACGCTACTCCGAACACGGTCTGCGTATAGCGGATCTTGACGTCGCGCCAAGCGATGAAATAGAGCAGGCTCTTGTACGCCCAAAGCTCTCGCAGTCCGAGCGACCACCGACTGGTGGGTTCGATGACGATGGTCGCACTTCTGACTCTTGCTTCGGCGGTCGGAGGCCGCCCGTCCGAATGCTCGGGTCGAGCGCGCACGGTCGCGTCCTCGATCTCGTCTTGCGTTGTGGTAGTTGGCAGCATTGAAAGCGGCTTAGATTGTGGCAGTCTCGAGGTGGCTGAGCAGGGCGACCCACTTCGCCTTCGTGTTCCAGAGACCAACCGGTCAATCAACCCCGAACTCTCAGCAGGGGTGGGCCGATGAACAGGGTCCGGTCACAGCCGATGAGTCGGTACACCGCTTCAGGCGACTTGACTCGTTCCGCGACATCGCGATCGTGGGGTCCAGCACGACGATCTGAGAGGTTATTGGCTGACGGTTGCGTCTGCTCGCTTCCGCGCGTCGATAATCAGCGAGGTGTAACCGAGCCTGCCACGATTGCGTGGGTCGAAGCGGCGCGATCTGTGGATCATGCCATCGTCGGGATCCCAAGGCACCTCGTGAAACGAACCCTGGTCATCGAAGTATTCCAGCAGCTGTGGCTCAAAGCCGGCTTCCCTGAGCAGCTCGGAGAACGAAGCGGCTGTGTAGAGAACCTTGTGATCATCGGCGCCCGGGCCAGTTCCGTCCACATCGACGTAACGGATGTAGCCGGGGGCGGTCTGGTTTCCGTCGGGCACAGCTAGCCGAAGGTAGCCGCCAGACTTCAAGAACCGGTAACACTGGCGAGCTGCGGTCAAGCCATCAGTCTCGCTCAGGTGCTCCCAGACATGCTCGGCAAGAATTGCGTCGACCGATTCAACTTGGAAGTACCGCTCCCAAGCGTCCGCATCCAGCAGATCCAGGAACTCTGCCTCTGATTGGATCCACCCGGGAGCAGATACGTTGCTCGCACCGACCACTATCCGCAGTTGCCCGGCCGCTGCCCGTCGCACATCTCTCACAAATCGATAGCGAACGCGGCGTATCCACAACGCGTGACGGGCGGGCGCCGGTAGGAGCTTGCTCAGGCGGTTCAACATCGAAGTCGAGGATGCAATAAGCGGGAGCCTCACAGGGGGTTGTGACCGGAACGCCCCGAGACCGGCGATCCTACGTGATTGACATCCGCGCCGCCAGCACCTCGCGTCCTCCCGACGAGCCTACGCCAGCGATCGGGATTGTTAACCTGTACCTTGCGAGCCGCTTACGAAACCTGCACTGACAGCCACTCATTTCGGAGGGATGTAACGCGTGACTGAGATCCGTCGTGCGGTAGAGGGCTTCGCGTCTACCTGCGAAGCCGGAGGACGTATTCTCGATGTCGGATGTGGGTTGCGGCCGTACGAGCACGCTTTCGCACACTGCAACTACGTTGGTATCGATGTCGAGGCCAGCGGTCGTGAGGCCGAAAGCAAGCTCGCCGATTCATTCTTCGACGGGGTCAAGATCGGCTTCGATGATGAGACCTTTGAAGCGGCGTTATGCACCCAGGTACTTGAGCACGCTGTCGAACCTGACCTGCTGGTCCGTGATATTCATCGAGTTCTGAAGCCCGGCGGACGGCTACTTGTCACCGTCCCCTTCATCTGGGGGGAGCACGAGGTGCCCTTCGACTTTCGCCGGTTCTCCACCTTTGGGGCCCGGTGCCTGATCGAGCAGGCAGGGTTCGCCGTGGAGCGGCTCGACCGACTTAGCAGCGGCGTGGAGGCGATTGCGATGCTCGTTTCGGCCG
>Ga0136633_1003379_pt1 | contig 10530 bp, 8 predicted proteins | sample AntDrymeUQ832206_2_FD_105494 | JGI IMG/M metagenome (GOLD analysis project Ga0136633, IMG submission 105494) | Polar desert sand microbial communities from Dry Valleys, Antarctica - metaG UQ83 (22.06) | ecosystem: Environmental > Terrestrial > Soil > Desert | place: Antarctica: Dry Valley...
CATGGTCGACATCCTTCCAGCGAGGACGAATCCTCACAGGTCAGGTGTCAACCAAAGTCTGGGCAGTCCCCCGAGCTGCACGAGCACATCAGCAAGGCGGAGGACGGTCTCTTCCCTGCCTCGCTCATACAGGACTGATCGCCCGCTCGGCGAAAGCTTGCGCCTGCCGCCATCGCAGGGTCCCGAGTTTTTGGGACCTTCGGCCCTAGGGCGTGCGGAATTCCATACATACCGTTTGGTCATAGTTCATGAGCCGGTTTGACCTACTTGGCTGGGCCATGAGGCGCTGGGCAACCGACATCGCCGGGCAGCCGTAAGGCGCTGGCAACCGGGCAGCCGTGAGGCGCTGGCAACCGTGAGCAATTCGCGAGTATCTGGAGGCAATCCCATGGAGCGTAGACGGTTCATTGCAGTAGGTGGAGGTGTTGTCACGGGCGCGGCGGTGGGTGTTGTCGGTTCGCGCCTAGGTTCCAGCTTGGCCACGAACGGACAGTTGGCCTCCCTGGCGTCGAGTCGGGGGCTCTCGGGCGACGAAGCCACCGGAGCTCTCCAGACCGCAGTGCCTCCGGGCAAGTACGACCCCTACTTCATGTTCGCCTCGTCGGGGCACGCTGGCCATGTGCTAGTCATCGGAGTCCCCTCGATGCGCCTGCTCAAGGTCATCGCGGTCTTCACGCGTGACTCGTACTCGGGCCACGGCTTCGGTGCCGACCTCGGGGATGGCTTGCTCCATGACGGCTACGATCCTGCCAAAAGTGAGCCGCTGGGATGGGGTGACACCCACCATCCCGCTCTCTCGGAGACCGCAGGGCAGTACGACGGTCGTTGGCTCTACATCAACGACCGAGCCAACGGCCGAATCGCGATGGTGGACCTCGTCGACTACAAGGCGAAGCAGATCATCGACATCCCCAACATGAACACTTGCCACGGTGGCGCCTTCGTGACGCCGGGCACCGAGTACGTCCACGTCTCCTCGCTGCACCCGCTGCCCACGACTGACGACGGCTACGCCCCGCTGGAGAGGTACGCGGACCTCTACCGCGGCTATTCGACCTGGTACCACGTCGACCCGAAGTCGGGGCGCATGGTGCCCGAGAAGAGCTTCCAGATCGAGCTTCCGCCGTACAACCAGGACCTCGCCGACATGGGCAAGCTCGCCAGTCACGGCTTCGGCTTCATCAACTCCTTCAACACCGAGCTCGCGGTGGGCGGGACCCTCGACAAGAAACCCGCGGTCGAGGTGGGATCCACCAAGAACAACTTCGACTACCTCCACGTCATCGACTGGGTGAAGGCGGAGAAGGTCGTCGCGGCCGGAAAGTACATCATGCGTAACGGGATGCGCGTGGTGCCGCTGGACGTGGCCGCCAGCGAGGGCATCCTCCACTTCATCCCCGAACCACGCAATCCCCACGGCGTCGCGGTCTCCCCCGACGGCAACTACATCGTCGTCTCGGGGAAGCTCGATCCCCACGTGTCCGTCTACTCTATCGAGAAGATCAAGGACGCGATCGCCCGTAAGGAATTCCAAGGCAAGGACCGCTACGGCGTTCCCATCATTCCCATGGATGCCGTGCTGGCGGCACACGTCGAGGTCGGCGCGGGACCGCTGCACACCCAGTTCGACGGCAAGGGCAACGCGTACACCAGCCTGTTCATCGACAGCGCGGTGGCCAAATGGACCCTCGGTCCAGACTCGGGTGTCACTGACAAGCCCTTCAGCTTCGTGGAGAAGGTTCCCGTCCACTACAACATCGGCCACCTCGCGATGCCGCACGGCGACACCGTCGAGCCGGAGGGCAAGTACATCGTCGCGCTCAACAAGTGGTCCCTTGACCAGGTACAGAAGCTTGGGCCGAAACACCCAGTGAACCTGGAGCTCATTGACCTCGAATCCACGCCGCTGAAGACGCTGAGCAGTATGCCGCTGGGCATCGGCGAGCCTCACTACGCCCAGATCGTCAACACCGACAAACTGAATCCCCTCAAGCTCTACGCTCCGGGAACCGACCCGGCGACGATGGTGACGGCTGCGACCGCCGTCACGGCCGGTGAGGAGCGGATCGAGCGCGCCGGGCGCGTCGTCGATGTCTACGCGACACTCATGCGAAGCCACTTCACGCCGGACCAGATCCAGGTCACGGTGGGCGACACCGTGCGGGTGCACATGACAAACATCGAGGCCACCGACAACGCCGCCCATTCGTTGTCCATCCCCGCGTACAACATCACGGTGACCCTCGAACCGGGGGAGTTTGCCGAACTCGAGTTCAAGGCCGACCGCGTGGGTTCCTTCCCGCTCTATTGCGCCGAGTTCTGTTCAGCACTGCACATGGAGATGTACGGATGGCTTCTCGTCGCACCGAAGGGAGCCTGATCAAGATGGTGCACGCAGCTCGTCACAGCGACCTCCCTGGGCGCGCGAGGGCGACAGTGGCAATCGCCGCCGTCGCGCTCCTCGTCGCGGGCTGTGGCGGCGGCAGTGCGGGTCAGGAGTCCGGACAGGCCACGAGCGCGGGCTCCCCGACTGCGTCCGATGTGGTGGTCAACGTCGTGGGCACGGAGTATTCCTTCGCCCCGTCGGTGCTCAAGGTGTCGCCCGGCGAGACAACGATCCGCTTCACGAACCGAGGAGCAACCGAGCACGACTTCCGCATCGACGCCTTGCAGGTGAATCTCACCGCGCAACCGGGAAAGTCGGCCCAGACCACCGTGACGCTAGAGCCTGGCACCTACAAGGTGTACTGCTCCGTTCCTGGTCATCGCGAGAGCGGCATGCAGGGGAAGGTCACCGTCTCATGAGCCGCCAAACGAGCCTCGAGCACACCGTTGAGACGTCGAACGAACTGAACCTCCGTTCCGCGCCTGGGCGCGCCGTACTCCCGATCCTTGCTCGGATCGCCTGCGGTCTTGTGGCCATCGCCCTGCTCCTGATCGCCGCACGGTTGCCCATATGGCGGGCGATGTTCTCTGCTCCGCAGTACCCGGAGGGTCTCGACATCGTCGCCTATGGCAGCAAGGTCGAGGGCGACCTGAGCGAGATCAACGAACTCTCCCACTACATCGGCATGGCCCCCTTCAACTTCGTCGGCATGCCCGAGATGAGGCTCTGGCCGTTGGTCATCCTCGTCGGGATCGTGGCCGCAGTTCTGGCAGTTGCGACGCGCCGACGCTGGGCGCGGCGGCTTGGCTGCGCGACACTGTGGCTCATTCCTGTCGGCGCATTGGCCGACGTCCAGTTCCGCCTCTGGCAGGTGGGCCACAACCTCGACGCCACGTCGGCCATCCGCGTCACGCCGTTCACCCCTCGCGCGCTTGGGCCCACCAAGTTGATGAACTTCACGATTGACGCCTACCCGGGGACCTCGCTCATGCTGATCGCGCTTGCGGCTGCCGTGGTGACGTCGACCCCCCTCGTCGTGCGCCGACTGACGCGCGGCAGTGCTCGGACCGACGCCGAACCGACTAACGCACAGCCGAAGAAGTCATGAACCGCCCTCGCCTCGGCGTCATCTCGGTGGCCGCAATGGCCAGCGCAGCGCTGATGCTTGCCGTGGGGCCTGCCTTGGGATCGGGCTCGGCCGGCTCGCAGACCGAGACAGCCACCCCCGCCCGGTGTGCGGGGTCAGGCACCACCGACGAAGCGGGGCCGAGCCAGCCCGATCCCAAGGCAGGCCCCACACATCACCCGATGGGAACGCTGAGCGACCGGCTCGCTCGCACGCCATCGGGAGGCAAGCTGACGGTGCCGCCGGGCGTTTACCACGGTGCGCTCGTCATCGACCACCCGGTAATGCTCGTGGGCATCGGGCACGCCGTTCTTCGGGGCGACGGGACGGGCACGGTCCTCACCGTTCGCGCCGCCGGGACCACAGTCCGCAACCTCGTGGTCGAGGGCAGCGGCCCAGGACCAGTCGGCAATCCGGCTGGCGTCAGCGTGCAGGCCGACAACGTGGTCATCAAAGACCTGCACATCCGCGACTCATATACCGGCATCTGGGTTGAGGGTGCCAGCGATACACAGATCCTCGGCAACGTCATCGAGGGACGCGAGTCGGTGGCCGCTTCCGGCGAGCCCCGCGGCGCCATGGAAGCCGACATGGACGCGATGTCTCAGGGCTCTGGCCATGGTGAGGCCCAGGGAGGGCGCGGGGACGGTGTCTCCCTGTTCGATGCGATCCGCCCAGTGGTCTCCGGGAACATCATCACCGATCCCCGCGATGGCGTGTACATGGAGTTCGGCAGCGGAACGAGGATCGAATGCAACAGCGTCGTCGGTGGCCGCTACGCAATCCACGGCATGTACGGCAAGTCCGTGACCCTGGCCGATAACCGGTTCACGGCCAACCAATCCGGTCCAGTCATGATGTACGGCGGTCCGTTGACGCTCGAGGGAAACGTCATCCGCGACGCGCAGTCAGCGGCCACGGGCTTCGGTGTGCTCCTGCTGGACGTCGCGGGCGCGCGCCTGATCCGGAACGTCATCGTGAGCAACCGTGTGGGCCTCCAGATCGAGGGCCCGGTGAACGGTTCCCGACCTACGGTGGTCGAGCTCAACACCATCGCTCTCAACCAGGTTGGGGTCGGCCTCTATCCTTCGGCGAACGCCAACCTGTCGCAGAACAGCTTCGTCGAGAACACCGTGCAGGTGCTCGGCCTGGGTCCCGACGGGGACGGGGGCGCCTCATCGTGGAGCCGCGAGGGCGTCGGAAACTACTGGAGCGACTACCGCGGCTACCAGCGTTCGGGAAGCGACGTCGGCGCGATCCCCCACGTCGAGGGCGCGGCCGCCGGTCGTCTACTTGCCAGCGATCCTGTCCTGCTTGCCCTGGCCTCCAGTCCCTCGTTCAACCTCCTACGGGCCGTCGAGCAGCGCACGGCTGGGCACGATCCCGTGTCCGTCGACCGCTTTCCGATGGTCGATCCCCGATCGCCGTCCCTGTCCTCCACACCCGACCGCACAGCAATCGGAACTGGACTGGTGGGTGCGACCATCCTGGCGGTCTGCTCCCTCTCCTTACTGCGTTGCACCAGGCGCCGCCAGCTCCATCTACGTCGGACGGGGCCATGATGCGCACGCACAGGCAGAACCCGTCGAAAGACGCCAAGCTGCTCCAGATCCGCGGGGTAAGCAAGTCATATGCGGATCAGGTCGTTCTCGACGACGTATCAATTGAACTCCGGAAGGGGGACATCGCCCTCCTAGTAGGGGCAAACGGGTCCGGCAAGAGCACGATGCTTCGCTGTGTCGCCGGCCTCACGTCCTTCGAAGGGACAGTTCGCGTCCTCGGCGCCGACCCCCGGTCCGCGGATGGGCGAGGTCTGATCGGCTACCTGCCGCAACTCGTCGCCCTCCCCGAGCCGGTGACAGTCGGTGAGGTCATCGGGTTCTTTGCCCGCCTGCGGGCAATCAGCGTGCGCAGTCCGGAGGAGTTCGCGTCGGCAGTGCCCCTGCCCGCTGGATTCCTGCCCGCGCTCGCCAGCCCGATCGGCTCGCTCTCCGGCGGCATGAGGCGACGCGTCGCGCTAGCTGTGGCGCTGCTCGGCTCGCCGCCGCTGGTCCTGCTCGACGAACCAGCGGCGAGTCTCGACGAGGAGCACACCGCATCGTTGTGGGAAACATTGCAGGCCTTGCGGGCAGCCGGAGGCACCGCGCTGATCGCCATGCCACTGATGGTCACAAGCCTGCTGCGCCACGACCTCGCCAGCGTCGCGGATCGGGCAGTGCTGCTCGACCAAGGGCGAGTTGTTCATGACGGTCCCGTCGACTCCCTTCGACCGTCGCCGACCGTGGGCACTGGTCCTGCCCTGCCTAGGAGCTCACGATGAATCTTCCAGCAGTGTTCGCTGTCGCCGGGTGGGAGCTCCGCCTCGCGGTGCGTGGTCGCCTCGTCATGGGGACCGCCCTGACCTTCACCGTTGTCTGCGTGCTCGCGACCCTGCTCGGGTTGCGTTCGCTGAGCGACCTTGGCCTGGCCGGCGTCGGGCCGGGCACAGGCGCGCTGATTAACCTCGCCATCCTCTTTCCCCCCCTCATGGGCATCATGCTCGGAGCCAACAGCCTTTCATCGGCGCGCGAACGAAGTCTCCTCCCGCTAATGCTCGTCCAGCCGCTGTCTCGGGTGGGCTACGTCTGCGGCGTCGTCGTCGGCCTCGTCGGTGCGGTGTGGCTCACCATCGGCTTCGGCTTCGGCGCCTCCGCGATCCTTCTCGCCAGCATCGCCGGAACCGCGGACGTCGCCGGTCTCCTCGCCATAGTGGGATCAGCCTTGGGCGTCGGAGTCGTCTCCGTCGCCATCGGCGTTGCCATCGCGGCGCTGGCGGGAAGCCGCATCCAGGCCCTCGGTCTGTCGATGGGGCTCTGGTTCCTCTTCGCCTTCGCCATCGACCTCGTCCTGGCGGGCGTGGCCGCGGCGGTCCATCTGGGTCCAGCCGGACTGTTCGTCGGCATACTGGCCAACCCACTCGAGGCGGGACGCATCCTGATGGTTCTTGCGTCGGGCGCCGACGCGCTGACCCTGGGCCCGTTCGGGACCTATCTGGACAACACCGTCGGCACCGCCGGCGCGGCCTTGGCCGTGCTGGCTTCGCTGGCCACTTGGACGGCGTTGTCGTTGCTGGTGGCGTACATGGGGATCTCACGTCGTGAGCCCTAGCCAGAGTCTTGACGCGAAGTCAACCGAGGAGTGACCCCGAAATGTTCGCAAAGGAGAACGACATGCAGCCCCCTACAACGCACCCCGATGTGCCAGCGGGTCTTGCTCCGGAACTAGCCCAGGAGGTCAGCACTGTCCTGAGCCGACGTAGCCTCCTCGCCACGGTGGGGCTCGCCGCGGCGGGTGGTGCCCTGGCGACGGTCTTCTTCAAGGACGAGGTTCACGCGGCGACCGTGGCGAAGGGGGCGACGGCACCTGAGCACGCCTGGTGCATGGTTATTGACCTACGCACCTGCGACGGCTGCGAGATGTGTACCCGGTCCTGCCAGCAGCGCCACGGGCTCCGGGAGGAGCAGACCTGGATCAAGGTCTACTCCATGGAGGACAGCTCAGGGGGGACGTTCGCCATGCCGCGGCCATGCATGATGTGCGAGGACCCCCCATGCTTGAAGGTCTGCCCCGTCGGTGCGACGCTCCACACCGACGAAGGGCTCGTCCTGGTTGACCAGGACACCTGCATCGGGTCTCGCGCCTGCATGGCTGCCTGCCCGTATGAGGCGCGATACTTCAACTGGAGTGAACCGCTTCCCCCCAAGGGGATTCCGATGCCTTCGACACCGGAGATGCCGAAACAGGCACAGGGCACGGTCGGCAAGTGCGTGTTGTGCGCAGACCGGCTGCCGTACGGCGAACTGCCCGCCTGCGTGGCCGGATGCCCGATGGGCGTGCTGTACATCGGCGACCTCGTCACCGATATCGCCGTCAACGGACCAGGCAAGACCGTGGTGCTCTCCGAGTTCCTGCGAGACAACGACGCCGTTCGGTACAAGGAGGAGCTCGGTACCAACCCCCGCGTCTGGTACATCCTTGGCCACGGCCAAACCCTGGGGCAACAGGTATGAGCACCGACACGCTGAACTCCGACGTCACGGACACCGACTCCATCACCGAGGCAACGACCACCCATGCTCGCGAGGCTGCGCTGCGCCCCTTCGGCAAGCCCAGCCGCGGCTGGTGGCTCGCCGTCAGCGTCCTGACCTCGGTGGTCCTGCTCGGGATAATCGCCTGGGTCGTGCAGCTCCGGGACGGAATGGCGGTGGCCGGCTACAACGACCAGGCTTTCTGGTCCATCTACATCGCCGACGTCGTCACCTTCATCGGCGTCAGCTACGGCGGGGCAGTGGTCTCTGCAATCCTGCGCCTAACGGGCGCGACCTGGCGGGCACCACTGACGCGGCTGGCCGAAGGTACGGCAGTCGTCACCGTGCTCGTCGGAGCCGCCCTCATCATCCCGCACATCGGTCGTCCCCATCTGCTGTGGGAGCTGGTGACCCAGCCCAACCTGGCAGCTCCGGTGTTCTGGGACTTCATCGCCGTCTCGACCTACACGGCCGCGTCCCTCGTGTTCTTCGCGCTCCCGCTCATACCGGACATGGCTGTCCTTCGCAAGCAGTACGGGCAGCAGTTGGGCCGACGCCGTGCGCGCCTGTTCGCGGCCGTCTCCCGTGGCTGGGTGGGCGCACCTCGGCAGCGGCGCGTGCTGGCCGGTGCCCTCGGCGTGGTGTCCATCATGATCATTCCGTTGGCCGTTTCGGTTCACTCGGTCCTTGCGTGGGCTTTCGCCACCACCTCACGACCGTGGTGGCACGAGAGCATCTGGGCGCCGCAGTTCGTCGTCGCTGCGCTCTACTCCGGCGTGGCCCTCGTGATCCTCGTCGTGGCCGGATTCCGTCGCGGCTACCACCTCGAGTCACTCATCACCGAACGACACTTCGTGCGCCTGGGGTTCATTCTGGCCACGTTCTCCGCCACCTACATCTACCTGACGTTCGCGGACCTCCTTCCTGGCGCTTACGTCGGGGAGGTCGGAACCGCCGACGTGTTCGCCAGGCTGCTTGTCGGCGACCTGGCCGTCTGGTTCTGGCTGTTCGCTGTCGCAGGGGGGCTGCTGCCGCTGCTGCTCGTCGCGCTCCCATGGACCAGGAACCTGCCAGGCATGGTGGTTGCCTCCGTCCTCGTCGTGACGATGATGTGGCTCAAGCGCATGCTGATGGTCAATGCCGCGGGCAACTACGACAGGATGACTGGCGCGTTCGGCGACTACCATTTCACCTGGGTGTCGGTTTCGGTCACTCTCGCCGCAACGGCTGCGGTGCCGCTGCTGCTCATGCTGCTCTTCCGCGTAGTGCCACTCCTGTCCATCGACGAGATCGAGGAAATCCAGGAGATCGAGGCCGCGAACGCTCGTCCTGCCACGACCGCTGCTGCGCACACCGAGCTGATCGGACCGGCGACCAGCGATGCGCTGCCGGCCGGAGCCACGGGCAAGGGACACCGCGTCCCCAGAGTGGCCGGCGTCCTGACGCTGGTCGCCCTCCTGTGCTCGTTCGGGGCGGGCGCGGCCACGCCTGCAAGTGCCACGACATCACAGGGAGGAAAGTCCACGAATACTACGGCGATCACGATCACCGGCGTCGAGTCGGGCGGGTTGATGGAGCTTACCGCGACGCTCACTGGCCGGGACGGCGATCCGTTGGCCGACGCGACCGTGGCGTTCCTCTTTTCCACCACGCAGTTCGGGACACCGGCTCGACTCGTGCCGCTGGGGTCGGTCACCACCGACGGAGCCGGCGTCGCGCGGCTGACCCTTGGCGGTGACGCCGACCACCTGTACCAACCGACAACCAAGGGGCCACAAAAGTTCATCGCCACCTACGCCGCTTCCAGTGCGCACCTGGTCACGTCAAGCACGACCGTCAACGTGACGGTCGCCCAGTCGGCCTATGAGCCGCCGCCGCCAAACCCTCTCGCGGGCATGGGCGAGGGCCTGATCGCAGCCCTCTTCGTTATCGTGTTGGCCGTCTGGCTGACCCTGGCGGCCCAGGTATGGCGAGTTCGCCGCGTCTGTCGTGTCGTTCTTTGACGTGGCGGGTTGTCGCTGGTCCCCCCGGTAGCTCTACCGACGAGGCGACGCCGACCGGATCCACCCACCACTCAATCTTCGGGCGATGTCAGCTTGTGCTCATGGCGGCGACGCCATACGGTCCGTATGGTGCGAGGGACCGGCGCGTCGGGCGTCGTGCCTGGCACCATGTGGGGCGAGGCCTGCTGGAGACGCTGGTGGAGGTGACCGCGGATCTCTTCGGGTGTCAGTTGTGCACGGCGGTGTTCGTCGCGGGCGATGAAACGCACCGGAGACCTGTGGCCGTTCGGTCGCCGACCAGGCTATCCGTGCTGTGACCAACTGCCCCATGCTGGACCACAAACGCCGAACGCCCCCGTAAAACAGGGGCGTTCTGAGTGTCCGAGGGGGGGACTTGAACCGGCTGACACCCTTGCAGAGCGGGTTTCACGGTCGATTTGAGCGTAATTCAGCCTACTGATGGCGTCTGTTCCCCCGCCTTGCAGCCGATCGGTGCCCCCACGGGGGGCACCGATTTGGAGTCTTGCGGTTCCGGCAGATCCGGTGGTCCCGCGGGAGATCATCGCAGTTCCGGGCCTCGCCGTCGGTTCCGGAGTTCGTGGACATCGACAAGCTGGACAAGAGCCTGGCCAGCGAGTCGACGGCAGCCCTTGGCGCTCTAAGCCGGAGTCGGCGAGCGAGCTCCGCAGACTGGCGCTTCTTCCGCGTCCCTGGGATCCGCCAACGTGCCCGCCGGATCTACGTCGGCTCTACGCATGGCTCGACGACGTCGCCGCATGGATCAACGAGGAACACACCTGGCGGGTCGATCGGGTCATCCCGATCTCTTGGGTACAGCACCCCCATATTGTTCACGGACTCGCGACGGTGGCCTGCCTGGGCAGGGAAGCGGAGTACGTCGTGAGCGGCGGGGGGAGCTCAGCAGGCGACGGCGGGGGGTCAGCGGAG
>Ga0136633_1003381_pt1 | contig 10525 bp, 9 predicted proteins | sample AntDrymeUQ832206_2_FD_105494 | JGI IMG/M metagenome (GOLD analysis project Ga0136633, IMG submission 105494) | Polar desert sand microbial communities from Dry Valleys, Antarctica - metaG UQ83 (22.06) | ecosystem: Environmental > Terrestrial > Soil > Desert | place: Antarctica: Dry Valley...
ACCGGCGACCAGCGGCTCGACCAACGCGCTACGCGTCTGGCGGCTGGGAGACCCGCTCCCGAGCCGTCCCTAGCTCTCTGCAGGTCAGTAGACGTAGATGTAGCGGGGCGCCTTCATGCGCATCTTGGACCAGCCGCGCTTGACGTTGGCGTTGTACTGCTCGATAAGCACCGAGCCGTCGGAGTAGACGTAGCTGACGTAGCCGACATGGCCGTAGGAGCCGGCCTTGAACGTGACGGTGCCGTAGCTGTTCTTGTAGTAGGACGACTCGTTGGCGTTCCACTGCGCGATGGCACCGACCTTGGGCGTGGTGGTCACGCGCTTGCCCAGGGCCTTGGCCGCGTTGTCCCAGTGCCACGCGCTGCCCCAGCCTTGCGTGTTGGCGATGGGACGCTTCTGCCGCGCCATCCGCCAGGCGGCGAAGCTGACGCACTGCCGCTGGGTGAAGCCCCACTTGTCGCCGGCGTAGACGCTGGACTGGTACTTGTACGTCGAGGGGTAGTCGTCGCCCACATAGCCTGCATAGGCCGCGTGGGCAGGAGCGGCCGGCAGTACGACCGCGAGCAGGGCCGCGACGAGTGCGCCGAGGACCAGCTTGCTGACGAAGACTCGGGGGGCTCGCATGCATCAGGCATCGGTCACGGAAAGTGGCTACTTGAGCGTGACTTGAGCCACGATTCAGGGGGCCCGAAATGTGTCGGTTTTTCCCAACTGAAGGGTGCCCCCGGTGGGATTCGAACCCACACTGTCGGGTGTTTGAGACCCGTGCGTCTGCCAGTTGCGCGACGGGGGCGCAGACCGGGTCCAGCGTAGGCCGTTAGCCTCCGGGCATGCTGCCCGCTCGCCGTCGTGTCCTGTTGGCCGAGGATGAGGCGCTGATCCGGCTGGACCTCAAGGAGATGCTGGAAGAAGAGGGCTTCGACGTTGTCGGGGAGGCCGGTGACGGCGAGACCGCGGTTCGGCTGGCCCACGAGCTGCGGCCCGACCTGGTGATCCTCGATGTGAAGATGCCCGTGCTGGACGGGATCTCCGCCGCCGAGCAGGTGGTCGCCGCCCGGATCGCCCCGGTCATGATCCTCACCGCGTTCAGCCAGAAGGACCTGGTGGAGCGGGCCCGCGAGGCGGGCGCCATGGCCTACCTCGTCAAGCCGTTCCAGAAGCAGGACCTGCTGCCCGCGATCGAGATGGCGGTCTCGCGGTTCGCCGAGATCGTCGCGCTGGAGGGGGAGGTCGCCGACCTCACCGGCCGGCTCGAGGCCCGCAAGCTGGTCGATCGCGCCAAGGGGATCCTGCAGAGCGAGCACGGGATGAGCGAGCCGGAGTCGTTCCGCTGGATCCAGCGCGCCTCGATGGACCAGCGCCGCTCGATGCGCTCGGTCGCGCAGGACCTGGTGGACGGCGTAGCCGGCCCGGGCTGAGAAGGCAGGACCCAGAGCGGCCTTTGGCGCCGTTCAGGTCTTCCCCGACCCTGCACGTTCTCTACTCGGCCGTCCCGGGTCCTGCCAGTGCGTCACACTAGCCCCCCGCGGCTAGTGTCTGTTCCTCGGGTGGGAGGAACATCGGTGTCCTGGAAGCCAGTGCGGGTCAGACCTGTGACGCTCGACGACCTGCCTGCCCTCTTGGAGCTGGGCGAGGAGCTCAGCAAGGGTGCCAGCAAGCTCAACGGCAGCCGGGCCCAGCGCTACACCGACGCGATCGCCGATCCCGACCGGCACCTGGTCCTCGCCGTCGGCGACGACTCCGAGGAGCCCCTAGGCATGGCGCTGTTCACCGTCTCCAGCGCCAACGCCCTCGTCGACCTGCCGGCCGTTCACATCAGCCATGCGGTCGTCGGTCACCGGCACCGCAGGCGCGGTGCGGGCAAGGCACTGGTCGCCGCGGCGGCGAGCTTCGCCGAGGAGCGCGGCATCGACCAGCTGGTCATCAGCGTGCACCCCAGCTCCCGGGAAGCCGCCCGGTTCTACGCCCGCCTTGGCTTCGCCCCGCTGGCCGTCCGCCGTACCGCCCCGGTTACCGTGGTCCGCCGCCGGCTGTCACAGCGACTGTCACAGCGACTGTCACAGCGGCGTCCCTAGAATCCGCACCGTGACCGACCGGCCCCGCCTGCTCCTGCTGGATGGCCATTCGCTGGCCTATCGCGCCTTCTTCGCGTTGCCGGTCGAAAACTTCAGCACCACCGACGGGCAGCCCACCAACGCGGTCTACGGCTTCACCGCGATGCTCATCAACGTGCTGCGCGACGAGGCGCCCACCCACGTCGCGGTCAGCTTCGACATCTCGCGCAGCAACTTCCGGCACGACGCCTACGCCGACTACAAGGCCAACCGGGCCGAGACGCCAGCCGAATTCAAGGGCCAGGTGTCGCTGGTCCGCGAGGTGCTCGACGCCCTGCGCATTCCGGTGGTCTGCGCTGAGGGCTTCGAGGCTGATGACGTCATCGCGACCCTCGCGACCCAGGCCGCCGCCGACGGCATGGATGTGCTGATCGTGACCGGCGACCGGGACGCCTTCCAGCTCGTCGACGAGCGGGTCACCGTCCTCTACAACGCACGCGGCGTCAGCGACATGCGCCGGATGACTCCCGAGGCGGTGCAGGACAAGTACGGCCTCACCCCCGCCCAGTACCCCGAGTTCGCGGCGCTGCGCGGCGACCCCTCCGACAATCTTCCCGGCATCCCCGGCCTCGGCGAGAAGACCGCAACCAAACTCATCCAGCAGTACGGCGACGTAGCCGGCCTGGTCGACCACGTCGACGAGGTCAAGGGCAAGGTCGGGGACAACCTGCGCGCCGGCATCGCATCGGTGCTGCGCAACCGGCAGTTGACCGAGCTGGTCCGCGACGTACCCCTGGAGGTGCAGCCGGCCGAGCTGCGTCTTGGCCAGTGGGACCGCGACGAGGTGCACAGGGTCTTCGACGCCCTGCAGTTCCGGGTGTTGCGCGAGCGGCTCTACGCCACCTTGTCCTCGGTCGAGCCGGAGGCGGAGGAGGGCTTCGAGGTCGACGTCCAGGTCCTCGGCCCAGGCGAGGTCACGGCTTTCCTGAACGCCTTGCCGCAGGGAGTGCGGGTCGGGCTGCACCTGCAGGGCTCGTGGGGCCGTGGGACGGGCCTCGCCCGGGGGCTGGCAATCGCCGGACCTACCGCCGGTTACGTCGACCTGACCGCGCTGAGCCCTGAGGACGACAAGGCGCTGGGGGAGTGGCTGGCCGATCCCACCCGCGAGAAGGCGATGCACGACAGCAAGGGCCCGATGCTGGCTCTGTCAGCTGCCGGTTTCCAGTTGGCGGGGCTGACATCCGACACCGCGCTGGCCGCCTACCTCGCGCTGCCGGGGCAAGGCGTCTTCGACCTGGCCGATCTGGCGCTGCGCTACCTGCGGCGCGAGCTGCGGGCTGAAGACACCGAGGGCCAGCTGTCCTTCGAGCAAGACGTCACCGGAGCCGCGCACGCCGCCCTGCACGCCCAGGCCGCCGTGGACCTGGCGGTTGCCTTGGACGAGGACCTCGAGCGCCGCGGCGGGACCGCGCTGCTGCGAGACGTGGAGCTGCCGCTGGTCCAGGTTCTCGCCGACTGCGAGCGGGTCGGCATCGCCGCCGACGTGGAGCACCTGACGGCGTTGCAGGACCGGCTGCGCTCGCAGGTGCAGCACGCCGCCGAGGAGGCCTACGCCACCGTGGGCCACGAGTTCCACCTCGGCTCGCCCAAGCAGCTGCAGACCTTGCTGTTCGACGAGCTGGGGCTGCCCAAGACGAAGAAGATCAAGACCGGCTACACGACCGACGCGGACGCCCTGCAGAACCTGATCGGCACGCACCCGGTGATCGACGCGCTGCTGGCCCACCGGGAGATCACCCGGCTGCTCATGGTCGTGGAGAAGCAGCTGCTGCCGACGGTCAGCGACGACGGCCGGATCCACACGACCTTCAAGCAGATGGTGGCGGCGACCGGGCGGCTGTCGTCGGACAACCCCAACCTGCAGAACGTGCCGGTCCGCACCGCGCAGGGCCGCGAGATCCGGCAGGGCTTCGTCGCCGGCCCCGGCTTCGAGGCCCTGATGACCGCCGACTACAGCCAGATCGAGATGCGGATCATGGCCCACCTGTCGGAGGACGAGGGGCTCTGCGAGGCATTCCAGACCGGTGAGGACCTGCACACCTTCGTCGCCTCCCGAGCCTTCGGCGTGCCCGTGGACCAGGTCGACCCCGAGCTCCGGCGCCGGGTCAAGGCGATGTCCTACGGCCTGGCCTACGGGCTGTCTGCCTTTGGTCTCGCGTCTCAGCTGCGGATCACCACCGAAGAGGCCAAGGAGCAGATGGCCGCCTACTTCGAGCGCTTTGGTGGCGTACGCGACTACCTGCACAACGTCGTCGACCAGGCACGCAAGGACGGCTACACCTCGACCATCCTCGACCGACGCCGCTACCTGCCAGACCTGACCAGCGACAACGGCCAGCGCCGTCAGATGGCCGAGCGGATGGCCCTCAACGCCCCGATCCAGGGCTCAGCGGCCGACATCATCAAGATCGCGATGCTCGGGGTGGCCCGGTCACTTCGCGAACAGGGGATGACGAGCCGGCTGCTGCTCCAGGTCCACGACGAGCTCGTCCTCGAAGTCGCCGAAGGCGAAAGAGACAAGCTCGAGGACCTGGTACGACGCGAGATGGGCAACGCCTTCCCGCTGACCGTCCCCCTGGACATCAGCGTGGGCGTAGGCCGCACCTGGGACGACGCCGGTCACTGACAGTCGGCTCGCGCCCCCATTGGGCCGTCGTCAAGGGGGCGGGAGCCGACCCTCAACGAGGCTGGCTGTGGACAGGGCCAGCGCCGACTACCGGGGCCAGGCAGGCTGCCTGTCCATGACAGAACCGTTCAGAGGCTCGGCGTCCGGCAGGTCGCGCCAGCAGCTGCGCGGCAGGGCCTTCAGCCGGGTGCTGCGCGACGTCTACGTGCTCGAGGGGCGCGAGCTCACCCTCCGGACCCGGGTCGAGGCGGCCCTCCTGCTGTTCCCGGACGGCACGCCCTGCACGACCACGGCCGCGCAGCTCCAGGAGCTGCCGGTGCAGGACGACGGTGTGACGCACCTGGCCCGCGGCCTCCGGGCGCCGCGTTCGGAGCGAGCGGCGATCCAGGTCCACCGGTTGGCGTTGCTGCCCGACGAGGTGTTCGAGCTGCGTGGCATGCCCGTCACGACCGGGCCGCGCACCTTCGCGGACCTCGCGGCGACGCACCCGCTGGAGGAGCTCGTTGCCGTCGGTGACGTGGTCCTGCGGCGCTGGGGGAGCGACGCCGTCGCCGAGGCCGTGGCGCGGAGCCGACGCCGGCCGGGCGCGGTGCTGCTCCGGCAGGCACTGCCCCTGCTCGATGCCGGGGCCGACTCCCCGGCTGAGACGCGCGCGCGGCTTCGGCTGCATGCCGCCGGATTCTCCGGGCTCAGGCACGGTGTGGTGGTGCGGGACGTCGGCGGTGGTTGGCTCGGCCAGCCCGACCTGGCCGACGAGGTTGCCAAGGTCGCCTTGCAACACGAAGGCGCCGTCCACTTCCAAAAGGGCGAGCGGCAGCGTCGCAAGGACCTGGACCGTGACGAGGTGGTCCGCCAGGAGGACTGGCAGGTGGTGTCCTCGACTGCCCTCGACGACGCGAAGCCCGATCGCCTGATCGCCAAGGTGACCTCGGCGTACGTCAGGTCAGCCAAGTTGTGGGGCAGCCAGGTCCTCCCGCCGCACCTGCGCTGACCCCAGCCGCCGCCGGCCCCGGTTGACGGTCGGCTGGCGCCCCCCTTCGTGGCGCTTCGCAGGGGCGGGAGCCGACCCTCAACGCGGGGGGGGCAACGGAGGGCGGCCCGCGCAGCCCTTCAGCGCCTGCGGCTGAGGAAGATGGCGGTGCCGGGAACGAGGGCGCCGCGCAAGGGGGACCACTGGCCCCACTCCTGGGTCCGGGCTGCCGGCCACTCCGGTTCGATCAGGTCGTCCAACGCGAAGCCGGCGCCCACGAGTGCGCGCACCCAGTCGCCCAGCGTGCGGTGGTGCTCAACGTAGGTCGCCGCGCCGGCGGAGTCCTGCTCCACGTAGGGGGTGCGGTCGAAGTAGGACTGGCGCACGGTCAGACCGGCCGGACCGGGGTCGTCGGGGAAGGCCCAGCGCAGCGGGTGCGTGACGCTGAAGACCAGCCGCCCGCCGGGCCTGAGCACGCGAGCCACCTCGGCCAGCGTCCCCGGTGCGTCGGCGACGAAGGGCAACGCCCCGAAGGCGCTGACAGCCAGGTCGAAGACCCCCGAAGCGAAGGGCAGTCGCTGGGCGTCAGCCTGCACCAGCCGCTCCACAGCGACGCCTGAGCGCTCATCGAGCACCCGTGACTGCTCGAGCTGCCCCAACGACACATCGAAGGCGGTCACCACAGCTCCAGCCGCGGTCAGCCAGCGGGCTCCTTGGGCCGCCCCGCAGCCGATCTCGAGCACGGCCAGCCCGAGAACAGGCCCGAGCAGGCCCGCCGTACCTTCTTGGAGTCCTTCGGGGCACCACAGGAGGTCAGCGTCACCGAGGACGTCCCCGTGCTCGGCGTAGTAGGCCTCGGCGTTGGCGTCCCACCACAGCCGGTTGGCCCGGGCGGACTCGGCGGAGCCCACCGGCCGATGGGCGGGGTTCGACTCCGGCACGCTCATCCGCGTAGTCTTACCCGTTGTCCTCCGCTCGGAGGGCACCCACCTGTCCCAACGATCCCTTACCCCTCCGGAGCCCACCCCTTGACCAGCACCCTCTCTCCCCTCGACACGGACACCACCCCCCAGGTCGCGATCAACGACATCGGGTCCGCCGAGGACTTCCTCGCCGCCATCGACGAGACCATCAAGTACTTCAACGACGGCGACATCGTCGAAGGCACCATCGTCAAGGTCGACCGTGACGAGGTCCTGCTCGACATCGGCTACAAGACAGAGGGTGTGATCCCCTCCCGTGAGCTCAGCATCAAGCACGACGTCGACCCCAACGAGGTCGTTTCCGTGGGCGATGTGATCGAGGCTCTGGTCCTTCAGAAGGAGGACAAGGAAGGCCGGCTGATCCTGTCCAAGAAGCGTGCGCAGTACGAGCGTGCCTGGGGCGAGGTGGAGGCCAAGAAGGAGGCCGACGAGGTCATCAAGGGCATCGTCATCGAGGTCGTCAAGGGCGGCCTGATCCTCGACATCGGACTGCGCGGCTTCCTGCCCGCCAGCCTCGTCGAGATGCGCCGCGTCCGCGACCTGCAGCCCTACGTGGGCAAGGAGCTCGAGGCCAAGATCATCGAGCTCGACAAGAACCGCAACAACGTCGTGCTCTCCCGCCGCCAGTGGCTCGAGGAGACCCAGAGCGAGGTCCGCAGCTCCTTCCTCGGCCAGCTGCAGAAGGGCCAGGTCCGCAGCGGCCAGGTCTCCTCGATCGTCAACTTCGGCGCCTTCGTCGACCTCGGCGGGGTCGACGGCCTGGTGCACGTCTCTGAGCTGTCCTGGAAGCACATCGACCACCCGTCCGAGGTAGTCGAGGTCGGTCAGGATGTCACCGTCGAGGTGCTCGACGTCGACCTTGACCGCGAGCGCGTCTCGCTGTCGCTCAAGGCGACGCAGGAGGACCCGTGGCAGCAGTTCGCCCGGACCCACCAGATCAACCAGGTCGTCCCCGGCAAGGTCACCAAGCTCGTCCCGTTCGGCGCCTTCGTGCGCGTCGAGGAGGGCATCGAGGGCCTGGTGCACATCTCCGAGCTGGCCGAGCGCCACGTGGAGATCCCGGAGCAGGTCGTCAACGTCGGCGAGGAGCTGCTCGTCAAGGTCATCGACATCGACCTCGAGCGGCGTCGCATCAGCCTGTCGCTGAAGCAGGCCAACGAGAACGGCGTCATCGAGGTCGAGCACTTCGACCCTGCCGCTTACGGCATGGCTGCCTCCTACGACGCCGAGGGCAACTACATCTACCCCGAGGGCTTCGACCCGGAGACCAACGACTGGCTGCCCGGCCATGACGAGGCGAAGGCCGCCTGGGAGGCGCAGTACGCCGAGGCGCGCACGCGCTTCGAGCAGCACCAGGCGCAGATCAGCCGTATGCAGGCGGCCGACGCCGAGGCATCCGAGGCCACCAGCTACTCCTCGGACAGCGGTGCCAGTGAGGGCGAGGCCGGCGACGAGGCGGCGCCCACCCCGGCGCCCGAGTCCAGCGGCTCGCTGGCCACGGACGAGGCTCTGCAGGCGCTGCGCGACAAGCTCTCCGGCGCCTGACCCTGCTCACGATCGGTCTCACCGGAGGCATCGGATCGGGCAAGTCGACGGTCAGCCGTGCGTTCGCGCGCCTCGGTGCCGTCGTGATCGACGCCGACCTGATCGCCCGCGAGGTGGTCGCCCCGGGGACCCCGGGGCTGGCCGCCGTCCTCGCTGAGTTCGGCCCGGGCGTGCAGCTCCCGGACGGCAGCCTCGACCGCGAGGCGCTCGGCCGCCTGGTCTTCTCCGACCACGAGGCCCGGGCCCGGCTGTCGGCCATCCTGCACCCGCTGATCGGCGTCCGCAGCGCCGAGCTCTGGGCGGCCGCGGAGGCGGCCGGCGCCCCGGTCCTGGTGCACGACGTGCCCTTGCTCGTCGAGAGCGGCCTCGAGGCGTCGTACGACGAAGTGGTGGTGGTCGACGTCGACCCGTCGGTGCAGCTGGAGCGGTTGGTCGGAGAGCGGGGCATGGACCGGGAGGAAGCCGGCAACCGGATCGCGGCGCAGGCGACGCGCGAGACAAGGCTGGCGTCGGCCACCCGGGTCCTGCGCAATGAGGGCACCGTCGAGGAGCTCCAGCGGCAGGTGGCGGAGCTCTGGAACGAGCTCCTCGACAAATAATTCCCGACAAGAGGTTATGGGACAGTGACCCCTGGGTAGGTCAGATTAGCTGCCCGGATTGATGCGGTCCGCTCATTTGGGGCTTACCGTTTGACGCGTGCCCCGACCCCGTACACCCCGCCACGTCCAGCCTGCGCGGCTGTCGGAGGCTCTCGAGCGCCTCGACCGCCGCCTCGGTGACCGTGCCATCCGCCTCGTGGCGACCGCCGCTGCCGGCCTGATCCTGCTCTCCGCGGGCGCTGCCTCCGGCGCCTCGGCCGCGCGCCAGGACCGGGTCATCCGCACCGCGGGCTCGGTGACGGAGTTTGCCCCCCAGCCGATCACGCTGCCGCTGGCTGCCAAGCCGCGTCTCACCAGCCGGCCCGTCACCGCCCACGCGCACGCCGCCGCTGCGGCCAGGCGTGCAGCGGCCACCCGGACCCAGGCCAAGCCCGTCAAGCGCTGGCTGCCCACCGGCACCGGCATGTGGCTGCACGACTGGACCCGCTCGGAGCGGGGCAACCCGCGCGCGGTCGTCGGCAAGGCGAAGCGCCACGGCCTCAGCACCCTCTACGTGCAGACCGGCAGCTCCAAGAAGGGCTGGATCGGCGACCCCGTGCTCCGCGCGCTGCTGCCCGCCACCAAGGGCACCGACATCAAGGTGGTGGCCTGGGACTTCCCCAAGCTGGTCAACCCGGTGGTCGACGCCCGGCGGATGGCCAGGGCGGCGACGTTCCGCTGCGCCGGCTGCCCCCGGGTCGCGGCTGTGGCGCCCGACATCGAGACCCGCGCCGAGGGCACCCAGATCACCCAAGCGGCCATCCAGCGCTACTACACCGTCCTGCGTCAGCTCCTCCCGCGGGACGTCGCCATCCTCGCCACCATCCCGTGGCCCAGCGAGATGCGCACCGGCTCCTACCCCTACGCCCGCACCGCGGCGCACGCCGACGCACTGCTCCCGATGGCCTACTGGTACAACCGCTCGCCCGCGGTCGTGACAGCGACCTCGATGCGCTACCTGAAGCGCTTCGGCAAGCCCGTCATGCCCGTCGGACAGGGGTACGACGGAAGGATCGACGCCCCCTACCTGGCGGCTGACCCCAACCCCGGGCTGAGCGTGATGGCCTTCCTGCTGACCGCCAGGCACGGCGGGGCCAAGCACGTGTCCCTGTGGTCCTGGCAGACCACCGGGAAGGCCCAGTGGGCGTCGCTGTCGAAGGGCCGCCGGCTCTTCTCCTGAGCAGGTGTCGGTGGCCCGACGTAGCGTGGACGCATGGCACAGACGATCCTCGGCGCCCACGGCGCGCGGCCCTCTGTCCCACGGTTGGACACCAACCTGCGCCGCACGGGCCGGCGGTTCGAGGTCGTCTCGGACTTCCAGCCGGCCGGCGACCAGCCGGCCGCGATCGAGGAGCTGACCCGACGGCTCAAGGCCGACGTCCCGGACGTCGTGCTGCTGGGCGCGACCGGCACCGGCAAGTCCGCCACCACCGCCTGGCTGATCGAGCAGGTCCAGCGCCCGACCCTGGTGATGGCGCCCAACAAGACGCTCGCCGCCCAGCTGGCCAACGAGTTCCGCGAGTTGCTGCCGCACAACGCAGTGGAGTACTTCGTCTCCTACTACGACTACTACCAGCCCGAGGCCTACGTCCCGCAGACCGACACCTACATCGAGAAGGACTCCTCGATCAACGAGGAGGTCGAGCGGC
>Ga0136633_1003383_pt1 | contig 10522 bp, 11 predicted proteins | sample AntDrymeUQ832206_2_FD_105494 | JGI IMG/M metagenome (GOLD analysis project Ga0136633, IMG submission 105494) | Polar desert sand microbial communities from Dry Valleys, Antarctica - metaG UQ83 (22.06) | ecosystem: Environmental > Terrestrial > Soil > Desert | place: Antarctica: Dry Valley...
CGCACTTTATGGCCGTCCCCGTGATCGTCAGCCAGACCGACTACATCGTGACCGTGCCGCGGCGGCTGGCCCAGGCCTTCGCCGGTTTCCCGGGCATCGTGATGGTCGAGTCGCCGATCAGCATCGCGCCGTTCGAGATCAAGCAGCACTGGCACGAGCGCTATCACCACGATCCGGCGAACCAGTGGCTGCGGGCCTTGATCGCCGAGCTGTTCCTCGAGTAGCGCAATCCGCGCCGGACGGTGCCGACGCGGGCCGTCCGCCCTACATCGTTGCCAGGCCGGCCCGCACGAGCAGGATTTCGGCGCTGTCGTTCCAGACGTCCATCCGCACGATCTTGCCGGCCCGCACCACGAAGCGGTCGAGATAGCGGTTGCCCGAGAACGGCGTGCCGTCGGGCCACTCGCCGTACAGCGTGCCGGTGTTGTAGACGATGGCCTCGTCGTCGCCGTCGCCCGCGACCACGTCGGTGCGCTCGAACTTCTTCTTCACGACCCGGTAGCGCGAGGCGTTGAACGCCGTCACGCCGGCCGGCTCGTTGAACAACCGGCCCCCCGTGAAGGTGATCCGGACGTCGGGCGCCATGAAGGTGCGTGCGAGCACCGGGTCGGGGATCATCGACGCCTCGAGATAGGTCTCGACGATCCGGCGCGCGCGCTCGATGACCGATCCGGCATCGGCGGGGGAGAGAGTCTCGCTGGCCATGGCCTTGTACTCCAGGCGGTGGGGGGCTTTCGATGGTAACGACGCCGGGACGCTGGCGATATCCATGGAATGAATCTTGCAAATCAGGGACGATGCGGTAGGCAGGCGCAGACCGAAGCGTTAGATTGCCTCGCTCGCCTGCGACGTTTCCAGCGACATTTCCTTCCATCGACCAAGGAGTCTCCATGATCGGCAACCTTCCCCGCCGCACCCTGCTTCAGCTGAGCGCGCTCGCCTGCGGACTGGCGCTCGCCGGCCCGCTGGCCGCCGCCGAACCGGTCAAGATCGGTCTGGTGACGGCGCTGTCGGGCCAGTCGGCGCGCGCTGGCGAAGCCATCAGCCGCGGCCTGGCCGTCGCCATCGACGAGATCAACGCCAAGGGCGGCGTGCTCGGCGGCCGGATGCTCGAGCTGGTTCGACGCGACGACGAGGCCAACCCCGCCAAGGGCCAGATCGCCGCCCGCGAGCTCCTGTTCAAGGAAAAGGTGGCGGTGCTCTTCGGTGGCCTCGACACGCCGGTGTCGCTGGCCATGATCCAGATCGCCAACGAGCAGAAGGTCCCCTTCATGGGTCCGTGGGCGGCGGGAACGGCGATCACCCGCAACGGCGCCAATCCGAACTTCGTGTTCCGGGTGTCGGCGGTCGACGAGATGGTCGACCAGGCGATGCTGCAGTACGCGAGGAAGAACTTCGCCGCCAAGAACCCCGGCATCATCGTCGTCAACAACCCCTGGGGCGAATCGAACCAGAACGGTCTGACGGCGGCCTTGCAGGCCCAGGGCATGAAGCCGGCCGGCATCGAGAAGTTCGAGCCCAACGATGTCGACGTCACACCGCAGCTGTCGCGCCTGAAGTCAGCGGGCACCGACGTGCTGCTCATGGTCGGCAACGTCGGTCCCTCGGCGCAGGTCGTGAAGTCGCTCGACCGCATGGGCTGGAAGGTGCCCATCGTCTCGCACTGGGGCCCGGCCGGCGGTCGGTTCACCGAGCTGGCCGGACCGAACGCCAAGGACGTGATCTTCGTGCAGACCTACAGTTTCTTCGGCAAGCAGACGCCGGCCGGCGAGCGCGTGATGGCGGCCCTGAAGAAGAAGTACTCCGACATCAAGGGGCCGAGCGACGTGACGCCGGCCGTCGGCGTCGCCAACGCCTACGACGCCATGCACCTGACGGCACTCGCGATCGAGAAGGCCGGCAGCACGCAGGGCGACGCGATCCGCCAGGGCTTCTACAAGATCGACAAGTACGACGGCCTGATCAAGACCTACACCAAGCCGTTCACTCCGGACAACCACGACGCCATCGGCAAGGACGACTACGTGTGGACGCGCTTCATCGGCAACGAGATCCTGCCGGTCGAGACCGCCGGCAAGTGACCGCCGGCAAGTGACCGTCTGACCGCCGTCGATCAGCGCGCGGCGCCGACCCGTCGATTGAGTTCGAGGCCGGCCAGCAGGCCGGCGGCGATGTCGGCGCCGGAGCTGGAGCCGATGGCGAGGACGCGGCGCATCGCGACGTCGACGGTGTCGGGCGTGCCCTCCAGCAGGGCGCCGACGAGGTCGACGATCGACTGGCGGACGCGACCGCGCGCCGCCTGGTGCAGGGCGGCGAGGCTGATCGCATGGGTCCGCGTGGCGGCCCGCGCAACGACGTCGCGGCCGCCGCCCAGCCAGCCCCTGCACGGGCTGCCGTCGACGTGCAGCACGGCGAACAGGCCGACGAGGTAGTCGTCGCCGGAGGGCGTCAGTCCGGGTCCCAGTCCGACCATCGAGACTGCGTGGTCGCCGGCGTCGGCATGCCGGCCGTCCTCGAGCGCGGCGAGCAGTTCGGCGCTGTGCCGGGCGAGGACACCGCGCGCGGCTGCGAGCAGATCGCCGACCTCGCCGTCGCCGTTGCCGTTGCCATGACCAACGTCGCCGACCTCGCCGGGCGGGACCGGCGGGAAGCTGCCGCCGACGCCCGGCGCGTGCAGCAGTCCGACCGCCCGAAGCAGGTTCGGCTGCGGCGGGGCGGCCGCGACGGGATACGCAGGCAGCCGGCAACGCCACGGGCGAGCCGAGGCGAAGACGACCTCGACGCCGGCACCGATGCGCAGCCCGGTCCCGCTCGGGCGGACCGGCTCGCCGACGACCCCATGGGTGGCAGCGAAGCCGGCCGTGTCGAGGCGGGCGCTGTGCGGCGCATCGTCGAGGTCGCGGCTGGCGAGCGTGACGAGCCGACCCCCGTCGACCTCGATGTTGAGGGCGCGGTCAAAGATGCTGTGGATGCGGCCGCTCAGGCCCCCGGCCCGGACGGCGCGCAGCAGGGCCAGGTCGGCGCTGCGGGCGTGCAGGATCATCGCCGCAGCTCCGGGGCCGGGGCGGGGGTCGGTCGGGATCGGTTCATGTCGCTACAGTTGATGCGGGCACCCGGCCTGCCACGGGTTCGGCCCACCACGATATGGCAAAGGAAGCGCATGGCTCTCTACGAGATCGACGGGCACCGTCCCGAACTCCACCCCACGGCCTGGGTCGCCGAGAGCGCCGAGGTGATCGGCAACGTCACCCTGGCCGAAGGCAGCAGCGTCTGGTCGCAGGTCGTCATCCGCGGCGATGGCGATGAGCCGATCCGCATCGGCGCCCGCTCGAACGTGCAGGACGCCTCGGTCCTGCACGCCGACCCTGGCAAGCCGCTGACGCTCGGCAGCGACGTGTCGATCGGCCACATGGTCATGCTGCACGGCTGCACCATCGGCGACGGTGCGCTGATCGGCGTCGGTGCGGTCGTCCTCAACGGCGCAGTGATCGGCGCCAACAGCATCGTCGGCGCCGGCGCGGTGGTGACCGAGGGCAAGGAGTTCGCGGCCGGCTCGCTGATCATCGGCAGTCCGGCGCGCGCCGTCCGCGAGCTGTCGCCCGAGCAGGCGGAGCGGGTGCGCCACGCAGCCGCTCACTACGTCGACAACGCCGAGCGTTTCCGGCGTGGACTGAAGCGGGTGGGCTGACCATGGCGACGCTGCCCGGAATGCCGCAGACCGACGAGCCCGAGCCCGACGCGTTGCCGGTCGAGCCCGACGACGGCACGACCCTGCCCGTGCCGCCGCCCGAGCCGGGCCACGAGCCGGTCGAGCCCCCCCGGGCTTAGGGGGAGGCCGCGACCGGCGGACCGTTTTCCCGGCCCGCGACCGGGCGGCGGAGCGCACAATCGCGCCGCCTTCACTCCGCATCCCTGCTGTCGATGATCCGCGTCTGGCTCGTGCTGACCGTGACCTTGCTCGGCCTCGGCTTCGCTGCGTGGGCTTCCGACTTCGTCACCCTGCAGGGCGAGCGGACGGTCTACAGCGTCGAATGCCGGCAGGGCGAGTGGCAGGGCGAAGACTGCACCGGCAGCGTCGTCGCCGGGCCGCGCTACCGCTACCGCGCCCTGAAGCGTCGCAGCGAGGTGGTGTTCTGGGCCGCTGGCGTCAACGAGCCGTCGGGCAAGCTCATCGGCTGTCGTGTCCAGGACGGCCGCAACTGGGTCTGCGAGCCGAGTGCGGACGCCGCCCGCTCGGTCACGTTGGCGATGGTGGACGGCTCCCCGGTCGCCGGACCGTCCGGCGTCATCCGCCAGGCTCGTGCGGTCAGCAAGTTTCGCTGGCTCCTGCTCGAGCAGGGAATCAGCTCGAGCCGCCCGGTGCCGCCGATGGACGCCCTGGACTCCTAGGGTGCATTCGCTCTGAGAGACTTCGTCGAGTCGGAAGGACGGGGGGCGCTCTGATGCGCTTCCAAGTTGGAGCGTGCTGTGTTGGAAGGTGATCAGGCCGGCGGGGCATTCTGCTACGCTCATGTCCGCCGCCGTCGGCCTGCGGCCGCCGGCTCCTCCTTGACTTCGCTCCGCAGAACGCCCCACCGTCCTGATCAGCCACCGTCTGTGCAGTTCACCGCCCGCGAAAGCAGGTCTCGCCGCGGGCATCGGGTGGCCGCCGGAGCGAAGTAAAGGAGGAGAAACGGGGCGCAGCCCCGTTTCGGGGGACATGAGCGGAGGCGGCCGCCCGGTGTCCGCGGCGCGCGCCACTCCGGAGCATCTCGATCCAATGGCTGCCGGCGTCAGGGATCGACGCGGGCCCAGGGTGAGCGGCGCGGCCAGCGCGGCTTGACGACGCCGGTCGTCAGCGCCGTGCCGGCGAAAAGGATGGCGCAGCCGACCGCCAGCGGCCAGGTCAGCGTTTCAGCGAGGAACAGCCAGCCCCAGACGACGGCGAACAGCGGCACCAGGAAGGTCACGGCGACGGCGTTGGTCGGCCCGGCGCTGGCGATCAGTCGGAAGAAGAGGATGAAGGCGATGCCGGTGCAGAGCAGCGACAGGGCGAGGGCGGCGAGCCATTCGCGCGCCGACGGCGCGACGTCGGGCCAGGTGAGGGCCGCTGGCACGGCGAGCAGCAGCGTGGCGGCGAGCTGGCTGCCGGCGGCGATGGCGAGCGACGGCGCCTGGCTCAGATGGCGCTTCACCAGGTTCGGCGCGACGCCGTAGCAGACGGTCGCGGCGAGGCAGGCGGCGACGGCGAGCGTCGAGCCACCGTGCTCGAAGTCGGAGCGCGCAAGGGCGACCGCGACGACACCGCCGAAGCCGAGCGCCAATCCGGCGATCCGCCAGGGCGTCAGACGATCGGCCAGCCACAGCCAGGCGATGATGGCGGTGAAGAGCGGCGTCGCCGAGTTGAAGATCGCGGCCAGGCCGGCGCTGATCGACAACGTGCCGTAGCTGAGGAGGGCGAACGGGATCGCCGAGTTGACGAGGCCGACGATGGCGATCGGCCGCCAGTGGCGGCGCAGCGCCGCCAGCTCGCCGTGCCAGGCAAGCAGCGGCAGGAGAAGCAGGGCGGCGCCGCCGACCCGGACGGCGGCAAGGGCGACCGGGCCGAAGGTCGGCGCGGCGATCCGCATGAACAGGAACGAGGCCCCCCAGATCGCCGCCAGCGCGAGCAGGTCGACGAGGTCGCGGCGGGTCAATGCAGTTCCAGCTGCACCGGCAGGGCCGGCGCGCCCTTCGGGCAGCGTCGGCGTTCGAGGGCGAGCAGGGCCGTCTTGCGGTCGAGGCCGGCGGCGTAGCCGGTCAGCGCGCCGTTGCTGCCGATGACGCGGTGGCAGGGGACGATGATGCTCACCGGGTTGCGACCGACGGCGGTGCCGACGGCGCGGCCGGCGGCCGGCCGGCCGAGGCGGGCGGCGATCGCGCCGTAGCTGCACGTCGCCCCGGGTGCGATCCGCAGCAGCTCGGCCCAGACGCGCTGCTGGAAGTCGGTTCCCTGCAGGTCGAGCTGGACGTCGAAGGCGTAGCCAACGCCGTCGAAGTAGTCGCGCAGCTGGGCCGCCGCGCGGACCAGCAGCGGGTCGTGGGCCCGTTCGGGTGCCGCGATCGGCAGCGGATGGTGCTTCTGGTGGTCGAACCAGGCGCCGGCGAGGCCGGCCTGCGTGCGTGCCAGCAGCAGCGGCCCGAGCGGCGTGTCGATGCGCGTCTGCGCGGTGCAGTTGCCGAGGATGGAATCGGTGGCGGTGCTCATGATGGGCTTCCTTGGAGCGAGTTCCACAAACGCAGCAGGGCGTACGAGCGCCAGGGCTGCCAGGCTTCGGCATGACGGACGGCGTCGCGCAGGCTGGCGGTGCCGTAAAGCCGCTGCATCGCCTTCAGGGCGGCGACGTCGCCCGGCGGGAAGGCGTCGGGCCAGCCGAGGGCGCGCATCGCCACGTAGTGCGCCGTCCACGGACCGATGCCGCGGATTTCGCTGAGGCGGGCGATCAGCGGCTCCGGCGCCGCGTTCGGCCGCAGCAGCGGTGCCAGCGTCGGCCAGTCGCGCGCGAGGGCAGCGATCGCCTCGGCGCGGTTGCGGATGATGCCGAGCTCGGCGATGCGCTCGATCGGCGTCGACGCGAGCGCCTCGGGACCGGGAAACGCGCGTGTCACGTCGGGCCAGGGTGTCGCCAATTCGCTGCCGAAGCGGCCGACCAGCCGGCCGGCGATCGTTCGCGCCGCGGCGACGCTCACCTGCTGGCCGAGGACGGCGCGGACGGCGAGCTCGAAACCGTCGACGCTGCCCGGCAGGCGCAGGCCCGGCTCGCCGGGCAGGCCGGCGAGCGCGGCGTCGATGGCCTCGGGCGCCGCGTCGAGATCGAGCCAGCGTCGAACGGCGGCGATGACCGCGCCGCTGGCGGCGCCGAGCGATGGCGAGAACGACAGCTGCACCCGCGCCGAGGCCGGCACGAAGCGCGCCTCGAGCCAGCCCGCCGACGCGGCCAGCGCGCCAGCGCGCAGGCTGCGCCGGATCGCCAGGTCGTCGACCGCTTCGATGCCGGGGATGGCCCGCTGGCCGACGAACGCAAGCAGCGCCGCGGCGTCGTGCGGCACGCGGTAGCCGAGCCGGACCGTCACGGCGCGCGCCAGCTCGTCGTTTGCCGGCCGGCCGCGCACCGAGCGCACCGCCTCGGCGTCGGGCGAGCGGCGGCGCAGGCGGGTCGGATTCATCCGGTAGCCGCCGACGAAGGCGGCGTTGAAGCGGCGCAGGCTGCGAAAGCCGCTGGTCAGCGCGATCTGCGCGATCGGCATCGCGGTGTCGGTCAGCAGCTGCTTGGCGAGCAGCAGGCGTCTCGTCTGCAGGTACTGCAGCGGCGTGACACCGTGTTCGGCGAGGAAGATTCGGCGCAGGTGCCGGTCGCTGACGCCAAGCCGGAGGGCGAGGGTGGCGACGCTGCCCGGCGCGCCGCTGGCCGCGCTCTCGTCGAGCGCCGAGGCGGCCTGGCGAGCGAGCGTGCGCGACGCGTCCATCACCGTCCATGGCAGGCCGGGACCGGGCGCGACCTCCGGACGGCACTTGAGGCAGGGGCGGAACGAAGCGGCTTCGGCCTGCGCCGGCGTCGCGAAGAAGCGGCAGTTGCGGCGGGCCGGGACGCGGACTCGGCAGATCGGCCGGCAATAGACCCCGGTCGACGTCACGCCGACGAACAGCCGGCCGTCGAAGCGGGCGTCGCGGGCGAGAAGGACCTGGTAGGCCGCGTCGTCATCGATCGTCATGGGCCCATTGTGGTCGTCGGCGACGTCCAGATCTGGCCGTTTCCGGACATGTCGCGACGACCCGGTCGGATCGCCGGACCGGACCGCGATCCGGTCCTCGATCCGGTCCGTGATCTACGTCGGCGCCGGGCTGCGGCTCAGGCGCGGCCGTGCCGGCCGTCACCGTCGACGAAGCGGCCGGCGCCGCGCGCTGCCTCGCCGGAGCTCAGGGTCCGGCGCCCGTGCGCGAACTCGGCGGCCAGCGCCGAGCGCATGTCGAGGCCGAACTGGCCACGCGCGCTGGCCCGGTCGTTGCGCAGGCAGGCCTGCGGCAGGGCAGCGATCTCGCGGGCCAGCGCCTGCGCGGCGGCCACGGCCTCGCCGCGACCGACTAGGCGGTTGGCCAGGCCGATCGCGAACGCTTCGTCGGCGTCGACCGCCCGGCCGGTGAGGATGAGGTCCATCGCCCGGCTCTCGCCGATGAGGCGCGGCAGCCGCACCGTGCCGCCGTCGACCAGCGGCACGCCGAAGCGGCGACAGAAGACGCCGAAGACGGCCGTCGCCGCGGCGACGCGCAGGTCGCACCAGAGAGCGAGCTCGAGGCCGCCGGCGACAGCGTAGCCCTCGACGGCGGCGATGACGGGCTTGCCGAGGTCGAGCCGCGTCGGGCCCATCGGCCCGTCGGCCGCCATGTCGTCGTCGAGCGTCAGGGCCGCCGGGTGGCGCGCGTCGCCGGTGGCGCCCCAGCCGCCGGCGACGGCCACGGTGCGCAGGTCGGCGCCGGCGCAGAAGTGGCCGCCGCTGCCGGCGAGGACGGCGACCCGCGCCTCGGCGTCGGCATCGAAGGCCCGAAAGGCGTCGGCCAGGGCGCGCGCCGTCGGCCCGTCGACCGCGTTGCGGACCTCGGGCCGCTCGATGAAGACGGTCCAGACCGCCGCGTCCCGTTCGATTCGCACGTTGTTCATGGCACTTTCCGGGTTTGCCCGCTCGCTGGCGCGCCGCGTCATCGCTACAACGCACCGGCCTGCCCGCTTCGGGCAAGGATAGCCGGCGAGCCGCGGCGCCGGCGTCGTCGGCGGCCCTCGCCGTGCTTCGGGAGGCGCGTGCTTCAGTCCCTGCAGATCGTCATCAGCGGCGTTGCGCAAGGCTGCATCTACGGCCTCATCGCCCTCGGCCTCGTCCTGATCTACAAGGCGACCGAGACGGTGAGCTTCGCGCAGGGCGAGCTGATGATGCTGGGCGGCTTCGGCGGCTTCGCCCTGACGACGCTGCTCGGCCTGCCGTTCTGGCTCGCCTTCATCGCCACCGTGCTGGCGATGGGCGTCTTCGGCGTCGTCCTCGAGCGGCTGACCATCCGCCCCATCCTCGGCCAGCCGGCCTTCTCGATCGTCATGCTGACCATCGGCATCGGCTACGTCGCGCGCGGCGTCGTGACGATGATCCCGGGCATCGGCACCGAGACGCACAGCATCGCCGTGCCCTACAAGAACGAGGTCTGGCGGGTCGGCGGCCTCGTCCTCAATGTCGAGCAGATGGTCGTCATCGCCGCGACGGTCGTCCTGTCGGCGGCGCTGTACGCGATGTTCCGCTACACCCGCGTCGGCATCGCCATGCAGGCGTCGTCGCAGAACCAGCTCGCCGCCTACTACATGGGCATTCCGGTGAAGCGGCTGAACGGCCTCGTCTGGGGCCTCGCCGCCGCCGTCGCGGCGATCGCCGGGCTGCTGCTTGCGCCCATCACCTTCGTCTACGCGAACATGGGCTTCATCGGCCTGAAGGCGATTCCGGCCGCCGTCGTCGGCGGCTTCGGCAGCCTGCCGGGCGCCATCGTCGGCGGCATCGTGATCGGTGTCGTCGAATCGCTTTCCGGCTTCTACCTGCCCGAAGGGTTCAAGGACATCGCCCCCTACGCCGTCGTGCTGGTCATGCTCGTCGTCCGGCCGAACGGCCTGTTCGGCGAAACCCTGCGCAAGAAGGTCTGAGTCGTCGAGCCGCCATGCGATATCTCTTCAAGACTTCCTACCTGCAGGACATCAGGCTCGCCCGGCACGGCGGCCATGTCTTCTGGTACGGCGCCCTGGTGCTGCTGATGCTCGCCGCGCCGTGGATCGTCTCCGAGTACTGGCTGGCCCAGCTCACCTTCATCCTCATCTACGCGGTGGTCGGCCTCGGCCTGATGCTGCTGTCGGGCTTCACCGGTCTCTTCTCGCTCGGCCACGCGGCGTTCATCGGGGTCGGGGCCTACACCGAAGGGGTGCTGGTCGCCGCCGGCCTGCCGTTTCCCCTCGCCATGGCGGCAGCCGGCCTCGTTGCGGCGGCGGTCGGCGTCGTCGTCGGCCTGCCGGCGCTGCGCGTCAAGGGGATCTACCTCGCCATCGCGACGCTCGCCTTCGGCTTCATCGTCGTCGAGGTGTTCGCGCGTTGGGAGAGTCTCACCGGCGGCAATGCCGGGATGCATGTCAAGTCGCCGACCCTGCTCGGCTGGAGCGCCGACTCCGACCAGTCGTTCTACTTCGTCTGCCTGATCGTGGCGGTGATCGCGACCCTGGCCATCCTCAACATCCTGCGCTCGCCGACTGGTCGCGCCTTCGTCGCCATCCGCGACTCGGAGGTGTCGGCGCAGAGCCTGGGCATCCACCTGGCGCGCACCAAGACCCTGTCGTTCGCCCTCTCGGCAGCGTTCGCCGGTGTCGGCGGCGCCTTGTACGCCCACAAGCTGAAGTTCATCTCGCCCGATCAGTTCGAGATCCTGCAATCGATCGACCTCGTGCTGATGATCGTGGTCGGCGGCATCGGCTCGGTGCACGGGGCC
>Ga0136633_1003384_pt1 | contig 10522 bp, 12 predicted proteins | sample AntDrymeUQ832206_2_FD_105494 | JGI IMG/M metagenome (GOLD analysis project Ga0136633, IMG submission 105494) | Polar desert sand microbial communities from Dry Valleys, Antarctica - metaG UQ83 (22.06) | ecosystem: Environmental > Terrestrial > Soil > Desert | place: Antarctica: Dry Valley...
GCCGCCGCCGCGCGCGCGGCCGAGCCCGCGCTGCGAGGTGTGGCGGGAGCCGTCCGGTACCCCTCCGAAGCCCAGTGCGAGCCCCAGCGCTTCGTCGAGGCCGTCGGGGAGGCGGCGCTCGCCAAGGGCGCCGTCCTGCATGACCGGACCGACGTGCTGTCGCTGCGCGACGCCCGCGTGCTGACCACCCACGGCCCCGTCGAAGCCGACGCGATCGTCGTCGCCGCCGGCGCTTGGACACCGCAACTCGTGCGCGAGCTCGGACCGCGCCTGCCCGTCGAAGCGGGCAAGGGCTACGCGATCGACCTCGAGCGGACCCCGCAGGCCCCGCGTACGCCGCTGATCCTCCACGAGGCACGCGTCGCGGTGACGCCGTTCGCCGACCGGGTCCGCCTGGCCGGCACCCTGCAACTGGCCGGCCTCGATCTTTCCGTCGACCGGCGCCGCGTGGAGGCGATCTGGGCCGCCGCCCAGCGCCAGCTGACGCCGGAATCGATCGGCGGGGAGCGCCGCGAGGTCTGGCGCGGGCTGCGGCCGTGCGCTCCCGACGGGCTGCCGATCGTCGGCCGGCTGCCCCGGCGACCCGAGGTCATCGTCGCCACCGGGCACGCCCAGCTCGGCCTCACGCTCGCGCCCGTCACGGGAAGGATCGTCGCCGAGCTCCTGCGCGGCGAGACGCGCGCCGACGCGCGCACGCTCTCCCCTTCGCGCTTCTAGATGATGCGGGGGCGGCCGCGGGCGGCGTCTGCCCGGCCCTGCGCCCCGGAGTTCTTGCGCGCCGCCGATTCGGCGTCGTAGCGCTCGCGAGCCTGCTCGACGCGCTGGCCGTGCGCGAGCGCCCAGTTGCCGAGCGAGCGCATCGGCCCGGCGAGCGACACACCGAGCGGCGTCAGGGCGTACTCGACGCGCGGCGGGACCTCGGGATGCACGTGGCGCGTGATCAGCCCGTCGCGCTCCATCGCCCGCAGCGTCTGCGTGAGCACCTTCTCGGAGATCGGGTCCAGCTGGCCGAGCAGCTCGTGATAGCGCTTGGTGCCCTCGCCGAGCTCGAGCAGGACGCCCACCGACCACTTCGAGGAGACGACCCCGAGCCCCTCGCGGACCAGGCGCGCGGCCCGGGCGCGCTGCGCGGCGCGCACGTGCGACGTGACGACGTGTGCCGCAACGCTGCTCATCTCACACCTTTCCCAGGGGTGTCTTGAGGAAGAACGGCTCGCGCACCCGGCACTCCTTCCCGTCCAGGCACGCGAAGACGAACGGCGCCGAGCGGATGCGCTCGTCGCGAATGTGGCCGAGCGACAGGTCGAACCCGGGAGCCCAGTTGAGCGCGGTGTCCGGACCCGCCTTGGCAGCACCGACCTGCGAGACCGCCGGGCTGCCGAAGTCCGCCGATGCTGCGGAGATGGCCAGGGGAACAGCGACCGCGACGGTCGCGGCACCGTTGAGGAACGCGGTCCGGCGCGCGCGGCGGCGAGCCAGCGACCTGGCGGCCGCGGCTTCGATGCGGGCGCCGAGCTCGTCGAGTTCGGGCGGGAGCGGGCGGCGGAAGCTCATGCGCCGGCTCCCTCGAGCTCGGCGTGGCAGGTTCGCAGCGCCCGCGAGACGCGCAGGCGCGCCGCGTTGATCGAGCAGCCCAGGCGCTCGGCGATCTCCTCGTAGGAGAGCTGGTGGATGACCCGCAGCTCGAGCGCGCGCCGCTGCTCGGACGGGAGCGCCGCGACCGCGAGGTGCAGCGCCGGCGCCAGTGAGTCCGCCGAGATGCGATCGTCGACGGCGTCGTAGTCCTCGGCACCGCCGAAGCCGACCGGCAGCCCCATGCGCGCCCGCGCCGCCGTCTCGATCCGGTTGTGCTTGTGGTACTGGCGCAGGAGGTTGCGCGCGATCCCGAACAGCCATGGCGCGCCGTTGCCGTCCGCCATGTCCTTGAAGCGGCGCAGCATGCGCCAGGCCTGCGCGAACGTCTCGGCGGTCAAGTCCAGCGACGCGCCCTCAGAGCCCGTGTTGCGCGTGAACCACGCCCGCACCCACACCGCGTAGCGGTCATAGAACTCCCGGAACGCCTGCGGATCGGTCCGCGCTGCGGAGAGGAGTTCGGCGTCGGTGCGAAGGGGAACGGGCATGCCTCGTGTCGGCGAGCGGCGCTCGTCGTACTTCATGGCTCGAACACCCCAATCATGTCGCACGCTCACAGATCACGCGACAGCACTTTCTCGAGATCGAAGCCGGAGGCGTTCTCGTGCTCGCGAACGCGCTCGATCACGAGGTGCGCGGAGTCGGGTCCGAGGCGCAGCGATCCGACCACGTTGTCGAACCACGGCTCCTCGTGGGTGAAGCGCCAGCGCAGGCGGGGAGCCGGAACGCGGGCGCTGCGGGCGAGCCAGCGGCCGGCGAGCGCCATCGGCCGCGAGGTCGCGAACCGGATCACGCGCCGCTCCTTGCTGTCGAGCGGATTTCGGAACGGGGAACACACCGCCTGGTACGTCCTCGAGATCACCCCTGAGCCCCGGGGGAACCCGACTTCGGCGAGGTAGGCGTGGTGGACGTCGCCCGACAGCGCCACGATCGTCTTCGGCGGAGTTCCGTGGCGGCCCGCGCCGATCTCGCGGATCAGATCGCTCAGCCGCTCGAAGGACTTGCGGAACGCCGCCCAGTGCTCGAGGTCGTACTCCTGGCGCAGCGATTCCGCGATGCCGACGAAGCGGTCCCCCCAGGCGCCTTCGCAGACCGCCTCGTTCCAGGCCTCCATGTGGTGCATGCCCTCGGCGAGCAGCCACGGCAGCGAAGTCCCGATCAGCAGATGCGGGAGTTCGGTCTCGCGCGCGTTGCGCTCGATGAAGCCCCATTCGCGGTCGTCGACCATCGAGCGCGACCCCGGCTCGAGCACCCGGCCGGCGCGCGAGTCGACCATGATCAGCCGCGCCGGGCCGATGTCGCGGACGAAGCTCCAGAGCGTCGAGTCGACCGAGCGCTCCGCTTGCGTGGCGAACTCGCGCAGCATCGGCCCCGCGTCGTCGACCTCGCAGACGCGCTGGTAGAGCGCGTCGCGCTCGAGTTCCTCAGGCGCGAGGTTGCCGATGTGCTGGTGGATCCAGTACGCCGTGAACGCGCCGACGATGCGCTCCTTCCACCACGGCTGCCGGCGGATCTCGTCGACCCACTTCTGTGACGTGTTCCAGTCGTCGAGCACGTCGTGGTCGTCGAAGATCATCGCCGTCGGCACGTTGGAGAGCAGCCAGCGGATCGGCGGGTCGTTCCAGGACTCGCGGTAGAGGTGCGTGTACTCCTCGAAGTCGGCGAGCTGCTCCCCCGGAGCGATCGACACGTCCCGGCGCGAGCGGATGAACTCGACGGTGGCGGGCGCGACCTCGTCGGCGTAGATCTGATCGCCGAGCATCAGCAGGGCGTCGGGCCAATCCGCGGGTTCGGTTGCTCGCATCCGCATCACCAGGGCACGCAGCGCATCGACCTCGCGGCCGTCCTCGTGCTCGTCCTTGCGCAGGATCCAGGGCTTCTCGTGCGGGTAGGCGATCCGGCACGAGCCGAAGACCACCTGCACCTCCCCGCCGGGCGTGGCGGTGCGGATGAGCGGCGGTGGGAACTCGGTGTCCTCGAGCGGCCAGACCGGCGTCCCGTCGCAGGCGACCTCGTAGGGATGAGCGGTCCCGGGCTCCAGTCCCGTCACGTGCACGAGCGCGTAGTGATGGCCCTCGACGCAGAACGTCCGCCGCTCGGCATCGAGGACGGAGACGGTACAGGCGGCGTCGGTCTCGACCCAGATCGTGGCCTGGGTCTCGTCGACGTAGCGCAGAAGAGGTCCGAGGAGCAGACGCGGCACGCCCGCCCACGCTATCTGCGCGGGCGGGCGGCCGTGTGGATTTCTGCTTGCGAGCGCTCAGTCGAGCGTGTCGATCGGGCGCTCGCCGTGGCGGTCCTGCGGGTTGAGCACGATGGCGGTGTAGGCCATGTAGGCCAGCAGCGCACCGATCACGGGGCCGAGGATGAAGACCCAGAAGTCGCCGGTCTCACCACCGGCGATCGCCGGACCGAACCAGCGCGCCGGGTTGAAGCCGGCGCCGGTCAGCGGGGCCAGCACCATGACGCAGAAGCCGAGCGTGGATCCGATCACGAACGGCGCCCAGTTGCGGTTCCCGCGGGGGTTGACGGCCGTGGCCATGATCGCCCACATCAGGAAGAACGTGCCGATCGCCTCCACCGCGAGGCCCCCGAGCACGCTGCCGCCGAGGAAGTCCGGCCCCGTCGCCGCCGGCGGGACGCCCGGGGCGGCCGCGGGGGTGGCCGCCGCATCGGAGATGGCCAGCGCGCCGTAGTTGACGCCGCTGCCCTCGTTCTCGAGCAGCAGCTTGGCCAGCATGGCGCCGAGCAGACCGCCGATCAGCTGCACGACGATGTAGATGAGGGCGTCCGGCGGGCGGATCTTGCGCCCCACGAGCAGGGCGATGGTCACCGCCGGGTTGAAGTGCGCGCCCGACGCGCCGCCCAGCGACGTGATCAGGAGCATGAGGACGAACGTGTGCACGAGGCCGATGACCGTGAAGTCCGCGTAGCCGAGGCCGTCGCCCGAGTAGACCGAGACGACGGCGGCGACGAAGAACACCAGGCCGAACGTGCCGATCAGCTCGGCCAGATACGCGGCCGGCCCTCCGACCTCACTCGTCGATGCGCGCGCGGGTGCCCTGGTGTGGGGCGGTTCGTGCGCAGCTGCGGTGCTTGCTTCCATACGAGCTGCCTCCTGTCGTGGAAAAGGTGAGCCCCAACCGGGTGGCTGAAGCGGCGGGGGTACCGTTCCGCACGTATGCCCAGATTCCTTGCCGCCGCGCTCGCCGCGATCTCCCTCGCGCTCGCGGCCTGCGGGGGGACCGCCGGTGGCGAGCGCCCGAATGAGGAGGCCACGCTCCTGCTCGACTTCACGCCGAACGCCGTGCACGCCGGGATCTACGTCGCCAGCTCGCGCGGCTTCGACGAGGCCGAAGGCGTGGACCTTCAGATCGAGCAGCCGGGCCAGTCCACCGACGCCTTGAAGCTGCTCGAAGCCGGCGAAGTGGATTTCGCGATCCTCGACATCCACGACCTCGGCCTCGCGCGCGAGCAGGGAGCCGACCTGGTGGGCGTGATGGCCATCGTCCAGCAGCCGCTGGCCGCCATCCTCGCCGCTCCCGGGATCGACAGCCCGAAGGACCTCGAAGGCGAGCGCGTCGGGGTGACGGGCCTGCCCTCCGACGACGCCGTGCTCGAATCGATCCTGCGCGGCGCCGGCGCCGACCCGGCGAAGGTCCGCAAGACGACGATCGGATTCGAAGCCGTCAAGGCGCTCGTGGCCGGCCGCGTTGCGGGCGCGACCGCCTTCTGGAACGCCGAAGGCGTCGCGCTGCGCGCACGCAAGCCCGGGGTGAAGGAGTTCCGCGTCGACGAATTCGGCGCTCCCCGCTATCCCGAGCTCGTGCTCGTGGTCTCGCGCCGCACGCTCGACGAGCGCGAGCCATTGGTGCGCGCGGCGATCCGCGGCATCCAGCGCGGCTACGTCGAAACCGGCGTGGACCCCGAAAGCGCCGTCAGCGCCATGGTCGCCGCGGTCCGCGACCTCGAGCGCAACGGGCTGGCCGCCCAGCTCGACGCGGTGGGATCCGCCTTCTCCTCCGGGGAGCGCGACTACGGCCGGCTGGATCCGGAGAGGCTGAAAGCCTGGGCCGAATGGGATGTCAAGTTCGGGATCCTGCGGGAGAAGCCCGATGTGGCACGGGCGTTCGACGTCTCGCTCGTCGAGCGGGTACGAAATCCGTGATTCTGGGGTCTTCGCGGGGCGGCTCCACGATCTCCACGAACGGATGGCCGGGTGGGTGAAGGGGCTCTCCCGGGGTGGCGATTCGCGGGGCGGGGTGGCGCCAAAACCGGTGATAGGACCCCAGCCGCTCGACCAGCGCGGCGCCCTCGCGCCATCCGCGACCTCGGCACAGGAGGTCGTCGAAGACGGCGACGACGCGCGCTACTGCGACCGGATGCGCCGGAACTCCTGGCGCACGGATTCCGGCCGGCCCCACATCTGGACGCTCTCGGCGCGGCCCGCGCGCGTCTCGCGCAGCGCGATCTCGCCCGCGATCCCGGTCTCGTCGAGCGCCCGCAGCGAGGTCCGGACGGCGCCGACCGAGGCGGCGTGACCGAAGTGGTGGGCGACGATGACCCGGTAGTGCCAGTCGTGGTTCGAGTACGGCTGCGCGTTGCAGGTGACCATCGCGGTGGCCGAATCGATGTAGCGCGACTCGTCGATGCGCAGGTCGAACTCCAGATCGGTCCAATCGGTGGGCAGCGAGGCGAGGATCGCGTCGAAGTGCTCGAGCAGGGCCATGACGCCGGGAACCCTACCCGCGATGATGCGTGGATGGACGCCGCGCCGCCACCTGAAGATCCGCTCGCCGCGGCCCGCGGGCAGGACCTCGACGGGCTGCTCGGGCTGCTGGAAGAGCTCGACGGCGCCGAGGAGGCCGCCGTGGTCCGGTCGGCGCTGGCGGCCGGGGTGCCAAGCATGGTCGTCCTGACCGAGCTCCAGCACGAGGTGGAGCGCCGTCTGCTGCGCACTTTTAAGTTCTACGACGAGACCGAGTGGTGAGGGCACGCCGCAAGTCTGGAGAGCCGGGTCCGTTGTGGAGAGAACCATGCGTCGCCTCCTCCCCGCCCTTCTGATCTCCGGCCTGGCCGCGCTGTCGGCCGGTGCCCCCGCCGCCACCGCGCAGGTGCCCGCCGGCATCTTCGCCTCCGACAACATCGAGTTCGTCCGCAACCTCGCGATCCACACCGACACCGCGGGCGGCAAGCTGCACGAGGGCTTCTTCTACATCACCACCGAGCGTGACCTGACGATCTACGACACGAAGACGGACCCGGCGAACCCGACCGAGCTCGGGCGGCTCGTGTTCCCGAACACCGGTGAGCCCGTCTTCACCGAGGAGAACCCTGACACCAACGGCGATATCCTGCTGGTCGAGAACGCCGGCGTGCTGCAGGTCATCGACGTGCGCGAGAAGACCGCGCCCAAGCTCCTCTCGACGCTTGACGGGGTCAACGAGCACACGATCACCTGTGTGCTCGACTGCACCTGGGCCTACGGCTCCGAGGGCGCGATCATCGACCTCCGCGCCCCGGAGCAGCCCAAGCTCGCCGGATCCTGGGAGCCGGTCGTGGAACCCAGATCCACCCACGACGTGACCGAAGTCGCTCCCGGCTTCGTGCTCACCTCGACCGAACCGCCGACGTTGCTCGACGTCCGCAAGGACCCCTCGAAGCCGACGAAGATCGCCACCGGCGTCTCACCGGGCTTCACGCACGCGAACCTGTGGCCGCAGAACATGACCGACGACTGGATCCTGTTCGGCGGCGAGGGCTCCGGACCCGACTGCACCAACGACGCGCGCTCGTCCTTCTTCACGCTCGACGCCCGCAACTGGCAGGCCGACAAGAAGTTTGAGCTCGTCGGCGAGTTCAAGATGCAGACCGGCATCTTCGTCGACGGCTCGGCGCCCGAAAGCACCTTCTGCGTCCACTGGTTCGACACCCACCCGTCCTATTCGAACGGCGGGCTGGTCGCCATCTCCTGGTACGAGCACGGCACGCGCTTCCTGCAGGTCGGAACCGACGGAAAGATCGGCGAAGTCGGCTACTACCTGCCCGCCGGCGGTCAGGCCTCCGCGGTCTACTGGGTCAATTCGGAGATCGCCTACATCGCCGACTACACCCGCGGCCTCGACGTCGTGCGGTTCACCGGTCCGGTTCCCCAGGGGCGCCCGTCCTCCACGGCCCCCGTGTCCCCCGGCCAGCCGGCACAGCCGCCCGGCCCGACGACGGCGACCAACCCGTCTTCGCCGGGCGTGTCGTTCAGCGACCTCGTCGCGCTGCCGAGCGCCAAGCGCTGCGTGAAGGCGAAGTCCTTCCGCATCAAGGCGCGCAAGGCCAAGGACCCGGTCACCCAGTTGATCCTCAACGTCAACGGCAAGAAGAAGTCGACGCTGCGCGGTGCGAAGCTCCGCAAGGGCGCAAAGCTTCGCAAGCTGCCCAAGGGGCGCTTCACCGTGCAGGTCCAGGTCAAGACGAAGTCCGGCTTCCAGACCGCCGGGCAGCGCTCGTACAAGACCTGCCGCTGATCTGAGCGCCTAACCCACGAACTGCTCGCGGCGCAGGAACGCGTCCGCGTCGAAGCCCTCCGGCGCGGCGCGGCGGACCGCGGCGGCGAAGTCCGCGCCGGTCCAGGTGCGGTCGCGGAAGCGCTTGACGAGCGCGCGCATCATGTCGTCGAAGCGCGCCTCGCCGAGCTCGTCCTGCAACCGGCGCAGGCTGCACGCACCGCCGATGTAGACCTGCCGCGTGTAGGCGCGCCCACGCGTGCGCTCCCAGACCTCCATCGGCGAGGTCCGGCGCGGTTGGCCGGGCTTCGCCGTGCAGGCTCCGAGGCGGTCGCCGCCCGTGACCGAGCGCGGCAGCCGCGACGCTGAGAACTCCGCGAAGGACTCGTCGAGCCACGGCTCCCGCGACGGGTCGTTGCCGAGGATGAACGCGAACCACTGGTGGGCGACCTCGTGGACGACCGCAGAGCCCGACGGCGGCGAGAGGATCAGCTCCGGGTACTCCATCGCGATGCCGGCCGCCGCGACGCGCCCGCGCACGTCGACGACGTCGAGCTCGCGGCGGTCGTAGGGGCCGTAGAGGCGACCGAAGGCCGTCAGCGCCGCCGCCGCCGCGTCGAGGCTCTTGCGCGCGTCCTGCACCCGCACCCCAGGTGTGCGGTAGTGACGGATGCGCGTGGCCCCCGCGCGGCGCTCGGCGACCTCGAAGTCCCCGATCGCCATCACGAAGTCGCGGGCGCGCGTGGCCGCCAGCCGCCAGGTCCCGCGCCGCCCGGTGCCCGTCCCGGTGGCCGCAACCTGCAGTCTCGGATCGGTCTCGAGCTTCACGCGCCAGCTCGACGGGAACGAGAACCACGCCTCGCCGCGCTCGGCGTAGGCCGGCAGCCGCCAGCGCGCGCCGATCGCGACGGCCAGCGTCGGCAGCGCGCTGCCGAGGTACGCGGCGTCCTTGGTGCGCCCGAAGCGATCGAACTGATCGGGCACGATGAGCTCAAGCCGCAACGCCACGGTGATCTGGGCGCCCGGTGCCAGCGGCCGGTCGAGCACGATCTCCTTCGCCGTGCACTTCTGGGCGTCACGACCGCCGCGGCCGCCCCCGACGACCTCGACGGTGATGTGGCGCTTCGAGCACGACCCGTACGCGTTGGCCCACGTGCGCACCCACAGCCGGCGCAGCTCGCGGCCGGTGCTGTTGCGCACGGCGATGCGCTCGGTCCCGCTCAGCCTGGCCGCCGCGTCGTCCCAGCGCAGGTCGAGGTCGTAGCGGATCGGCTGCGGTCCCAGCTTCGCGACCGTCGCCTCACGGACCACCGGCTCGGACCTCTCGCCGCAGCCCGCGGCCACGAGGCAGAGCACGGTGGCGAGAACGGCGCGGCGCACCCCTCGGACGCTACCGACGGCAAAGCGGGCCGAGAGGCGTCTCATAGTGAGACGCCTCTCGGCCCCGTCGGTTAGCGCAGCTCGGCGCGCATCGCGGCGGCGAGGCCGCCGCCGAGCACGTGCACGTCGTCGCCGAAGCGCGCGAAGACCGGCCCCCCGAAGGGCTGCCGGTCGATGATCTCGAAGGAGTCACCCGGCGCGATCCCGCGCTCCGAGAGCCAGCGGAGCATGTCCGGATCCGAATCCGAGACGCGCACGAACGTGCCGTGGGTGCCGATGTCCAGGGCTTCCAGCGCCGTCGTCTCGCGCTCGACGATGCGCAGCTCGACGTCCGGGATCGGGTCCCCGTGGGGGTCGTGCGTGGGGTGGCCGAGCTTGGCCGCGATCAGCGCCTCGAGCTCCTCGGAGATGTGGTGCTCGAGGATCTCCGCCTCGTCGTGGACGCGGTCCCAGGACACGCCCAGCGTTTCGGCGAGATAGAGCTCGAGCAGGCGATGGTGGCGCAGGACCTCGAGCGCGACCCGCTCGCCGGCTTCGGTCAGCTCGACGCCCTTGTACGGGGTGTGGCGGACCAGGCCCAGCCCGTCGAGGCGCTTGACCATCCCGGACACCGACCCCGCCGTCACCCCGAGGCGCTCGGCCAGCGCGTTCGTGGTCACGTTGCCGTGGCGGCGCTGGAGCGCGTAGATGGCCTTCGCGTAGTCCTCGACCGCCGTGCCGTGCTGCTCGCGCGTTGCCACCTCAGACCAGCAGTCCGGTCGTGAACATGAGCACGATGCCGGCGATCATCCCGCCTACCGCGCCCGGGTGCAACAGGCGCCCCGCACCGTCTCGCACCGTCGGCGCGAGCTGCACGATCACCTGCGCGATCGCACCGACGCCGAACCCGAGCAGGACCGCGATCAGGGCGGGCGAGACGGCCAGGGCGCCCAGCCAGGCGCCGAGAATCGCGGGCGCACCCGCGATCAAGCCGAGCCCGATCAGCTTCGGGAGCGCGAGCCCCTGCTTCGCGA
>Ga0136633_1003385_pt1 | contig 10521 bp, 13 predicted proteins | sample AntDrymeUQ832206_2_FD_105494 | JGI IMG/M metagenome (GOLD analysis project Ga0136633, IMG submission 105494) | Polar desert sand microbial communities from Dry Valleys, Antarctica - metaG UQ83 (22.06) | ecosystem: Environmental > Terrestrial > Soil > Desert | place: Antarctica: Dry Valley...
CCCTTCCGACTAGATTCGGCGGTCGCAGCCGGCGTTCGCGTCGGATCTGGATTTCGCATCCCTAAGTGAGTTACCAACGCCGCTGACGCGGCTCATCCTGAGCAGAAGCCAGAGGGGGCAAGCGCGGTCAATTGTCCGGACTACCTGCCTCAGCCAGCCATGCCTTGTTTCCATGGAGCCTGACGCCCGCCCAGCAGGAGCTGCTGGATTGGGCCGTCGACTTCGCGAACTCGGAAATCGAGCCCTACGCGGCACAGGCGGACGCGGAGGGGCGACTTCCGTCTGACGTCCAGGCCCGCTTCCACGACTCCGGCGTCGCCACGCGATTCCTGGAACGGTCTTCAGGCGACGACTTCGTGACCAGTGCGTGCCTGCTCGCCGAACAGCTCAGCTACTCCTGCGCAGCCTTTGCCAGCCACCTGATGCTGCCCGTCTTCTTCAACCGCCTTGTTCTGACCCTCCTTTCGGGCGCCGAGCGCGAACAGTTCCTCCAGCGCTGCCGCGAGGAAGCGGTAGTTACCTCGTTTGCGGCCTCGGAGGCCGCTGCCGGCAGCGACCTGCTGGCGCTGGAGACAACTGCGACTCGAACGGCGGACGGGTACGTCCTGCGCGGGCGCAAGGAGTACAGCTCCAACCTGCGTGCCGCGCACTACGTGATCGTCGTGGCGCGCACCGGGCCCGAGAAGGTCCGCGCAACCGACGCAATGAGCTGGTTCCTGGTCCCAACCGACGCGCCGGGGGTAGTCATCGGCGAGCGATGGCCGACGTTTGGACTTCGTGCCCTCGATATCTCACCGCTCGAGCTCAACGACGTCGAGGTCCCGGCGGGATACATGCTCGGGGGTGAGGGTCGAGGGCTGCCCATGATGGGTGACAGCCTGTCGATGTCACGGACGGGCATCGCAGCTCTGGGTGTCGGCATGGCTCGACGGGCGCGCGACGTCGTTATGGAACACGGGCGGCGCCGGCGCATCTACGGCGACAAGCTCAACCGCATGCAGGACTACCGTTTCCGCATCTCCGAGATGGAGAAGCGCATCGCCGCCGCCCGCGCGCTGGTCTGGGTCTCCGCGCGCCAGGCCGATTGCGGCGAGGCGGCCGGCAAGGAGGCCAGTGTCGCGAAGCTCTACTCGGGCGAAATGGTCATGGACGTGACTACGGCCGCCTCGGGCATGCTGGGGAGCATCGGCTATACCGGGCAGAGCCCGATCGAGAAGCTCCTTCGCGATGCCCGGCACGTGGCCATCGTGGAGGGCCCTGAGCCCACTCACAAAGAGCTGATATTCGCCCACATGCTGCGCCACGGAGCGTACTGAGGGCAACTCAGAGGGCCAGGAAATGCCGCGGATTGGGCGAATCGGCTACAATACGAGGGCCCAGCCCGGGGCACACTCGCCGTCACGGACAGCCCAGCCTTCGGCAGACCCAACTTGGAACAGCCGCCTGCAAAGCGGCCGCCGAACCGTCACCAGGTGACTGGCGAGTGCAACCTCAGACCGTACCGAGCGAGGTGTACGACGCGTGACAACTTCCAGTTCTTCAGTCTGGCGCCGATCCACCCCCAAGGACGCGCCGCCGGAGCCCTTCAAGCACCTGATCGATCGGTACCAGCACCGCGAGCAGCTCGTCACCTGCACGTGCGGGTGGCAGGGCAGCAGCTCTGACACCGTGCCGGATGGCTGGAAGGCCCATCTGCTGGAAGTCCGCGGGCCGTCCCGCTAGTCGGCCGCCATCAACTCGCCCAGGCGAGCTAGAACAGAACCTCGGCCGCGGCCTCAGCGTCGGGCTGCGCGGCCGCGCTCCCCGTCGGCGCGGCCTGGCGCCACGCGACCACGCGACTGACGCTCGAAGTGGCGCACAACAAAGCGACGGCCGGCATAGACGAAAATCCGGATACAGATGGCGCGAGCGATCCAGAACCCCATCATCGGCCTCGGGCAGCTGAGCGATGTTGAGCTCGGCGGATTGCGCCTGGCGGTCCAGGTGCTCGCGCACAAGGCGGCGATAGCGGGCTTCACTCGCGTCGCGCTCTATTTCGAGAGTCTCGAGTCGGCGGCGATGGCCGAGCAGGCCGCACGCGCACAGTCGGCGTCAACGCGCAGCGCACCTCTGCCCGGCACGCTTTCGATCGGGTCCGGCGCCGACGATCGCCGGCTTGTCGTCGAATACCTCCACCTGCTCGTCGACAACGAGAGACTGTCTGCCCAGGTCCGGAGCCTGTGTCGAATGCTTGCCAGCCGAGCGCGCCTGGATGCCTGACCTCGCCCACGATCGGACCCCGCCAAAGTGGCCTATGGTTTGGGCATGTGTCGCAGCATCGTCACCCTCCGCCACCACGACCAGCACGCGACGGACGAGGAGATTCGCGCCGCGGCGCTCCAGTTCGTGCGCAAGATCAGCGGCTACCGCGTGCCGTCTAAGAAGAACCAGGAGGCCTTCGAGGCCGCCGTCGAGGAGATCGCCAAGTCCTCGCATCGGCTCCTTCACGCCGTCACCCACGCCTGATCCGCCCTCATTTCGTGGGTCATTTGACAGCCGTGACAGGCCGCCCCTATCCTGCGCAATCGCGCTCACCCCAAATGCCGTTACCAGGAGTGGTTTAACCGATATGCACAACGTCAACCTCGCAGCTACTGCAGCCTTCGCGCTGCGGACCGGCGCGCCCAACGGCGCCCGGAGCGCGGGAGATCTGTGCCCTTCCTGACCTGACCGCAGGCGTAAGCCTCAGTTAGGAAGCCGGAGGGGCCGGATCGGGCCCCCCGGCTTTTTTCATGCCCGCTTTCGAGCGGCATGACAAGAGAGCCGCACTCCCGCGATCTGTCGATGGGGGCCCTGTCTTTCAGTCACTGAGACAGGAGCACCAGCCATGACCATCACTCTCGAACCACCGACAGTGCAGCGCACGCCGGTCGGCCTCGAACCGGAGGTGTCGATCGTGAGCCAGGCGGAGGAAAGAGCGCCCACCGTTCCGGCGCTGCGTATCGAGCATCTCACCAAGAAGTTCGTGGTCGGCGGCCGTCGCAAGAGAAAGACGGTCGTCGCCGTCGACGACGTCTCGCTGACCATCCAGCGCGGCGAGATCTACGGGCTTCTCGGAGCCAACGGCAGCGGCAAGTCGACGTTCATCCGTCTCGTCAGCACCCTGCTGACGGTCGACCAGGGCAGCGTGGAGGTCTTCGGTCACGACATCGTCCGCGAGGAGATGGCAGTCAAGCGGCTGATCAACCGGGTCAGCGTCGATGCCGCCTTCTTCAAGAAGCTGTCGCCGGCCGAAAACCTGATGTATGCCGCGCGGTTGTACGGCGTAGATGCCAACTACGCACGACGCGAGATCGTCCGCATCCTCGGCAGGCTCGGCGTTGCCGAGTCACGGCTCAGCCGGCCGCTGGAGCAGATGAGTCGGGGGATGCAGCAGAAGGTCGCAATCGCCAGGGCGTTCCTGACGAGCCCGGTCCTGCTGCTGCTCGACGAGCCGACCACCGGTCTCGACCCGCGCTCGAAGCTCGAGGTCCAGAGCTTCATCGAGGAGATCCGTGACCAACACTCGGCAACGATCGTGCTGACCACACACGATCTCGACGAAGCAGAGCGGCTCTGCTCACGGATCGGCCTGCTCAACGAGGGCAGGCTCGTCACCGAGGGCACGGCCACAGAGCTGAAGGCCGCCGCGGCCAACTCCACTGGTGGCGCGGCCACCCTGCACGACGTGTTCATGACCCATACCGGCCGATCTCTCGACGACGACGTCGAGGAGTCGGACGACGACGACTAATGCAGCAGCGGCCAGAGCTCGTCTGCGTGGACAAAACAAACGAAAGAAAGAGGTTTACCCGAGATGTTGATCCATCCGTATCACGCAGAGATCGACCGCCGTCGCCGACGCAAGCTGCGCGACGCAGCCCGACTCCGGCGGCTTGTCGCGGCCGGCCGGCCACCGCGCCGGATCCGCAACGCAGTAGGTCGCTCAATGATCAGGTTCGGCAGCCGCCTGGCTGCCGAACCTGCACCTCAACGGGCCCGCTCGCTCTAGGGCGGGCCCACCACACCTTGGAGAACTGAGCAATGACCGTCCTGACGCGGGAACTGAAGGCGAGCTACGCCTTCGTCGAACGGAACTTCAACCTGTCCAAGCGCTACTGGGGCTGGGAAGTGGCCTTCATGGTCTACTCGGTCGCCGGCGCGCTCGCGGTCACCCTCATCGGGCTAGACCTGGACAGCCCGCGGCTGATCCTCTCGCTGATGATCGGCGCCACCTTCTGGAACTACCTGTCGGTGGTGTTCTCGATCATTGCCGAGCAGATAAGCTGGGAGCGCTGGGAAGGCACCCTCGAGTACACGATGATGGCGCCCGTACGCCGCGTGTCGCAGCTCCTGGGCTCGACCTTCTTCGCCATCGCCTGGGGGCTCATTCACACCACGGTCGTGCTGACGACGCTGATCCTGTTCTTCGGGATCGACCTGTCGCGGGCCGACTTCCTCAGCGCAGGCGCTCTGATGCTGGTCGGCTCGCTGTCGATCATCGGCATCGGGATGATGGCCGCCGCCCTGCCGTTGCTGTGGGTCGAGCGCGGTGACCAGATGGTCTTCGTCATCCAGTCGCTGCTTCTGCTGATCAGCGGCGTCTACTACAGCGTCACCATCCTGCCCGATTGGATGCAGGCAATCGCAGCCGTGTCGCCGGCGACCTATGTCCTCGACGGCATCCGGATGGCGCTGATCGACGGCGCCCCGATCACATCGCTATTCGGCCACCTCGCCATCCTCGGCGTCATGGCTGTCGTCTTCATACCGCTCGGCGTCCTCGTGTTCGGCTGGGCCGAGCGCTACGCCAAGCGAACCGGCAAGCTCAAGAGAGTGGGGTAAAGCAATGTTCGAACTGCCAACGGTCGACTATCCAACCGAGGTCACCGGTCTCCCATACGGCGTCCACCTGCGTCTCTACGAGGGCTCGGCCGATGACGTCGCGCTGACCGAGATCATGAACCGTGAGTACGAGGTCGATGGCGTCCCGGAGCGGGCCACGGTCGAGGAGGTGGCCTCCAACAACCGCCACACGAGCGAGATGTTCGATGCGCGGCGCGACGTGACGATCGCCGAAGTGGATGGAACGCCCATCGCCTACGCGGAGCGCAGCTGGGTCGACACGAATGACGGACTCTTCCGCGAATACCGCTGCGATGGAGCCGTGCTTCCCGAATGGCGTCGGCGGGGCATCGGCGGGGCTTTGCTGGCCGAGAACGAGCGTCTTTCGCGGCAGTTGGCGGCCACCCAGCCGACTGACAGGCGGCGTGTCTTCGGGAGCTGGGCAAGCGAACGACAGGAACCGAACAACGCGCTGCTGCGCAGGTCCGGTTTCGAGCCGGTGCGCTGGTTCTTCGACATGCACCGGTCGCTGGAGGACCCGATCCCCGAGGTACCGTTGCCCGATGGACTCGAGCTTCGTCCGGTGACGATGGATTCCATCAAGCAGGTCTGGCACGCCGACGTCGAGGCGTTCATGGACCACTGGGGCGGCTTCGACCCATCCGACGAGGCCCTCAAGCGCTGGATCGAGCGGCCGTCGTTCGATCCCACGCTGTGGGCCATCGCCTACGACGGCGACGAGGTCGCGGGCGGCGTGATCAACGCCATACACACCGAGGAGAACCAGGAGCTCGGCATTCGGCGCGGCTGGCTGCACAGCGTATTCACGCGTCGACCCTGGCGTCGGCGGGGTCTGGCCCGCGCGTTGATTGCTCACTCGCTGGTGCTGTTGAAGGAACGTGGCATGGCGCAGGGCGCGCTGGGAGTCGATGCCGCCAACCCGACCGGAGCGCTCGGCCTGTACGAGGGCATCGGCTTTGAGGTGGCCGAGCGCTCGACAGCCTGGCGCAAGCCATTCGAGGCCACCGGAACCGGACGTCCCGCGTGACTTCAGTCGGACTCTCCCAATACGGCTGGGACGCTCATATTGCGGCCCAGTTCGAGGACGTCGCGGATGAATCCCTTCAGCCCGGCCGGGTGTTGAGCGAGCATCGTGGCGGCTATGTCGTCGCCACGGACAGCGGCGATGTCGAGGCCGCGGTATCAGGCCGCTATCGCCACGAGGCCGCCGCAGCCGAGGACTTCCCAGCTGTCGGCGACTGGGTGGGGTTGGAGATCGGTGATGGCGACAAATCGTCCGTCATCCGCGCTCTCCTCCCCCGCATGACGCGATTCGTTCGCCCGGCCCGCGGCGACGCTGCGGGCGCGCAGATCGTGGCCGCGAACGTGGACGTGGTGCTGCTGGTCGCCGGCCTGGACCAGGACTTCAACCTGCGCCGGCTGGAGCGTTACGTCGCCCTGGCGTGGTCGAGCGGCGCGGAACCGGTCATCGTGCTCAACAAGGCCGACCTGTGCGAGGACGTGGCCGAACGCGTGGCCGCCGTTTCGATGATCGCGCCGGGCGTATCGGTTCGCGTACTGAGCGCTCGCGAAGGCACAGGGCTGGACTCGCTGACTCCGTTGCTCGAGCCGGGGAAGACGATCGCGCTGATCGGCTCCTCGGGCGTCGGCAAGTCGACGATCGTCAACGCCCTTCTCGGCTGGGACCGCCAATCGACAGGGGCCGTGCGCGAGGACGATCAACGCGGGCGGCACACCACGACGATGCGCGAGCTGGTCGTGACTCCGTCAGGCGCGCTGCTGATCGACAGCCCAGGGATGCGCTCCGTGGGCATGTACGAGATCGAGGAAGGCCTCGCTGATGCTTTCTCGGACGTCGACGCGTTCGCGAGCCAGTGCCGGTTCTCCGATTGCACCCATGAGTCCGAGCCGGGTTGCGCTGTCAAGGCCGCCATCAGTGCCGGATCGCTGTCCGCGTCGCGGTTGGCGAGCCAGCAGAAGCTGTCGCGCGAATCAGCGGCGCTCGCCCGCCGAGTGGACGCCGTCGCGCGAGCGAACTCGAAGCGGCGATCGAAGGCGATTCACAAGTCGGTCCGAAACCACATGCGCATCAAATACGGCGCCGAATCTGGGTGAGCAAGGTTTCCCGGCGTAACTGCTTCGCGTGAGGGATCTCCGTGTGACCGGTCTCGTCGTGTGCGCGGTGTTCGCAACCGTGGTGCTCGGCTGTGGATCCGGCGCTGCTCGCTCCCTAGAAGGGCAGCCGGCGCTCGGCGGCGACCAGGTCCAGCCAGCGCTTCTCGACCTCCAGGGTCGACCCGCGCCCGTGGCCGGGCAGGACTCGGAGATCGTCAGCCATCTCGTCCAATCGGCTGAGCGATTCGACGATCTGGTCCTCCGAGCCGCCGGCTAGGTCGGTCCTTCCCCAGCCGCCAGCGAAAAGGGTGTCGCCCGTGAACAGCAGGCTCTCTGAACCGGAAAGAAGGCAGACCGAGCCCTCGGTGTGACCTGGCGTGTGCAACACCTCCAGGTCGATTTCACCGAAGCGGATACGGGAGCCCTCCTCCAGGTCGACCGCGGGAATGCTGGGCGGGATCGGGAATGGCGCCATGCTCGGCTGTGGGTTCTCGAGGCCGTGGCGGTCGAGGAGGTGCGCCGCGATCTCTGCGCCCGTCGCATCGACTACCGCGGCGTTGTCGCCGATGTGATCCCAATGACGGTGCGTGCTGATGATCAGCTTGAGCGTCCAGCCACGCTCGACGAGCGTTGCCGTGAGCCACTCGACGCACGGAGTCGCCGTATCGATCGCTATTGCCTCTCGGCTCGACTCATCGCCCAGGACGTACAGGTTCGTGGCGATGGGCCCGATGACCCGCTGGAGGAGCTTCATACGGATCGAGTCTGAAGTACACGCCCTCGGAGCGCACGTGACGCCGCCCCAGCCGGTAGACCAGGTTTCCCGGGAACGGATGCTGGCCCGTCGCACGAATGGCCTGCTCGCGCTCCTCTGGGTTGAAGATGTGAGTTGCGCGGAAGTGAAACTCGTCGCCGTTCGGCCAGCGCAGGATGCCGCTGCCGCAGGCATCGAGGTCTCGCGTCCAGCCAACGTGTCCGTTGGGGTGACCGAGATAGCTCTCGCCTCCGGAATTGAGCAGGCCCACCAGTCGCGATCGGACGCCCGAGCCGTTGCGGCGGCTGACGCGCAGCTCGAAGACGTTGCCCACGCCGTAACCACGCCATACGGCCCGGATGAGCGGGTCGGCCAAGGCAAGGATGCGATATTGCATGCGAAACGCGGCGCGCCAGAATGAAGGCATCAGACATCAGCTTATGCGGCGAGGAGGTCCGGACGGATGACCGAGCAAGCCACGTTCACCTGGTACGGCCACTCCTGCATCGAGTTGCGGACCCCGGGCGGAAAGACCGTGCTGATCGATCCATGGTTCGGCAACCCGACGTCGCCTCGGTCGGCGGATGACGTGAACCAATGCGACGTGATGCTCGTGTCCCACGGTCACTTCGACCACATCGGCTCCGGCCCGCGCCAGGTGCTCGACGCAGACGCGCTGACGATCGCCCGGCGTACCAAGCCGGCCTGGCCGTGCATCCATGAACTCAGCCTGTGGCTCGAGACGGCCCTCGAGGGGGCGGGCGTGGAAATAATCGGCATGAACAAGGGCGGGACGGTCGAGGCGCGGGGGCTGAAGGTGACGATGACCCATGCCGATCACTCGGCCGGCGACTGGTCGGCCGCGGGCGAGGGGCCGCTGTACCTGGGCGAGCCGGTCGGCTTCCTGATCGAGCTCGAGGACGGGATGCGCATCTACTACTCGGGGGACACGGACGTGTTCGGCGATCTGGATCTCGTGCGCATGATGCACAAGCCCGACGTCGCGATCCTCCCGATCGGCGGGCACTACACGATGGGTCCGGCGGGAGCCGCTCGTGCCGCAAAGCTGCTCGACGTTCGAACCGTGGTGCCGGTCCACTACGGGACGTTCCCCATCCTGGCCGGCAAGCCGGAGGATCTGCGCGAGGAGGCCGGGCGCATCGGCTCGCGGTTGAACGTGATCGCCGCCGAGCGCGGAGTCGCGACGCCGTTTCGGTGACGCGGGTCAGGCTGGCCGAGCCCGAACGGGACGCCCGGCGCGTCGCGGAGATCTACGCGCCGTATGTCACCGAGTCGCTCGTGTCATTCGAAGAGGTTGCGCCCGGCACTGCCGAGATGATGGGTCGGATCAAGACGACCATGGAATGGGCGCCGTGGTTGGTTGCCGAGAACGAGGACGGTCTGGTCGTCGGCTACGCCTATGCGTCTCGGCATCGAGATCGGCCGGGCTATCGCTGGTCGGTCGACATCTCCGTCTACATCGACGGCGAATGGCAGCGGCGCGGCATCGGCCGGGCGCTGTATGCCGAGCTGCTGCCGATCCTGCGCCGGCAGGGATTCGTCAACGTCTACGCGGGGATTGCAATCCCGAATCCGGGCAGCGTGGCGCTGCACGAGTCGCTCGGCATGAGGCAGATCGGCGTGTATGAGAAGGTCGGCTACAAGTTCGGCGAATGGCCGAACGTCGGTTGGTACGGCATGCGCCTGCGCGAACCAGCTGATCCGCCCGCCGAGCCGGTGGCGTTGCCACAGCTGGAGCCTGAGGCGGGATAAGTCACCGGTAAGTGGTCGCGGCCATCATGCGGACCGTGGATGGAAGTCGGCTCGGGGCGATTGCCCGAGCTCTGCGCATCAAGAAGGTGTGGCGACAAGGTGACCTTGCGAAAGCCGCGGCAGTGTCACGGGGTGACGTATCGCGGTTCGAGCGCGGCCGCGCTCGCGAGCTCCGCGTCGATGTGGTGGTAACGCATCGTCGAGGCGCTAGGCGGTCGGCTCGACTTCGTCATGCGCTGGCAGGGAGGCGACCTCGACCGCCTGATCAACGCGCGTCATTCAGCACTGCACGAGTCGATCGCACGCCGGCTCCTCGCCCTGTCGGGCTGGGAAATTGCTCCCGAGGTGTCGTTCTCAATCCGAGGCGAACGTGGAGTCATCGATATCCTGGCCTGGCACGCGTCGTCTCGGACCTTGCTGGTGATCGAGCTGAAGACCGAGATCGTCGACGTCAACGACCTGATGGGCGGAGTCGATCGCAAACGGCGATTGGCGATGGTGATCGCGCGCGACCGTGGCTGGCTGGCAACTTCGGTCTCGATGTGGGTCATAATCGCCGAGAGCTCGACCAACCGTCGCCGCGTCGCGGCCCACGCGACAACACTGCGGGCCGCCTTTCCAACTGACGGTCGAACGATCAACGGTTGGCTGCGGGAACCAGCCGCGCCCGTCGCGTGCTTGTCCTTCTGGTCAGATGCCTCGCAGGGGAGCGCTAACCGTGGACTTGCCACCGTCAAGCGAGTGCGCCGCCCGCGAACGGCCGCGGCCTGAGCGCGGGCGCGACCTGCAAGTTGGCCAAATGCCCGTCGCGAGGGCGTAAAGCGCGCTAGGCACGGAGGTTCTTCGGATACCGTCCGTGCCGGCGCCATTTGACCGATTGCCGAGCGTTCCGCGGTGGTTAGTGCTCGGAGGGGGCGCAGCAGGCGAACTGCGCGGACAAATCATCCGTTACTGCCCGCGTCCAGAGCAAATGACGAAGTGCGCGCCACGTGGGC
>Ga0136633_1003386_pt1 | contig 10521 bp, 10 predicted proteins | sample AntDrymeUQ832206_2_FD_105494 | JGI IMG/M metagenome (GOLD analysis project Ga0136633, IMG submission 105494) | Polar desert sand microbial communities from Dry Valleys, Antarctica - metaG UQ83 (22.06) | ecosystem: Environmental > Terrestrial > Soil > Desert | place: Antarctica: Dry Valley...
ACTGCGGCCGAGGAGCTCTACCTGCCGTGAACGACCTGCGGCTGCGTGGCCGGTCGCGGGTCCGCCCTCCCGGGCGCCTCGACCGCGACGCCCCTTACGCGCTCGTTATCGGGCTGGACTGCATCACAGGGCTGCAGACGGCCCGGCTGCTCGCTGAGCGGGGCGTGCCGGTCCTGGCCCTGACCGGCGACGGGCAGCACTTCGCGTGCGTCAGCAACGCGCCCGAGGCGATCGCGGTCGGCGACGCCAAGGGCCCGGGGCTGGTGGACGTCGTCGTGCAGCTCGCCTCCCGCTTGCGGCACCGCCCCGTCCTGGTGCCGTGCACCGACGAGGCCGTCCGGCAGATCGCCCTGCACCGCGACCGGCTGGACCCGGTCGCGCACGTGGTGCAGCCCGATCCCGCGGTCGTCGAGCTGCTCATGGACAAGGTGGCCTTCGCCCGGCACGCCGAGGCGCACGCGCTGCCGATCCCTGCCACGCGCATCGTGCGCGACCGCGCCGAGGCCCGGGCCGCGGGGCAGGCGCTGTCCTTCCCCTGCATCGTCAAGCCGGCGGGCAAGTCCGCCTCCTGGGACGCAGCCGCCGGTGCCAAGGTCGTGCGGGTCCCCGACCCCGAGGCTCTGCTCGGCCTGTACGACCGCGTCAGCGCGGTCGCCCCCGAGATCGTCGTGCAGGAGTGGGTGGCCGGACCCGACTCAGCGCTCTTCTCGTGCAACGGCTACTTCCGGCACGGCGAACCCGTCGCCACCTTCGTCGCGCGCAAGCTGCGCCAGTGGCCGCCCCGCCAGGGCACCAGCTGCCTGGGCGAGGAGGTGCGCGACGACGAGGTGCTGGAGGCGACGGTCGCGCTCTTCCGCAGCGTCGGCTTCCACGGACTCGGCTACGTCGAGCTCAAGCGCGACGTCCGCACGGGGCGAGCGCTCATCATCGAGCCCAACGTCGGCCGCCCCACGGGGCGCTCCGCCATCGCCGAGGCGGGAGGCGTCGAGCTGCTGCTCGCGATGTACCGGGACGCGCTGGGACTGCCGCTGCCTGAAGGGCTGACCCAGACCTACCGGGGCGTGAAGTGGATCCACGTGGCGCGCGACGTCCCGTCGGCCTGGTTCTACTGGCGGCAGGGCGAGCTGACGCCCCGGCAGTGGTGGCAGTCGCTCCAGGGTCCGAAGACCGATGCCGTCTGGTCGACGAGCGACCCGAAGCCGTTCGTGGCGCAGCTGGGACGCGATCTCCGCGAGGGAGCGCGGGGGGCTCGCGCGCGCCTCAGCGCCCGGCGTGCCGCCTGACGACCTCAGCCGCTGCGCTGACCACCTCGTCGACGGGGCGCGTGGCGTCGACCGTCGCATAGCGCTGCACCTGTCCGCGCAGCATCCGGTACTCCTCCTGCCGGCGCCGCAAGGACTCCAGGGTGCCCTCGCCCTTGCGCGCCAGCAGGACCTCAGCGGGCGCTTCCAAGGCGATGACGACGTCGGGACGGGGGTACCAGCGGTCGAGCAGGTAGCCGTGCACGCGCACCGCCAGGGGCTTGCCGGCCCGGTCGGCGACGTCGTGCGCGAGGTAGTCCGCGTAGAAGTGCCGGTCGCAGACCACGATCTCGCCGCGGCGGTGGCTGCGCCGCACGAGCACCTGCCGGAACCACTCCTCGGCGACCAGGTTGCTGATCCGCAGTGCCTGCTTCACGTGGTCGAGTGCGCGGCGGCGCCGCGAGGACGGCCTGGCCGCGGGGTCGGCGGGGCCGTGCGGCGCCAGGTCCGGTCGGCCACCGCGCCGGCGCTTGATCGCGAGGACCAGCCACGTCGTCGGCAGCACCACGCGGCTGGTCTCCAGGTTCACCCCCATGTAGAGGTAGCGCGCCGGCAGTCCGATGGCGTCGACCAGCTGGGATGCCACCGTCGACTTGCCGGCGCCGTCCGCCCCGACCAGGGCCACCGTGAAGCCGGGGCGGACAAGGCCGCTGCTGGCTGCTCTGCGCAGGATCACCGGGCGATCGTACGGTCGCCCCGCCAGCGCGTGACCGCCGAAGCATGACGGGGTGCCGTCGGGTGGTGGGTGTGCCGAAGGCGGCGCGCCGGCGCTCCGTCCGGGCGGTGCTCGCCGGCGCCGCTGCGCTGCTCCTCACCTCCTGCAGCAGCGGGCCTGAGCCGTACGCCTACCTCGCCGACGTCGGCGCCCCCTCGCTCGTCGTGGGCGCGGAGGAGCTGTCGGCCCTGCCGACGGGCGGAGCCGCCTGGAAGCAGATGCGGCAGGTCGCCGACGGAGACCTAGGCCGGCCCGACCTGAGCGACCAGGACAGCACGACCGCAGGGCGCACCCTGGCAGCTGCTCTCGTCTTCGCCCGGACCGGCGACGAGCGCTACCGGGCCGAGGTGATCACCCGCCTGCGCGCGGTGCCCGGCACGCTGGACGGCTCGAGGGTGCTGTCGGTCGGACGTCAGCTGGCGGGCTACGTGATCGCCGCGGACCTCGTCGGCTTCCGCGACGACGGCTTCGTGGACTTCATGGCCGAGGTCCGCACGCTCCGGCTGGGTGGCCACGGGCGCTGGTACGCGCTCACCCAGACCAGCGAGGACAGCGCCTCCAACTGGGGCGCCTGGGCGTTGACGAGCCGCATCGCCATCAGTGCCTACATCGGTGACACAGCCGACGTCGACCGGGCTGCCCTGGTCTTCCGCGGCTTCCTCGGTGACCGCGGCGCGTACGCGCAGTTCGAGCCGACGGGCGAGTTCAACCCGTCGTGGGTCTGCGGGGACGTGGACAGGTGGGTCCCGATCAACCCGGGCGGCTGCCGCGGGCGGTCCGGGGCGATCGTCGAGGAGGTCAGTCGGGCCGCGGGCGACTACCCGGCGGTCGACGACGTCAGCCGGGGGTACTTGTGGGAGTCGCTCGGCGCGGCGGCTCTGAGCGCGGAGCTGCTGTCGCGCCAGGGGTACCCGGACGTCTTCGAGTGGAGTGACCAGGCGCTGCTGCGGGCGGCGGAGTTCGCCCAGGGGAACGGCGGCTACCCGCCGCCCTACAGCGTCAACCAGTACATCCCGTGGAGCATCAACAAGGCCTACGGGGTCGATCTCGGACCGGTCGCGGCTGCCGGGTTCGGACGGCAGTTCGGCTACACCGACTGGCTTCCATGACCACCCGCGGCCGCCTGCCGGCTTGACCCGGATCGTCCCGGCCCCGACCCTCGTGGGATGACGCGCCGCCGTTCTCCCCGCTGGATCGTGGAGGCGACCGCGTGGGGCCTGGGACTGGTGCTGCTCGTCGGGATCGGCGCCACGCAGGCGATCGAGCCGCCGCGCGAGGTGGTCGAGCTGGCGACGCCCGTCGTGCGCGAGCCGCTGCGCGAGCAGCTCGAGCCGGCCGAGCCCAGCCCGCCGCCGGCGCCCGCACCGCCGCCACCGCCCGCGCGCAACGCCGCCACCCCCGACCTCGATGTCAGCGCCGTGCTCGGCCCGCCGCCCGGACCGCAGTTCGACCCGCGGCCCGAGCGGACCGCCGCGCCCGCCGACCGCTGGGCGCTGCTCGTCGGCGTGCAGGACTACCGGCCGCCGACGGTCGACACCATCGGCAGCGCCCAGGACGTCCGCTTCATCGCCGACGCGCTCGTCGCGAGCGGCTGGCGGGCCGACCAGATCCGCGTCCTGACCGACGAGCAGGTCACCGGTCGCGCACTCCGCGAGGGGATGGCCTGGCTGGCGGAGCGGAGCCGGCCGGGGACCTTCGCGCTGTTCCACTACTCCGGTCACGTCAAGCAGCACGGCGGCCAGAGCGAGTCGCTGTGGCCGGTCGACCGCGACTTCGTCCGCGACCGCGAGGTGACCGCCGCCCTGTCCCGCGCGACCGGCAAGCTGTGGGTGGACATCGCCGGCTGCGAGGCGGCGAGCTTCCTCGACGGGCTCCCCAACGACCGGGTGCTGTTCAGCGGCTCGTCCAAGGCCGTCGAGAAGTCCTACGAGTACCCGCCGTGGGGCATGTCGGTGTGGACCGGGCTGCTGTTCGACCTCGGGCTGCGCCAGGGGCAGGCCGACGCCGACGGCGACGGCCGCACGACGATGGGCGAGGCGCTGCGCTGGTCCACCTACTACGCGCAGGCGATCACGCTCGGTCAGCAGCCGTACGGCCGGCAGACCCCGCAGGTCGCCGGCGACCCCGTGCTCGGCTGGACCCTGGCCGACCCGCCCGCCTGACGCCTACGCGCCGGGCTTGACGACCATGAGGACGATGATCGCGGTCCAGGCCAGCAGGGCCAGGCCGGAGCCGGCGGCGATCCGGCCGACTTGGTCGTCGGCGCTGCCGCCGTTCTCGATCGCCTTCGCCGCCTTCAGCTGCGCCGGGACGACCAGCGCCAGCGTCAGCGTCAGCGCCACGAACCACAGGGCGTACGACGCCGAGACCCAGAGCTGGCCCATCTCCCACTGGTCGCCGACCGCGCCGAGGCCGACCATCGCGGTGCCGAGCAGGACGGTGAGCAGCGTCCCGAGCGTGTAGAGGCGGGTGGTGCGGCTGGCGTCGCGCAGCGCCTGGGCGTGCCCGGCGCGGGCGGCGCGCACCGACGTCATGCCGGCGACCGCCGCCGGTCCGACGAGGAACGCGACCGCGAGCAGGTGCAGGACCAGGACCACCGCGTAGGTGCCGGAGTACGTCACGCCGCGGACCCTAGCCGCGGCCGGTCCGGTGTGACGGGCGCCACGCGGCGATCGCTCTGCGTGACGAGCAGGAGATCGTCGTCGCGTGCCGAAAGTGGTCCGGGTCACGTCGTCCGTCCCAGCCGGAGGTCCTGCCCCATGTCTGCTGTCCCTCGCCGCCTCGCGGCCGCCGTCCTCGGCGCGGCGCTGCTCACGTCCGCCTGCGGGCTCAAGCCCGAGGTCGTCGACAGCCTCGCGGCCACCGGCGGTCAGGGCATCGCCGGCGACGGCTTGAGCTCGGGCAGCGGCGACGGCCTGGCCCTCGACCCGGTCGACGCCGGGGTGACCGAGGGCGACAGTGCCGGCGTGGACGCCGACGGCGACGGCGTGGTCGACCCCGGCACCGGCGGGGTCGCCGGCGGCGAGGCCGCGGGCGGCGACCCGGCTGCTGGCGGCGAGGCGGCCGCGCCCACCGGCGGCGAGGCGGCGGCTCCGGCTGCGGGCGGTGGCGGTGGCGCCGCGGCCCCCGCGCCCGCCGGCACGACCAAGGGCACGACCACGGGCATCAGCAAGGACAAGATCCTCATCGGCATCCACGCGCCGCTGTCCGGCGCGTCGCCGCTGCCCCAGGGCTCGTTCGAGAACGGCGCCCGCAAGTTCTGGGCCGGCAAGAAGATCTTCGGCCGCTCGGTCGAGGTGCTGACCCGCGACGACAAGTACACGCCGTCGGGCGCCGTCCGCGCCTGCGAGGAGCTCTCCCGCGAGACCTTCATCGTCCTCGGCGCCGCCGGCACCGACCAGATCCAGGCCTGCGGCCGCAACCGCACCCTGCAGAGCAGCAAGACGCCGTACGTCTCCTCCGGCGTGACGGAGAACGGCCTGCGCGGCATCCCCACCTACTTCGCGAACTCGCTCACCTACAAGCAGCAGTCGCCGATCGTCATCGCCAACGCCAAGCGGCAGGGCTTCCCGGCCGGCAAGTGGGCGCTCGTGCTCTCCGAGACGCCGAACTTCGCCGACGCCAAGGAGTCGATGGAGGCCGAGCTGAAGAAGGCCGGCATCGCCTACGACTACATCCCGGTGCCCAAGGCCGGCACCGACAGCGACGCCGCGTCGCTGGCCGCCAAGCTGCGCTCCGGCCAGTACCCGGTCGTCTACTTCCTCGGCCAGCCCTTCTTCTTCGCCAAGACCGTGCAGCAGACGCAGGGTCCGGGCTACGCGCCGACCTGGACCGGCCCCGGCCCGTCCATGGGCGTCAACTCGGTCCTGAGCCTGACCTGCGGCTCATCCGGCGGCTTCAAGGCGTCGTTCCTCTCGCCGTACCACGGCCTGGACAAGGCGCCGGCTGGCAAGTACGTCGACGACATCGAGATGATCACCGCCGGCTCGATGATGGGCGTCGAGTTCATGCTCAACCAGCTGACCGAGCAGACGCTCAACCGCGAGACGCTGCTCAGCAAGCTCTCGGGCGGCATGAAGATCCCCGCCGGCATCTTCCCGCCCACCGACTACGCCCGCGGCCAGTTCGGCGGCACGGGCGTCTACGCCCTCAACGCCGACTGCGGCTCGGGCACCTGGAAGACCTCCGCCGGTCCCCTCAACGGCTGACCCCGCCCGTCCCTGAACCCCCGCAACGGAGGACGACATGAAGACGCTCCTGAGGACCGTCGCGATCGGCGCCCTGGCCTGCCTGGCGGTGCCGGTCGTGCCGCAGACAGCGCTGGCCGACACGGCCGAGGAGGCCGCCGGCACCGGCGCCTACTTCTGGCGCGGCAAGCTGCCGTCGGTCATCGCCGGCCAGCCCAACCCGGTCAACGGCCAGGACACCGACGCCGACGGCGTGGCGCGCGACGAGCTCGCCGTCGCCGTCACGGCCCCGGGCCAGACCGACAAGGAGACCTTCTTGCAGTGGGACCTGCTGTCCCTGGGGCTGAACGACACGATCACTGGCTTCGTCGTGACCGTGCCGCTGTCGGAGAGCGGGCCGAACCCGGACCCGGCGCTCAACACCGTCCAGTCCGGCCAGACGCCCGAGCTGCAGGCCTGCGCGCCGAAGGGCGGGTTCGGCTCCACCGACGCGGGGACCTACGACACCAAGCCCGAGGTCGACCTCGCCGCCTGCGCCAAGGGCACCTTCGACGCGGCCAAGGGCGCGTACGTCTTCGACGTCACGGCGCTGACCGGCACCTGGCTGACCGAGGCGAACAACGGCATCGCGATCGTGCCGGTCGCGCTCGACGCACCCTTCCAGGTGGTCTTCAAGAAGATCGACGCCATCACCGCCGCGATCACCTTCACCGCCGGTGAGGCCCCCTTCGAGGAGGACCTGTCGGTCGACCTGCCCTTCGACAGCGGTACGGGCGCGACGTCCGGCGGGGGCTTCGACAGCGGCTTCGACAGCGGGTTCGACAGCGGCGGCGGGTCGGTGCTGAGCAGCGCCCCGCTGACTGTCTTCGACGCGCCGCTGACGGCCGACGAGCCGCTCGGCGAGCCCGTCGAGGTGGCCGAGCCGGCCGTCGCCGACGGCGAGCAGGTGTCGACCACCCCGGTCGCCCTGCGCAGCGTCCCCGGCGCGCCGCCGCTGGGCTTCTGGGTCGCGGCCGTCGCGCTCGGCCTGCTGCTGCTGGCCTTCTCGATCACCACCGGTGCTCCCGTCGTGCCCGGCGCCGGTCGCGCACCGGCCCGCGAGGGCCGCGTGCTGCGCCAGGTGCAGGCCATGTCGCTGGCCCGGGGCACGACGTGAACGTCGCGCTCGATGTGCAGGCCGACCTGCTGACGCCGGTCATCACGGGCACCGTGCAGGGCTCGATCTACGGCCTGCTCGGCCTCGGCCTGGTGCTGCTCTACAAGAGCAACCGCATCTTCAACTTCGCGCAGGGCGAGTTCGGCACCGTCGCCGCCTTCGTCGTCGCCGCGCTGCTGACCGGTCGCGGGATCTTCCCGCAGGTCCCCTACGTGCTCGCGATCCCGATCGCCCTGGCGGTCGGCGTCCTGCTCGGCCTGATCGTCGAGCGGCTGGTCGTGCGTCCGCTGTTCAGCCAGCCCAAGGTGACGCTCGTCGTCGCGACGGCCGGCGTGGCCCTGCTGCTGGTGTCGCTCGAGCTGTTCGTCATCGGCGTCAACGGCGAGCAGGTGCGCCCCATCGTGGCGGGTGATCTCCTCAACACCGGCGGGCTGAGGGTGACCTACCAGCAGCTCATCGTCGTGCTGGTGCTCGTCGTGCTCGCGGTCCTGGCCGCGCTGTTCTTCAGCCGGACCCGCACCGGTACGGCCATCATCGCGGTCAGCCAGGAGCCGACGGCGACCAGCCTGGTCGGCATCTCGGTCAACCGCGTCTCGGCCATCACCTGGGGCATGGCCGGGGGGCTGGGCGCGATCGCCGGCATCCTGCTCGCCCCGACCACCATCATCGCGCCCGGCTTCATGACCGCGGCGACGCTGATCCCTGCGTTCACCGCTGCGGTGCTCGGCGGGATCTCCTCGCTGCCCGGCGCTTTCGTTGGTGGCGTCGTCATCGGCGTCATCGAGCAGTTCGGCGCCCGCATCCCCACCGAGGTCGTGCCCGGTGGCAACAGCGTCGTCGTCTTCGCCGTCCTGCTCCTCGTCCTGCTCGTCCGTCCCGCCGGCCTGCTCGGCAAGGAGGTCTGATTCCCGTGACGCTCACCGCCCCCGCGCCGAGCGCACCCGCTGCGCCGATGGAGCCGCCCGGCGACGCCCCGCAGGGCTGGGCCCCCAGCCCCCGCGGCTGGGCCGTCCGCTACGCCGTCCTGGTGGCGTTCTTCCTCGCCGTCGTCGTGCTGCCGACCAGCCGCGGCCTGGGCAGCGAGGACTTCGCCGGCCGGTTCGCCGACGCCGCCATCTTCGCCGTCATCGCCCTGTCCGTGAACGTCATCCTCGGCTACACCGGCCAGCTCTCCCTGGGCCACCAGGGCTTCGTCGGCGCCGGGGCCTTCGCCGCGGCGTACGGCGCGACGGTGCTCGGGCTGCCGTTCGCCTTCACCTTCGTGCTGGCCGCCGTCGTCGGGGCCGTCTTCGCCCTTGGCATCGGCGCCGTCGCCCTGCGCATCACCGGGCTCTACCTCGCGCTCATCACGCTGGTCTTCGGGCTGACGCTCGAACGCAGCCTGTTCGAGGTCCCGGCGCTGACCAACGGCGGCGCCGGCCAGCCGGCCGACCGGCCGGACTGGCTGCTCAGCAACGACAACTTCTACTGGTTCTGCCTGGCCGCGCTCGCCGTGGTGCTCTACGTCGACTGGCGCCTGACCCGCTCCAAGGCCGGCCGCGCGCTGCTGGCCCTGCGCGAGAACGAGCGCGTCGCCGAGGCCTTCGGCGTGAACGTCACGTCGTACAAGCTCCTGGCGTTCGTGCTGTCCGGGGCCATCGCGGGGCTCGGCGGGGCGCTGTTCGCCTACCGCGAGCAGAGCGTCGTGGGCGTGTCGTTCAGCTTCGAGCTCGCGCTGACCTTCGTGCTCATGACCGTCGTCGGCGGGCTCAACAGCCGGGTCGGCGTCGTCGCCGGCGGGTCGCTGTTCGCGCTGCTCGACTACCTGCTCGAGAAGTTCCACCTCACCGATCTGGTCGAGCCGCTGCTCGGCGAGTCGGCGCAGTTCTCCGGCCGCTTCCTGGGCGCGTTCCTGCTGCTCATCACCCTGATCTTCAACCCCGGCGGGATCGCCCAGCAGCTCAAGCCGATCACCCGCTGGTTCGCCGGGCAGCGCTTCTCGTTGCACGGCGACCACGAGAGCGGCCCGGCCGCAGTGGAGGGCTCCCATGTCCGTGCTTGAGGTCAAGGACCTGTCGATCCGCTTCGGCGGGCTGCAGGCGCTGCAGGGCCTGGACCTGCAGGTCAACGAGTTCGAGATCGTCGGCCTCATCGGCCCGAACGGCGCCGGCAAGACGACGGCCTTCAACTGCATCACCGGCTTCTACAAGCCGACGACCGGCACCGTGCTCTACCGCGGCAAGGACGTCACCACCGTCCCGCCGCACGAGAAGGCGGCGATGGGCTTCGGCCGGACGTTCCAGAACGTCGGCATGGTCAAGGCCTCCTCCGTGCTGGAGAACCTCAAGACCGCGCAGCACGCCGCCGTCGGCTACGGCGCGCTCACCGGGATCCTCGGCGGCGGCGCGTCGCTGCGCGAGGAGAAGCAGCTGCACACCCGGGCCATGGCCATCCTCGACATGCTCGGGCTGGCCGACCTGCGCGACACCCGCGTCGGCGGCCTGTCCTACGGCACGCTCAAGCTGCTCGAGCTCGGCTGCGCGCTCGCGACCGACCCCGACGTGCTGCTGCTCGACGAGCCGACCTCGGGCATGGGACCGGACGAGTCCGACCAGCTCGGCGAGCGGCTGCTCGACCTGCGCCGCGAGTTCGGGCTGACGATGCTCGTCATCGAGCACCACGTCCCGCTGGTGCTGCGGGTGTGCGATCACGTCTACGTCCTGAACTTCGGCCGGTTGCTCGCCGAGGGCGTCCCGTCGACCATCCAGACCCACCCGGAGGTCGTCGCGGCCTACCTCGGCGGCGAGGCCCCGGAGGCGCTGGAGCAGACCCGCGAGACCGACGACGATGCCGCGCTCGACGCCCAGCTCGAGCACGCCGTCGAGGAGCACGACGTCCTCGGCGACGCACCGGTGGAGGAGGTGGCGCCCCGGCGCCGCCCGCGCCGCGTGCCGGCCGCGGCTCCGGCGGTCGAGGTCGAGGTCGAGGCCGAGGTCGAGGAGCCGACGCGAATCCGGCCCAAGCGGCGCGCGACCTCGCGTCGCACGACCACTGACAGCACTGCGGTGCTGCCGCGCACCGGGACGGAGGACGGCTCATGAGCCTGCTCGAGGTGGAGGAGCTGCGCACCGGCTACGGCGCACTCCCTGTGCTGCAGGGGATCTCGTTCTCCGTGCAGGAGGG
>Ga0136633_1003387_pt1 | contig 10518 bp, 9 predicted proteins | sample AntDrymeUQ832206_2_FD_105494 | JGI IMG/M metagenome (GOLD analysis project Ga0136633, IMG submission 105494) | Polar desert sand microbial communities from Dry Valleys, Antarctica - metaG UQ83 (22.06) | ecosystem: Environmental > Terrestrial > Soil > Desert | place: Antarctica: Dry Valley...
CGTCCATGAGTAGACCCGCCCCGCCTACCCGCGCCGACTATGTCGTGTGGCGACAGGCCACGACGCGATGGGCTGACGACGACGCCTATGGACACCTCAACAACGCGCGCTACTACGAGTTGTTCGACACAGCGGTCAACGCGCACCTGTTCGAGGCGACCGGTGTCAACGTGCGTCATCTTGCCGCCATCGGTGTCGTTGCCGAGACCTCCTGCCGGTACTTCCGGGAGATCGGCTTCCCCGAGCCGATCGACATGGGGATGCTCGTGGAGCGGGTCGGCACGTCCTCGGTGATCTATCGGATCGGGCTGTTCCAGGGCGGGTCGGACGAAGCAGCCGCCGAAGGCCGGTTCGTGCACGTGTACGTCGACAACTCCGAGGCCCCCGGCGCCCGGTCGGTGTGTCCGATCCCGGACGAGATCCGGGCCGTTGCGCAGAGGCTCCTCAAGCCCAACCGGTGAGCCAACCGGTGAGCCCAACCGGTGAGCCCAACCGGTGAGCCTGGTCACTGTCGCGCTGGAGCCGCACTCTCGTGGCGGGCACGGTCATCTGGGCGTGCGACCATGAAGGGGCGTGGCAGTGACGACACCGGCCATGTCAGCCAGCCCGTTCCGGTTTGTTCTCTCTCGGGGAGTGGTTCCACGTGATCTCGATCGTGCTCGCGATGCTGTTCATCATGGTCCTGGCCGGAGGCATCGTGCTCTATGTAGCCTTCCCGCACCGTGGCGAAGAGATGCCGCACACCCCGTGGGTCGGCACTGCGATGCGCAAGAGCGTCGACAGGCTGCCCACGCTGGATAACCAGCGCGAACGGCCGCACGACTAACGCTCCGCTTCACCGCCGACAGGGGCCTCGGCGAGGTTGGCCAGGTCTGGTTGGATGGTGCCCGTGGCTGACTATCTCTATCTGATCATCGGTATCGCGGTTGCCTTCTTCGCCGTCGCCATCGGCCTCGTCGCGGCGCGCAGCCGGGGCAGGTCGAAGCGAACGACCCGCGCAGCCGGAACCGACGTTCTCGCGCAGCCGAGCGAGCCCAGGGTCGGCGACGACGCTGAGCCTCCCCGGGACACCCCGACCCGCACGATCAAGGACACGGAGCTTCCCAGCTCTTTCGGCGCACCGACCCTCGAGCGCCCCGAGTCTGCGGCGAGTCGATTGGTCCGACTCCGCCAGCGCCTCGCCCTCTCTCAAGGGGGTCTCGGCAAGGGTCTGCTGGCATTGCTCTCACGCGACCGGCTCGACGAGGACATCTGGGAGGACATCGAGGACATCCTGCTGACCGCGGACATCGGTGTCGCCCCGACCCAGCAGCTCGTGGAGCGGTTGCGGTCACGGGTTCGGGTCGAGGGTACGGCGGCCGCGCCGGTGCGCGACATTTTGCGCGAGGAGCTGCTCAATCTGGTCGACCCCACGATGGACCGTTCCCTCCATGTCGATCGCTTGGACGGGGTGCCGGGCGTGGTTCTGGTGGTCGGTGTCAATGGGACCGGCAAGACGACCACGGTGGGCAAACTCGCCCGCGTCCTCGTCGCCGAGGACAAGCAGGTGGTGCTCGCCGCGGCTGACACGTTCCGTGCCGCGGCAGCAGAGCAGTTGACTACGTGGGGCGAGCGAGTCGGAGTGCCCTGTGTGCGCGGCCCCGAGGGCGGCGACCCTGCCAGCGTTGCGTTCGAGGCGGTCAGAGCCGGTATCGAGCAGGAAGCCGACGTGGTGCTCATCGACACCGCCGGTCGGCTGCAGAACAAGACCGGCCTGATGGACGAGCTCAGCAAGGTCAAGCGGGTGGTGGAAAAGCAGGCACCGGTGACCGAGGTCCTGCTCGTGCTCGATGCCACCACCGGCCAGAACGGGATGAACCAGGCCCGGGTTTTCGGCGAGGTCGTGAACGTCACCGGCATCGTGCTGACCAAGCTTGACGGGTCCGCCAAGGGCGGGATCGTGGTCGCCGTACAACGTGAGCTCGGCGTACCCGTAAAGCTCGTCGGTCTTGGCGAAGGGGCAGATGACCTCGCGGTTTTCGACCCCGCGGTGTTCGTCGACGCGCTCCTTGGTGACACCGCCTGACCCTATGATCGGTTCACGCACTCGTAACAAATACTGTGAACTCGTCACCTGCGCGCAACATTGCCTGTCACCGGGTGAAACGTGTGTCGACCAGAGTTGCTCCCCACGGGGTGGGTCAGGTCGACAGTGTGGTCGCATCCGGCACCGTCTCTCCCTGCCACGACACGAGGTATGAGCAACATGGTCAACACCGGTGATACCGCCTGGGTGCTGACATCAGCGGCTCTCGTCCTGCTGATGACGCCCGGCCTGGCCCTGTTCTACGGCGGCATGGTCCGCTCCAAGAGCGTTCTGAACATGATGATGATGAGCTTCGGAGCTCTCGCGCTGATCAGCGTGCTGTGGGTGATCTACGGCTACTCGATCGCGTTCGGCGACGACCTGGGCGGTGGACTCGTCGGAGACCCAAGCCAGTTCTTCGGACTCAAGGGGATGATGGCCGACGTCACCACCGAGGCCGGTGGACTGCCGCCGATGGCATTCGTCGCCTTCCAGTGCGTCTTCGCCATCATCACCGTTGCGTTGATCTCTGGCGCCATCGCCGACCGAGCCAAGTTCGGCACGTGGATGCTCTTCGCGGGCATCTGGGCGACGGTCGTCTACTTCCCCATCGCGCACTGGGTCTTCGACTTCTCCGCCGGTGCGCATGTCGGTGGCTGGGTCGCCAACAACCTCCTCGCGATCGACTTCGCGGGCGGCACGGCGGTGCACATCAATGCGGGTGCAGCAGGTCTAGCTCTGGCCCTGGTGCTGGGCAAGCGCAAGGGCTTCGGCCGCGAGGCCATGCGCCCGCACAACCTTCCGCTGGTGATGATCGGTGCGGGGTTGCTCTGGTTCGGCTGGTTCGGTTTCAACGCCGGCTCGGCACTGGCCGCGAACAACACTGCCGCCGTCACCTTCATGAACACGATCGTGGCTACCGCCGCAGCATCGCTCGGCTGGCTCCTGACGGAGAAGATCCGTGACGGGCACGCCACGTCGCTGGGTGCCGCCTCCGGCGTCGTCGCCGGACTGGTCGCTATCACCCCGGCCTGCTCGGCGCTGTCGCCGATGGGCTCGATCGCCCTCGGTGCGGTGGCAGGCGTGCTGTGCGCGCTCGCGGTCGGTCTGAAGTACAAGTTCGGGTACGACGACTCGCTGGACGTGGTCGGCGTACACCTAGTCGGTGGTCTCGTGGGAACCATCGGTGTCGGGTTCCTCGCCACTGCGGCCGCCCCTGCGGGAGTCGACGGTCTGTTCTACGGCGGAGGTGTCGACCAGCTATGGAGGCAGGCGGTCGGTGCAATCGCCATCATGGTGGTCTCGTTCGTCGCGACGTACGTCATCGGCATCGCCTTGGAGAAGACGGTTGGTTTCCGGATCGACGGGGAAGACGAGGTTGCGGGTATCGACCTCGCGGTCCACGCCGAGACCGGCTACGACCTGCACTCAACTGCCGGAGCCCGATCGTCTGGCAATCCTGTGTTGGTCGACAGCGGCCGGACCATGAACGAGAGGAAGGGGACCGCATGAAGCTCGTCACCGCGGTGATCAAGCCGCACAAGTGGGAAGAAGTCCGTGAGGCGCTCGAGACTTTCGGCGTCACCGGAATGACCGTCAGTGAGGTCAGCGGATACGGCCGGCAGAAAGGCCACACCGAGGTCTACCGGGGCGCGGAGTACGACATCGCCCTGGTCCCGAAGATCCGGATCGAGATCATCGTCGACGACGCGGACGCCGAGGACGTAGTGGGTGTCATCGTCACCGGCGCGCAGACCGGTCGTATCGGTGACGGCAAGGTCTGGGTCGTCCCCGTCGAGGGCGTGGTCCGGGTGCGCACAGGGGACCGCGACGAGGCAGCGATCTGACCACACCGTGACCGCGAGTCACCGACAGCAACGCACGGACGCCGCCGATGCCCTGTGCTCGGCGGCGTTCGCGCACGCCGTACCCGATCCCGACGTGAAGGGCATCGCCCTGGTCGCGGTGGGTGGGTATGGTCGCAGCGAACTCGCCCCCTACAGCGACCTCGACGTGGTCCTCGTCCACGCCGACGATGTCGAGATCGACGTGCCCGAGGTGGCTGGCCGGGTCTGGTACCCGCTGTGGGATGCCGGCGCAAACATCGACCACTCGGTGCGGGCCCTGTCGGAGGTGACGGCCGCAGCTCGACAGGACGTGCGGGTGGCACTGGGACTGCTTGACGCGAGGCATCTTGCCGGCGACCCTTCGCTGACGCTCCGGCTGCGGACGAACCTTCTCGCGCAATGGCGCCGTGACGCGCGAGCCAGCCTCCCGGAACTGCACGAACTGGTGTCGCAGCGTGGAGCGCGGGTCGGGGAGCTGGCGCATTCGTCGGTCCCGGACCTGAAGGAGTCAACCGGGGGACTGCGAGACGCCACCGCACTCCTCGCGCTCGTCGCCACCTGGCTGGTCGACGTCCCGCACACGGATCTCGAGCGCTGCCGGGTGCAGCTGCTCGACGTACGCGACACCCTGCACGAGATCGCCGGTCGCTCGACGGACCGAGTGGCTCCCGAGCTTTGGGCCGAGCTCGCACCCGAGCTGGGCCTGCCCGATGCGGAGGCCGCTCAGCGTCACGTGCGAGAGCTCGGCCGCCGGATCACGCACATTTCACGCCTCACCTGGCGGCGCGTCGAGTCGGTCCTGGCTCGCCCGGCATCGGGGGCGCAGAGTCGGCGCCCCACCCTCGAGCCCATCGCGCCGGGGCTCTCGGTCTCGTCGGGCGAGGTGGTCCTGGACCATCGGGCGAAGCCTGCGGACGACCCGTGGCTGCTGCTCCGGGCCGCGGCGGAGGCCGCCGAGCGGGACCTGATCCTGGCTCCTGCGACGGCGGCGCGGCTGGCCCGCGAGTGCCCTGCGACCCCCGAACCCTGGAACGCTCACGGACGCAACCTGCTGGTGCGGCTGCTCGCCGCCGGACCGGGCTTGCTGGCCGTCTGGGAGACGCTCGACGAGACCGGTGCGCTGGTCAGGTTGCTCCCTGAGTGGGAGCGCGTGAGGTTATTGCCGCACGCATCAGCCGTGCACCGGTTCACTGTCGACCGGCACCTCGTGGAGACGTGTATCGAGGCCTCCCGGTTGATCCGGCGGGTGGGCCGTCCCGATGTGCTCATGGTCGCGGCGCTGCTGCACGACATAGGCAAAGGCGGCGTTCAGGATCACAGCGTGGTCGGGGAGCCGCTGGCCGCCGCTGTCGCTCGTCGGATGGGCTTTGACGCCGGTGACGTGGATCTGGTGGCGGGGCTGGTTCGCTGGCACTTGCTGCTACCCGAGGTCGCCACCACGCGCGACCTCGAGGACCCGGTGAGCGTCGAGTACGTCATCGCGCGGGTGAACGACCCGCAGATGCTGGACATGCTCGAGGTCGTCACCGAGGCCGACGCCCGGGCCACTTCCCCGAAGGCTTGGAGCACATGGCGGGCGGGTCTGGTGACGGAGCTGGCACATCGTGTCCGCGCCAGGTACGGCGACGTGTCAGGGGCTAGATCCCTCCTGGCCGACGCGCTCCCTGACATGTCGATGGGGTACGACGACGTGGACATCCCGGCCCGGGTTCGTCAGAACGCCGAGCTGGTCGACGTACACCTGGAGCCTTCCGCGGACGGCAGTCGCGTGACCCTCACGTCCGGTGACCGGGTGGGTCTGCTCGCAGGAGCGGCCGCTGCATTCGCCGTACAACGGGTTTCTGTGCGCTCGGCGCGGGCATGGACGCAGGGGGAGTACGCCGTGTCGGTTTGGGAGGTGGACGACCCGCATCTCGATGCAGCCATTCTGCGACAACGGGTGGAGGCGATCCTGGACGGTCGTCTGGATCCGGCCGAGCGGCTTCGTCCTGTTGTGGGCGATAGCCTCGAGCCCTCGGTAGCCGTGCGCCACGAGGCGTCGCGCGAGGCGACCGTGCTGGAGGTGCGGGTCCACGACCGGCGGGGGGTCGTGCACCTGGTCTGCACAGCACTCGCCTCCCTCGACCTGTCGGTCCGGTCAGCGCACGTCACGACTCTGGGGCCGCAGGCGGTGGACGTGTTCTACGTGCAGGAGACCGGTGCCGGGGCGTTGAGCGATGAACGGGCCGCCACGGCGGCACACGCTGTACGACGCGCGCTCGGTGGCCCGGTTACCCTTGACCACTAAACGCCTCGCGGCCACGAACCGCCGCGACGGTCTGCTGCAGTGTCACTGAACACGGTGTCACTGATGACGAGGCCACCAATACGAGGACTGACCACCATTGTTTGCCACTCTCTCTGACCGCCTTGCCGACACGTTCAAGGGCCTGCGTGGCAAGGGCCGGTTGTCCGAAGCCGACATCGATGCGACCGCGCGCGAGATCCGGATCGCGCTGCTCGAGGCCGACGTCGCCCTGTCCGTGGTCAAGCAGTTCGTGGGCGCGGTCAAGGAGCGGTCCCGAGGCGAAGAGGTCAGCGGGTCGCTGAACCCTGCACAGCAGATCATCAAGATCGTCAACGAGGAGCTCGTCACCATCCTCGGTGGCGAGACACGCAGGCTCCGGTTCGCCAAGCACCCACCGACGGTGATCATGCTCGCCGGTCTGCAGGGTTCCGGTAAGACCACGCTCGCAGCCAAGCTCGCGCTGTGGCTCAAGGAGCAGGGCAACAGCCCACTGCTCGTCGCGGCCGACCTTCAACGGCCGAACGCGGTGAACCAGCTGCAGGTCAACGGTGAGCGCGCCGGCGTCAAGGTGTTCGCACCCGAGCCAGGCAACGGTCTCGGTGACCCGGTTGCCGTCGCCCGAGCCGGCGTCGAAGAGGCCAAGCGCACCCTGCACGACGTGGTGATCGTCGACACCGCGGGACGACTCGGCGTTGACGCGGAGCTGATGGCTGAGGCCGCGGCCATCAGAGATGCCGTGACGCCGGACGAAATTCTGTTCGTCGTGGACGCGATGATCGGCCAGGACGCGGTGGTAACCGCACAGGCGTTCCTCGACGGAGTCGGGTACGACGGCGTCGTGCTGACCAAGCTCGACGGCGACGCACGCGGTGGTGCTGCGCTGTCGATCGCCTCGGTCACCGGCAAGCCGGTCATGTTCGCATCAGCCGGCGAGAAGCTGACTGACTTCGACCTGTTCCATCCCGACAGGATGGCCTCGCGCATCCTCGACATGGGCGACATGCTTACCCTGATCGAGCAGGTCGAGAAGAACTTCGACCAGGAGCAGGCAGCCAAGGCTGCTGCCAAGCTCACCGGCAAGGGCGGTGACTTCACACTCGACGACTTCCTCGAGCAGATGCAGGCCATCCGCAAGATGGGATCACTGTCGAAGATCATGGGCATGCTCCCGGGGATGGGGCAGTTCCGCGACCAGCTCGAGAACTTCGACGAGCGCGAGATCGACCGCATCCAGGCGATCATCCAGTCGATGACACCAGGCGAGCGCACGAACCCCAAGATGATCGACGGGTCGCGACGGGCGCGAATCTCGAAGGGCGCGGGGACCCAGGTCGCGGCCGTGAACCAGCTCGTGGACCGTTTCTTCGAGGCCCGCAAGATGATGATGTCGATGGCCAAGGGTGGCGGCATACCTGGGATGCCCGGCGTTCCTGGCATGGGCGGTGGCAAGAGTGCCAAGTCGAAGCAGGCCCTGAAGAAGCAGGCCCTGAACAAGGGCAAGGCCAAGCGCGGCTCCGGCAACCCCGCGAAGCGTGCCCTGGAGGAGAAGTCCGCGGCGCAGAAAGCCCAGCAACCGGGCAACGGTGGCAACCCGTTCGGGCTGCCGCAGGACGGTGCCGCCGAGGCGGAGCAGGAGGACTTCACCCTGCCGGCCGAGTTCTCCAAGTACCTGCCCAAGCAGTAGTTGGCCCAGACAGTAGTTGGTCGGCGCGATAGCGTCGGGCGCATGAGTGCACTGAAGTTCCGAGGCGTTGTACTGCCCGACGGCGAGGCCCGTGACCTGTACGTCGTCGACGGCAAGGTCACCTACGAGCCCATCGCGTCTGCAGAGCTGGTCGCTGAGGGCTGGATCGTCCCGGGGCTGGTCGACGCCCACTGCCACATCGGCCTTGACGCCGACGGTGCGGTGTCGGACGCGGTGTCGGAAGAGCAGGCCACCACCGAACGCGATGCGGGCGCCCTCTTGCTCCGCGACTGTGGCTCAGCAGCAGACACTGCGTGGATCCACGACCGCGATGACTTGCCGCGGTTGATCCGCGCCGGCCGGCACATCGCGCGGACGCGTCGCTACATCCGCAACTACGCCCACGAGATCGAGCCGGTCGAACTCCCGGAGTACGTCGCGCGGGAGGCCGAGCGCGGTGACGGCTGGGTCAAGCTCGTCGGTGACTGGATCGAGCGTGACGCCGGCGACCTGACCGCTTCGTGGACGCGCGAGTCCTTGGACCTGGCGATGGCTGCGGCGCACGAACGCGGAGCGCGGGTGACCGCGCACGTCTTCGGCGAGGACGCGCTTCCCGACCTGATCCATTCGGGCATCGACTGCATCGAACACGGCACGGGACTGAGCATGGACCTGATCGATGACATGGTGGCGAACAACGTCGCGCTGGTGCCGACGGCCAGGCAGCTCAACAACTTCCCGGACTATGCCGCAGCGGGTGAGGCGAGGTTCCCGAAGTACGCCGAGCACATGCGCTCGCTGTTCGACCGTCGACGCGAGACGATCGGCGCGGCCTACGAGGCGGGGGTGGCGATTTACGCCGGAACAGACGCCGGCGGCGTGCTGCCACACGGGTTGATCGGCGAGGAGGTGCTCGAGCTCGCGTCGTACGGCCTGACTCCCCACGACGCACTCGGGGCGGCGTCCTGGAGGGCACGAGAATGGCTCGGTCTCAGCGGGACCCTGGCCGAAGGCACGTCGGCGGACTTCGTCGTCTTCGACACCAACCCGCTCGAGGACCTGGCCGTGCTTGGCAAGCCATCACGGATCGTGCTCCGCGGCAACGTGGTCGGCTAACTGACCACCTGGGGTGCCAGGAGTCAGGAGGCAAGTTCGAGTGCGGGCCGCTCGGTGGGTGCCGCGTGCGCTTTAGCCCCGGTCCGGATCGCGCCGAGCTCGCCGCACCAGCAGCGGACGATGAGCGCCATCCCCTGATCATCGTTGATGACCTGCTTGACCTGCGATGCGAAGAGCACCTGGCGTCGGTTGCACTCGGCACAGTGGAAGTCGAACATTGGGGATCCTCCTTCGTCGGGTCGGGGACATCGTCCTCGCTGGTTTCAAGATTCAGCCTAGGTGTCCGCCCGCCATAGCGGTAGCCTTGAATCCCTTTCTCACGTCAAGGACATCCCTATGCTTTCGCTGCATCAGCTCCGCTGCTTCCTGACCACCTACGAGCTGGGTTCGCTGACCGCGGCAGCGCAGGAGCTCGGCTTCGCGCAGCCGTCGGTCTCTGAACAGGTCCGCCACCTGGAGCGGTCGGTCGGCGCACCGCTGTTCCGCAGGGTCGGTCGCGGCGTGGTCCCTACCGAAGCCGCCGAAGCACTGCGCCCCTACGCCGAACGTGCACTAGGCGCCGCAGACGCCGGACGCCAGGCCGTCGCGGCAGTGTCGGGCATCACGACCGGCACCGTCCGGTTCGGCATCTTCGGCACCGCCCGTCTCTACCTCGGTGCGCAACTGGTGGCCGACGTACTGGCCAGGCACCCGGGAGTGCGGGTGGAGCTCATCGGGCAGAACTCCGCGGCGGTCCAGGAGGACCTGTTGCGGGGCCGGCTCGAGGCCGCGATGATCGCAATCCCGGTTGCCGCCGAGGGAATGACCGTGCGGCCGGTGGCCCGCGACGAGCTGGTCTACATCAGCAGGTATCCCGAGCGCCTGGTGAAACCAGTCACCGCTTCCGCGCTCGCAACGGCGAAGCTGGTTCTCGCCGAAACCACCTGGCGAGACGACGACTCCTCACGGCGCACGCTTCGCGAGATGGTGCAGCGAACCGGTTCACCCTTGCGAACACAGATCGAGGTCGAAGACGTGGAGACCGCCGTCGAGATCGTCGGCCTCGGCCTCGCGGACTCGGTAGTCCCGCGCGGTGTCGTCGACCAGCTCGTCGCCAGGCTGGCCCCGACCGTCGGCTGGGTGTCGCTGCGGCCACGTATGTACGACACCATCGCAATGGTCCACCGCCGAGACGCGGAGCTGTCCCCGGCCGTGCGGCTCGTCATCGAGCTAGCGACCCGACGGATCCAGTCGATCTCCGAACCGATCTACTCGCCGTGATCGGTGGGGACGGTGCCTGCGATCGGGACCGATTGGAGTCAAGTGGGGTGGTCTGGCAGAATGTCGCACTGAGTCCTGCGTGCTCGGCCCCTCTCATCCGGGTCACGCAGCGTCCGCCGAGTGCATCAGCCTGGCCCCACCTGGTTCGAGCACTCACCCACGCCAATAAATTCAAGGAGACACCACACTCGTGGCCGTCAAGATTCGTTTGAAGCGTATGGGCAAGATCCGTGCGCCGTACTACCGCATCGTTGTCGTC
>Ga0136633_1003388_pt1 | contig 10517 bp, 9 predicted proteins | sample AntDrymeUQ832206_2_FD_105494 | JGI IMG/M metagenome (GOLD analysis project Ga0136633, IMG submission 105494) | Polar desert sand microbial communities from Dry Valleys, Antarctica - metaG UQ83 (22.06) | ecosystem: Environmental > Terrestrial > Soil > Desert | place: Antarctica: Dry Valley...
CCCCATGCGCCTGATCACGCTCACGACGTGGGAGATCAAGCGCATGCAGAAGATGGAGGGCGTGATGGACGCGATCCACGCGGTCATCGACGCGCGGCGCGGCGGGACACCGGCGGCGTCGTAAGGTCCTGTCAAGTCGTGGCGCCCGGAAGCAGCCGCTCCCAGACGCCGGCCAGCTGGGTGAGGTCGTCCGGATCGAGGTGACGCAGAAAGCGCTCGCGCACGTCGGCCAGGTGCTTGGGGCGGACACGCCGCAGCAGCGCGACGCCCTCGGCGGTCAGGCACGCGAACGACCCGCGGGCGTCTCCTCCACAGGCGTCGCGGGCAACCACACCGGATTTCTCCAACCGATCGACGAGGCGCGTCATCCCCGAGCGGCTCAGCAGCGTCCGGTCGGCCAATTCGGACATACGCAGCCGCCGCTCGGGGGCGGCATGCAGCGTGATCAGCACCTCATAGGACGAGAGCGGGAGCCCGTGGGCCACCTCGAGCTCGCGGTCGAGATCCTTCGTCAGCGCGGCGTGCACACGGAGAAAGCCGCGCCAGGCGGCGAGCTCGGAGGGCGTGAGGTCGTCCATGCGCTCGATTGTAGTTGCATGGACAACTTCCTGGTGCTCAGGTCCCGCAGGTCGGGGTCACACACCTGCATGCAGTGCAGGCAGGTGTGTGACCCCTAGCTGCAGGGGGCGAGCAGTGAACGACCGGTCATCTGCTCAGGCTGCTCAATCCCCATCAGGGAGAGTGCCGTGGGCGCCACGTCGGCGAGGATCCCCGGGCCGTCGAGGCGGACGTCCTCGCGCGTGACCAGGAACGGAACCGGGTTCAGGGAGTGGGCCGTGTCCGGCGAACCGTCGTCCTCGAGCATCTCGTCGGCGTTGCCGTGGTCGGCGGTGACCAGACACACGCCACCGCGCGCCGTGACCGCCTCGACGACCCAGCCCAGGCACTCGTCGACCGTCTCGACGGCGGTGATCGCCGCAGGGATGGAGCCGGTGTGGCCGACCATGTCGGCATTCGCGAAGTTGATGACCGCGAACGCCGGCGCCGTCTCGCCGTTCCAGGCCGAGAGGAACGCCTCGGTCACCTCGCGGGCGCTCATCTCCGGCTTGAGGTCGTAGGTCGCGACATCTCGGGGGGAGGGCACGAGCGCCCTGACCTCGTTCGGGTAGGGGTTCTCCTCACCGCCGTTGAAGAAGTACGTCACGTGCGGGTACTTCTCGGTTTCCGCTGCGTGCAACTGGCCGTGCCCGGCGTCCGCGACCACCTGCGCGATGGTGATCTCCGGGCGCGCCGGGGAGATGACGACCGGGTGCGTCCAGTTCTCGTCGTACTCGGTCAGCGTGGTGATACGCCCGATGCCCGCACGCGTCAGTTCAGCGACGATCTGGCGCATGCGGTCCGGGCGGAAGTTGAACGCGAGCACCGAGTCGCCCGGCCGGATCGCCGCCTCCTCGCCGACCGTCGTCGCGGCGACGAACTCGTCGGTCTCCCCGCGCTCGTAGGCGGCGAGGACGGCGCCCTCGGCGGTGCCCGCCTGGTGGGGGGCCTCGCCTCGCAGCAGGAGGTCGAGCGCCGCCTGCGTGCGCTCGGCGCGGCCGTCGCGGTCCATCGCGTAGTAGCGACCGATCACGCTGCCGATGCGCGCGTTGCCGGCCGCCCGGCACCACTGGTCGACTTCGGCGAGGAACGGCGCGCCGCTGGTCGGCGAGACGTCGCGCCCGTCGGTGAACGCGTGCAACACCAGTTCGGGGACCCCGGCCCGCGCGGCGAACGCGATCAGCGCGCGCAGGTGGCGGTCGCTCGAATGCACGCCGCCGTCCGAGCACAGGCCGATCAGGTGCACGCGCGGGGCGCCGGTCAACGCCGCCTGCAGCAAGGGGTTGCGCTCGAGCGAGCCGTCTCCGACGCCCTCGTCGATGCGCACGAGGTCCTGCTTGACGATCGCCCCGGCGCCCAGGTTGAGGTGTCCCACCTCGGAGTTGCCCATCTGGCCCTCCGGGAGACCGACCGCAGGACCGCACGCGGTCAGTGTGGTGTGGTCGTAGCGCTCCCAGAGCGCGTCGAAGACCGGCGTGTCCGCCAAGTCCACGGCGTTCCCGGGCCCGGCCGGGGCCAGCCCCCAGCCGTCGAGGATGACCAGGCAGACCGGCGTGACGCTCACGCCGCGGCGATCTCGACGAGCGCGGCGAAGGACGCGGCGTCCAGACTCGCGCCGCCGACCAGAAAGCCGTCGACGTCCGGCAGGGCGATCAGCTCGGGCGCGTTGTCGGGCTTGGCGGAACCGCCGTAGAGCACCCGGACACCCTGGCCGGCCTCCTTGTCGAAGTCCTCGACGAGCGCGCGGACGAACGCGACGGCTTCCTGGGCCTGGTCGGGCGTGGCGACCTTGCCGGTCCCGATGGCCCAGATCGGCTCGTAGGCGACGACGACCTCGGGCAGGCGCTCGACCGGGACCTTCTCGAGGCCCTCCTTGACCTGGTGGCGCAGCTTGCGCTCCATGTCCCCGCGCTCGCGCTCCTCCTCGGTCTCCCCCACGCACAGGATCGGCAGGAGGTCGTTGGTGAGCGCCTGGACGACCTTGGCCTGCAGCGCCCGGTCGGTCTCGTTGTTGTGCTCGCGGCGCTCGGAGTGACCCAGGATGACGCCGCCGACGTCGACCTCGGAGAGCATCGCGGCGGAGATCTCGCCGGTGAAAGCGCCCGCACCGGCCTCGTGCATCGTCTGCGCGTAGACGGCGACCTGCGACCCGCGAGCAGAGTCGACCATCGCCTGCAGCGCGGTGAACGGCGGGCAGATCACGATGTCGACCCCGTTCACGCTCGAGACGAGCGGCAGCAGCGCGGAGATGAACTCCTCCGCCTCGGCCACCGTCTTGTTCATCTTCCAGTTGCCCGCCACCATCGGCGTCCGGGTCGCACTCATCGGCTCAGCACCTCCACTCCGGGGAGGGGCTTGCCCTCGATCAGCTCCAGCGACGCGCCGCCGCCGGTCGACATGTGGTCGACGTCGTCGTCGAGCCCGAACTGCGCGAGCGCCGCAGCGCTGTCGCCGCCACCCACGACGGTGATCGCGGGCGAGGCCGCGACCGCATCGGCCACGCCGCGCGTGCCGGCCGCGAAGGGCTCGAGCTCGAAGGCGCCCATCGGCCCGTTCCAGAACACGGTGCCGGCGTTCGCGATCACTTCGGTGTACTCGGCCACGGTCTTCGGGCCGACGTCGAGGCCCATCCAGCCGTCCGGGACGTCCACGCCATCGGACGCCTGAACCTCGGTGTCGGCGCTGAACGCGCGGCCGAGCACGAGATCGGTCGGAAGGCGCAGCTTGCCCGCGCCGTCGGCCAGAGCGCGCGTGGCGGGCTCGATGCCCTCCTCCTCGCACAGCGAGGCCCCGACGTCGTGGCCTTGGGCCTTGAAGAACGGGAAGCACATGGCGCCACCGATCAGGACGGTGTCGGCACGGCCGAGGAAGGCGTCCAGCACGCCGATCTTGTCGGTCACCTTGGCGCCGCCGACGATCGCGACGAGCGGGCGCTTAGGGTTCTCGAGGATGCCGTTGAGCGTCGTGACCTCGCGTTCGAGCAGGCGGCCCGCGGCGCTCGGGAGCAGGCGGGCAACGCCCTCCGTGGACGCATGCGCGCGGTGCGCGGCGCCGAAGGCGTCGTTGACGAAGACGTCTCCGAGCGCGGCGTAACGCTTCGCGAGCTCCGGGTCGTTCTTCGTCTCGCCGGCCAGGAAGCGCACGTTCTCGACCATGACCACCGCGTCGTCACCGACGTGATCGATGTCGGGAGCGAGCGTCACCGGCGCGCCGAGCAGCTCGGTCAACCGCTCGGCGACGGGAGCGAGGCTGAACTTCGCATCGGCCCCCTTCGGCCGGCCGAGGTGCGCGAGCAGGACGAGCTGCCGCGCGCCCTTGTCCCGGAGTTCGGTGAGGGTCGGCAGCGCCGCGCGGATGCGCGCATCGTCGGAGATGGATTGGGTGTCCGTGAGGGGGACGTTGAAGTCCACCCTCACCAGCACCCGCTTGCCCTCGACGTCGAGGTCCTCCAGGGTCCTCAACTACAGAACCTTCTGAACGAGGTCGACGAGGCGGTTCGAGTAGCCCCACTCGTTGTCGTACCAGGAGACGACCTTGACCATCGTCCCGTCGATGACCGACGTGAGCTGCCCGTCGACGATCGACGAATGCGGGTTCTTGACGATGTCGCCGGAGACGATCGGGTCCTCCGTGTACTCCATGATCCCCTTCAGCGAGCCCTCGGCGGCCGCCTTCAGCGCGCCGTTGACCTCCTCGACGGTGGTCGCGCGCTCGGCCTCGAACGTGAGATCGACGACGGAGCCGGTCGGGACCGGAGCCCGGATCGCGAAGCCGTTGAGCTTGCCGTTGAGCTCGGGCAGGACGAGGCCGACGGCCTTGGCGGCGCCGGTCGACGTCGGGATCAGGTTCAGCGTGGCCGCGCGGGCCCGGCGGAGGTCCTCGTGGGGCATGTCCTGTAGGCGCTGGTCGGCCGTATAGGCGTGGATCGTCGTCATCAGGCCGTGCTTGATGCCGATCTCGTCGTTGACGACCTTCGCGAACGGCGCCAGGCAGTTCGTCGTGCAGGACGCGTTCGAGATGATGTGGTGGTTCTCGGAGTCGTAGGTGTCGAAGTTGACGCCGAGAACGAGGGTGACGTCCTCGCCCTTCGCCGGGGCGGAAATGATGACCTTCTTTGCGCCCGCGTCGAGGTGCGCGCGGGCCTTGTCGGCGCTCGTGAAGAAGCCGGTGGATTCGACGACGACCTCGGCCCCGAGGTCACCCCACGGCAGGTCACCCGGGTTGCGCTCCGACAGGACGCGCAGGCGGTCGCCGTCGATGATCAGGTCCTGGCCATCGACCTCGACCGTCCCGGGCCACGGGCCGAGGATCGAGTCGTACTTGAGCAGGTGCGCCAGCGTCTTGGCGTCCGTCAGGTCGTTGACGGCGACGAAGTCGATGTCCGCGCCGGCCTCCTTGGCCGCGCGGAAGAAGTTCCTGCCGATACGGCCGAAGCCGTTGATCCCCACCTTGACGGGCATGTGTCGGTCCTCTTTTTGAGCGTCAGAAGTTGCTGACCTAGAACCTAGCCGAGAGCCTCACCCCGGGTGCGAGGCCACGATCTCGACCCGCAGGCCGTCCGGGTCGCGCAGATAGGCCGCGTAGTAGCGCGGGCCGTACTGGGGCCGCGGGCCGGGCGGGCCGTCGCCGGCGCCGCCCGCGCTCAGCCCCGCTTCGTAGGCCGCGTCCACCGCGACCTTCCCGGCCGCGCGGAACGCGATGTGCCCGTACGCGGGCGCCGGTGCGGCCCGTGCGGTCAGCCAGAACACCGGCTCCGTCGTCCCCCAGCCGATCACGTAGTGGTTCTCGTGCAGGCGCCGGACGCCCAGCGCGAAGAACAGCGCGTCGTAGAAGCGCCCCGAGATGGCGAGGTCGCTGACCTCGTAGCCGACGTGGTCGATCACGGGTCCGGAGGCTAAGCGGTCATTCGAAAATCGGCAGCGCCGACCTACACCTTCACGTTCCCCCGCTCGACGTCACGATGCTCGACCGTCACGAAGCAATCCGGCCGCGCGCGCAGCAGGTCGGCGAGGTGTTCGACGATCGTCACGGAGCGGTGCCGGCCGCCCGTGCAGCCGATCGCGAGCACGAGGTGGGACTTACCCTCGCCGACGTAGTTGGGGATCAGCCAATCGAGCAGGGGCTCGAGCCGGTCATAGAACTCCCTCAACCGCCCGTCGCGCCCGACGTAGTCCACGATCCGCTTGTCGAACCCCGTGAACGGACGCAGGTCGGGCTCGTAATGGGGGTTCGGGAGGAAGCGCACGTCGAAGAGCAGGTCGGCGTCGCGCGCGGGGCCGTGCTTGAAGCCGAAGCTCGTGATGGTGACCGCGAGCTTGCCCGCCACCTCGGAGGCGAGCATCTCGCCGGCCACCTTGCGCCGCAGTCCCGATGCACTCAGGCCGGTGGTGTCGATGACGGTGTCGGCGCGCTCGCGCACGGGCCCGAGCAGCCGTGCCTCCTTGGTGATGCCTTCGGTGACATGCCCCTCCTGCGCCAGCGGATGGCGGCGGCGGGTCTCCTTGTAGCGCGTGACGAGCGTGTCCTCGTCGGCGGTCAGGAACAGGACGCGGCAGGCGATCCCAGCGGCTTCGAGCTCGTCGATGACTTCGGCGAGCTTCTCGAAGTAGGTGCCGCCCCGCAGGTCGGAGACGATGCAGGCCCGCTCGACCTTCGATCCCCGGCGCATGAAGACCTCCGCAAGGGAACGAATCATCTCGGCGGGAAGGTTGTCGACGCAGAAGTAGCCCGCGTCCTCGAAGACGTTCATGGCCAGCGACTTCCCGGCGCCCGAGAACCCGGAGATGATCACGAGGTCGCGCAGCCGCGACCTGCTCTTGACGCCGGAAGCCATTCATGGATCCTGACGGTCGCTCAGGACGATGTTGTCATCGGCCGGTCTTGTTGAGATGGGCGAAGATCTCCCGCGCGGTCTTCTGCGGCACTCCGGGCGTCTGCTCGAGCTCCTCACGCGTGGCGGCCAGCACGGCTTCCGGGGAGCCGAAGTGGGCCATCAGCGCGCGCTTGCGCATCGGGCCGACACCGGGCAGCCCATCCAGGATCGACGTCGTGTAGGCCTTGTCGCGCCGGATGCGGTGATGGGCGATGGCGAAGCGGTGGGCCTCGTCGCGCACGCGCTGGAGCAGCTGCAACTCGGCGGTGTCGTGGGCGAGGCGCAACGGGGTCGGCAGGCCGGGCCGGAAGACCTCCTCGATGCGCTTGGCCAGTGAGATCACGTGGACGCCGCGGTCGCGCAGGGGCTGCAGCGCATCGAGGCCCGCCGACAATTGGCCCGGACCGCCGTCGATCACGACCAGATTCGGCAGTGCGGCGAAGGAGGCGTCGCGATCGGCATCGTACGGGGACTTCTCACGTTGCTTGAGGAACTGGTTCACGCGCCGTTCGAGCACCTCGTTCATCGCCGTGAAGTCGTCGGGAATCCCGTCCTCGGTGGAGCGGATCGTGAACCGCCGGTAGTCGGACTTCTTCGGTGCGCCGCCCTCGAAGACGACCATGCTCGCCACGGTGTTCGTGCCCATCAGGTTCGAGATGTCGAAGCACTCGATGCGGACCGGCAGGACGTCCAGGCCCAAGACCGACTGCAGACCGTCGAGTGCCTCCACGCGCTGCTGGCGGCGCCGTTCGCTCTTGAGCTTGTCCTGGTCGAGGGCGAGCCGTGCGTTGCGCTCGGCGAGTTCGAGGATGCGCCGCTTGGCCCCGCGCTCGGCCGCGCGAATCTCCACCGGACCCACCCGGCGCTCGGCCAGGATCTCCGCCAGCACGGCGAGTTCCGAGGACTCCGCGACGTCGGCGCCGACGACGATCAGCGGGGGGATCGACAGCGCACTGGCGTAGTACTGGAGCAGGAACTCCTCGGCGACCCGCCCAGACTCGTGGCCGGCCTCGTTGGCCAGGTAGAAGGACTGGCGATCGCTCAGCACCCCGTCGCGGACCTGGAAGACCTGCGCGTTCGCGTCCAGCACGTCGACCGAGACCGCCACCGCATCGAAGGTCCCGGACGTCCCGTCGGACACCCGCTGGCGCTCGAGCAGGGACTTGACGGCCGTCAGGCGGTTGCGCTCGATCGTCGCCTGCTCGTAGTCCTGCTCGCCCGCGTGGAAGTACATGCGCTGCTCGAGGTCGCGCTGGATCTCCTTGAAGCGCCCCGACAGGAAGGCCATCACACCGTCGATCGACTCGCGGTACTCCTCGACGGACACGTTCCCGACGCACGGCGCCCCGCAGCGCTTGATGTAGAAGTCCAGGCACGGCGAGCCCGAGTGCCGGCCCGGGTGCGGCCCCTCGCAGGAGCGGTACTGGAAGACCTTCCCGAGCAGGTCCAGCGTGTGGCGCACGCGCTTGGCGGAGGAGTAGGGACCGAAGTATGCCCGATCCTTGCGGTGGCGCTCGCGCGTGAAGTAGACACGCGGGAACGTCTCGTCGAGGCTGATCGCGATGAACGGATAGGACTTGTCGTCGCGCAGGCGGATGTTGAAGCGCGGCTTGTACTGCTTGATGAAGTTCTGCTCCGTGAGCAGCGCTTCCGCTTCTGTATGGACGACGACGTACTCGATGTTGTCGACCTCGTCCTTGAGGGCGGTCGAGCCGTACTGCGTCGGGTTCGAGAAGTGCGAGGCGACGCGCTTGCGGATCGACTTCGCCTTGCCCACGTAGACCACCCGCCCGCGGGTGTCGCGGAACAGGTACACGCCGGGCTCGTCGGGGAGGCTGCGGCGCTGCTGGGTGATGCGGTCGAGCGGCGGGGCGGCCACCGTTTCGAGGGTAGGTCCCGGCCCTCCGCCTACTTCTTGGCGTCCACTGCCTTGCTGAGTTCGTCCTTGGACCAGTGACGATCGGGGTGTGCGCCTACCCGGTAGCGTCGCCCGGCCATGCCTGCCGCGCTCGTCAACCTCCTCTCCGACACCCAGAGCCGGCCGACCGACCCGATGCGCCGTGCGATGGCGGCGGCCGAGGTCGGCGACGAGCAGCGCCTGGAGGACCCCACGGTCAACGCGCTGTGCGAACGGGTCGCCGAACTGCTCGGCCACGAGGCGGCGATCTTCCTGCCGACCGGCACGATGTGCAACGTCATCGCGCTGCGCCTGCACGTGCGCCCGGGCGGCGACGCCGTGCTGCTGCATCGGCTCGCGCACCCGCTGCGCTTCGAGGGCGGCGGCGTGTCAGCCATCTCCGGAGGTGTGCTCATACCGCTCGACGGCGAGCGCGGCATGTTCACCGCCGATGCACTGCGGGGTGCGCTGTCGGCCCCGGGCGACCGCTATGCACCGCGCTCGCGGGTCGTCTCCATCGAGCAGACCACGAACATCGCCGGCGGGCACGTGTGGCCGCTCGAGCAGGTCGACGACGTCCTCGCGGTGGCCCATGAGGCCGGCCTGCGCACGCATCTCGACGGGGCACGGCTCTTGAACGCCGTCGTGGCGTCCGGTGTACCGGCCGCCACCTGGGGCGGGCGTTTCGACACCGTCTGGATCGACTTCACCAAGGGCCTCGGCGCTCCGGTCGGCGCCGCGCTCGCCGGATCGCGCGAGCTCATCGACGAGGCCTGGCGCTACAAGCAGATGCTCGGAGGCGCCATGCGCCAGGCCGGGATCATCGCGGCCGGCGCACTGCATGCCCTCGACCACCATGTCGACCGGCTCGTTGAAGATCACGTGAATGCCGCCCGTCTGGCCGACGGGCTCGCCTCGCTGCCCGGTGTGACGCTCGACCCGGCGTCGGTCGCGACGAACATCGTCGTGTTTTCCGTTCCCGACGCCGGGGCGTTCTGCGCCGAGCTCGAGGCCCACGGCGTCCTGATGGGCCCGCTCGACGCCACGACGGTCCGCGCCGTCACCCATCTCGACGTCGATGCCACGGGGATCGAGCACGCGCTGGTCGCCGCCGAGGCCGTCACCGCCGTCCCCGACTGAGCCTGAATCAACCGATCATCGTGGATGAATCGGCGTCGTAGGCCCGGTCCAGGGTCGTTCGGCCGAACATCCTCGTGGTGGATCACTTGGAGTGAGGCCGATCGGCACTGGGCCGTGCATACGGCGTTGATTCGCCGCGAGAATCGGTGGATTCAGGCTGAGCTGCGGTGCTCGCGGGCCGTGAGGACGGCCGCCGACGACGACACGCCGGGCAACTGGCGCGCCTGACAAAGGTGCGCCGTATGGTCCACCAATGCGGGCGTGGGGCGGGCTCTTGGCAGCAGTTGCAGCGGTGTGCTGGCTGGCTGTCGCCGTCGTCCTCGGAGCGGGGCCGACCACCGTCCCGGCCCGCGCGAGCGTCGGGATTCCCGTGGCCTTCATTCCGAACCACGGCCAGTACGCGAGCGATGTCCGGTTCGCGGCGCTGGGGGCGCGACACGAGCTGGCCATCACCAAGAGCGGCGCGCGCATCACGGCACACAGCGAGCAGGCCACAGCGACCATCACGATGCGGTTGCTCGGCGGGATCCGTGGCCGGCTCGAGACCTCCGCACCGCGGCGTGGCGTCGTCAACCACATCGCCGGGCGTGACCGCAGCCGCTGGGTCACCGGAGTCCCGACCTACGGCGAGGTCCATCAGCGCGGCGTCTATCCGGGGGTCGACCTCACCTATCGCGGCTCCGGACCGGACGTCGAGTACGTCTTCGACGTGGCACCCGGCGCCGACCCGGGAGCGATCGCGATCGCGCACGCCGGGGCCGACCGGATCCTCGTCGACGACACGGGCGGCCTGCGCCTGGAGACGGACGCCGGCCCGTTGCGGGTGCGCGCGCCCTTCGCGTTCCAGCGCCGGGACGGGCACCAGGATCCGGTCAGCGTGCGCTACGTGGTGCGCGACTCCGTCGTCGGCTTCGAGCTCGGCCGATATGACCGGGGCCGCCCGCTCGTGATCGATCCGGTCATCGAATACGGGACCTATCTCGGTGGACCGAGCTACGAGACCGCGCTGGA
>Ga0136633_1003389_pt1 | contig 10516 bp, 11 predicted proteins | sample AntDrymeUQ832206_2_FD_105494 | JGI IMG/M metagenome (GOLD analysis project Ga0136633, IMG submission 105494) | Polar desert sand microbial communities from Dry Valleys, Antarctica - metaG UQ83 (22.06) | ecosystem: Environmental > Terrestrial > Soil > Desert | place: Antarctica: Dry Valley...
GAGCTCCTCCGTCGAGATGACGCAGACGGAGGGATCGTTGACGGTCGGCCCGGGGAGCGCGTCCCCGAGGGTGCAGTCGCCGTCCGACTCCTGGCCGGCAGGCGTATGGCTGAACGACACGTATGTGTTGAGAGGCGAGTGCTTGAAGCGCGTCGCGGTCTTGATCGCGGTGATGATCTGCCGCGTCACGCAGAGCTCGGCGAAGCTCCGGAATGACGTTTGCATGTCCGGGCGAAAGTCACGCACCGCCTTGTAGAGCCCGATCATCCCCTCCTGGACGAGATCGTCGCCGTCCCCGCCCGCGAGGAAGTACGAGCTCGCCTTCAGGCGAACGAAGCCCGTGTACTTCCGCATCAGACCGTCGAGCGCCTCCGTGCTGCCGTTGCGAGCGCGGAGCACCAGTTGCAGGTCTTCAAGCTCTCGTTGAACCTTCTGAGCGGTCTTCGGTGCTGTGGCGGTTCGAGCGGTCATCGCGTACCCCCGTGTCTCTGCGCCGTGGTTGAGCGATTCTTTGACCGAGTTCCATACAGGCGACCTCGACAAAAGTCTCACCTTTAAGTTGAGGGAGAAGGTAGCACTATTTAATAAGCGATACAAGACCTTTGCGAATCTCGTAGATTGCTAAGAACACATGTTCGCCTCCCAGGGTGCGGCTCACCGTACTGCTACCCGTCTCCCACTCTGCGACACCTGGCACCGTGGCCCTCACCGTGCTGATCGTCGACGACCATCCGAGCTTTCGGGCATCGGCCCGGGCGATCCTCGAGTCGGACGGCTTCGACGTGGTCGGCGAGGCGGAGGACGGTCGCGTCGGCGCTCGCAGCCCACCGCGCAGCAGTCCGCTGCGTAAGGCAATCTGTGAGATGCGCCCCCGGGGTCGTCGCGCGACGACCCCGGGGGCGCGGTTCACGTTCCTTCGCCCCGCCGGAGACGTTCGAGCCGCTCGCGGGTCTCCTCGTCGAGCCGATCGCCGACACGGCTTCCCGCTCCGCGCTGTTCCTGCTCTCGATGCTGCGCCGGCCGCAGGTCGGCGAGGAAGAGCCTGGACGTCAGCTTGCGTACCTCCTGACCGGAGACCCTCCGCACCGCATCGTCCGAGGAGACGATGCAGACGAGCTCCTTGCCACGGTGCTCGGCAGCGAGTCGCTCGAGCAGGTCGTCCGCATGCGCCGCGTAGCGGACGGAGAGCGGGCCAATCTGACGCTCCTCACCCGTCCCGTCGAACACCACGACACCGCGCACCCCGCGCTCGGCGACAAAGCTCGCGAGTGTGTCGACGAGATCGCCGGGGTCGGAGAACTCACCCGCGTGGAGCACGTTGTAGCCGTCGAAGAGGTAGAAGGTCGGATCGGCCATGGGTCAATCGGCGTCGCCGCGCTGCCGTCGTGCTTCGTAGAGGAGCAGAGCCGCCGCGACACTGACATTGAGCGAACCGACGCGGCCCGCGAGCGGAATGGACACGACCGCATCGCAGTTTCGGCGGACGAGCGGGCGAACACCCTTGCCTTCCGCGCCGAGAACGAGAGCAACCCCTCCTGTGAGATCTGAATCCCACAGCGAGAGCGACCCCTCGGAATCCGCCGCGTAGGCCCAGAGATCGGGCCCTTTGATCTCCGCGAGATAGCGCGCGAGGTTAGGCACGACTGCAATTGGCAGGTGCTCAACCGCGCCCGCAGACGATCTGCAGACGGCCGGTGTCACCCGGACGGAGCCGTGCGCCGGAAGGATGACCCCCGTTGCCCCCGCGCCCTCGGCGCTGCGGACGACCGCGCCCAGGTTGTGGGGATCGGTGACCTGGTCGAGGCAGACGAGAAGTGGTCGCTCATGCGCGGCGAGCTCGTACGCGTCTGCGTAGCGGAACGGCTCGCACCAGGCGACGACGCCCTGGTGGTCGCGAGTACCGGCAGCCTCGCTGAGCAGGCGCTCGGGCTTGACCTGTGGGCGCGGGGCGGAGTCGAGCCATGGAATCTGCGCCGCCGCGCGGTCGGTCGCCCAGACCTCGAAGAGCTCGCGCGGACCGCGCAGGAGCTCTCGGACCGGCCGCCGGCCGTAGACGAGGTCGCGCGTCACCGGAGCCGAACGAGCCGATGGCCATTCGTCTCGTCCCGCATCTCCCAGCCCGCTTCCACGAGCTCAGCACGCAAACGGTCAGCCTCCTCGAAGTCCCGCACCTCCCGGGCCGCTTGCCTCCGCTGCGCAAGCGCGGCTACCTCCGGTGGCGCTTCGTCATTCTCGGCGAGTGACTCGAGCCCGAAGACGCCGAGGGCGCGGCGGAGCAGTTCGTGGTCTCGCCACTCATGCATGACTGCGAGCGCGGCGGGTGTATTGAAGTCGTCGTCGAGAGCGTCCGAGAACCGCTCCCAGGAACCGGCCGGGGCGGGCTGGTGTATGCCCCGGAAGACATCCCGCAGGCGATCTGCGCGGGCCGACGCCTGCTGCATTACATCGTCGTCGAAATCGACCGGCTTGCTCCATGCGCCCGACAGGTGGAACACGAGAAGCGACTCTCGGCCCCACACATCGAGCACGTTACGAAGCGTCACGACGTTTCCGAGCGACTTCGACATCTTTGCTTGGTCGAGCTCGAGCATGCCGTTGTGCATCCAGATCTTGGCGAACGCGTGACCCAGGCTCGCAGATTGCGCGAGCTCGTTCTCGTGATGCGGAAACCGAAGGTCGTTGCCGCCACCGTGGATCTCGAACTCCGGACCGAGGAACTTCTCGGCCATCGCCGAGCACTCGATGTGCCAGCCTGGCCGTCCGGGCCCCCATGGTGAATCCCACGCGGCGTCCTCGTGCGGCTTCTGGGACTTCCAGAGCGCGAAGTCGCGTTGATCCTGCTTCAGGTCGCTCGTCTCTTGGGAGATCATCTCCTCGAGCCTGGCACCGGAGAGCCGCACATACTCGGGGAAGCGGGCGACGCTGAAGTAAACGTCGCCGTTCGCGACATACGCTTTCTCTCCGTCGACGAGCTCCTGAATGAACTGGACGATCTCGGGAATCGTCTCGGTGGCGCGGGGCTCGAGATCGGGACGTCCCAGCCCGAGATCGTTGGTGTCCTCGAAGAACCAAGCGGTTGCGCGCTCCGACAGCTGCCGGCTCGGGACTCCCTGCTCGACGGCTTCCGCGTAGACCTTGTCGTCGACGTCGGTGATGTTGTGTACGAACGTCACCTCGTAGCCGGTGTGTCGAAGCCAGTTTCGAACCCACATTCCGAGGACGAAGGGCCTCGAGTTGCCGACATGGATGCGCTGGTACACGGTGGAGCCGCAGACGTAGATCCGGATCGGTCCGGGGGACGGCGGCAGCTCGACGAGCCCGCGCGTCAGGCTGTCGTACAGACGCATCGAGCGATCGTACTCAGGCAGACACGGCCCGGCGCGCCCGCGCGAGGGCCTCGTCTCGCGGCACCGCGGCTAGCACGGCCCAGAGCTCTGGCCCCTTCGCGGCACCCGTCAGCGCGAGCCGGAGCGACCGCAAGTCGCCGCCTACGGCCTTCAGCTCACGCAAGACCGCGCGCGCTTCGTCCGGCGAGAGATGCTCGGGCGCGACCGTCCTCAGCTCCGCGAAGCGTTCCAAGGTCACTTGCGCCTCGGACGGGAGGTCGACACGGTCGGGCTCGACCACGATCTTCGCGTACTCACGTGCCTCGACGAGCGAACGCGCCCCGCGCAACACCGGCACGGCCTCGAGCGGGGCCTGCGCGGCCGCGGCCAGCTCCTCGTCCCCCATCGCAGCGATCGCATCGGTCGCGAGCCGTCGAAGCCGCGCGAGGTCGAGGTGGACGTCGTGGTCGGGAAGGCCCAGCTCGTCCAGATAGGCGCGTACCGCCTCCGGCGGGAAGCCTTCATCCCGCAGATCTGCGATCGAGGCATGGCCATGCCGCTTGGAGAGCTTCTTGCCGTCCGGGCCGAGCACGAGCCCGTGGTGGATCACCTCCGGAAGCTCGCCTCCTATCGCCCGCGCCATGCGCTGCTGGAGCTCCAGATTCGGGCGGTGATCCGACCCGCGAATGACGTGCGTGATTCCGAGGGTGAGGTCGTCGACGACGGAGGCGAGCTGATAGGTCGCGCTGCCGTCCGCGCGAAGCAGGGTCGCGCCGCCGCCACGCAGTCGCACCGCATCCTCCGGGTCACGCTCGGCGGCCTGAGAGGCGATAGCCCGCTCTGCGGCCATCGCGTAGAGCTCCCCTCGCTCGCTCTGACGCACCGAGTCCTCGTCGAAGCCGATTCCGAGCCATTCGAGGTCTTGGAGGATCGCCTCCTCCCCGCCCTCCACCGTCCTTTTCGGATCCGTGTCGTCGATCCGCAGGACGAGCACACCGGCTCGCTCATCCGCGAACCGGCGATTCGCCACCGCGGTGAGCGCGTTTCCGAGATGGAGCGAGCCGGTCGGGCTCGGCGCGAAGCGGACGCGAACAGCCACCGCTCAGGCGTCGATCGTGACATGGCCGGGCTGGGACGCGACGCGGTCGAGCCAAACCCGAATCGCCGGATACGCATCGAGATCGAATTCGCCCTCATGCGCGACGTGCGTATAGGCGTAGAGGGAGATGTCCGCGATCGTGTACGTCTCACCGACGAGGAAGGCCCGCTTTTCCAGATGGCGCTCCATGGCTGCGAGCGCCGCGTACCCGCCCTTCATCACTCCGTCGCGCCGCACCGCGAACTCCTCCGGCTTACCGGAATAGGCGAGCAAGAAACGCGCGACCGCGATGTACGGCTCGTGGCTGTACTGCTCGAAGAACATCCATTGGAGCGTCTGCGCTCGCTCGTACGCGTCCTCAGGCACATATTGGGTTCCGTCGCCGAAGTACCAGAGGATCGCGTTGGACTCCGCGAGCGGCCGACCGTCGTCGAGCACGAGCGTCGGAACGCGCAGCCCCGGGTTGAGCTCGCCGAGGAGCTCCTTCCGTCCAGAGCGGTCGACAACGCTCACGTCGACCTTCTCGTACGGGAGCCCCAACTGAGCCAGCAGGAGCCGCACCTTGTAGCAATTGCCCGAGACCGCCGAGTTGTAGAGCAGCACGGCGTTAACGGTAGTCGGGATTGTCGAAGTCGAACCGGCAGCCCGCATCCCAGAGCGACCGCTGGTTGCCGTGCGCGGGGATACCGCCCGCGTCCTTCAAGAGCCGCGCCAGATGGAGAAGGTTCCAGGTCATGAAGGTCGTGTTTCGGTTGGTGAAGTCGTTCTCGGGACCGCCGGAGCCGGCATCGAGATACGACGGTCCCGGTCCCGCCTCGCCGATCCACCCCGCGTCGGCCTGCGGCGGGATCGTGTACCCGAGGTGCTGGAGCGAATAGAGGATGTTCATGGAGCAGTGCTTGATGCCGTCCTCGTTGCCGGTGATCAGGCAGCCGCCGACCTTGCCGTAATACGCGTACTGCCCCTGCTCGTTCAGGAGGCTCGAGCACGCGTACAGCCGCTCGATCACGCGCGTGCACACCGACGACTTCTCTCCGAGCCAGATCGGAGAGCCGAGAACGAGGATGTCCGCCGCCTCCACTCGCTCGTAGAGCGCCGGCCAGTCGTCCCGTTCTGCGCCATGCTCCCGCATGTCCGGCCAGACTCCCGGAGCGAGCTCCTGGTCGAGCGCACGCACGTACTCGACTTCCACGCCGTTCGTCTCCATGATCTGGGTCGAGATGCGCATGAGCCCCTCGGTGTGAGATAGCTCGGGGGACGGCTTGAGCGTGCAGTTGATGTAGAGAGCGGTTAGATCGGAGAAATCCCAGCGACTCGTCGTGCAGAGCTCGCGCTGGGAGTCGGTCAGCGTCAACGGAACCTCCTGTTTGCGGTCGACGGAGCGGGGAACCATCATGCTCGCCACGATAGGTTGCCGGGTGCATGCCGTCGTTTCGTGCGTTTGCCCTCGCCCTGATCGTGATCGCCTGCGTCCTCACCGGCTGCGGCAGCTCCGACGCGGAGGTCGGGGTAAACGTCGCGTCCGTGAGCGACATGTCGCCGGGACAGATTCGCCTGCCCCGCTCGGGCGCCGAAGGCGGCTGCACGCCCGGGGATCATCCCCTCCGCCTGGGCAACGGACGGATCGCGCGCTTACGCGTGACGCCGGGTCCGAGCAAGAAGCCGAGAGGGCTCATCCTCGCCTTCCACGGCGCCGGCGGATCGCCTCGCGAGGGGCTCTTCGTCTTCCGTGAAGCGTGGAAGGAGCCGGGTCTGGTCCTGCTCGCGCCTCGCTCCCTTGGAAACACGTGGAGCGCGCTGCACAACCGACAGGATCGGGACCTGGAAACCGTCAACCGCGCACTCGCGGAGACCTGGAAGCGCTGCCAGATCGACCGCCGACGGATAGCGGTCGGAGGCTTCTCCGATGGCGCAACACACGCGCTTTCGATCGGGCTCCAGAACGGTGGCATCTTCCGGTCGGTGATGGCTCTCTCGCCCGGAGGGTTGCTCGATGTCGAGCGGCAGGGAAAGCCGCGCGTGTTCATCGCACACGGAACCGGTGACGACGTGCTCCCCTACTCACGCTCCAGCAAGAGCATCGTTCCCGTCCTCAAGGGATCCGGGTACAGCGTCACGTTCCGGAGCTTCGCCGGCGGCCACGAAGTACCGACGAGCATCTCCCGCGCGGCCGTTCGCTGGTATCTGCGGCGGTAGTTGGCTCGCGTGGAGCGCCTCCTCTTGGCGTGGTTCGAGGAGCATGGCCGAGACCTTCCCTGGCGTCGGACACGTGACCCGTACGCGATTCTCGTCTCGGAGGTCATGCTCCAGCAGACGCAGGTCGAGCGGGTGGTTCCGCGCTACCTAGCCTGGCTCGAGCGGTGGCCGAGCGTCGAGTCACTCGCGGCCGCCTCCGCCGCCGAGGTCATCCGGGAGTGGCAGGGACTCGGCTACAACCGGCGGGCGCTGAGCCTCCATCGATCCGCGCACCGGGTCGCGGCGGAAGGCTGGCCCGAAGACCTCACTCAGCTGCCGGGTGTGGGCCCCTACACCGCCACCGCGATCCGCTGCTTCGCTTTCGATGAGAACGTCCTGCCTGTCGACGTCAACATCGAGCGGGTGTTGCGACGCACCGGTGGGTCGTTCAGCGCTGCGTCCGCGCAGGCGCTGATGGATCTGGGCGCGACGATCTGCATCGCCCGCATTCCGCGATGTGACTCGTGCCCACTTGCCGAAGTGTGTCCCTCGCGCGGGATCCGTGACGAGCCCGCGCGGCGTCAGGGGCCATTTGAAGGCTCGTTCCGCCAGCGCCGCGCGACGGCGCTCCGCCAGATTGCCGCAGCCTCGCTTCCACTGGACGAACTGGATGGAGAGGTCGTCCGCTCCCTCGTGCGGGATGGTCTCGTCGAGGTCGCCGGCGAGCTCGTTCGCCTTCCCGGCGAGATTTCGCGCGCCTTCGGCTAGCAGGCGAAACGCATGGTGGCAGGTACCACGAATTCAGCCGTGCGTAACCAAACCTGAGCGACAATGCCCTCCATGGCAACCGTTCTCGTCGTCGACGACGAGCCCATCGTCCGCGAAGTCGTCGTTCGCTATCTCGCGCGCGAGGGTCATAAGACGCTCGAGGCGGGCGACGGGGAGACCGCTCGCGCCGCGATCGAGCAGTCCGACCCTGATCTGGTCGTCCTCGACGTGATGCTTCCGGGAACGGACGGGCTCGAGCTCTGCCGCTGGATCCGCTCGAGTTCCGAGCTGCCGGTGATCATGCTCACCGCCCGCGGCGAAGAGGCCGACCGAATCGTCGGGCTCGAGCTCGGCGCCGACGACTATGTGACGAAGCCCTTCTCCCCCCGCGAGCTCGCAGCCCGCGTCCGGAGCGTGCTGCGCCGCTCGGCACCGCCCGAGACCGTGGTGGCACAGCTTGCATTCGGGGATGTCGAGCTCGAGCAGGCGACCAGAGAAGCCCGCAAGGCAAGCCGAGCGGTACGCCTCACGGCGAAGGAGTTCGACCTGCTCTGGTTCCTCGCGAGCCATCCGCGCCGCGTTTTCTCTCGCGAGCAGTTGATGGCCAAGGTCTGGGGCTACACCGCTGCACTCGACACCGGAACGGTGACCGTCCACGTGCGTCGACTTCGCGAGAAGGTCGAGGACCATCCGTCCAGCCCTCGGCATCTGGAGACGGTCTGGGGAGTCGGATACAGGCTGGTTCCGTGATCTCGACCGCTGTCATCGTCGGGCTCGCCACGCTCTCCGTCGGGCTCGTGCTCGCACATCTTCTGCGCCTGCTGCCGACGGTCCGACTTCAGCTCGTCGGGCTTGCCTTCCTCGCCGTCCTCCTCCCGCTCGGCGCCGTGCTCGTCTCCGGGTGGGTCATGTTCCACATGGGCGACGACGTCAAGATCCTCGCTGTCACCGCCGCCTCGGCGTTGACAGCAGTCGTGGCTGCGCTCGTCGTTGCCCGCTCGATCGCAGACGCGGTCGACCGCGTGCGGGCCGCGTCCACCGAGCTTTCGCGTGGGAGCCTGGACGCCCGAGCTCCGACCGGCGGGCCTGTGGAAGTCGCGGATCTCGCGCGCTCCTTCAATGAGATGGGCGAGAACCTGCAGCGCTTGTTCGACTCGCGGCGAGAGCTCGTCGCCTGGGCAAGCCACGACCTCCGGACTCCCCTCGCGAACATGCAAGCGATGCTGGAGGCGCTCGAGGACGGCCTTGCCGAGCCGGAGGAGTACGTTCCGGCGCTGCGCGAGCAGGTCGGGGTGCTCTCACAGCTTGTGGACGACCTCTTCGAGCTCGCGCGCATCGACACGGACGCGCTCACCCTCGAGCTCAGGCAGCTACCGGTCGCTCCGGTCGTCTCGAGCAGCCTCCGCGGCGTCGAGGCCGAGGCGCGCCTGCGTCACGTGCAGCTCGCGAGCGAGGTGGACGAAGAGCTGACTGCGAGATTCGCCCCTGAGAAGGTCGAACGAGTGCTGATGAACCTCCTGACCAATGCCTTGCGGCACACCCCCAGCGACGGAGCGGTCGCCGTTCGCGTCGAGCCGCTGGCGGGAGAAGTCCGCGTCGCGGTCGAAGACACGGGCGAGGGGCTCGACGCCGAAGCGCGAGCGCGGATGTTCGAGCGCTTTTGGCGGGGAGACCGGTCACGATCTTCGCGCGGCGCCGGGATGGGCCTTGCGATTGCGCGCGGCCTCGTCGAGGCGCAGGGCGGGCGGATCTGGGCAGAGGACCGCGAGGGTGGCGGCGCCCGCGTCTGCTTCACCCTGCCGGCTGGCTAGATGCTTGGTCGGGAATTGACGCGCAGCCGGAGGCGGTCACGACCAAGCCGGGCGACGCACTCACCGTCGTGCAGGCTGGTAAGCCTGGACGACGAGGGAGGGTGGCGATCCGGTGCCGTGTCGTGGCCGTCATCGGCCCGCCGTGAATTCCCGATCAAGCATCTAATCCGCCACTCGGTGCACTATCCAGACGTTTGGCTCGACGTGGACGCCGATGCCGTCTCGCACGACGAGCGGCGCCAGCCCGCCCGGAAAGATGTACTCACCGTCTTCAGGGAACTGCATCTCGGTCCACTCCTCCCAGTCCGCAACGGGCGCCCGGAGCGTCATCGACTCGGGGGCGGGCCCGAGGATTTCGCCGCCGATGTACTCATGGATCCTGACCCAGGAGTCGAAATGCGATCCGTCGGCGCGACGCCATTCCACGTAGCGCTCGATCGGGATGAGCGGGTAGCGCTCCTTGAGTGTCGGGCGGACCGGCGCGATCACCGACCGAAGGCCGGCGGCACCGGCGTTTGCCTTGAAGCTCTCGATCATCCGGCTCGAGAGCCGCTGGCCCTGCCGCGCGGGAGCCACACTGATCGCGAGCGCCATCAAAGCCGTCGGAGGCGCGGCGGACGTCATGCCGCGTACGAACCCCTCCTCCCAGCCCGAAGGCAGATCGTGGAGCGACCCGTCCCAGGGCAGCAGGACCGCGTGCGCCTCGGCAAGGAGCTCGTCACCGTCGACGAGCGCCACCTGGAAGTCCGGAAAGTCAGCGTAGAGGCGCCCCCAGTAGCGGTTGCCTGGCTCGTTCTCGTGCATGTAGGCGGGAAACGTGGGGGCCGAAAGCTCCGCATGGCGGCGCTCGAGCAGGTCAGGCCGGTCGGCGTAGCGGACGAGCTTCATCGCTCGATGAGGGCGACCGCATGGGCAGCGAGCCCTTCTCGGCGCCCCGTGTAGCCGAGCCCGTCCGTCGTCGTCGCGCGCACGCTCACGCGACCCGTCTCGACACCGAGGGCGCCGGCGAGCTTCTCGCCCATCTCCTCGCGGAGCGATGCGATACGCGGCTCCTCGCCGACCAAGACGCAGTCTGCGTTGACGAGCTTCCAGCCGGCGTCGCGCACCTCCCGATACGACTTCCTAAGAAGATCGAGCGAGGACGCGCCGAGATACGTTTCGTCGTCCGACGGAAAGAACGCTCCGATGTCGCCGAGGTCGGCCGCTCCGAGCAGGGCATCGATCAGAGCATGCGAGACGACGTCGCCGTCGGAATGCCCGACGAGGCCGCGCGGATGCTCGATCGCGACACCGCCGAGCACGAGCGGAACCCCGTCCGCGAACGCGTGGGCGTCCAC
>Ga0136633_1003390_pt1 | contig 10511 bp, 13 predicted proteins | sample AntDrymeUQ832206_2_FD_105494 | JGI IMG/M metagenome (GOLD analysis project Ga0136633, IMG submission 105494) | Polar desert sand microbial communities from Dry Valleys, Antarctica - metaG UQ83 (22.06) | ecosystem: Environmental > Terrestrial > Soil > Desert | place: Antarctica: Dry Valley...
CGGCTCGGGCAAGACCACCCTGGTCGAGATGCTCTGCAAGTCGATGCGCGACCGCTGGGATCTGGTCGTCGTTACCAACGACATCTACACCCGCGAGGACCAGCGCTTGCTCACGGTCGCCGGCGCCCTCGATGCCGAGCGCATCGTCGGGGTCGAGACCGGCGGCTGCCCGCACACCGCCATCCGGGAAGACGCGTCGATCAACCTCGAGGCCATCGATCGCATGCTCGAGCGCTTTCCGGACGCCGACATCGTCTTCATCGAGAGCGGGGGCGACAACCTGGCGGCCACCTTCAGCCCCGAACTGAGCGACCTGACGCTCTACGTCATCGACGTCGCCGCCGGCGAGAAGATCCCGAGGAAGGGCGGCCCCGGCATCACCAAGAGCGATCTTCTCGTCATCAACAAGATCGACCTCGCCCCCCACGTCGGGGCCAGCCTCGAGGTCATGCGCGTCGACAGCGAGCGGATGCGCGGCGACCGACCGTTCGTCATGACGAACCTGAAGTCGCGGCAAGGCTTGGCGGAGATCGTCGCCTTCATCGAGACGAAGGGGCTACTCGGCGCTGCGCCCCGCTAGACTGCCTCGGCCGGGCGCATGCCGCGCCCGAACCGACCGCTCGACCGGTCCGAGGATCTCCGCATGCACCGACTTCTCCTTGCCGCCGCGCTGTTCATGACGAGCGCCACGGCGCTGGCCGCCGACGTCAACGTCTCCATCCGCCTCGGCGGGCCCGACTTCTACGGCCCTCTCGTGCTGCGCGACCTGCCGCCGCCGGTCCTGGTCGATCGGCGGCCGATCATCGTCGTCCAGCCGCCGCGCGCCGCCGCACCGCCGGCCCCGCTGTACCTGCGCGTGCCACCGGGCCACGCCAAGCACTGGTCCAAGCACTGCCGCCAGTACCAGGCCTGCAACCGGCCCGTCTACTTCGTCCAGGACAGCTGGTATCGCGACGTCTACGCGCCGGCGTACCGCGAGCGCGGCGACCGGCACGACCGCGACGACGACCACCGCGGCGGAAAGCACAAGAAGGACAAGAAGCACAAGGACAAGGGCGAGAAGAAGCACAAGCAGGAGCATTGAGCCGGCGCGGCAGGCACACTGGCGGCGCTCACCGCCGCCATCGCCGCGTCGCCCGTCGCCGCCCGCCATGTCCATCACGCACCGCACCCTCGCGCTCAGCCGACTCTCCCTTCACGTCGCCACCGTCGGCACCGGCAGCCCGGTGGTCCTCCTGCACGGCTGGCCGCAAACGTGGCACGAATGGCGCAAGCTCGTTCCGCTGCTGGCCGGCGATCACCAGCTGGTGATGCCCGACCTCCCCGGGCTCGGCGACAGCGGCCGGCCGGACGGCAGCTACGCCAAGAAGGCGATCGCCCTCGATCTGAAGGAGATGGTCGAGGCGCTCGGCCTGGACCGCTATCACCTGGTCGGCCACGACTGGGGCGGCCCGACCGCTTTCGCGCTCGCCGTCGCCGACACCGCGGCCGTGCGCACGCTCACCGTCCTCGACGTGACGTTGCCCGGCATCGGCCCCGACATCTCGCAGGGCGGCAAGCGCTGGCACCACGCCTTCCACATGACGGCCGACCTGCCGGAGGCCCTGGTCGACGGCCGCGAGCGCGATTACCTCGGCTGGTTCTACGGCGAGTACGCCTGGCAGCGCGATGCCATCGAGCCGGCCGACGTCGAGGCCTACGTCCGCTGCTACAGCCGGCCGGGAGCGATGCGCGCCGGCTTCGCCTACTACCGGGCGATTCCCCAGGACAAGGCTGACAACCAGGCGATCCTCGACTCGGGCTTCCGCCTGCCGATGCCGGTGCTGGCGCTCGGTGGCGCCCGCACCGAGGCGCGCGGCCGGGCCGAGGAGCCGCTCGAGTCGATGCGGGTCATCGCCGACGACGTGCGCGGCGGGGCGATCGCCGACTGCGGCCACTTCATCGCCGAGGAGCAGCCGGCAATCCTCGCCGACCACCTCCGCCGCTTCTTCGCGGCGCACTGAGTTCGGCCCGGCGACGGGGCGACGGGGCGACGGTCGCCGCGCGCCGCCTCAGCCTCCGCGCAGGTAGCTGGCATGATGGCGTCCCGTTTCGATCGGACCCGCTCGGGAAAGCCCATGCCGCACATGCTGTTGATCCACGAGCCCGTCGGCCAGCGCGAACAGCGGGGTCCCGAGAAGGGGCGTGAGGTCTACGCGGAAATGCAGCGCTTCGCCGAAGGCCTGCAGGATCGCGGTCTGCTGCTGGCCACCGAGTCGCTGTCCTCGCAAGCTGGCGGCGCCCGCGTCCAGGTCCGGGACGGACAGCGGCGCGTCGTCGACGGGCCGTTCGCCGAGGTCAAGGAGATGATCGGCGGCTTCTTCCTGCTGTCGTGCGACGACCGGTCCCAGGCCGTGGCCATTGCCGCTGCGTGCCCCGCCGCGCAGTGGGCGACGGTCGAGGTGCGCGCCGTCGGCCCCTGCTACACCTGAGGGCCCGGCCCGTGCTGGGCTTGCCGCCCTCGGCCGGACCGACCGCCGTGAGCGGCCCGCCGCCATGACGGCGGACGCGACGACCCGGCGGGCCATCGAGGCGACCTGGCGGGTCGAGGCGGCCCGCATCATCGCCGTCGTTGCCCGCATGACGCGCGACGTCGTCCTGGCCGAGGAGATGGCCCAGGATGCGCTGGTCGCGGCGCTCGAACACTGGCCGGTCGACGGGGTCCCGCGCAATCCGGCCGCGTGGCTGACGGCGACCGCCAAACGTCGCGCCCTCGACAGCCTGCGCCACCAGAGCCTGGCCGCCCGCAAGCATCTCGAGATCGGCCTCGACCTCGAGGCCCAGCAGGCGCTCGTCGTGCCCGACCTCGTCGACGCGCTGCTGCAGGCCGAGGCCGACCCGATCGGCGACGACCTGCTGCGCCTGATCTTCACCGCCTGCCATCCGGTGCTGTCGCGAGATGCCCAGCTCGCCCTCACCCTGCGCCTGCTCGGCGGCCTGTCGACCGACGAGATCGCCCGCGCCTTCCTGGTGAGCGAGGCGACGATCGCCCAGCGCATCGTGCGCGCCAAGCGCACCCTGGCGGCGGCGCGCGTCGCCTTCGAGCTGCCCGGCGGCGACGCGCTCGACGAGCGGCTGGCCGCCGTCCTCGAGGTGATCTACCTGCTCTTCAACGAGGGCTACGCGGCGACGTCGGGCGACGACTGGATGCGGCCGACGCTGCTCGACGAGGCGCTGCGGCTCGGCCGCCTGCTGACCGGGCTCGCGCCCGACGAGCCGGAGGTGCACGCCCTGCTCGCCCTGATGGAGCTCCAGGCGTCGCGGGTTCCGGCTCGACTCGACGCGGCCGGGCGGCCCGTCCTCCTGCTCGATCAGGACCGCAGCCGCTGGGACCGGCTGCTGATCCGTCATGGCCTGACGGCGCTGGCCCGCGCCGAGTCGCTCGGCGGTGGCCGGGGGAGCTATGCGCTGCAGGCGGCCATCGCGGCCTGCCATGCCCGCGCCGCGCAGGCACAGCAGACCGACTGGCGGCGCATCGGCGACCTCTACGACGAGCTGATGGAGGTCGCCCCGTCGCCGGTCGTGGCCCTCAACCGCGCTGTCGCGGTCGGCATGGGACACGGTCCGCAAGCGGGTCTCGACCTGCTCGACGGCCTCGCCGACGAGGCGGCGCTGACCGGCTACCCGTGGCTCGACGGCGCCCGTGCCGACCTGCTCGACCGGCTCGGCCGGCATGGCGAAGCCGCCGCCGCCTTCCTGCGGGCCGCGACGCTCACCCGCAACGACCAGGATGCCGACCTGCTGCGCGAGCGCGCCCGCGTTTCGGCGGCCACGGCGCGGCAAGGACGCCCCGAATCCCGTTGATCGGTTCGCCGCGATGTCGAATTCGCCCCATGCCGATCGTCGTGGATGACGAGGAGGCCTTTCCGGCCCGCCCACCCCAAGGATCAAACATGAACTACATCGATGGATTCGTCCTCGCCGTGCCGACGGCCAACAAGGAGGTGTACCGAAAGCACGCCGAAGACGCTTGTGTGGTTTTCAAGGATCACGGCGCGCTGCGACTCGTGGAATGCTGGGGCGACGATGTCCCGGAGGGCAAGCTGACGTCGCTTCCGATGGCGGTGCAGAAGAAGCCGGACGAGACGGTCGTCTTCTCCTGGATCGCCTGGCCGTCGAAGGCGGCGCGCGACCAGGGCATGGCCAAGGCGATGGCCGATCCGCGCCTGCAGAAGGAATCCAACCCCATGCCGTTCGACGGCGCCCGCATGATCTACGGCGGCTTCGAGATCCTCGTCGACGCCTGAGGAACAGCCATGACCGCACCCACCCCCTCGCCCGTTCCCCAAGGCATGCACACCGTCACGCCGCACCTGGTGTGCGCCGGCGCCGCCGAGGCCATCCGCTTCTACGCCGAGGCGTTCGGCGCCAGCGAGCTGACGCGCCTGCCCGGCCCCGACGGCCGGCTGATGCACGCGATGCTGCAGCTCGGCGACTCGAAGATCATGGTGGTCGACGAGATGCCCGAATGGGGCGTCCTCGGACCGCGGGCCCTCAAGGGCTCGCCGGTGACCCTGCATCTGTTCGTCGCCGACGTCGATGCTGCCGTCGCCCGCGCCGTCGACGCCGGTGCGCGCGTGACGATGCCGGTGGCCGACATGTTCTGGGGCGACCGCTACGGCAAGGTCGAGGACCCCTTCGGCCACCAGTGGTCGCTGGCCACCCACCTGCGCGACGTCACCATGGAGGAAGCCGGCGCGGCGATGCGCGAGATGGCGGCGCCGGGCTCCTGAACCCAGCGCGCGCCAGCGACGTCGAGCGGACCGGCGGGCCGATCAGTCGGCCGGCATGGGCTCCGGATCGTCGGGCAGCGCCAGTGTCTGCCGCGCGGTCGCGCGGTGGCCGAGAAACATCGGCCGGTTGGCGTGCCCGAAGAGCAGCGGCAGCAGTTCGCGGGCGGTGACGACGCCGTACCAGCCCTGACGGGCGTGCCGCTCGCCGAACTCGACCACCGGATCGGCGCGCACCGTCGGCCCGACGAGCAGCAGCGGCGTCGGGTCGGCGGTGTGCAGCACGCCGTTGACCGAAGGCGTCGCGTGATCGCCGGTGATGGCGACGATGGCACGATCGGCGAGGGCTTCCAGGCGGACGAGGCCGGGGTCGAGCGCCTCCAGCGCCTCGAGCTTGGCGCGCGGATGCTTGGTGTGCCCTGCTTCGTCGGTGGCCTTGGAGTGGATGTGGACGAAACGCGCGCCCTCGCCGATCAGCGCCTCGGCAAGCTCGACGCGGCCCGCCAGATCGGCGCCGAGATCGGCGCCCGGCGGTCGGTGCCGCTGCGCCATGCCGAGCAGCGTCGCGATGCCGCGGTAGAGGCGCGAGTCGGTGACCGCCGCGCCGGCCACGCCGGTCAGTTCGACGAAGCCGGGGACGGCGTCGCGCGCTCCCGACCACTTGGTGGACAGCACGTCGAGGGCCGGCTTGCCGCGCCGCCGACGCCCGTCGTTGACCGGACTGCGTTGCAGCAGGCGGCGGGCGCCGAGCAGCAGATCGTTCATCGCGTCGGCCAGCCCGCTCGCTGCCGCGTCGGTGGCCAGGACGCGCAGCCAGGGGTGGAGGTGCTCGAAGAACGGATCGGAGTCCGACACCTGTCCGCCCGCGAAACGGCCGAGCTGCAGCAGGGCCTCGCCACGGCCCAGCGATCGCAGCTCGACCGCGTGCGCGGCGAAGAACACCGCCAGCTCGGCGAGCAGTGCCTCGGCGTCGGCCAGGTCGTCGCCGGCGGCGCGGCCGCTGATCCAGACCTTGCCGCCGGCCGTCTCGGTGGTGCGCAGCGACGCGAACGTCGTGGCGATTCCCTGCGCGACCTCGAGGCCGGCGCCCAAGGCCTCGAGCACGGCGCGGCCCGGAAACGGCACGTCGGCGTAGCCGAACATCGCCCAGTGCGCCAGCTCCGACGACGGCGCCCGCCCCCAGCCGAAGGGGACGTGCCAGCCGGACGCGCCACGCCGGGTCAGCCGATCGAGCACCGGCGTGCGCGCGGCCTCCGACGGCGTCAGGCCGCCGAGCTCGGGGATGGCCCGATCGCCGAGGCCGTCGAGGACGAGCAGCACCACCGGCAGGCGGTCGTCGACGAGGCGCGGCTGGTCCTCGCCGTAATGAAGGGCCGTCATGCCCGCAGCATCGTCATGTCGGCTCCGTCCCCGGGCTCGGTCACGTGCGCTCGGCCAGCGGCCGCTGCGCGTTCATCGCGTCGAGGAGCGGCACGGTCGCGGCAGGCACCTGCTGTTGCCAGCCCGGCTCGCCGGCGCCGATCCGGGCGCGGATCTCGCCGGCCGAGATGCGGCCCTGGGTGTCACCCTCGAGCAGCGTCACCGCGTAGCCGGCCGCCTCGAAGCGGGCCGCCTTCTGCCGCTCCCATTCGCTGTAGGCCCGCACGAACTGGCGCGCCGACCGGGGCGCGTAGTTCGGCCAGTGGACCGGCGCCGCCAGGTCGAAGGGCACGGTCGTGACGCGTCCGCGCCAGCCGCGTTCGTCGACGGCGGCGTCGATCAGCCGGACCCGTTCGAAGTAGGTGAACGGGTTGGCGGCGGCGGTGTGCCGATGCGTCGACGCCGCTTCCTCGCGGCGGGCACCGGCGTCGGGGTTGGTGATGGCGACGATGAGGTGATCGCATTCCGCGAGGGCGATCGCGAACAGCTCGAGGTGCTGCGTGTGCACCGGCTGGAAACGGCCGGTGACGCAGCCGAGCGCGATCAAGCTCAGGACTCCGCGTCGGCCCGCAGCAGGCTGCGGGCGATCGCGTTGAACTGGATCTGCTCGGTCCCGGCCGGGATGCGCAGGTTGCGGGCGATGCGAAACAGCTTCTCCTCGGGCGAGCCGCGCAGCAGGCCGCTCGCGCCGTGCACCTGCAGGGCGTTGTCGCAGACCCGGTAGAAGGACTCGTCGTTGATCGCCTTGACCAGGCTGATGAGCCGCACCGCCTCCGGGTCGAGCGGGATCGCGAACGGGCCGAGCCGGTCGAGCGTCGCCTGCGCGACGAGCGAGGTCGCCCGCGCCTGGTACATGCTCATGTCCATGTGGGCGATCAGGTGCTGCACCGCCTGGTATTCGGCAATGGGCCGGCCGCCGGAGCGCCGCCGATGAGCCCGCTGCACGGCGCGCTCGATCAGCCACTGGCTCCAGCCCGAGCACATGCCGCCGCGGCCGAGGCGGCGCCAGTTGATGTAGCTCATGCCGAGGGCGAAACCGTCGCCGACCGCGCCGACCAGGTTCTCGGCGGGCACACGGACCTCGTCGAACTCGAGCTCGCCGGTCAGGCCGTCGTCGAGCATCGTCGGGATGTCCATGCCGCGTCGAAAGCCCGGCGTCTTCGCGTCGACGATGAACATCGACAGCGACCGCGAGCCGGCGCCCGGCTCGGTCACCGCGGTGAGCTGGATCACGTCGGCGTAGTGGGCGTTGGTGATCCAGGCCTTGCGGCCGTTGATGATCCAGTCGCTGCCGTCGCGGCGGGCGTTCGTCTTCATGCCCAGCACGTCGCTGCCGACGCCCGGCTCGGTATTGGCGAAGGCGCCGGTGATCGTGCCGGCGACGAGCGGCGCCACGACCTGATCGCGCAGCGCCGGCGAGACGTGGGCGGTGGTCGGGTTCGGCCCCTCGGTCCAGGCCAGCGCCGCCAGCCCGAGGCCGAGGCCCGAGTGGCGATAGACGAACTCTTCGACGAAATGCATCTCGAGGCGGCCGAAGCCGGCGCCGCCGATCTCGGTCTCGATGTGCGGCGCGTAGAGACCGGCCGCGCCGGCGCGACGCTGCACCTCGCGTCGCGCCTCCCAGACCGTCGGATGCATGCGGCCGGCCTCGTCGAGGTGCGGCTGCGTCGGCGTGCCGACGCCGGCGGCGGCGAGCTCCTTCTCCAGCGGCGCCACCGTCTCGTCGAGGAAGCGCCGGAAGCGCTCGGTGTAGTCGCGGACCCGCGCGCTCGGGTCGATTGTCAGGGGGGCATCGCTCATGGCCGGGGCTCCGTCGTCGGCGTCGTGCCTCCCGTCGGAAGCTGCCGTGCACCGCCATTTTCGGGCATGGCCGGATTTCCGCCTCAGCGGCAGGTCGCGAGGATGCAGCTCATCGAGGGCTGCGTTGCGCAGACATGGGCCGCAATACAGGGGAGCCGGCGCCAAGGTCGTCGTCGGCACGACGCCCTTCCCCGTTCCATCCCTGTTCGCCGATCAGCGGCACGAACGAGACGGCGCCCAGGCCGACCTGGTCGTAGGCGTCCTCGCCGCAACGCGTGACTTTGACAAGGCGTTGCCGATCGGCGTCGCCCACCGGCATGACCAGACGCCCGCCGATGGCGAGCTGCGACTTGAGAGCCGGCGGCACGTCGGGCCCACCGGCGGCGACGACGATCGCGTCGAAGGGGGCGGCTTCCGGCCAGCCTCGCGTCCCGTCGCCTTCGCGCACCTCGATGTTGCGGTAGCCCAGCACATGCAGGCGCTGTGCCGCGCGCCGCGCCAGCCCACCATGCCGCTCGATCGCCCGGACCGTCGCTGCCATCAGGCTGATCACCGCCGCCGCATAGCCGGAGCCGGCCCCGACCTCCAGCACGCTGTCGTCGGGGGCGATCGCCGCGGCTTCGAGCATCACGGCGACGATGTAGGGCTGCGAGATGGTCTGGCCCTCGCCGATCGGAAGCGGCGAATCCTCGTACGCGTGCGCGAGCAGGTCGGCCGGGACGAAGCGCTCGCGCGGCACGCGTCGCATCGCACGCAACACGTTCTCGTCGCGCACGCCGCGTCGCGTGATCTGGTTCTCGACCATCTCGATCCGCCGACGTTCATCGCTCCCCACCAGCGTCTCCGTCCGGGTTCGACCCGCAGAAAGTCACAGAATGTTACGGGCTCTGATCGACGGAACGGCACGGCCGGCGGGAAGTCCGCAGAATCCGTCTTCATTGGCGAGCCGGTCGACCGCGACGGACGACGCCACCCTTGCACCGACCTACCGACGTTTCCGGACCTATGCGCACGACCTACAAGGGCTACACCTTCTCCGATGTCACGACGCCGACCGCCAACGGGCGCTACAAGGCCCGCGTGGCGATCATGGTGCTGCAGTCGAATCGAACGCTGTCGCAACGCTTTCTCGATCTCGAGACCTTTGCGACGAAGGAGCAGGCCCAGGCCCGGATCGTCGACGCGGCCAAGGCCTGGATCGACATCGAGATCCGCGAGGATCGCCTCGACTTGCCGACGAACTTCGGGACGTTCTGACGGGCCACGCCCCGCTTCTTGCGGTCTGCCAGCCGCACAGCCGGCGTAATTTCCTACGGCCATGCCCGTTGACCGCTTCTTGATCCCTCGGCTGTCGGCGCCCAGACTCTGATCTTGCCCCCCGGGCTCATCAGGAAAGGGAATCCATGACCGTCGCACGCATTACCGAGATCAGCAGCATCAGCAACGTCAGCTTCGAGGACGCCGTCAAGCAAGGCGTCGAGCGCGCCAACAAGACCTTGAAGAACGTCAAGGGCGCCTGGGTCAAGGACCAGGAGGTCACTGTGGACAACGGCAAGGTGTCCGGCTACAAGGTCATCCTGAAGGTGACCTTCGTCCTCGAATGAGGACGTGACCGGGTCGCGACCGAACCGCTAGGCAGGATCGACGCGCAGGTACGTCGCGACGGTCTTGCCTTCGAGCCACGGCGCGACGAGGGCATCGAAGGTCTTGAAGTGCGTGCTGGCCAGATGCGCTTCGAACGCGGCGCGGTCGTCGTAGCGCTCGTACAGGAAGACGGCGTTCGGCCGGGCCGGGTCGATGCAGACGTCGAACTGCCGGCAACCCGGCTCATCGGCGCGCGACGTGCGGGCGTTCTCGATCATCGCCGTGCGGAAGTCCTCCACGTGCGCTGCCTTGACGACGAACCCGACCGTGACGACGTACGCACCGCCCATGACAGCCTTTCCATCTCCGGATTGAAGAAGTCCCGCGTGATCGAGCATCTGAGCTCCTATCGGACCGCGTGCACCAGCGCCATGCTGATCGACGGCACGTAGGTGATGACGAGCAGGATGGTGACGCTGATCATCATCTGCGGAAGCAGGGCCCGCACCACCGACGCCATGCCGACGCCGGCCAGCCGGGCCCCGACCATCAGCGTACCGCCGACGGGCGGCGTGTAGAGACCGATGGCCAGGTTGCAGGTCATGATGAGGCCCAGATGCACGGGATCGATCTTGAACGCGGCCGAAAGCGGCACGAGCAGGGGCGCGGCCAGGATGATCGCCGGCACCGGCTCGATGAAGCAACCGAGCGCGAGCAACGCGAAGTTGACGAGCAGCAGGAACATCCACTGCGATGTCGCGTAGCGGGTGACCAGGTCGGCGATCTGCACCGGCACCTGCTCCACCGTGATCAGCCAGGCGAGGCTCGCCGTCGCGCCGATCACGACCATCACCACCGCACTCGTGGTGAACGACTTGAGCAGCAGGGCTGGCAGGTCACGCGGCTTCAGGTCCCGGTAGATCACCATCGAGACGAACA
>Ga0136633_1003391_pt1 | contig 10509 bp, 7 predicted proteins | sample AntDrymeUQ832206_2_FD_105494 | JGI IMG/M metagenome (GOLD analysis project Ga0136633, IMG submission 105494) | Polar desert sand microbial communities from Dry Valleys, Antarctica - metaG UQ83 (22.06) | ecosystem: Environmental > Terrestrial > Soil > Desert | place: Antarctica: Dry Valley...
AGTCTATGATCCGATTCCGGCCCGGTCAAACGGTTTGTCGCCGGATTGCCGAGAAATCGCCAAAAGCGGCACCCGGGCTTTGGCGGAGATATTGGCAACGACTCGAAAAGCGCGGAAACGTCCGGTTTCCGCCGCCGGGCCTGCGTCACTTGATCTTGCACAGGATGATCGAGTTCGGGTTCTTCGGCGGGCGGACGGCCAAGACCTTGGCGGCCGGGATCAGGAAGAAGAACTCGTCGTACCGCGGCGTCTGGCCGAACGGGACGTCGGCGGCGCCGTCCGCGCCTTCCACGCGGGACAGGACGAGCGAATCGTTGTTCGCCGCGGACCGCACCGCGAACGTCAACACGTGCTTGTCGAAGCCGTCGCCCTCGTCATTGACGACGAGGTATTCCGGGCCGACGACGGCCGGCAGGTATTGGACCTTGGTGAACGGCCCGCCGGCCGAGTCCGTCACCGGCGCGCCGGTCGGGCCGAAGGCGCGGTCTTGGGAGTACACCAACTTGCCGTCCGCGGCCGGGAGCGCCCCCCGCATCTCGTGCGGGCCGCGGTACCGGTTCACCCGGCCGCCGGCGACGAACGCGTGGGTGTACACGCCGAACGGGAAGCCCCGCGTCCACGCCCCGAACACGCCGCCGTTGGCGGAGACGCGCAGGACGACCGGCTTGTCGAACACGCCGAGCGGGGTAGTCGGGGCATCGCCGTCGACCGGGTAGTCGGCGGCCTTCATGGCGGTCGGGTCGAAGAAGCGGAGTTGGTTCCGGCCGGGTGACCTCGCCGCCTTTTCCGGAAGGCACACCACGACCGGCCCGTTGGACGCGGCCCCCATGCCGACGGCCGCGACCGGGGCCGCGTGCGGGTTGGCGGCCTTCTGGTCCGGCTCCAACGTCTTGAGGCTGAACCGCTGGAATTCGTTGGCTTTGGGCAGGTAGGCCACGAAGAAGTCGTGGCCGCCGGCGATCATCGCCCCGCCCTCGCCGAGCGGCAGCGTCTTGACGACTTTGGCGGCCGGCACGTCCAGCACCGACACTTTCTGATGCGCGTCGTGGTGCAGCAGCAGATACCGCCCGCTCCCGGCCGGGACGACGTGGCTGATCGGGTGCGGAGACGCCACTTCGACGGTGTCCCCTGCAAAGTCGGCGGGCTTCAAGTTCGCCGGCGCCGCGGCCGGGAACAACGGCTTGACGGCAATGTCGGCCGCGGGCGGCAACACGGCCGGGGGAATCGGCGGGTCGTCCTTCGCGGCGAAGCCCGGATTTTCCCGCCCCTTCGGCTTCCTCGGCGGCGGGGCAATGATCGGGGGCGGGTTCTTCTTGCCCTGGTTGAGGATGTCATCCAGATTCACCGGCGTGTCGTCCTGCGGCGGTTGGACCAACGGCGTGGAACTGGTCGCCTCGGACCCGGCATACGCCGGGGCGGTCGGCGGCGTGTTCTGTTTGTTCGGCCACACCAAGTAAACGATGGCGGCGCCGAGAACGGCCACGAACAAGACGCCGAGGCAGGCCATCACGCCGATCAGCAGGCCGCCGGCCTTCGGCTGGCGCCGCGGCGCCCCGCGGCCGGCCTCGTCGTCCGCGTCCCGGTAGCGGGCCGCCCGGGCGCGCGGGCGGTCGTCGTCCGCGTCCCGGCCCGGGCGCGTGGCTCCACGGGCTTTCTTCGGCGGCAGCGGCGGCGGGGCGGGGGGCGGACCGGCGGCGGGATTCGGCGCGGCGGCCGGGGCGGGCGGCCCGGTGACGACGAAGACGTGCGAACACGTCTGGCAGCGGATGGTCTGCCCGACGAGGCCGGGCGTGTGGGCGAACGCCGCCTCACACTCGGGACAGACGGTGTGCTTCTTCATGGCGCATTCGGGGGTTGCGGCGGGCCGCGGGCGTGTGACCCGGACAATTGTACTTCATGCCGCCCCGACTCGGCGACGAGATTTTCGGCGAAGTGAGGAGAGACTTACGGCAAGGCGATGTCGTGGGTCGCGTCACCGGTGACGGTGTACGTCAACTTTGTTGTCGCTGCGTCGCCGTACTCTGCCGGGATACGGTCGACCGGCCCCTTACCGACAGGCCCCACGGCTTTAGCATCCGGCGTCTCCGTCGGGTTGACGATCTGCCCGCCTTTGGCGAACGCCTTCACCACAATTTTCACATCGCCCCGTGGGGCGGAGACGACGGTGTATTTTCCGTCTTCGATGGCCCCGGCACCCTCCACGCCCCCCGGGCCGACGAAAACGATTTGGCCGTAGGAGATTGGTTTGTTCTTGTGCGAGACCGCCCCGGACACGCGGGAGGTTTTTGGGCCGTCCCCGCAGCCGAGGGTGGCGATAAAGACGAGCGGCACCGTAATCCGGGCAAGCAGAATGAATTTCATGGGGACTCTTGGAGCGTGTTGACTCGGACGAGGAAGAGCGCCGCCCAGGCGGCTTTACCAGTCGCCGCCTTGCGTCTCGCCGGTGGCCGGCGTGCAGGCCCGCCAGAAGGTGTCCGGGGTCATGCTGCCGCGCAGAAAGCGGACGCTGGCGTCCGCCAAGCAGACGTTAATGCCGCCACCGTGCGGGCTGGACGATTGGGAGGGGCGGCACGGGCCGGGATTGGCGTTGAACGGGAGCGGCTGAACTTGGAACATGGCGCTGTTCCCCGTGGTCCAGCCGGCGAACATCGGGGCGCAATAGTCGAGGCCGTCCCAGCGACTCCACGCGTTGCCGCCGCTATTCGCGTCGCAGGCCTGCACCATGTTTCCGGAGCACCGGGCGATCTTCTCCGCGAGGAGGATGGTGTTAGACGTGCCGTCCGAGAACGAGGAGCCGACGTCCGACGACCCTTCCCACTCGGTGCCGCCCGCCCCCCCGCGCTGGATCGGAGCAGTGTTCTTCTTGCCGAAGACTTGCCAGTTGGTCGCATACGTGGCCCCGCGCCAGCCGATCTCCGGCATGATGGCGTCGGACGCGCTGACGCTCGAATCGCTCGGGCACAAGTAGCCTTTCACAGGCGTTTGCGTCCCGGGGCCGCCATAGCTGCCGGTCGGAGCGTAACCGTTGACCGACGTGTGCAGCGAATTCTGCTCCATGAACGGCAGCAAGTGCCACATGGACGTGCCGTAGGAGCCCGTCGTGGCCCCGGCCGGGTAGTACCCGAACTGCGGCGGCAGGACGCCGAACGTGTCGTTGGCGTTGTGGGCGGCGAGGCCGATTTGTTTCAAGTTGTTCGAACACTTCAGCCGGTTCGCGGCCTCGCGGATCTTTTGCACGGCGGGCAGCAGCAGGCCGATCAGGATGGCGATGATGGCGATCACCACGAGCAGTTCAATTAAAGTAAAACCCCGTCGCAGAGTGGGAGTAAGCATGACGACCTCCGAGAGAGAATAAGGCAGTGTCCCGAGGGACATGTAACAGTCACCCTAGGCGGCATGCGATGAGAATACAAGGAGAACGGGGGCGTCCGGCGGGATTCGTGTAACGACCGGACCCGCCCTTTCGGGGCGGGTCCGGCGGCTATCAATCCGGGTCAACGGCGGCTTACGCGATCAACTTCTCGATCACGCGGCCTTCGCGGAAGAGTTGCACCGGGCGGCCGGTCGGGGTCTGCATTTCCGTGTGCGGGTCCACGCCGAGTTGCTGGAAGATCGTGCTGGCCACGTCGTCCGGCGTGACGGGTTCCGTCGCCGGGGCCATGCCGCTGGCGTCCGTCGAGCCGTGGACGTACCCGCGCTTGATGCCGCCGCCGGCCAGCACGCACGCCATCGACCGCGCCCAGTGGTCGCGGCCGGCCTTCGGGTTCACCTTCGGCGTCCGGCCGAACTCGCCGGCGCACATGACGATGGTGCTGTCGAGCAGGCCGCGCTCGTCCAAGTCGGCGATCAGGGCCGACAGCGTCTGGTCGAGGCTCGGCAGCAGTTTCGTCTTCAGGTTGACGAAGTTCTGGCCGTGCGTGTCCCACCCGCCCGTGGAAATGGTCACGAACCGCACGCCGGCTTCGACGAGGCGCCGGGCCGCGAGGGCGCTGGTGGCGAACGGCGTGGCGCCGTAGGTCTCCCGCACGCCGGGCTTTTCGGCGGCGAGGTCGAACGCCTTCTTCGTCTTGTCGGACCGCAGGATGTCGAGGGCCTGCTGGTGGAAGGCGTCGAGGCCGTTGACGAGGTTGCCGTTGGAATCGAGTTCCTTGAAGCCTTGGTCGAACCCGGCGAGGAGCTTGTCCCGCTTGTCGAGTTCGTCGAGGCTGAACCCGGCCGGCAGCGTGATGCCGCGGACCCGCATGTTCCCGCCGCCGCCCTTGCCCTTGTCACCGCCGCCGTTACCTTCAACGCCGAACGGGTTGTACCCGGCCCCGAGGTAGCCGGCGTTGCCGGCGACGCCGTTTCGCAGGTCGGAGAAGCTGACGTACGGCGGCACGCCCTTGTCCACGCTCAGCAGCCGGGCGGCGACGGAGCCCATCGACGGGTATTGCAGGGCGGCCGACGGCTTGTTGCCGGTCGTCATGAACACGGTCCCCGGCCCGTGGGACGGAATCGTGTGGGCCAGGCTGCGGACGAGGCTGATCTTGTCGCCGACGGCGGCCATCTTCGGCAAGCACTCGCTGACCTGCATGCCGGGGGCCTTGGTGTCGATGCTCTTGAACTCGCCGCGGATGCCCTCGGGGGCCGCCGGCTTGTTGTCCCACATGTCGATGGTCGCCGGCCCGCCGGACAGCCACACGAGGATGACGCTCTTGGCCTTCGGCCCCTTGGCGTCGCGGGCCGCCCGGGGGGCGGCCGTCGCCTCGGTGCGGAGAACGTCGGCGAGGGTCAGGCCCAACAGCCCGGCCGAGCCGACTTGCAGGAAGTCGCGGCGGTGGAAGCCTTCGCAGTCTCGTTTCTGGAACATGGCGGTCGGCCTTTCGGGCGGGGTGAATACGAGTGGTTTCGGGTCCGGGTCAATCAGTGATTCAGGATAAATTCACGGGTGTTAATCAAGGCCCACGCCACGTCAGCGAAGGCCTCGGCGCGGTCGGTCGCCGTCGTGCGGTGCTGGTGGAATGTGTCCACTTCCGTGGCCGTCGGGAAGCGGCCCAAGGACGCCAAGAAGATGTCTTCCAAGACGGCCTCGTCCGACATCTTGCGGTCCTTCAACAGAAGGTTGAAGCGGTTGGTCGGGGCCTTCATCTTCTGGAGCAGGCCGGGGTCGGTCATGCGGAACAGCGTCTGCGGCAAGGCGGGTTCCATGGCCCGCTCGCAGTCGCACGCGGTCGTGCGGGGCGGGCGGCCGAAGATGCGGAGGGCGTAGGCCACGTTCGCGTTGGTCAGCCGGCTGGAGCCGACGTCCGTGACGCGGCGGCCGGCCGGGGCGTCGGTGCCGAAGGCTTCCTGAGTGCCGAGGGCGTCGTTGACCACGTCCACCACGACCTCGGCCAGCATCGGCCGGACGTAGCCGCGGGCGTAGTTGTTCTTGTCCAAGCGGTTGGTGTCGTTCGGCGTGGACGAGTTCTGGTACGTGCGACTCAGCAGGATCGTCCGCTCCAACTTTCGGATGTCGTACTTGCTCTCCACGAAGTCTTTGGCCAAGGCATCCAACAGGCGGGCGTTGGTCGGCGGGTTGGCTTGGGAGAAGTCGTCCACCGGGTCCACGACGCCGGCCCCGAAGTAGTGGGCCCAGACGCGGTTCACGAAGCTCTTGGCGAAGAACGGGTTGTCCGCGGCCCGCATCCACGCGAACAGGTCGGCCCGCACGTCCTTGCCGGTCTCGATGGTAAACTCCGGTCCGGCGATGGCCTTCGGCGGCAGAGGCTTGTTCGTCTCGGGGTGCGTCAGCAGGCCGTTGTTGCCGTTTTTGCCGCCACGGGGCGCGGCCCCGATAAACATTTCGCGGATGTTGAGGACTTGGTTCTTGTTCTTGTCCCCCGCCTTGGCGACGCGCTCGGCATTTTCGGCCGCAACGACCGTCTTCACGTCCGGGGACGAGAACTGGCCATTGGCGAAACTGATGTTGGCGAACATGTTGGCGAAGGCCCGGTAGTCGGCCTGCGTCCACCGGTCAGTCGGGTGCTTGTGGCACTGGGCGCATTCCAGGCGAACGCCCAAAAACGCGGCGGCGACTTTCTCGCCCCACTCGATGCTCGGCACTTGGGCCTGCCGGCGCCAGAACATGTCCAACGTCTTGCGGCCGGCGTACTCCGAGGTGTCGAACTTGGCGCTTTGCTCCTCGACCTTTTTGACGTGGGCCAGCCACGCTTCGGGGGTCATGCCCTCCCGGCTGCTGGCGGTCATGATGCCGCGGACGATCTCGTCGTAGGGCGTGTTCTGGTCGATGCGGGCGCGGATCCAGTCGTGCCACATTTGGCTCTTTTGGGTCGCCGCCACGCCTTGAGGCTGTTCGAGGGCCAGCGTGTTGTTGCCGGTCACGTCCGAGAATTTGGTCGCCCACAACGCGGCGTGCCGGGGATTTTTCAGCAACTCGTCGATCTTCTTGGCCCGCTTGTCCGCGGCCGTGTCGGCCAAGAAGGCCCGCACCTCGGCCGGGGCCGGCAGGCTGCCGGTCACGTCGATCGTCACGCGCCGCAGGAATTCGGCGTCACTGGAAAGATCGGACGGCACGACGTTGAGCAGTTTCAACTTGGTGAACACTTCCGTGTCCACATAATTGACGGCTTCGATCTTGGGGTATTGGAACCCCGGCTTGGGGGGCGTCGGCACCAGAATCCGCAGCGACGCGACCTGCCCGCGGTACAGGACCACGAAACCGGAGTCTCCCGGCTTTATTCCGTCGATTTGCCCGAAGGCGTTCACGCGGGCGACGGCGTCGTCCTGCATGCGGAAGTCGCAGAACGGCGTGATGTCTTCCGTCGAGTCGTCCGCGAAGGTGGCCGTCACTTTGATCTGGGCCTTCTGTCCGGCCTTTAACGAGAGCATGTCTTTTGGAAAGACTTCGATGCCCTTGATCTCCCCGGCCCCCTTGCGCCGCGGCATGCCGTCGGCGATCCACTGGCGCATCAAATTGTACTGCCAAGAGTCTTTGCTGAACTTGGCCCCGCCGTCGTGCTTCATCGCGCCGGTAGCCTTGAGCAGCAACAGGCTGCTGTCCGGGTGGACCGGGTCGGCCCGCCGGCCTTGCAAGTCGCGGGTGACGGCCGCGAAATCCTTGTCCGGGTCCAGCCCGAACAGGGAGAGTCGAAAGCCGTTCTTACCCTGGAAGGAGCCGTGACAGGAGCCGTTGTTGCACCCGGCCTTGCTGAACAGGCCCATCAGGTGCCGCTCAAAGTCCACTTGTTTGACCGTGCCGCCGGTCGGAAGCGCGACGGCCGCGTCGGCGAAGGCGCTCGCGAAGAGCAGGGCCGAGAGCGAAAGAAGAGAGTGTCGGGCCATGATGCCGCGATCCACGGGAGTGTTGGGGGGAGGGCAATGTCTGACATAGAACAGAGGATCGGAAGCGGGAGGATTAGGCGGGCGAGTGCGATTTATTTAGTGGAAGGCTTATGCCGTGGGACAAACGGGGCGGTCACTGGGCAGGTTGCACCCCGCTCCCTTTCCCCGTATCCTTCCGGCGTGCCACCTCCCCCGCTGCCGCCGGACGCCAAAATTGAGCGTTTCTTGCAGGCTTTACGCCGCAGTCGCCTGCTCGCGCGCAACCAAGTGGACGTCATGTTGGGCGAGATGCCGGCGACCAGTCGGGCGACGGCGGCCGTGATGGGGGAGTGGTTCGTCTCCCAAGAACTGCTGACTCATTTCCAGGTCGCCAAGCTCGCTCAGGGGACGTGGCAGGGCTTGGTGCTCGGGCGGTACCACATTCTCTCTCCGCTCGGGAGGGGGGGCATGGGCGCCGTCTATTTGGCCCGCGACAGCCGGCCGGAGCCGGCCCGCGACGGCGGGCCGGCGTTGGTCGCCCTGAAAGTGCTGCCCAGTAAACGGGCCAAGACCGAGGAGCGGACTCTGGCCCGGTTTCTCCGGGAGATGGACTTGGCCCGCCGCGTGGACCACCCGCACGTCACCAAGACCTTCAACGTCGGCGAACTCGACGGCGTCCACTTCATCGCCATGGAGTACATCCGCGGCCAAAGTCTTCGGCAACAGGTCACCGCCCGCGGGCCGCTCGGCGTCGCCCGGGCCGCCCGGTTCTTCGCCGAAGTGGCCGACGGCCTCGACCACGCCCACGAGCAAGGGTTGATCCACCGCGACCTGAAGCCCGGCAACCTGATGGTGACGCCGAACGGCCACGCCAAAATTCTCGACATGGGGCTGGCCCTCGCCACCGACGAGGACGTGGGCCTCACCGACAAGAGCATCGTCGGCGGGCTGGGCTACGTCGTCGGCACCATGGACTACATTGCCCCGGAGCAGGTGGACGACCCGTCCGCCGTAGACGGGAGGGCCGACCTGTACGCCCTCGGCTGCACCCTTTACTTGGCCCTGACCGGGCAGCCGCCGTTCCCCGGCGGCACGTCGATCGAGAAGATGAAGAGGCACCTGACCGAGTACCCGGCTCCGATCACGGACCACAACCCGACCGTCTCGGCGGACTTCGCCCGCATCGTCGAACGGCTCATGGAGAAGTCGCCGGCCAAGCGGTACGCCAACGCCAAGCAGGTGCGGCGGGCCTTGTTGCCGTGGGTGGCCGGCGACCCGGAGCGGCCGCTGGACACGGACCCGCACCAGACCGAAGCCCAAGTGTTGCAGGAACTCGAGAAGGCCTTGCCGGACCCCGGCGGGTTCTTCGAGTCCATCCCCGTCGCCGTTTTTAGCGAGCGCGCGAAGAAGTATTCCCACGACACCGGGACGACGAGCTCGGAAGTCGTTGCCCTCCCGCCCGCCGGCCCCAAGCCGCCGCGGATGCCCGGCGACGTGGGCGACCAGGTGGCCAAGGTGTTTCCGATTTGGCTGCTCATATTGATCCCGATCGTGTTGTGCATCGTCCCGAGTTTTGCCGTGGCAATCGGCGCGTACTTCCTTCTAAAATGACGGGTCACCCAAAGGAGAGGACGCCAATGCGTTGGGCTTTGCTGGTCGGTATCGTCGGGGCGAGTGTCGCGGGCGCCGCCGAGGACAAGGCGGCGGCGGTGTTCGACCCCAAAGCCCCGCCCATGAAGATTGAAATCACGCTCGACAAGGAGAATAAGACTCTGCTGGACAAGGACGTCCGCAAATACGTCCGCTGCACCTTCAAGTCGGGCGATCAAATTTTCAAAGACGTCGGCATCCACCTGAAAGGGGCGGCCGGCTCGTTCCGCGGCTGGGACGACAAGCCGGCCCTCACGCTCAACTTCGACAAGTTTGCGAAGGGCCAGACCTTCCACGGGATGGACAAGATTTACCTGAACAACTCGGCCCAGGACGGCTGTTACTTCAACGAGATCATCGCCGCCGACGTGTTCGGCCGGGCCGGGCTGCCGACGGCCCGCTTCACGCACGTGCGGGTCGAACTCAACGGCCGCAAGGTCGGCATGTACTTGTTGAAAGAGGGGTACGATTCGCCGTTCTTGAAGCGCCACTTCCCGGACGCCACCGGCAACCTCTACGACGGCGGCTTCCTGCAAGACATCGACGCCGCCATCAAGCAGGACCGCGGCCCGACGACCGACCGCAAAGATTTGAAGACCCTGTTGGCCGCCTGCCGGGAGCCGGACGCCAAGAAGCGGTGGGAGGCCGTCAACAAGCTGTTGGACGTGGACAAGTTGGTGACGCTGGCCGTCATGGAGACGCTGACCGGCGACTGGGACGGCTACGCCCGCAACCGCAACAACTACCGCCTCTACCACGACCCGAAGACGGACAAGTTCGTCTTCATCCCGCACGGCAAGGACCAACTCTTCCAGAACACCGGCGACGGCCTCTGGCACGGCTGGCAGGGCATCGCCGCCGGGGCCGTGCTGAACCACCCCGAAGGCAAGAAACTGTACATCGCCAAGATGAACGACCTGATGAAGACCGTGTTCACCACGGAAAGCATGCACAAAGTCATCGACGCGTACCTCCCGCGGGCCAAGGAGATCGCCGCCCAGATCGACAAGAACTACCCCAAGGAGTTCGAGAACCAGGCGAACGCCGAGAAGCAGCGGATCAAGGACCGCGTCGAGTTCGTGAAGCGAGAACTGCCGAAACTGAAGTAAACCGGACGAAAACGCGCTTTTGGCGGCCACGCCGGGCAAGGCCGCCAAACTAGACCGCCAACAGGGGGGTGACTTTCCGGGTATTTGGCACATTCCGACCGGAATGTCGTTGCGGTCGGCAATGACCGCCATACTCCTTTGGGGATGGACTTCTCGGCCGGGACGAGTCACCGACGATTTTGGAAATTCTCCCCAGATTTTGCCCGCGAATGACCGAGTCTTTTCCGCGCCTGACGCCGCCTTTTCCGTGATTTGACAGGCCGATTCGGGGGGCCAATAGACCTCGGATCGGGTGAGTTTCGGGGGTGTTCCAGGGCTTGCGGCGTAGGACTTGACTCGGTGTATAGGCCGTCGCTTCCTTTTCGTAGCCGCCTGTGACCCGCACTCTCGCCCGATTTTCTGTAATGCCCGCCCCGCCGTCCGGTATCCCACCGGACACCGATTTGCC
>Ga0136633_1003392_pt1 | contig 10507 bp, 10 predicted proteins | sample AntDrymeUQ832206_2_FD_105494 | JGI IMG/M metagenome (GOLD analysis project Ga0136633, IMG submission 105494) | Polar desert sand microbial communities from Dry Valleys, Antarctica - metaG UQ83 (22.06) | ecosystem: Environmental > Terrestrial > Soil > Desert | place: Antarctica: Dry Valley...
GGCTTGCGGATGGCGAAGAACACGTCGCCGAGGATCAGCGTGCGGTCGGCTTCCCGCCACAGCGCGATGTGGCCGAGCGAGTGCCCGGGCGCGTCGAGGACGACGAAGCCGTGACCGATGTCGTCGCCCTCCCGCAGGCGCCGTGCGACCGGATGCCCAGGCGGCGGCTTTGCCTTCATCAGGATGTTGCCGATCCGCCCCGGCGGGAGCCGCGGGCGCCCGCGCTCGATGTCGTCGGCGTCGGTCGCGCCCGTCCACAGCGCGATGCCCAGCTCCTCGCAGACCGCGTGGCTTGATCCGAAGTGGTCAGGGTGCGCGTGCGTGACGACGTGGCTGCGCACCTCGTGTCCGTCGAGTTGCTTGAGGATCCGCTTCTTCGCGGCGGGCGTGCCTGCGTCGACGAGCACGTCGCCGACGAGGTAGACGTTGACCGCGTTGACGGGCGTGCCTTTGAGCTGATGCACGCCTTCGGTCAGGGTCCGCATCGCGCGATCCTATGCGAGGCTCACGCCGTGACACGCGAGTTGTACGTCTCCGTCGACGGTGAGCCCGACGGCCACTGTGCCACTGCGCTGCTCAGCAGCTCGACCCGCCCCGCGCGAGCGAGTTCGAGCGCGAGAACCCGGTGATGCCCGTCGGGCCGTAGACGGGCTCGTAGCCGCGGCTCGCGCTCGTCGAAGTGACGCGAAACGGCTTGCCGTCGTCGTCGACGGAGACCGTCGAGGTGCGTCCGTCGTCGTCCTTCACCGTCAGCTCGGCCGTCCACGCGACGCGGCGCCTGCGCGTCGAGGCCCGCAGTTCGATGACCTGCGGCGCGCTTGCGGAGACCTCGAGCGCGAGGTTGCGCGACACGACCCCGTTGCGGCTGACGTAGCGCACGGCGGCCTTCCTGGAATCGAGGTCGCCCTGCGCGCGGCGCACCGGGTCGGCCATGCAGCCCGACAGCGCCGTGAACCAGCCGCGCAGCGGGCGCGCGTCGCTGATGACGCGCAGGCGGACCCCCTCCACAGTGACCGGAGTCTCCGCCGTCGAGCGCAGCGACAGGCGCACGATCTGCGGGCTGCCGGCGAGCGCGCCCTTCGACAGCGCGCTTTCGGGTTGCGTGGTGATCTTGTTGCGCGCGACGCGCGACAGCTTCGTCGGATCGCGCAAGCGCTTGCGCGGGACGACGTAGTAGGGAGCGAACGGATGCGCGCTCTCGTACGTCCCGGGTGCGAGGACGCTCACGCGCAGGGTCGTCGCCGTGACGGCCTGCTCGTCGTCGTCGCCGGAGAGCAGCAACACGTCTACCGCGTACGCCCCGGCCGCGAGCACCACGACGACACCGACGACCGCCGGAACCCGGCGCAGGACCCTCCTCAGCACTGGTGGCAATCTAATGGGACGCGCCGGGCGGTGCGTCACCGTGGCGTCAGCCGGCGTCGCCGCGCAGCGGCAGCACCACCTCGAAGCGCGTCATTGCCTTCGGCGTTCATGCGGACATTGTCGACATGAAGGCTGGGAGGTTGCTGAGAGCCTGCGCACCGGGACGCGCTCCGCCGGGCGGCTGAAGTGCCCCGCCCGGCGGTGCTTTGCGCGTCCGTCAGCTGTAGGTCTCGCCCGGAGGCGCGAGCTGCGGTGCCGCCTCGCCGGGCAGCAGCCCGCCCGGACGGATCTCGCCGGGGTCGGGCATGCCGCGCCGGCGACCGCCATGGCGGCGCAGGCGCAGCGCCTTGCCCGACTCGATCGCCTTGAGCTTCTCGTCGACGCGCGCGAGCAGCGCGTCGGCCTGCTTCTGCGTGAGGTCACCGTCCGTGACGGCCTTGTCGAGCTGCGTCTTCACCGACGCCTTCGCGGCGCTGCGCACGTCGGCCGGCGATCTGCCGTTGGCCTTCGCGATGTCGGCGACGGACTTCCCGGCGCGCAGCTGCGCGAACAGCTTGGCCGGCGTCGTGCCGAGCGCCTCGGCGATGTCGTCGAGCAGGCCGTGGCGCATGCCGAGGCCGGGTCGGTTGCCGGGGCGCGGACCGCCGGGGCCAAAGCGCTTGTGGTGCGTTCCCGGACCGCCCATCGGCCCGAGCACGCGGCCGGATCGCGTGCGCGCGGCCTTGATCCTGTCGGCCTGGGCCTGGGTCAGCCTGCCGGCCTTGACGGCCTCGCCGAGCTGCGCGTCCTGGGCGGCGGAGAGCGCCTCACGGAGCTTCTCGGGCGTGACGTCCAGCCGCTTCGCGGCGTCGTCGAGGACCGCCTGCTCGGCCTTCTTCTCGTCGTCCTTGCTCACCGCCGCGATCGCCACCCCCGTGCCGCTTGCGACGAGCGCGCCGCTCAGCGCGATCGCTGCGATCCGTCGTCCACCCATGTCACGTCCTCCTTGATCTCATCTGGTGGCAGGACGATCTCAGCCGAAGATAAGAGCCGCGTACGAAACCGGCGCGTTAGGCGTTGCTCGCCGCGTCGGGGTGCGACTGCAGGATCTCCTCGCCGGCCTCGCCGGTGCGCACGCGGTAGGCCTCCTCGACGGGCAGGACGAAGACCTTGCCGTCGCCGACACCGCCGGTGCGGGCGTGCTTGAGGATCGTGTCGACGACGAGCCGCACGTCGCCGCCCGCGACGACGCACTCGATCTTCACCTTCGGGCGCAGGTAGTTGGTGAGCTCGGCGCCGCGGTAGCGCTCGGTGATGCCGCGCTGGCGCCCCGAGCCCTTGACCTCGCTCACCGACAGCGACGGAAATCCCTTCACGAGCAGGTCCGCGCGGATCGGCTCGAACGCCTCATGGCGGATGTAGGCAATCACCATCTTCATGCGGGGCACCTCGGGTCGGACGACAGGCCGCCCCCTACCGGTAGGTCGGGCGCACGCGCACCGTACCCCACGTGCCAGGTGTGCGGCGAGGCCGCCGGCTACACCTTCTCCCGCACCCGCGCAGCCCCGTCGGACGGCGCGTCCGCGCGGATCAGGATGGCGCCCTCGCCGCTGGCGTAGGCCTCTTCGCCGTGATGGATGATGTCCATCCCGATCGCCTCCTCGGTCGCGCTGCCGCGCAGCGGCATGAGCGCGCCGAGCACCCGCAGCAGGATGTAGGTCATCCCGAACGCGTAGACGGGCGTGGCCAGCGCCGCGACGAGCTGCGAGCCGAGCTGGCCGGCGTCCCCGTAGAACAGCCCGTCGGCGACGCCGTTCCACTCCTGCTGCGCGGCGAATCCGATGAAGACGATGCCGGTCAGGCCCGCGACGCCGTGCGCGGCGAGTACGTCGAGCGTCTCGTCAACGCGCGTGCGCGGGCGCCAGGCGACGACCGCGTAGCACGGGAACGCGACGACGACCCCGAGCACCATCGCCCAGATCGGGCTGATGAACCCGCCCGCGGGGGTGATCCCGACACAGCCGACGATGATCGCCGTGGCGGCCCCGATCGCCGTGATCTGGCGGTTGCGGACGAGGTCGAGGATGAACCACACGAGCAGCGTGCAGGCCGGCGTCAGCAGCGTGTTCGTGAACGCGAGCACGCTCGCATCGCCGGTCGTGAATCCGCTGCCGCCGTTGAAGCCGAACCAGCCGAACCACAGCAGCCCGGCCCCGAGCAGAACGTACATCGCGTTGTGCGGCAGCAGCGCCTGGCGGCCGTAGTCCTTGCGCGCGCCGACGACGAGCGCCGCGGCGAGCGCGGAGAACCCGGAGCCCATCTCGACCGGTACGCCGCCCGCGAAGTCCAGCGTGCCCTGCGCCTGTAGCCAGCCGCCACCGAACGCCCAGTGCGCGAGCACGGCGTAGACGAGCACCGACCACAGCGCCGCGAAGATCAGGAACGGCCCGAAGCGCATCCGCTCGACGACCGCGCCGGACACGAGCGCCGTCGTGATGATGCAGAACGTCGCCTGGAAGGCGAAGAAGACGAGGTGCGGGATCGTCGTGCCGTCGCGCGGCGTGAAGCCGACGTCGCTGAGGAAGGCGTGGCCCAGGCCGCCGATGAGCTTGGCGTCGCCGTCGAAGGCCAGCGAATAGCCGACGAGCGCCCACGTGATCGCCGCGACGGCGATCGCGCCGACGCACATCATGAACGTGTTCAGCGTGTTCTTGGAGCGCACGAGGCCCGCGTAGAAGAGGCCGAGGCCGATCGTCATCAGCAGCACGAGCGCAGTGGCGACGAGCATCCAGGCGGTGTCGCCGGAGTTGATCTCCTCGGCCGCGGCGGTGAGCGTGGTCATGCGCCGACCGGCGTGACAGCGCTGTCGTCGGTCTCGCCCGAGCGGATCCGCACGACGCGCTCCAGCGGGACGACGAAGATCTTGCCGTCGCCGACCTCGCCGGTCTGGGCGCCGTCGCAGAGCGCGTCGATCGTCGGCTGCACGAACTCGTCGGAGACCGCGATCTCGAAGCGCGCCTTGTCCGACAGGCCCATCTTCACGCGCATGCCACGGTAGGTCTCGACGCGGTCAAGCTCACCCCCGTGTCCCTGGACACGGCTGAAGGAGAAGCCGCGCACCTCCGCGCGGTACAGGGCCTCGAGCACGTCGTTGACCTTGTCCGGGCGCACGATCCCGATCACGAGCTTCACTGGTCTCTCCCCGCTTGGATGCCGGTCGCAGGCTCGCGCGACCGCCTGGGGTGGGTCTTTGTCCCGGCGGACAAACTTCCGGTCGGGCCGTTGGCCCGGATGTACAACGATCAGGCCTCGTCGTTGGCCCGCGTGTCATCCGCGCGTGCCCACTCGACCGCGAACTCCGCGCCGAACACGACGACGTTCGCGGCCGCGTAGACGAAGATCAGCAGCGCCATCGCCGCGCCCAGCGAGCCGTAGAGCGCGCCGAAGTCGGCGAGCTGCTCGAAGTACAGCTCGAGGCCCTGCTTGACGATCGCGAGGCCGATCGCCGCCACGATCGCCCCGGGCCAGATCTCGCGCAGCGGCTTGGGGCGCATCGGCAGGACGCGGTAGAGGAACAGCAGCGCGAGCGCGACGAACACGAGTGGCAGCAGATCGCCCGCGAACTCCAGCAGCGCCGCGACGAGCCAGCCGCCGCCGGCCTCGTCGTCGACGATCCCCGCGAGCTTGTGCGTGACCGTGAGCGACACGCTCAGCGCGAGGATCGACGTGCCGCCGAGGATGAGCGCGAAGTCCAGCGCCTTGCGCTTGAGCAGCGATGGGCGCTCCTCGATGTCCCACGCCTCGTTGATCGAGTGGCGCAGCGCGCCCATGACGCCGCTGGCGGCGACGAGCAGCAGCAACGTCGTGAAGACGCCGAGGTTGCCGGCCTGATCGAGCGCGTCGCCGACCGCCCGCTCGAGCTTGGGCCGGTCGCCGCTGCTGGCGAGCGGGACGTTGTCGAAGACGGTCTGGATGATCCGCTCGCGCACGGCGCCGTCGTCGAAGATGAGCCCGAACCCGGCCGCCAGCAGCAGCACGAGCGGGATGAACGAGAGGATCGCGAAGAAGCTGATCTGCGCCGCCGAGCGATGCCCGCGGTCCTCGACGAACTCCAGCGCCGCGCTTCGGGTGGCGACGACGGTGCGGCGGGCGAGGTGGCGCAGGCGGGGGCGATGCACCGCGCGCACCCTAGCCGCCGGCGCCGGTCCTCAGGACAGCGCCCCCGTAGAGCCCGCCCGCCCGCGCCGCTGCACCTCGCGCAGCGCGACGGCCAGCCGGCGCACGCCCTCGTCGAGCAGCTTCGGCTCGGAGGCAACTGCGGGCCGCGGAAGGGCGGCCGACGCGGCGTCTGCCCGCGCGCCGGGCGCCCGGTCGCGCGCGGGCGTAGAACCTCGGCGTGCGTGCCCGGCCCGCCATCAGCCTCACTCTGGCAGTCTTCCGGCCGCATGGAACGCGCGATTGCTCTCCTCCTGCTGGTGCTCGCGGCGCTCGGCGCGCTCGCCGGCTGCGGCGGCTCCGGCACGGCATCCGAGCAGACGGCGACGAGCACGACCGCCGCGGCCGCGACGTCTACTGCGACGACGCCCGCTGCCACAGCCGCCACGACGACACCCTCGAGCGCGACCGCCGGCACGTCCAGGGACAGTCCCTACGTCGTCGTCACCTCGCTGCTCGGCAAGCCGCTTCCGAAGGAGCCGCAGTGCCGGTTCGCCAAGAGCTTCGTCGCCGACAACCCGTCGGCGGGCGCCTACGACGGCGCGCTCGCGCTGACCGTCACGTGCGACAAGCAGGACGGCTACACCCCGACGGGGCAGATCGTCAACCGCGCGGGCAGCAAGCCGACCGAGATCACGTGCAAGGACACGACGGGTGGCCAGCTGTTCTGCATCTACGTCCCGAGCACGAGCGTCGGGCTGTACTTCACCGGCACCGACGGCGCCGTCGTGCGCCGCCGTCTCGAGCACCTGATCGAGATCGTGCAGCCGTTGCCGACCGGCGTCACGCCGCTGTCGGGAACCTCCGCCCCGTAGCGCTGACGAGCGAACGCCACGGGCGACCTGCCCGCCTGCCACGATGGACAGGTGCACCCCGCCGCGCCTGCCCATTCGCTCGCCGCGCTCGAGCTGCTCAACGACGTGCTCGCGCACGTCGACAACGACCAGGGCTCGGACGAGTTCTACTCGCGCCTCGCCGAGGCGGTCTGCCGCCAGGGCCAGATGCGGCGCGCGGTGATCTTCCGCTACGACGACGCACGCCGCCGCGTGCACGCCGCAGGCGCGCACGGGGTCGGCCTGGAAAGCTTCACGAGCGGTGAGATCACGGTCGAGTCGGCCCCGGTCGCGCGCCAGGCCCTCACCGAGGATCGCGTCATCGAGGTGCGCGGCGGCGATGGTCACCAGATCTCCGAGGACTTCGCCGAGCTCGTCGGAGCGCACCCGATCGTCTATGTGCCGATCGTCGCGGCGGGCCGCTGGATCGGCGTGATCATAGCCGAGCCCGAGCACGGCGCGATGGCGATCGACGAGCACCGCCGCGAGCTGTTGTGGATGCTCGGCAAGACGCTCGCGCTCGCGTCGACGTCGCGCATCGCGACGAAGACCCATGAGCGCGCGCGCGAGCTCGAGGAGCGCATCGACTTCGCCCGCGGCATCCATGAGAACGTCGTGCAGCGGCTGTTCGGCGTCTCGCTCGTGCTGTCCTCCGAGCAGCCGCTCACGGCCGAGGCGCGCGCCCGCTGCGCGCAGGAGGTAGGCGCCGCGCTCAGCGAGCTGCGCTCGGCGCTGCAGCGCCCGCTCGGCCGTTCGGCCGCGCCGACCGGCACGACGCTGAAGGCCGAGCTCGAGCGCCTGCGCACCGAGCACAGCGACCTCGGGCTGATCGTCGAGGGGCCGGTCATCGACGTGCCCGAGTCGCTCGAGCCGCTCGCGCAGTCCGTTCTCACCGAGGCGGTCCGCAACGCGCGCAAGCACGCCGACGCGCGGCGCCTCGTCGTGCGCACGCACGCCCGCGACGACACGCTCGTGCTCGAGATCGAGAACGACGGCGTTCCGCACGAGCGGACCGCGTCGACCGGCGTGGGACTGCGTCTCGCCGCGCTGGAGGCGCTCCAGTCCGGCGGCCTCGTCGAGTTCGGCGAGCGCGCGCCCGGCACGTGGGTCGTGCGGCTCGTCGTCCCGCTAGCGGGCAACGGCAACGCCGGATGAAGGAAGGCGACACCGACCGCCTGCGCGTGCTCGTCGTCGACGACCACGATGTGGTGCACTGGGGCTTCCGAACGATGCTCGGCGAGCTGGATTGGGTCGAGCGCTGTCTGTCGGCACGCACCGGCGACGAGGCGCTCGCGCTGACGCGCGAGCACGCGCCCGACGTCGCGCTCGTCGACCTCTTCCTGGGCGGCGAGTCGGGCCCCGAGGTCTGCGAGCGGCTGCTCACCGAGCGCCCCGAGCTGCGCGTGCTGCTGATCTCCGGCGCCGGGCGGATCTCGCCGGCGACGGCGCGCGCCTGCGGCGCGAGCGGCTTCGTCCCCAAGGACTGGCCGGCCGCCGATGTCGCGCGCGCCGTGCGGATGGTCGCGCTCGGCATGGCGCTCTTCGAGCCGGCGCCCGCCCCGACCGCCGGGGCGCTGACGCTCTCCAGCCGCGAGCGCGAGGTGCTCGAGCGGATCGCCGGCGGTGCCACCAACCGCGAGATCGCGGAGGCGTTGCACCTTTCGCCACATACGGTTAAGGAACACACGAGCGCGCTGTACCGTAAGCTTGAAGTGCGCAATCGAGCGGAGGCCGTTCAGCGTGCACAGCGGCTTGGCCTGCTGAGCTGATCGATTCGGCCCCGAGAGGCGACGCTGGGCGTCGCACTCATCGAGTGTCCGTTTAGCGTATGCGGTTACGGGTAGCGACCAGTCGATCGCTCGTATTCTTCGCTCAGCCGACCCGAAGGAGTTTCATGGCCACGCTCGACAACGTGGACTACGCACTGCACCTGCCCCCGACGAATGCGCGCGGGGAGCTGGACCAGGACGAGGAATGGTGCGAGATCGAGCGCGATGGCAAGCGACGCCGCATCCGCTTTCACGACTACGCCGAGATCTACAACGTGCCCGGCCTCTACGAGCGACTGTTCGCGGAGCAGCTCGACTGCCAGTCGCCGCGCGTCGTCACCGAGCTGCTCGGCGAGCAACTGCGTGCCTGCGGCCTGAAGCCTGAGACGCTGACAGTGCTGGACTTCGGCGCCGGCAACGGCATGGTCGGGGAGCTGCTCGGCGAACTGGCGGTTGGCGAGATCATCGGCGTCGACCTGCTCACCGAGGCCCGCGACGCCGCCCATCGCGATCGCCCCGGTCTGTATGACGCGTACTACGCGCTCGACATGACGCAGCTCTCGGCCGACGCGCGCCGCGACCTCATGCGCCACGACTTCGACCTCATGACGTGCGTCGCGGCGCTCGGCTTCGGTGACGTTCCGACGCTCGCGTTCGTCGAGGCGTTCAATCTCGTCGGCTCGCCCGGCTGGATCGCGTTCAACATCCGTGACCGCTTTCTCGAGGAGAACTGCGCGTCGGGCTTCGGCGGCCTGCTCGCGCGCATGTTCCGCGAGGGGATCCTCGAAGAGTGCACGCGCACCCGCTACACGCATCGCGTGTCGGTCAACGGCGAGGAACTCGAGTACGAGGCGATCGTCGCCGAGAAGCACGCCGACGTGCCGCTGGACTGGGCGCGCGACCCCGCGGCCTAGGCCGTCGCGAAGCGCCCGAGCGTCCGCTCCGGGCGGACGCCGGGCAGGTGCTCGGCGAAGATGCGGTGGTAGGCGAACTCCTCGCGCGTTCGCAGCGGCGGGTCGACGGCGGTGCGGTCGCGCGCGAAATCGGCCGCGCTGACGTCGTCCTCGATCGTGCTCTTGAGGACGTCCTTGGCGCCGCTGCCGTCGCCGAACTCCGCCTTCGCGCGCCACAGGATCTCCGCGGGCAGCCAGCCGTCGAAGGCGCGCCGCAGCAGCCGCTTCTCGAGCTCGCCGGGCGCCGACTGCTTCCAGGCCATCGGCAGCCCGAAGGCGAAGGCGATGACCTGGCGGTCGAGAAACGGCACGCGTGCCTCGAGGCCGTGGGCCATCGTGACGCGGTCGCAGCGCTGGAGGTTGAGGTTGTGCAGCCCGTGGACGGTGCGCATGAGCTCGGCCTGCAACGACTCGGGGCTGTCGAAGCCGCGCAGGTACTCATAGCCGGCGAACAGCTCGTCGGCGCCTTCACCGGTCAGCACGACCTTGACATGCTGCGCCGTCATCTCGGCGAGCAGGAAGTTCGGCACGGCGCTGCGCACGAGCGACGGGTCGAAGTGCTCGATCGCGCGCACGACGTCGGGCAGCGCGCGCACCGCCTCGCGCGAGTCGTAGACGCGCTCGTGGTGCTCGGTGTCGAGGTGGCGCGCGACGACGCGCGCGGCAAGCAGGTCGGCGCTGTCCGCGGTGCCGACGGCGAACGTCTTCAGGCGCTCGCCGTCCCGCGCCAGGTGGCGGGACGCGATCACGGCGACGATCGCGGAGTCCAGCCCGCCGGAGAGAAAGACGCCGACGGGCACGTCGCCCATCATCTGGCGCCGCACCGACGCGACCAGGATGTCGCGCGTGGCCGCCAGCGCGGCGTCGGGCGGCTCGGCGTCGACGCTCCAGACGGACGCGGCGGTCGGCGCGCCCTCACCGTGCTGCGGCACGGCGCTGCCGAAGCGCACGACGCCATCCTCCGGCGTCCAGTGACAGCCCGGCGGGAACGCCTCGACGTAGGGCATCCACTCCGGTGCGAAGGCCGCCATCTCCGAGGCGAAATGGACCGGGCCGTCGCGGGCGGGTGGGGGGGTCCAGTACAACGGCTTGATGCCGACCGGGTCGCGGGCTGCGATGAAGCGTCCGTCGTCCGCCGCCACGAGAAAGGCGAACATGCCCTCGAGCTCGTCGAGCGCCGCCGGGCCGCGCTCGTCGAGCAGGTGCAGCGCGACCTCGTTGTCCGAGCGGGTGGAGAACGGCGCGGGGGCGAGCGTGGAGCGCACCTGCTCGTGGTTGTAGACCTCGCCGTTGCCGACGAGCCAGACGTCACCGGAGGCGCCGGCGAACGGCTGATGGCCGCCGTCGACATCGACGATCGACAGGCGCCGGTGGCCGAGCCACGCGCCGTCGA
>Ga0136633_1003393_pt1 | contig 10506 bp, 12 predicted proteins | sample AntDrymeUQ832206_2_FD_105494 | JGI IMG/M metagenome (GOLD analysis project Ga0136633, IMG submission 105494) | Polar desert sand microbial communities from Dry Valleys, Antarctica - metaG UQ83 (22.06) | ecosystem: Environmental > Terrestrial > Soil > Desert | place: Antarctica: Dry Valley...
CGCGCAGCCGCATCCGCGAGGTAGCGACATGCGCGACGAGCGCGAGCTTGCGCAGGCGGGCAGACATGACCATCGTCAGGGGCCACCCGCCGGTGGCGTGTGGCCACCGGCGTCATCGCCGGTCCCGTCACGCTGTGCGCCGATCAACCGCGGGTTGCGTACTGCTGCAGTTCCGGGAGCGGGTCGACTGCCGTCCCGCCCTGATACCAGCCCGGTGCGGTCCACAGCTCGAAGTGCAGGTGACAGCCGCGCGCGCGACCGGATTGACCGACCTGGCCGATCGGCTGGCCGGCGGTGACGCGCTGGTCGCGCATGACCGTGGCGGGCGCCAGCATGTGCATGTACGCCTGGCTGGTCCCGTCGTCGGCCGTGATGACGGTGTAGTTGCCGGCTCGTGCCTCCGATGTCGCGGCGGTCACGATTCCGCTGCGCGCAGACACGAGCGGCGTGCCGCAGGTCGCGAAGACGTCCTGTCCTCTGTGGCCGCGTCCACCGCCGAAGCCGTTGATCTCCGTACCGAAGTCGTACGTGTCGCGCACCGGAAACACACCCTCGCCGGCCGGCATGACGGGTAGCGGCTGCCCGCCGGGGGCGACTGCGGCGACGACACGCAGCCGGCGTGAGGGGCGCGAAAGACCGGTCTCTCGGCTCTTGACCCGTACCGGGCCCGTCATCGCATCCGGCGGCACGCGAACGACGACCCGATGGGGACTGCGCTTGTCAGCACGAGCGATTTTGTCGTCCTCGTGCCCGTCGCGGCCCAGGAAGAGCACGGAGTCAGCCTGTTGCAGGCCTTCACCGCGCACGCGCAGCAGCTCGCCCTGCGGACAGCGCCCGGTGTCGCCGTTGACGCATTCGAACTTCGTCACCGACGGACGCCCCTTGTAGGCGGCGCCCCCGCTGGGCTCGTGGGCGGATACTGCGGGCGACGACATGGCCAGCCCCACAACGGCCGCGTACCAGCAAAACGTCCATGGTCTAGGCATCGAACCTCTTGGTCAGTGCCTACGGGGTGAGCTGACGGGCTCGCGCGCGAGGCAGCGCGCTACAGCTCACTCAGAGCTGATTCGCCCCAACAACCTGGTTCCCCCGCTCCGCATCGATGGCTCGAAGGCGGACTCGGCAGTTTTCGAGCGCGGAGCATACCCGGCGCGCGGACGACTTCCCACCAGTCGTAGGAGCAGTGCGCGATTCGCCGCCGGCCATGCGGACCAGCGCTGCCTGGAAGACTGATCACCGCTCCTACGCGGGGTCGGTCCGGGCGCCACATGCGCCGGTGCGCGCATTCGGCCAGAGCGCTCGACCGTCACTGCGCCACGCCCCGGCACATGAAGCTCGCACCCGGGCGGGATGGGTACCCTGGGTACGGTGAGCACGCTCGCGATTCGCAGGTTGCTGCGCCGCCGCCGCCGCCGCCGCCAGCTTGCGCTCGTCGCCGCGATCATGGCGCTGGGAGCGGTGATCGCGGTCCATCACAACACGCTGCCGATGGACGACATGCATCACGGGATGAGCGCCGTCACCGTCGCGGAGATCTGCCTCGGCGTCTTCGCGGCCGTCGGCGCGGCTGTCCTCGCGGTCGCGCTCGGGATCGTCGCGCTGGGGCGTTGGCGGCCGGTGCCGTCGCTCGCGCCGGCAACGCTCGCGACCGTGCGGGCTCCCGCGCCGCGCGGCCGTGACGGACCCGCGCTGCTTCGCCTGCTCTGCGTCTGTCGATGTTGATCAGCAGCTGATCGACCGCGCGCATTCGCGCGCGTCTGTTCACACCTGCCTGCAGATCAACCTGACCGATCAAGGAGAACGAACACCATGAAGTACATGAAGATCATGCCTGTGCTGCTCGCCGCCGGCGCGCTCGCCGTCGCGGGCTGCGGCGACGACAGCAGCTCCGACACGGCCGCCGGCGCCGCCGGTAACGCGGTCGACCGCGCGTTCGTCGCGGACATGGTCGCGCACCATGAGTCCGCCGTGCAGATGGCGACGATCGCCCAGGAGCGCGGCGAGAGCGCGTTCGTCAAGCAGCTCGCCGACGACATCGTCCGCACCCAGAATCAAGAGATCGACGTGATGCGCGGCGAAGATCGGACGCTCGCCGAAGCGGGGATCCAGAAGGGATCGCTCGGCGTCGCCGAGCACATGATGGGCATGGATTCCGATGTCGCGTCCCTGAAGACGGCCACGCCGTTCGACAAGGCGTTCATCGGCGAGATGGTCCCCCACCATGAAGGCGCCGTCACGATGGCCAAAGCCGAGCTGAGCAAGGGCAAGAGCACCAAGCTCAAGCTCCTCGCCCAGGACATCATCACCGCGCAGGAGCGGGAGATCGCCGCGATGCGTGAACACCTCGGCACCGATACTCCCCCGGCGAAGGACGAGATGGGCGGCCACAGCGGCTGACCGGCCGCCAGGCGCGGCGCGACCGCAGGCGGTCGCGTCGCGCGCCAGCCCGATCAACCGGCTACCACGTGCCGGTCGGGCCCATCCACCGGTACCAGAGGACGCTCCTTGACGGCAGTCATCACGATCGGCATCGGCCCGGAGATCCAGCTCGGCCCGGTCACGCTCGCCTGGCATGGCATCACCATCGCGCTCGGCATCCTGATCGGCGGTGTCGCCGCCGGCCGCTGGCTGCGCCGGCGCGGCATGGATGTCGAGCCGATGTACACCATCGCCGGGCTCGCCGCGCTCGGCGGGATCGTCGGCGCACGCCTGTTCTATCTGCTCGAGCACGACCCCGCCGCGCTCGTCAACCCCGACCGCCTGCTGTCAGGCCGCGGATTCACATTCGATGGGGGCCTGATCCTCGCCGCCGTCCTGATCGCCGTCTACGTGCATCGTCAGCGGCTGCCGGGCTGGTACATGGATGCGTGCGCCGCGGGCCTGCCGCTCGGTGTCGCGATCGGAAGGATCGGCGACGTCATCAACGGCGAGCACTACGGCGATCGCAGCAGCTTCCTACTCGCCGTCCGCAACTCACACCCCGACGCGCTGACCCCCAACCCGGCCTACGCCTACCAGAACGGCGGCCTGTACGAGGTGCTGCTCGCGACGATCATCCTGATCGCGATCTGGCCGCTGCGACACCGCTTCCGCCGCCCCGGCGATCTCGCATGGCTCGTGCTCGCGTTGTTCGCCGCCGGACGGTTCTTCGCGTTCTTCCTGCGCAGCGACAGCCCGCAGCTCGCGCTCGGCCTCAGCAACGCGCAATGGACCAGCATCGCCCTACTCGCGATCGTCGCAGCCGGCCGCACGTTCACAGCACGCCGCGCCGACCGCCCTGACCGAAAGCGACACGCTACCGCCGAGCAGTCATGAGCGGATGGACGACGCATGCTCCCGCGCGAGCAGCCCGCCGAACGTCTCACCGATCACGACACCGTCGGCTGTCGGCGACGGAACACATAGACAGCGGCCTCGAGTTCGGGGGGCAGCACGAGGCGGCTGAGCGCTGGGTCGTGGGTCATCGTGAACTCGGTCTGCTGGTCGTATGCGGTCCAGTCACCTGATGCGAACTGGTGCTGGCTGGCGATGACGATGTACAGCCCGACGCTGGGCGTGCGGAAGACGTGGCGCTCGAAGGTATTGTCTGCCGGCGGCCAGGAGCACAGCACGACCTCGGGCTCGTGGGCGCGCAGCGCCAGACGGGCGTCCTGTCGCACGACGGACGCTGGGAAGCTGACGCTGTGCTGCCAGCTGTGATCGTCGGTGGCGGTGACCCGCGCACCTTCGCGGGTGAGAAATCGTGCGAGCGTGCCGTCTCCGGCGGCGATCTCCAGGCAGGCGCGCCCGTCGATCAGCGCGACGAGCTCGCGGATCAGCCTTCGTGAGTAAAAGCAATAGATGCCTTTGGGCTGGACCAGCGGCATGAGCAGCCCGCGCTGCCACAGCAGCGGCCACAGCAGCCGAAACCACAGCAGCGACACGGGCTTTCGCTCGAGATCTGATGAGAACAGCAGCTTCTGCGCCGCCCAGCCGTTGAGCAGGTTGAACCGCACCCGTCCCTCGGTAACCCCGGTCACCGCTGACAGCGAGATCTGCCGCAGCACTGCCGCGGTCATCTGCCGTCGGATCAGCGCCGATAGCCGCTGTTGCCCCCGCCCGCTCGGGGGAGAGGCGTGCGACATGGCCAGGACGTGGGCCTTGAGCTGCTCGACATTGCCGTGCGCGATGACGTCGGCGAGTTCGCGCTCGACACGCTCCCACTCGCGTGGAAAGCGCTCCTGCAACTCGGTGAGCGTCGGACCGGTCTGCAGCCATGCGTGGATCTCGTGCGGTCGCTGCAGGCGGGCCGCGGGCACGTCCTGGGGAGTGAGCGGACGAGGCACCGACACAGCGTAGTGCTGATCGCCGGCTGAGCCGGCAAGAGCTCGCGGCAGCTCGCGGTTCAGCGACGGGCCGTCGGACCGCGACAGGCTGGCGGGCGATCAGGTCGGGCAGTGGCGGACGGTCGAGCCCTGGGCGGCGCGGTCGCCGCCGGCGAGCACCGCCGGCGGAAGCGCCGCGCTGAGCGTGAGCACGAGCGTCGTCATCGCTTCATGAACGCCCGCTCCTTCGGGCACCACCAGCGGCGCAGGAACTGCACGATCGTCGGATCGCCGGCGACGAGCTCCGAGAGCCGGCGATGGTGCGACGCGTGGTCTGGCAGCTCCAGATCGGGGAGCGTGCTCCCGGGCTCCGAGCATCGTTCAGCGGTACTCGGGGTTGGGATGCTGCGGGTTGGAGAGGTCCCAGTCCTTCGTCGAGTTTCCGTAGGCCGGGATGCCGCCGGCGTCCTTCAGCATCCGCGCGTAGTGCAGGAGGTTCCAGGTCATGAACACCGTGTTGCGCGTCGTCCAGGCGTTCTCCGGCCCGCCGCTGCCCGGGTCGTTGTAGGAGTCGCCGGGGCCGGCCTCGCCGTTCCAGTAGGTGTCGGATTGCGGCGGCACCGTGACTCCGATGTGCTGCAGCGCGTAGAGGACCTGCGCGGAGACGTGCTTGCCGCCGTCCTCGTTGCCGGTCGTCACCGCCCCGCCGACCTTGCCGTAGTACGACCATTGGCCGGCCTCGTTGACCTCGCCGGAGTAGGCGTACAGGCGCTCGATGACCACGCGCGTCTGCGAGCTCTGGTCGCCGAGCCAGATCGGCCCGGCGATCAGGATGATGTCGGCCGGCTCGACGAGCTCGCGGTAGATCCGCGGGAAGTCGTCGCGCTCGTAGCCGTGGTCGGACATGTCTGGCCAGACCCCCGGCGGGATGACGTGGTCCACGATGCGGACCTCGTCGACCTGAACGCCGACGCGCTCCAGGATGCCGCGCGAGATGCTCAGCAGCCCGTCGGTGTGGCTCGGCTCGGGTGAGCGCTTCAGCGTGGTGTTGAAGATCACGGCACGCAGGTCGGCGTAGCTGGCGGCCGCCGCGTCAGCCTGCTGGTCGATGAAGCTCTGGATCGAATCGGGAATGGGCATGCGCCGGGGGTCCCGCGCCGCGCATGTTCGTTACAGCACGAGCCGCATGTCGCGGCGTCGGCCGACCATGCCGAAGACGTGCTAGACGATGCAGTTCGGTTCGAGTGGCGACGAACCCGGCTGGGAGTGCGGAGAGCGTGGCGCCGGATCACGTGGAGCGCCGCGTTCGTTTCACGAGCGGCGACGTGTAACGCCCGACCGCGCCGGCATACCGAGGGCCGATGGACGATCCGGGTTTCTCGGGCCTGCTGCTGGTGTCTCGTCGCGGGCCTCGCGCTGAGCGCGGGCGGCTTCGTGCAGACGCCGCTGCTCGTCGCGGTGATCTCGTGACCACCACCACTACCCCAGGATGTCGCATCTTCTGCGGACAATCGATCCTGTCAGCAGGCCGTCGCCCAAGAGCGCCCAATCGGCAAGACTGGCGGTCGTGCAGCCAGTCGCGATCCCCGCCGGACCACGGCCGGACAACGACGACGAGCAGGCGCTCGTCGCCGCGCTGCGACGCTGGGAGGAGGCGGCGTTCGCGGAGCTCGTCGCCCGCTATGGCGCGTCGCTGCTGCGCCTGGCCCGCACGTTCGTGCGCGACCGCGCCGTCGCCGAGGAGGTCGTGCAGGAGACCTGGCTGGCGGTGCTCAACGGGATCGACCGCTTCGAAGGCCGCTCCTCGCTGAAGACGTGGATCTTTCAGATCCTCGGCAACCGCGCCAAGACTCGCGCCGTGCGCGAACGCCGCAGCATGCCGTTCTCGGCCCTGGCCGGCGACGGCGCAGACGACGAGGCCGCCGTCGACGCCGACCGCTTCCGCGACGAGACGCACCGCTGGGCCGGCCACTGGGCGGCGGCTCCGAGCGAGTGGAGCGCGCTGCCCGACGAGCGCCTGCTCGCCGACGAGACGCTCGCCCACCTGCACGCCGCGATCGAGACGCTGCGCCCGCGCCAGGCCGAGGTGCTCGTGCTGCGCGACGTCGAGGGCTGGGAGCCCGAGGAGGTCTGCGCCGCGCTCGCCATCAGCGACGGCAACCAGCGCATTCTGCTGCACCGCGCGCGCAGCAAGGTGCGCGCCGCGCTGGAGCGCTACCTCAGCGAAGGAGCGACGCCATGAGCCGCACCGACGTCGATCATGTGACCTGCCGCGAGTTCGTCGAGATCCTGACCGACCACCTCGAGGGCGGTCTCGAGGCCGGCGAGCGCGCCGAGCTCGAGCGCCACATCGTCATCTGCCGCGGCTGCTCGAACTACCTCGAGCAGATGCGCCGCACGATCGACCTACTCGGCCGGATCGCCGCCGACCAGCCCGGCGAGGCGCCGGCCGGCGCGGCGCTGGCGATCTTCCGCGCCTGCCTTCGCCGAGGCCTGCGCGCTGCGCGCCCGCAACGCCGCGCGCCATGTGCTCGGCGCGCGTGCGCAACCCGCGGCCGCGCCGACGCATGCCGCGGTCAACGGCTTCATCGCCGCCCACGCAGCGGCCTTCGCCGAGGCCGACCTCGACGCCGTCGCCCGCGAACGCGCATGGCAGGCGGCCTGGATCGTCCGCCACGCGCAGCTGTCACGCCGCGGGCACGATGTCGACGCGGACGGTCGTGGTCGACGAGGACTGGGCTGTTGCGAGCCGGCGATCGTCGCGCCAGCGCGCGAGTCTCATCATGGTCGTTCGCTCCCATTGCCGCGCGAGACGACGGACGGCCCCCAGGGGTGCCGGCGCGCCGCGAGCGCGCGTGAGGGCCTACCCGCCCCCCGCGTCGCACTGCCCCGATGCACGCGGCGCGAACTTCCCGAACACCCTGGCGAGCGTCGCGATCTCCTCCTCGTCGAGCTGATCGAAGAACGCGGCCTGCACTGAGGCGAAGTGCGTCGACTGCGCCTTGATGACGAGCTCGAGGCCGGTGTCGCCGAGCTTCGCGTGGACCGCGCGCGCGTCGCTCGGACACGTCAGGCGGGCGACGAGGTCGCGTCTCTCGAGCGTGTCGATGATCCGCGACACGCGACTCAGGCTCAATCCCGACGCGGCGGCGAGCGCGGAGAGGTGCATCTGGCGGTCGTCGGCCGCGGCCAGCCGCGCGAGCAGCTCGAGCGCACTGAGGCTCAGGCCGTGCTGCGCCGTGAGCTCGGCGTCGAGCGCGCGCGTGAGCTGCTTGTGCGTCTCGAGCAGGCCGATCCACGCGTCGGCGTGGGTCTGCGTCCAGTGGGCGAGGCCGTTTGCATCGGTCTCGTATGCGGAAGCGCAGGCGTGTGTGGGTTGCGTGTCTTCGAGCATCGGCCTGCCGCCAGGATAGCGCCCAAAAGTTTGCGCTAGCAACTACTGCTATCGTTGCGCTAGCAAGCAATCCACCACCTCTTCTTTGGGAGGCAGCAATGAGCACCGCAACCATCGCCCCGACCGGCACCTGGACCGTCGATCCGACCCACTCGCGCGTCGGCTTCGCCGTCAAGCATCTCGGCATCGCCACGGTGCGCGGCGTGTTCTCGGAGTTTGAGGGCACGCTGGAGATCGGCGACGACCTGACGAGCGCCAAGGCCTACGGCAGGGTCAAGACCGCATCCGTGGACACGAACGAGCCCGGCCGCGACGAGCATCTGCGCAACGCCGACTTCTTCGACGCGGAGAACAATCCCGAGATCACGTTCGAGTCGACGTCGATCGAGGCGATCGACGAGGGCTCATTGACGATCGTCGGCAACCTCACGATCAAGGGCACGACGAACGAGATCGAGCTTCTCGCCGAACTCGGCGGCGCCGAGGTCGATCCGTGGGGCAACGACCGCGTCGGCCTGGAGGCCGTCGGCAAGATCTCGCGCAGGGACTTCGGGATCAATTCAACATGGCGCTCGGTAGCGGCAACGTGGCCATCGGCGACACGGTCACGCTGAACCTCGACATCTCAGCCGTCAAGGCGTCTTAGGACCCTTGGCGCTGCCCCGCACCGAGCCGGCGGCGACGACATCGCCGCCGGCTCGCAGAGGCTGCACACTGTGTCGAACATGGACCTGACCGCCCCGCTCGTCATCCAGTGCGCCATCACCGGCTCGATCGATCCCGACCCCGAGCGCCGGCCCAACCTCCCCTCGACGCCCGAGGCGATCGTCGCCGACACGCTCGCCGCGTCGCGGGCCGGCGCCGCTGTGGTCCACCTCCACGCGCGCCTGCCCGACGGAACGCCGACACAGGACCGCGAGGCCTACCGCGGCCTTGTGGCCGCGCTCGACGACGCCGCCTGTGAGGCGATCGTCAACCTCTCCTGCGGCAGCGCCGGCGGCCGCGCGATCCGCGACGAGCGGCTCGGCCCGCTCGAGCTGAGCCCCGAGATGGCGAGTTTCGGCTGCGGCTCGATCAACTTCCGCGAGCAGCTCCTCGAGGGCGACCTGCCGTTTCTGCGGCGGATGGCCGAGAACTTCCGCGCGTTCGGCGTTCGGCCGGAGGTCGAGTGCTTCGACACCGGCCACGTCGGCCTCGCCCTGCAGCTGCGCGACGAGGGCCTGCTCGACGCGCCGATGGTCATGCAGTTCGTGCTCGGCGTTCCGGGCAGCGGCGTGCCGGCGACGGTCGGCATGGTCGAGCACCTGCGCGCGATGATCCCGGGCGACTGGCCCTGGTCGGTGTGCGCGATCGGCCGCGCCCAGCTCGCGCTGAACACGTACTGCATCCTCGCCGGCGGGCACGTCCGCACCGGCCTGGAGGACAACCTCTGGTTGCGCCGCGGCGAGCATGCGACGAACGCGGTGCTCGTGGAGCGGATCGTGCGGATCGCCGCCGAGCTCGACCGGCCCGTCGCCACGCCTGACGAGGCGCGCGCGATCCTCGGCGTGTGAGGACCGCGCGCCGTTCGCGTCAGTCCTTGCGAAGCAGCTTCTTGGCCTTGTCGGCGATACCGCCGATGGCGTCCTTGGTCTTGCCCGAGGCGCGATCGACCTTGCCCTCGTCCTTGAGCTCCTGGTTGCCGGTCAGGTCGCCGAGCGCTTCCTTGGTACGTCCCTTCGTGTTATCCATGGTTCCGTCTGACATATGAGCTCCTTCGCAGGTCGTGATCTGCCAGGCCTACCCGGATCACCGGCGGGCTGCACGGCCTGGCACCGACGATCGGTTCTTGTCGGACTGCCTATGCTGTGCCGCGTGCCATGGATCGCGACGAACAGCGCCGGCTACGAGGCGCCGGCAGCGCTGGCCACGGACGTCGTCGTCCTGACCGTCCGCGACGAGGAGTTGCGCGCGCTCACCGTCGCGCGCGACGGCGGTGCGGAGCGCGGGCTGCCCGGCGGCTTCGTCGGGCCCGGCGAGCGTCCGCTCGACACGGCGCTGCGCAAGCTGCACGAGAAGACGGGCCTCGAGGCGCCCCACGTCGAGCAGCTCGGCGCGTTCGCCGACCCGGGCCGCGACCCGCGCGGCTGGATCGCGTCGATCGCCTACCTCGCCCTCGTGCCACCCGACACGAGGGTCCCCGACCCCAGCGCGCAGTGGGTACCGGCGCGTGACCCCGCGCCGCTGGCCCTCGACCATGGCGACGTGCTCGCGGCGGCCGTCGACCGCCTCGAGGGCAAGCTGTGGTGGTCGAACGTCACGGTCGGCATGCTGCCCGGAGCGTTCACGCTGAGCGACGCGCGCCGCGTCTACGAAGCGATCGCGCAGGCACACTACGACCCGGCGACGTTCGGCCGCGACCTCAAGGCGACCGGCCTCATCGAGCCGACTGGCGAGCAGCGCGCAACCGGGCCGGGCCGGCCGGCGGCGCTGTACCGCTTCGCGTCGGACCGCCCGATGTGGGGCGCCGGCCGGCGCAAGCGCATCGCCGTGGTGCACCGATGATGGCGTTGCGCGGGTCCTCGATCGGGCAAGATCGGATCCGTGGCCGACGGAATCGAGATCGAGCGCAAATTCCTGCTGGACATGCTGCCGGCCACGATGCGCCTCACCAAGCGCGAGCCGATCCGGCAGGGCTACCTCGCCCTGGACGGCGACACCGAGGTGCGCGTGCGCATCACGCCCAAGCGCGCCGTGCTGACGATCAAGGCCGGCCGCGGGGCCGTGCGCGCCGAGGAGGAGCTCGCGCTCGGCGCGCGCCAGGGCGAC